>R21__coassemble_377_pt1 | contig 37260 bp, 37 predicted proteins | sample R21__metabat2_high_PE_019 | metagenome-assembled genome bin R21
AAGTAATGATCGAATTCTCATCCACGGTAACGCAGGAGCATTTGGCGTAGCCCTGCTTGACGTTGATTATAGTCATACCGAGCCTGCAAGCTTCATCAAGCAATCCAACATCGGTCAGACCCACAGCGTGTATAAAATACTTCCCCGTGCATGCCGCATTATACGGCACGTCATCAGGATACTTCGAGCCGAGCTTGTTAGGATCGCCGAAGAAGACGGGGGCAGCATCAGACACACCTAATCTGCACACCCACAAATCCGGATGATCTGCAATTGGGGCAGGTGCAGATAGACACGGCTCGGTGCGCACAACAGTGTAGCCACGCGACTCGATATATGAAACAAGTTCGTCTCGTGCTTTAATAGATACATATTTGATTGGTTTAGATGTTTCATTTTTCATAGCAAATATTATATAATAAACAAGTCATTGAATTAAACACATCTTATGAGGTTGACGATAATGGATAACAAGAAGAAATAAGTTGTTGGGCTGCTGTGGCTCAATGGTAGAGCACTTCACTCGTAATGAAGTGGTTGCGAGTTCGATTCTCGCCAGCAGCTCCATTATAATAAGTTAGTGCAGACAAGAGCCCTTGGGGTTAACCCAGGGGTTTTTATGTGGTATAATATAGTTTCTATTGAGAAGTTAATTTTCTTTTGAAAAGGAGAAATATATGAATAAAGATTATAGACCATATCTTGAGGAACGCGACAAGGTTCTAATAGATCACGGAACAACCAAGAGTGGCCTAAGTTCAGAAGAGGCTAGCAAGCGTCTAGAGGAACATGGTTTGAATAAGCTTGTTGAGCCACCTAAGGTTAGCAATATTAAGAGATTCTTCGACCAGATGAAGGACCCTATGATTATTGTTCTTCTCTGTGCGGCGGCGCTTTCGCTCGTTACTTCGATATACTCACATGAGTCGCCAGCTGATGTATTCATCATTCTTTTTGTAGTAGTACTCAACTCAGTGCTCGGCGTAATCCAAGAGAGCAAGGCCGAGGAGGCCATCGAAGCACTCAAGCAAATGACAGCTGCCAAGTCGAAGGTATATCGAGACGGCAAGATTGTTACACTAGAGAGTTCGCAGCTCGTGCCTGGAGACATCGTCGTATTAGAGGCTGGAGACAGCGTGCCTGCGGACGGAAGACTGCTCGAGGCTGCTTCAATGAAGATCGAGGAGTCAGCGCTCACTGGAGAGTCGGTTCCAGTTACCAAGCAAGCTGAGGTTCTTTCAATTGCAGCCGACGCCAAGGACGTGCCTCTCGGCGATAGAAAGAACATGATATACATGGGCAGCACCGTTGTATACGGACGTGGCCTTGCTGTAATTACAGGTACAGGAATGACAACTGAGATGGGTAAGATTGCAGACGCACTTGCTCAGGCTGAGAACGAGGAGACTCCACTTCAGCGCAAGCTCGCTCAGCTGTCTAAGATTCTGACCAAGCTCGTGCTTATTATCTGCGTTGGAATTTTTGCGCTTGGAGTATTCGAAGCAGGAACAATCAATGCCGAGGTTCTGATTGATACATTTATGCTCGCTATTTCCCTCGCCGTTGCGGCTATTCCAGAGGGACTCGCAGCAGTTGTAACTATCGTTCTTTCAATGGGCGTTACCAAGATGTCCAAGAAGAACGCTGTTATCCGTAAGATGACAGCAGTTGAGACTCTCGGTTGTGCGCAGGTTATCTGCTCCGACAAGACAGGAACCCTCACTCAGAACAAAATGACCGTTGTAGACCACTTCTGTCCGGACGAAGATGTACTCGCTGCAGGCATGGCACTATGCTGCGATGCTGAACTTGTTACTTCAGAGGATGGCGACAAAACTGTAATCGGCGAGCCTACTGAGGCGGCTCTCGTTGCATATGCATCGACTCTCGGAATGGACAAGCCATTCCTCAAGGAAGAGTATCCTCGTATAGGAGAGGCGCCTTTCGACTCTGGTCGAAAGATGATGTCTACTGTACATGAGAATGTTAAGCTGCAGTCAATTGCAGATGCAGATACAGTTCTTGGTCAGCTGATTGGCTCGTCAAGATATGTGCAGTTCACCAAGGGAGCACCTGACGTTGTATTGTCACATTGCACTAAGATGCTGACAGCCGAGGGAATTGTTCCTATGACTGATGAGCTTAGAACAGAAGTTAAGACAGCCAATGCTCGCATGGCAGGCAAGGCTCTTAGAGTTCTGTCGCTGTCGTTAAGGGTATATGACAAGGCACCTAAGGACTTTAGCGATAAGGCACTAGAGGATGAGCTTGTCTTCGTTGGACTTACAGGAATGATTGACCCGGTTAGACCTGAGGTTAAGGATGCTGTTAAGAAGTGTAGAGAAGCTGGCATCAGACCTATTATGATTACAGGCGACCAGCTCGATACGGCTGTAGCTATTGCTAAGGATCTAGGAATGCTCGAGTCAGCAAACGAAGCGATTCTTGGAGCTAAGCTTGACGATATGACAGACGAAGAGCTGTTAACACTTGTTAAGACTTACTCTGTATATGCAAGAGTACAGCCAGAGCACAAGGTTAGAATTGTTAAGGCTTGGAGAGCCAACATGATGGTAACTGCTATGACAGGAGATGGAGTTAACGATGCTCCAGCTATCAAGGCAGCAGACATCGGTGTTGGAATGGGAATCACTGGTACTGACGTAACCAAGAACGTAGCGGATATGATTCTTGCCGACGACAATTTTGCGACTATCGTAGCCGCTGTAGAAGAAGGAAGAAGAGTATACGCTAACATACGTAAGACGATACAGTTCCTCCTCGCAACCAACATCAGCGAAGTGTTCTCGATACTCGCTGCAACCATCATGGGCTTCACTATTTTGAAGCCAGCACACCTACTGTGGATTAACCTTATTACAGACTCACTCCCAGCACTTGCTCTTGGAATGGAAGAAGGTGAGAAGGATTCCATGAAGAAGAGACCTCGTAGCTCCAAGGACGGAGTGTTCGCTGGTGGAATGGATAAGGACATTATCTATCAGGGTGCGTTCACAACACTGCTAGTACTTGCTGCATATTTTGTTGGAGAGTATCTTGAGACAGGAATGTGGCACATCACACAGAGTGACGATGGTATTACAATGGCCTTCCTAACAATGTCAATGTGCGAGATTTTCCACTCGTTCAATATGAGATCAAGAAGGAAGTCAATATTTACACTGGATAAACAGAACAAGTGGCTCTGGGGTTCAACAGTTGCTGCGCTAATACTTACAAGCTCAGTAATTGAGATTCCTGCACTTGCTAATATCTTTGAATTTACAGTTATTGATATGAAGGAATATGCAATCGCAATGGGACTTGCATTCCTGATTATCCCAATGGTTGAGATCGTTAAGCTCTTCCAGAGAGCATCAGCCAAAAAGAAAGGATTGGAGATTACAGAATAATGCCCGAGAATAGAATGGGAACAGAACCAATAGGGAAGCTGCTGCTGAAGTTATCAACGCCGTTGATGATTTCTAACCTAGTGCAGGCGCTATACAATATCGTAGACAGCATGTTCGTAGCAATGATTAACGAGGATGCACTGACTGCGGTTACTTTGGCGTTCCCAATTCAGATGTTGATTATAGCCTTTGCGATAGGTACATCTATCGGTATGAGTGCGCTACTATCAAGATACCTTGGAGCGGGCCTAATAGATAAGGTTAACAAGGTTGCGCACAACGGTATTATATTAGCGGTTATTAACTATCTAATATTCGTTGTTGTTGGATTCTTTGCTAGACCATTCTTTGCCTTCCAGACGGATAACGCAAGAATAATTCAATACGGAACAGACTATCTTACAATGGTATGTTGGCTCTCGATAGGAGCTTTCATTCAGATAACTTTCGAGAGATTGTTACAGTCAACAGGCAAGACCAAGTTCATACTGTTCTCGCAGAGCACAGGCGCAATCATCAACATTATTATGGACCCTATCCTCATCTTTGGATATCTCGGGTTCCCAGCAATGGGTGTTAAGGGTGCAGCGATTGCCACAATCTTTGGTCAGATATGCGGAGCTCTTCTCGGAATTTTCTTCAATCTGAAGTACAACAAAGAGATTAAGTTAAGAATTAGCAGACTAAGACCTGAGTGGCGTATTATGAAAGAGATCTACGGCATTGCGCTTCCAACAATCGTAATGCAGTCAATAGGTTCTCTAATGAACTTTATGATTAACCAGATACTCATCAAGTTCACAACAACGGCAGTTGCGACATTCGGTGCGTACTTCAAGTTGCAGAGCTTCATCTTTATGCCAATCTTTGGTATGAACAATGGAGTAGTACCAATAGCTGCATATAACTACGGAGCGCGCAAGAAAGAAAGACTCGAAGAGGTCATGAGAACATCCGTCAAATATGCTATTGCGATTATGTCTGTTGGAACGATAATCTTCTGGATATTCCCTAAGCAATTGATGGGAATATTCAGCGCATCGCCAGAAATGATAGCAATGGGTACAGTGGCGCTAAGGACGATGTCACTCATCTTCCCGTTCGCAGCTTTCTGTATTATGAGAGGAGCAATATTCCAGGCTCTTGGTAAGAGCACATACAGCATGTATATCTCTATAGCAAGACAGCTCGTTGTTATTATTCCTGTTGCGTGGCTACTCAGTCTGCTTGGTAATGTAAATTACGTCTGGTGGGCTTTCCCGATAGCAGAGGGAGTGGGTACTGGTATGTCGATATTATTTACCAAGAAGATTAGACGTGACATCATAGACCACCTCAACGATGAGAAGATAGATGTTAAGAAGACTATCCGACAAGAGACTAAGCTTACAAGAGACAGCTTAAGCGACGAGTACAAGAATAAGGCATCAGAAAAGATTCAGTCCACGGTTATGGATCTTGAAGGCTTCAAGAATGCTAAGACTGTAATGCTATACATGGCAACAGCAGAAGAGGTTGCTACTGACAAGCTTATAGAAGAATGCCGCAAGGCTGGCAAGAGGTTATGCGTTCCGCTATGCACAGGCCCTAGCGAAATGGAATCAAGAGTCCTCGGAGAGGACGCCACACTTGTGAAGAACAAGTACGGCATACTAGAGCCTAGCGCAGAGTCAGATGTTGTGGACAAGAAAGAAATTGATTTTGCGATAATTCCGTGCGTGACATGTGACGCAAAATGTAATAGACTAGGACATGGAGCAGGATATTACGACGCTTACCTGAAGGGAACAAGTTTCGAGAGGGTAGCTCTGTGTTTCGACAGATTGCTGGCAGATGACATACCAACGCACGGCAATGATATAGCAATGAATTCAGTTATCACTGAGGTTAAGACATATAAGAAAGGATAATCGATATGGCTAAGAAGATAATGCTAACAGGTGATAGACCTACTGGAAGACTACATATTGGCCACTATGTTGGTTCCCTTAGACAGAGACTTGAGATTCAGAACGGCGGCGAATTCGATGAGGTGTTCGTAATGCTGGCGGACGCACAGGCTCTGACAGATAATTTTGATAATCCTGAGAAGGTAAGAGAGAGCGTTATGCAGGTAGCAATTGACTATCTTTCAATCGGACTCGACCCAGAGAAGACTAATATGTTTATTCAGTCTCAGGTTGAGGCGCTTCACGAGCTTACAATGTATTATATGAATCTTGTTACTGTTGCAAGAGCTCAGCGTAATCCTACTATCAAGACTGAGATTAAGCTTAGAGGATTCGGAGACAGTGTTCCAATGGGATTCTTGAATTACCCTATTAGCCAGGCAGCAGACATTACCGCTTTCAAGGCTACACTTGTTCCTGTTGGAGAAGACCAGGAGCCAATGCTCGAGCAGTGCAGAGAAATTGTAAGAAGATTCAATTATATATATGGTAAAGAAGTTCTTGTTGAGCCAGAGATTTATCTGCCTAGCAACAAGGCTTGTCTAAGACTCCCAGGAATTGATGGTGGAGCTAAGATGTCCAAGTCTCTTGGCAATACAATATACCTGTCTGATTCAGAGGAAGAACTGAAGAAGAAGGTTATGTCGATGTTTACTGACCCTGATCATCTTAAGGTTGAGGATCCTGGTAAGCTCGAAGGCAACACAGTGTTTACTTATCTTGATGCTTTCTGTTCAGACGCTGACTTCGAGAAGTATCTGCCAGAGTACAAGAATCTTGATGAGCTCAAAGCACACTATCAGAGAGGTGGGCTTGGAGATGTTAAGTGCAAGAAGTTCCTCTTCAATGTATTGAATGAGTTCCTTACACCTATCCGCGAGAGAAGAGCGTACTTCGAGGCACATCCTCAAGAAGTAATCGAAGCACTTCGCAAGGGTACTGAAGCAGCTAACAAGAAGGCTAACGAGACATTAGCAGAAGTTAAGGATGCAATGCAGATTGACTACTTCAAGAAGTGGGACGAGGAATATAAATAATTAATCTATTAAAATTCACACAATCAACTAAATTGTAGCATCAAAAGATGCTACAATTTTTTCATGATTAAGAAAATCGAAGGCTTATATTTCGGCATAGACTACGGTTCAGTCGAGATTACAGAGAGAATAGTGAATGAGGTCGCAGATAGACTTGATGAGATTCTACCAAGCAAGGTAGAGCGTAGCTGCTATGATGTACCTCTACGCGCAGCCAAGGGGGACATAGAATTCGATAACGAGAGCCTTGTTGTTATTTGCGTTCCTGTTATCAAGGGAAGAATCCCAATGCCATGCATTAGACTTATGCAGCATATGCACTCCAAGGGCACGCTAACAATTGCGGTTGTTAACTACACTGGCGCAGGCTATGGACAATCTCTGTACGAACTATATTCTTTCATGGAAGGCCAGGGCTTCAAGGTTATCAGTGCAGGAGCATTTGTTTCGCACATTGCATCCAAGAGAACGCCACGAATTATCGCTGTCAACAGACCAGATATGAGAGACTTCGAATATCTTAGAACGTTCGGATCACTAACAGGGGGCAAGCTCAAGCGACTTATGGGAACAGATGTTGATTGCCTTAAGTGCAAGCCAGCGCCTTTAGACATTACATACAGAACAGGCATTGCAGTTACGATAGTGCAGGCAGTTAAGAGAAAAGAACCAGAATGGTTCTTATAGATAGCAGGTAGAGTTCAAGATTTTCACAATACGAGAAGCCGTTTCAATACGGCTTCTATTATTTTGCTTTTTTATAACAGAAGAGGCACTGATTTTCACAATATAGACAAGACTCTTTGAATGGCTTCCAATTTAGCAGTAAGATTGGAAGCCGATAGGAAAGAGGTTGCCATATTGTGAAAAAAATTGGCAGAAACAGCTCGAAAAGGCCGAATTTGTGGAAGCAAATTAGAGAAGCAGCATCATATTGTGAAAATCGAGCGAGAAATAGCAACGTCGGAAGAGTCAGACGCAAAAGTAACATTAAAATAAGCACAGATTGTATTCAAAACAAGGCGAAATAGAGCGAGTTTCAGCGAGCCAAGCCTCAAAAAACATACATCACAATACAACACAATATAATGACAGCAGAAATGCCATGATTTAGAATACATGTATACAATTTTGAACGCAAGAGAGGCCTATATGAGTCTCATCGCGAACCAAGAGGTAATTAAATGGAAAATATCAAGTTAAACAACAAGACTAACCTATTACAGCAGGATTCATACAGCTACGAGATTCAGGATGTGGCAGAGCCTAATCTGTTCCGTGGCCTATATGATTACACAGAGATTCCTAAGGTGAGCTTCAACTTCCGTAACAGCCCTTATGGAATGCCTGAGAACATTTGGATTACTGACACGACATTCAGAGATGGTCAGCAATCTAGAGAGCCGTATACGGTTAAGCAGATTGTAGATATATTTAAGATGATGTCGAAGTTATCTGGTCCTAAGGGAATAGTAAGAGCGACAGAGTTTTTCGTGTACAGCGATAGAGATAGAGAAGCTATCCAGCGCTGCCAGGATCTTGGCCTCGAGTTCCCGCAGATTACTACATGGATTAGAGCGACCAAGAATGATTTCAAGCTCGTGCACGATATAGGTGTTAAGGAGACCGGTATTCTTGTTAGCTGCTCGGATTATCATATTTTCACTAAGCTAAATATGAGCAGGAAGCAGGCACTTGACCATTATCTTTCGGTTATTAATGATGCCTTCGAGGCTGGCGTAGTTCCAAGATGCCACCTTGAGGATATTACAAGAGCGGATTTCTACGGCTTCGTTGTTCCGTTCGTAAGGGAGATTATGAAGCTGTCCAAGCAGGCCGGTATGCCAGCGAAGATTCGTGCGTGTGATACCCTGGGTTACGGTATTCCATATAATGGCGTTGCACTTCCAAGATCGGTGCCAGGCATTGTATATGGTCTACAGAATTATGCGGACGTGCCAAGCGAGTGCCTCGAGTGGCACGGTCATAATGATTTCTACAAAGCAGTAACTAATGCCGCAACAGCATGGCTCTACGGATGCTCCGGCGTTAGCACAACGCTTTTTGGAATCGGGGAAAGAACGGGCAACGTGCCTCTAGAGGCAATGGTTTTCGAATACGCACAGCTGCGCGGAACGCTCGACGGAATGGATACAACGGTTATCACTGACCTTGCGAGATACTACGAGAAAAAGATTGGTTACAAGTTGCCTGAGCAGACACCGTTCGTAGGCGAGAACTTCAATGTAACGAAGGCCGGCATCCACGCGGACGGACTTCTCAAGAATGAAGAGATATATAATATTTTTGACACGAAGAAATTCCTCAAGAGAGCGCCTTCGGTTACAATCAATCAGAACTCTGGTGCTGCTGGCGTTGCTAAGTGGATTAACGACAACTATGGTCTTGCAGAGGGCCACGCTGTAGATAAGAAGAGCGACGTTGTTGCCTATGTTAAGAATTGGATCGACAGTGAGTACGAGAATGGAAGAGTCAGCTCGATTGGTGGCGTGGAGCTTCGTCGTAAGGTAGACGAGTTCATCACTCTCGAGGACGCAATGAAGAATTGGTAGAGGTGCGCAATGGGTAAGACAATAGCAGAAAAAATCATTTCGGCACATCTACTTAGCGGCGAGATGATAGTAGGCGAGGAGATAGGTCTTCGCATAGATCAGACGCTCACTCAGGATGCGACGGGAACAATGGCGTATCTAGAGTTTGAGTCGATGGGTATTCCAAGAGTTAAGACTGAGAGGTCTGTGGCTTATGTTGATCACAATACTTTGCAGTCGGGATTCGAGAATGCCGATGATCACAGATATATTCAGAGTGTATGTGCTAAGCACGGAATATACTATTCGAGACCTGGCAATGGAATTTGCCATCAGGTGCATTATGAGAGATTCGGCGTTCCGGGCAAGACTTTGATTGGCTCGGATTCACATACTCCAACTGGAGGAGGTCTTGGCATGCTTGCAATTGGTGCAGGTGGAATGGATGTTGCCGTTGCTATGGGCGGCGGCGCTTACTATATTCCAATGCCAAGGATGATCAGAGTCAACCTTACAGGACACCTAAGACCTGGTGTTAGCGCCAAAGACATCATACTCGAGGTACTAAGACAGCTGAGCGTTAAAGGCGGAGTTGGGTCGATAGTTGAATATGCCGGCGAGGGAGTAAAGAGCCTTACCGTGCCACAGCGTTGCACTATTACCAATATGGGTGCAGAACTTGGAGCAACATCTTCCGTTTTCCCATCAGACGAGATGACTAAGGCCTTTCTCAAGGCAGAGGGAAGAGAGTCAGATTGGGTAGAGCTGAGCAGTGATGCTGATGCTAAGTATGCTCAGGAAATATATATTGATATGGACAAGCTCGAGCCACTTGCAGCTTGCCCTCACAGTCCGGATAATGTTAAGCCGGTAAGCGAACTTGGCAAGATTAAAGTAGACCAAGTATGCATAGGATCATGTACTAACTCGTCGCTTACAGATATGCTCAAGGTTGCAGCAATGCTTAAGGGCAAGAAGATAGACGATAGCGTTAGCCTATCAATTTCACCTGGTTCAAGACAGGTGTTCTCGATGATGGCGGAGTGTGGTGCTTTGACTGACCTGATTGATGCAGGAGCTAGAGTGCTTGAATGTGCATGCGGTCCTTGCATCGGAATGGGATTCTCACCTAATTCAGCAGGTGTTAGTCTTAGAACATTCAACAGGAATTTTCTTGGACGTTCTGGAACCAAGGACGGACAGGTATACCTAGTAAGTCCAGAGACAGCTGCAGCTTCAGCACTGACGGGATATTTCGAGGATCCGTCCAAGATGGATGGCATTGAAGCGATTGGTGAGATTAAGATGCCTGAGGCTTTCCGCGTTAACGATAGTGGCATTCTTCCTCCAGCAGATGAGAATGATGCCGACAAGGTCGAGGTTCTCAAGGGCCCTAATATTAAGTCCTTCCCAGAGACTAGACCGCTAGGAGATGAGCTCGAGTCTGAGCTGGTTCTCAAGGTGGGTGACAATATTACAACAGACCACATCATGCCAGCCGGTGCCAAAATTCTTCCTTATAGGTCGAACATTCCGCACCTATCGAAGTTCTGCTTCGAGGTAGTCGATGAGACCTTCGCAGAAAGAGCGAAGGCTCTCGGAGAGAGCATCATCGTGGGTGGCCATAACTATGGCCAGGGCTCTTCGAGAGAGCATGCGGCACTTGTACCTCTCTACCTAGGAGTACGCGCAGTAATCGCCAAAAGTTTTGCGAGAATACATGCGGCTAATCTGGTTAACGCAGGAATTTTGCCGCTGGTGTTCGAGAACGCTGAGGATTACGATAAGCTCGAGCAAGGAGATAAGCTAAGCATAGAGCATGTACACGAGGGGCTCGACGAGGATAAGTTGGTGCTGAAGGTGAATGGAGAACTTGAGATTCCGCTCACTGTGGAACTTGCGCAAAGACAGAAGGAGATACTGCTTGCGGGCGGACTTCTTAAATACACAGCAAGGAACTAGACGATTATGGAAAGATATAACGAAGCAATTGAGCAGGATATTGCGAAGGCGCTTGAGGCCGTGGAGCAAATGCTGCGCGAACAATATGATAGAAACACAAGAATAGCAAGTGCATCTGAGAGTGCGAAGGCCAAGGGCGATACATGCGTTATTGGCTTAGCGCCTGGAGACGGGATTGGTCCATATATAATGAAGGAGACCAAGACTGTACTTGAGAAATTGCTTGCTGACGAAATTCAGGTAGGTACAGTTGTGCTCAAAGATATCGACGGATTCACGCTTGAAAGAAGGCTAAAGACAGGCGAGACGGTGCCTGCGGATGTACTTGAAGCGATGAAGTCTTGCGATGTGCTACTCAAGGGACCTACCACCACGCCTAATGCAGCGATGGGTGGCAAGAATCTTGAGAGCGCCAATGTATTCCTTCGCAAGACTTTTGATCTGTATGCTAACGTTAGGCCGGTTAAGCTCGATGAAGAGGGTATAGATTGGACATTCTTCCGCGAGAACACAGAGGGCGAGTATGCGCTCGGTAGTCGTGGAGTTAGACTTGGCGATGCCCTGTCGATGGACTTCAAGGTTACGACAAATGCGGGAAGCCGAAGAATTGCGAAGGCCGCCTTTGATTTTGCGAGAGCGAACGGCAAGAAGAGAGTGTCGATAGTCACCAAGGCCAACATCATGAAAAAAACTGACGGCGATTTCCAGTCGATATGTCTCGATGTTGCGAAGGGGTACCCAGAAATCGAAGCGGATTGTTGGTTCGTAGACATCATGGCCGCGAACCTAGTTAACAAGGACATTCGCTCGGGTTTCGAGGTGTTCGTATTGCCTAACCTATACGGAGATATAATTACGGACGAAGCGGCACAGATACAAGGCGGAGTTGGAACTGCAGGTAGCGCTAACATTGGAAGCGAGTATGCAATCTTTGAGGCGATACACGGCAGTGCGCCAAGAATGGTTGAAGAGGGAATTGCGGACCTTGCCAACCCTGCGAGTCTAATGACTGCTGCAGTAATGATGCTGAGGCATGTTGGTATGATTGAGCAAGCGGCGAGTCTTGAGAGAGCAGTAGGCCTAGCGGATGAGAAGCTCGGCGCTCGCATGACGGGTATGGCGGGTGGCGCTAGCTGCAAAGAATTTGCAGGCATAGTATTAGAGAATATTTAATATAAATATAGTAATAATATATGATATAATTAAACGATTTTTCTAACTAAGCACGAACAAAGGAGAATAATATGTGGGATAAACTATACAATTTCTTTGATACATTATGGGGTTACCCAATGCTTATCCTTCTCGTAGGAGGTGGACTGTACTACGGTATTCGTACTGGATTCTTCCAGATTAGATGTCTGCCACTGATCTTCCGTAAGACATTCGGAGAGATGTTCAAGAAGGACAAGAACTTAGACGACCTAGAGGGAAACATGACACCTTTCCAGGCTCTTTCAACTGTACTTGCTGGTACAGTAGGAAGTGGTAACATTGCCGGTGTTGCTACAGCTATCGCTGTTGGTGGACCTGGAGCACTGTTCTGGATGTGGATGACAGCTATTTTCGGAATGATGACCAAGCTGGCTGAGGTATCCCTCTCAATTAAATATCGTAAGAAGGGCGAAGACGGCGAGTATTACGGCGGACCTATGCACTATATCAGGAAAGGCCTCGGTAGCAAGTGGGGATGGCTCGCTTCTATCTATGCAGTAGCACTTCTGCTTCTCGTACTGACAGATGCATCCTTCGTACAGGTTAACACAGCTGCAACAGCACTTGATGATGCTTTTGGAGTTCCTCTAATCGTAACAGGTGTTGCTATCGCAGTAGTCAGCCTTATCGTAGTAATTGGCGGAACACAGAGAATTGGTAAGTTCTGCTCTGTAGTAGTACCTCCAATGTGCATCCTTTATGTAGTAGCATGTATCATTATTCTTTGCATGAACGCAGGCAACCTCGGTCACGCATTCGGACTTGTTTTCTCATATGCATTCAGACCTATGTCAGCAGTTGGTGGATTCGCTGGTTCAACAATTCTCCTGACAATGACCAAGGGTGGATTCAGAGGAATCTTCTCCAATGAGGCCGGCGAAGGTACTGCAGCAACTGTACACGCTACAGCTAAGACAGATCACCCAGTACACCAGGGATTCTATGGTGTAGTTGAAGTATTCATCGATACAATCATCATTTGTACTCTTACAGGTATCTCAATCCTCTGCGTTGGCGGAGACGTATGGACACAGGTTGGAGCAGACGGTGAGCAGCTCACAGGTGTATACCTAACATTCGCTGCATTCAGACAGGCGTTCGGACCTATCGGTGTAGCTGTTATGGGCATATGCGTATTCCTGTTCGCTTACTCATCATACCTCGGATTCTTCGTAGAGTTCCGTACAAGTCTTGAGTACGTATTCAACGAGAAGATTGCTAAGACACTTAGATGGTTCTTCTTTATTCCACCAATCATTTCCTGCACACTTCCAGTATCACAGGTATGGGATATCGCAGACATGGTTGTAGGATTTATCTTTATACCTAATATGATTGCTATCCTTGCTCTCAGTCCACAGGTGCTCGAGATGCTCAAGGAGTACACAGCTAAGTGTAAGGCTGAAGACGCAGCAAGAAAGGAACTTAAGTAATGCCTAGTGCTAAATATTTCTTAAGAGTCGCAAGAGGAGTATCTTTCGACAAAATAAAAGAATGCCTCGACCGCAGTCACGAGATAAGTGGCAGATCGAAGTTCATCATGTTCTTTGATATGATTGGATGTACCCTTCGCTATGGCTCAGGCTACTATGATTATATGATGTACGGTTTCTTCGATAAGAGAACGAAGAGAGATACATATCTCACAAGAGTTCGTAACAAGAAGCTACTGGATTACATGAATGACGCTGAGATCGGCCAGGCTATCGACAACAAGAACGAATTCATGAAGAAATTCGGCAAGTATATGAAGAGAGAAGCGCTTGACGGAAGAACTGCAACATTAGAGGAGTTCGAAGCGTTCATGTCGAATAAGGATGCTGTTTTTGCGAAGCCTGAAGACGGAGACTCTGGACGCGGCGTTGAGAAGCTCTACAAGAAAGACTACGCATCCCTCAAGGACATGTATGATTACATCAAGTCCAAGGGCGACTGCGCTATAGAAGAATGTATTGTTCAGTGCGCTGAGATGAGTAGATTGTACCCACATGCAATCAACTGCATGAGAGTCGTTACAGATAGAGTAGGCGATACAGTGCACATTGGATATGTAATTCTTAAGTGCGGCAATGGCGGTTCAGTATGTGACAACTCAGGACAGGGTGGACTTATCTGTGCAGTAGACAAGGAGACGGGCGTCGTAACATCCATTGCTACAGATGACCTGATTGCACACACATACGAGAGACACCCTGAGACGGGTGTTGAGTTCATTGGATTCAAGATTCCAATGTATGAAGAGGCTCTCGAGATGTGCAAGGAAGCAGCCCTCGTAGTTCCTGAGGTAAGACATATCGGATGGGACGTTGGTCTATCTGATAAGGGACCAGTATTCGTTGAGGGTAACATCTGGGCTGGAACAGATTTGGTTCAGCTGTATTACAACACACCAGACGGTATTGGACTGATGCCTTTCTATAGAAAGATACTACCAGAACTTAAATTTTAAATGCTATGGGGCAAGAGTACGGCTTTTGCCCCAATTTTATTCAGAAAGATATGATTGATATTTTAGATAACTTAACGACATTGGCGCCATTCGTATTGGTGCCTTGGGGAATTTTCATAATATGTACCTTCAGAGGCAAGCAGAGATTCCGCAATAGCTTCTGGCTGATGATTGCTCTTGGAATGAGCCTATTCTTCCTAGCAGGCTTGTTCGGTAAGTATATGTCAACGGCGCTTATCATAGAGATTCTTCTGCTGGGATTGACTGTGCTTCTTGTCCCTTTCTTTCTCATGCATAACGGAGCGGTAATGCACAAGAATGAAGGCGGCAGTCTAGCCAACCAGATGTCAATGATATTGGGCTGGCTAATCCTCCTAGGCGAAGCAGCATTCTTTTGGTTCACATACAAGTCAATCGGAGAGAACGAGGTGAACTTCTTCGACAAAATATGCTGCCTAGTCGGATACTCGGCCTTATACTTTTGTTTTGTATTCCTCAGCTTCATGTTCTATGTAATATCGATACAGCTTTTCTCGCATTCATACAAATACGATTACATAATAATCCACGGGTGCGGGCTAATCGACGGAAGAGAGGTGTCGAAGCTACTGGCGCAGAGAATAGACAAGGCCATCAAGGTCTATAACAAATGCCTAAGTAAGGGCAAGACGCCTATAATAATCCCAAGCGGCGGAAAGGGAGATGACGAGGATTTGTCCGAGGCCGAAGCAATGGCAAGATATCTAGTTGAACACGGCATACCTAAAGAGCACATCATTCTTGAAGATAAGTCGCCTACAACAAGAGCTAATCTAGTGAACTCCAAGGCGATAATCGACGCAAGAGGTGGCGGTAGAGTTGCAATCGTAACAAGCAATTACCACGTATATAGATGCTTGGTGCTTGCTAAAGAGGTAGGCCTTGAGTGTACGGGAATCGGAGCTCCTGTAGCGCTATACTTCTGGCCAAGCGCACTTATTAGAGAATTTGTGGCTATATTCTTGCGCAAAGAGAAGATAATCTGGCTGACAGTTGTATGGGCTTTAATTCTAGCAGTGTTAATAGGTGCATTATGGTAGAAATTCATTGACTTTATTTAGAAAATAAGTATAATAATTGGGCGTGCGTTTTGCGATGCACGCAATCCTGCAGCGCAAGCTGCCATCTAGTCCATAGGAGGTGAAATAAATGAGAGATTATGAACTGTTATTCGTGCTCGATCCAGATCTGGCTGAAGACCAGAAGGCAACAATGATCGAGAATGTCAAGGGCATCATCAACAAGGCTGGCGAAGCTGGCGAGGCTGATGTATGGGGTAACAAGAAGCTCGCATATGCTATCAACAAGAAGACTGATGGTTATTATGTAGTTCTTCCTTTCAAGGCAGACGCAGAGCTCCCTAAGGAACTTGACAGAAGACTCAGAATTTCCGACAGCGTAATGAGACATATTATTGTATGCTCAGAAGAGGAGTAATAATATGAATAATGTAGTACTGATCGGAAGATTAACCAAAGACCCTGAATTAAGCTACACACCTAATAACCAGACTGCAGTATGCCACTTCACACTGGCAGTTGACAGACCGGTTGGACAGGGCAAAGAGAGACAGGCTGATTTTATCAGAATTACTGTTTTCGGCAGACAGGCTGAGAACTGTGACAGATTCCTTCAGAAGGGCCGTCAGGCTGCTGTACTTGGAAGAATCCAGACTGGAAGCTACAAGAACAGAGAAGGCGTTACAGTTTACACAACTGACGTAATTGCCGACAGAGTAGAGTTCATCGGTGGCGCTGGCAACGGTGGCAATGGTGGACAGAATTCTAACGAGAACTTTGGTGGATACGGAAACGGTTCTTTAACAGGCGGATATGAGGAGATGGATATCCCAGATTCATTCCAGGCTGCTGAGGACGACATTCCATTCTAAGAAAGGAGAGAGCATGTATAATAAGAACCAGAAGCGTCAGAGCATGGGCATCAGAAGAAAGAAAGTATGCCAGTTCTGTGCTGACAAGGATAAGAAGATTGATTATAAGGACGTTGAGACTCTGAAGAAGTACGTTACAGAGAGAGGCAAGATCCTCCCAAGAAGAGTGACAGGTACATGTGCTATGCACCAGAGAGCAGTTGCTAAGGCAATCAAGAGAGCAAGAGTCGTTGCTCTTCTGCCATTCGACGCTGAGCAATAATCGAAGCTAATATTAGCAAGACATGATTGATTGGAATTTTCAAGCATTTGGATATTCCAATCAATTTTTATTGCTAATTACGTCGTGCGTTGATTGGAATTGTTTAGGAGTAGAGTTCTCCAATCAACTTTTCAAGCCAAAGAAGTGTTTTGTTGATTGGAGACAGGCCGACACATCAAATTCCAATCAACAACAACAAAAAATAACAATAAAAATTGATTGGAATCAAAGCGCAACTCTTATTTCCAATCAACTTTGCTAGATTATAAAAAAGCAACAATGTTATTTCTTCTTCTTGTTCGCAATAATAAGCACTACGCCAAGCAGTGCGTTGAGTACTTGTCCGAGCGACCCTCCGAGGAATACTCCGTCGATTCCCATGAACCTTGGGAAGATAAGTAGAACTATCCATACAAAAACAGGCTCGGCGTAAGCCATTAGGCTTGCGGCAAGAGCACGCTCAGTTGCATAGAAGCCGGCTGTCGCTATTTTGGTGAAGCACAGGAAGAACATTCCAACAAGGGCAATCCATATCCTTGTTTCAACAAGATATGAAGCATTGCCAGATGTACCGAATATTGGGCCGAGGTCAGCGCGCATGAAGTATAGAATTAGCACGCTAAGTAATGCGAGTAGTTCACCTGCTATATATGTGCGTTTGCGATAGAACTTAAGTGCAACAGCATCTTCTTTGGAGTAGCTCTCACTAATTAGAGGCTGTGTACCCTCGGCAACACCTTGAAGCACAGCGTATGAAATAGATATAACATATGAAATAACAGCATATGCTGCAAGTGCTTCATATCCTCCTATTACAGCGAAGTATCTGTTCATTAGCATAAGGCTAATACTAGGACAAATAGACAGGCCGAAAGAGGATAGACCAAGACGCATTATACGAGCGGTCTGACTTGCACTGAATTTCAATTTATAGAATGGAAGCTTCTTATACAACAGATATCCCATTCCGCCAATTGCGGTTAGGAGCTGTCCTGCTATTGTTGCATAGGCAGCACCTGCAACACCTAGTCCGAACTTCCATACGAGCAACCAGTCACCTACTATGTTAAACCCGAATCCCACTACCATAATAATCATGGCAAAAGTAGCACCACCATTATTTCTGATAAGAGGCACGAGCCCAGTTGCAACAAGCTGAGATATTCCACCAATTATCATTAAGCGAGCATATATCATACCGAGTTCGTAAGTCTCGCCGCTTGCGCCGAGAAGTGCAAGAATGCTATCAAGTTTAAGAAGCATTATTGCGATGACTACGACACTAGATACAAGAAGCAGTGTAAAAGTTGTTCTTAAATATTTCTCGGCGAGATCGTCGCGTCCGGATGAGCGATGGATGTTATATAAGACCGCGCCACCAGTTCCAATTCCAGTTCCAAGAGATTGAATAATGCAAACAACCGGCCAGGCGATGTTAATCGCACTAAGGCCTACATCTCCGCAAGCATTACCTACGAAAAGGCCGTCAACTATTACATAGATTCCAGCCAAGGTGAATGCGAGAACTGATGGTATTAAATTCTTAAAAAATCTCTTATTCATATTTCTTTGATTATACTCCACCATAGCAAGGGGTGACAACAGCAATTCCGCTAGACCGAATGAAAATTCTATGTATTGGAATTTTTAATTTGATTTTCTTTAAGACAGAACATATAATGTTGTCATATATTCATGAGAGGAAATATTTGGCTATGGATAGCGTTAAAGAAAAGAAGAGCACGAATATTATTGCAGTGGATAGAGCGCTTGACGTAATGGAGCTGCTATATAGAGAACACAGACCTATGGGAGTTAACGAGATGGCTGCTCTTATGGGAGAGCATCAGAGCACAATACATAGAGTTCTTAACACTCTTAAGGATAGGGGCTATGTGTATCAGAACAAAGAGACTTCCAAGTATGATTTAAGTTACAAGCTATATATGCTTGGTAAGAGCGTTGAGGAACGGTCAGTGCTCATCAACATGGCTAAGCCTTATGCTCAGAAGATAGCGAGACAGTTCAAAGAGACCGTTAACGTCGGTGTGCGCGATATGTCTCGCAATGATAGCTACTACGCAATTACTGTTTTGCAAGAAAGAGGAAGTGCGCGAAGCCTCGCTGTAACGGAGTCTACTGGACAGACCTACGAGTGTTTTTACTCGGGCATTGGTAAAGCGCTTCTCGCATACTCGGAAGACTACGACCCAGGCAAAATGCGTTCCATCAAGTTGACGGGTGTCGCTAAGAACGCGATTAAAGACAACGAGGAGTTCATCAAAGAGATCGAAAAAATAAGAGCCCAGGGTTATGCCATAGATAACGAAGAGAACGAAGAGGGACTATACTGCGTTGCGTGTCCAGTTCTAAATAGAAGAGGGCAGGCTGTTCTTGCCATTAGCGTAAGCGGATACAAGGGACATGTTGCTGAACTTGGTGCTGAGAACATTTATAAGGCTCTCAAGGAAGCATGCAATGAGTTGTCTAAACAAATAATATAGTCGTATTTTGTGTTAAGCAACAAGAGTCTCAGACTCTTGTTTTTTTTGTAGCCAAAAAGACTTAAATCATTGACTTATTAAGGGTTTTTAATATTATAATCATGCAAGATTAGAATGTGATTCCACAAGATGGAATCGCATTATATATATCGCATAAATGGAATTTAATTCCGTACAGTAGAATTATATAACAAGGAGGAAATGTAATGAAATTAGCAGACAGAATGTCGACAGTAAGAGGATCTGTAATTAGAGACGTTGCAACAGAGATTGCAGACAGAAACAATCCTAACCTGATCAAGTTATCTGGTGGTCTTCCTGATGGAGATCTGTTCCCAATGAAGGAACTGCAGGTAGCTGCAGAGACAGTCTTCAACAACAAAGAACTTTACAAGGAAGCTCTCCAGTATGGTCTTACTCGTGGAGATGACGAGCTCATCGATCTTATTTGTGCTCGTATGAACAAGAACGAGGGACTGAACATTGATAAGAGCAACATCATCATTTGCACAGGATGCCAGCAGGGTATTTCAATGTGCGCAACAGCTCTTCTCAACAATAACGACACAATCCTTATTGAGAAGCCAAGTTACCTCGATGGACTCAATGCGTTCCTGCCATATGAGCCTAATATCGTAGGTGTTGACACAGACGAGTATGGAATTAAGATTTCAGCTCTTGAGGAAGCGCTCAAGGCTAATCCTAATACTAAGGTAGTATATGTAATTCCTAACTTCCAGAACCCAACTGGTAAGGCATGGCCTCTCGAGAAGAGAAAAGAATTCCTCGAGTTCATGGCTAAGCCAGAGTACAAGCATATTGCTATCCTAGAGGACAACCCTTACGGCGAGATCAGATTCCGTGGTGAGCACATTCCTTGCCTCAAGGCTCTTGATAAGACTGGCCAGGTTATCTACCTCGGTTCATTCTCCAAGATTCTTGCTCCAGGACTGAGAATTGCTTACATCATTTCTGATGACACTGTACTGATTGACAGAATCGAAGAGATCAAGGAAGGTCTTGACCTTCAGTGCAACCAGTTCACACAGGTTCACGTTCGTGAGTACATGAAGGCATTCGACCTTGATGCACACGTTCAGGAGATTTGTGCAGACTACAAGAAGAGATGCGATGCTCTCATCAAGATCATGGAAGAAGAGTTCCCAGTAGGCGTATCATTCACAGTACCTGATGGCGGAATGTTCCTCTATGTAACTTGCCCAGAGAACTTCGATACAACAGCAATGCTCAAGGACGCTCTTGATGCAGAAGTATCATACATCCCAGGCGCATCATTCAACGCTGACGGAAGTGGCAAGAACACAATGAGACTGAACTTCACAGCTAACGATATTCCTAACCTGCAGGAAGGCGTAAGAAGACTTGCAGGAGTATTCAAGGCTGAGCTCGCTAAGCAGGGCAAATAATAATAGCTTTTATCGGCAGGCCCGTTTCATATAATCCCCCCCCTAATCGAGCGGGCTTGCCACTTATTTTATCCAATAGGAGTTATAGAAATGGAAAAGATTAAACTAGATGTAGAACGCTGCAAAGGCTGCTATCTCTGCATTGCTAATTGCAAGATTGGTGCTATTTCTCTTTCCGATTACACTAACGGTAAGGGCGTAGTAACAATTCAGGTTGATCAGGACAAGTGTGTTCAGTGTGGTAGCTGCTACACAATGTGCCCAGACCTGGTATTCGAGATACTGTAGGAGGTAGAGCATAATGGCAGAAACTGTATTAATTAAAGGAAACGAGGCTCTCGCAGAGGGAGCTATTAGAGGCGGTTGCCGCTTCTATGCAGGATATCCAATCACTCCACAGAGCGAGATTCTCGAGTGGATGAGCAAAAGACAGAAAGAGGTTGGCGGAGTATTCGTACAGGGCGAATCCGAGATCGCTAGCGTAAACATGGTTTTCGCAGCTAGAGCTCTTGGTGCTCGTGCACTCACATCATCCTCAGGCCCAGGATTCTCCCTGAAGCAGGAAGGAATCGCTTACTGGGTAAGTGCTGAGATTCCAGGCGTTGTTGCTTGCGTACAGAGATACGGAATCGGCGACGGATTCATCGGCGCTGGACAGGACAACTATTGGCAGGCAGTTAAGGGTGGCGGCAATGGTGACTACCACCTAATCACTCTCGCACCTAACAGCGTACAGGAGAACATGGACATGGCTTACGAATCATTCGAACTAGCCGAGAAGTACATGCACCCAGTACTAATTTTGTCAGACGCAACAATCGGACAGATGATCGAGCCTTGCGAAGTTAGAGACTACAAGGAATACGATATCGATCAGTATGATTGGGCAGTAAAGGGAACACCTATCGGTGACGTACCTAACAAGGTTGTTACAGATAAGACATATAACGAAGATATCGACGGCTGGAATGCTAAGTATCTGAAGAAGTGCCGTGACATCATTGAGAACGAGCAGCGTTGGGAATCCGTACAGGTTGAGGACGCTGAAGTAGTTCTTATCGCTTATGGAATTTCTTCAAGAGTAGCAGAGGGAGCTGTTCGTGCAGCAAGAGCTAAGGGCGTTAAGCTTGGAATGATCAGATTGATTACACTGTGGCCATTCCCTAGAAAGGCTTTCGCAGAGCTTTCCAAGGATTGCAAGGCGCTCGTAACTGTAGAGATGAACATGATGGGTCAGCTGCGTGAGGATGTAATGCTTTACACTAAGTGTCAGTATCCAGTATACGCTCTGACAACAGCATACAAGGTACCTGGTGTTGACCAGTGCGTACAGTTTGCTGAGGACATACTTGCTGGCAAGGTAAACGAAGAGGAGGTGTACTAATATGGCAAGAGAGACTGCAAAGAAGGCACCTGCTGTTATGAAGTGCGAGAACCCATTCTGCGCTGGATGCGGACATTCAATTTTTGATCGTATTCTCGGAGAGGTTCTTACAGAGATGGATATCATTGGAGATTCCATTATTTGTTCAGATATCGGTTGTAACCACCAGTTCCAGTATTGCATGGCAGTAGATGCAATCGTACCACCACATGGTAAGATGGGTGCTGCTCTCACAGCAATGAAGAGAGTAAGACCTGACAAGTACTGCATGACAATCGCAGGAGACGGCGGTGCATACGCTATCGGACTTGGAGAAACAATGGCATGTGCTACACGTAACGAGAACGTAACATTCTTCGTAATGAACAACACATGTTATGGTATGACAGGTGGACAGATGGCCCCTACAACTCAGATTGGTCAGTGGTCAGCATCATCACCAGGCGGTCGTACATTCGAGGAGCACGGTCTAGACTTCGACGTTGTTAACGTAATGAAGAACTTAGACATTTCTTACCTCGCAAGAACAAGCATTATTAACCCTGCTGAGATCAACAAGACTAAGAAGGCCGTTCGCAAGGCTCTCGAGAAGCAGCGCGATGGCAAAGGCTTCTCACTGGTCGAAGTTCTTCTTCCATGCCCAACTAACTGGGGATACAAGCCAGCAGATGCGATGGAAAGAATTAAGAATGAGCTCATTCCTCGCTATGAGATGGGCGAATTCATCGATAAGTAAGGAGGGTTGATAATATGTTAAAAGAAATTATATGTGCTGGTTTCGGTGGTCAGGGTGTTCTGACAGCCGGCAAGCTAATGCTTTATGCAGCATATAAGCAAGGCAAAAAGGTTACATGGTTTCCTTCATACGGTAGTGAGATGCGTGGGGGCTCGGCAAACTGCAATGTAGTAATCTCTGATGAGAGAATTGCCAGCCCATACGCTGACCACCCAGACATTCTAATTGCTATGAATGATCTTTCACTTCTGAAGTTCCAGTCAGAAATGAAGCCAGGAGGACTCCTATTCATAAATTCATCACTAGTAGCTGATGAGAAGATCAAGAGAGATGACGTAGAGATATTCAAGGCTCCAGTTACAGATCTCGCTATCTCATTAAACAATGAGAAGGCAGCTAACATCTGTATGCTCGGATATTTCTGCAAGAAGACCGGCCTTTTCACAGAGAAGGAGTTCGAGGATTCAATGTGTGAGTACTTCGAACATGCCGGCAAGGGCAAGTTCAATGCTAAGAACGTTGAAGCGTTCAGAGTTGGATTTGAAATCGACTAGTTCGAGGAAAGGAGAATCGCTTTGAATCTTAACAAACTTTTAGCACCAAAGAAATTTGCCATAGTTGGCGCTACAGAGAAAGAAACATACGGTGGATTCGCTGTTAAGCTGATGGAGATGTATGCAGCTGACAGACTAGAGAAGGACATCTATCTCGTTAATCCTAAGAGAGACGAGGTCTTCGGCCACAAGTGTTATCACAGCCTACTAGATTTACCAGAAGATATCGATATGGTAATCGTTGCTTCCAATAAGAAGACTGTTCCGGACATTATCCGTGAGGCAGCAGCTAAGGGAGCAGGTGGTGCAGTTGTATTTGCAGCTGGCTATGGCGAAACAGGTAAGCCTGAAGACAAGCAGGCAGAGGCAGACCTAAAGGCGCTCTGCCAGGAACTAGATATGGCTCTTATGGGACCTAACTGCGCAGGATACATCAATGTACTTGATAGCATTCCAGCAATGGGCTTCATGACAACAGTTCCAAGCAAGGCAGGAAAGATCGGACTTGTATCACAGAGTGGTATGATCTGCACACTCCTCCTTGACAGCGGTAAGGCTGATTTTTCATATGTAATCTCATGTGGTAACAGCAAGATCGTTGAAGTAGTAGACTATATTGACTTCCTCATCGATGATGAGAATACTAACGTAATCGTATCCTACATTGAGGGCGTTACTAACCCTAAGAAGTTCATCGCAACTCTTAAGAAGGCTGCTCTCAAGAAGAAGCCAGTTATTCTTCTCAAGATTGGTAAGTCAGAGAAGGGAAGCAAGGCAGCTTCATCACATACAGGATCACTCTCAGGTTCAGATGCATCATTCAATGCTATCTTTGACAAGTACGGTGTAATCCGTGTTGATGACCTCGAGGATATCGCTAGCTTGGCTAACATGATTGCAACACTTCCTGAACTTCCTAAGGGCGACAGAGTTGTTTCACTCAATGGTTCTGGCGGAGAGAACGGTGTAGCTTGCGACGTTGGTTCAATGTACAACATCAACTACCCTGACTTCACAGAGAAGGGTAAGGCAGCAGTTAAGTCTGTGCTTGATGAGTTTGCTACAGTAAGTAACCCACTCGATACAACAGCAGATATCTGCTACGATACAGATCAGTTCGCAGATGCGGCAGAGATTATTATCAATGATGATAACTTCGATATGGCTGTTGTAGGTATCACAATCGTAACTGAACTGACTGACCTATGCGTTAAGCACATGTCAGAAGGAATTATCAAGCTGAAGGAAGAGGGCAGAGTTAAGAAGCCAATCTTCGTAGTACCAGCTGTAGAGTCTGGAAGAATGCCAGAGTACGTAGAGCCTCTTAAGGCAGCAGGTATTCCTGTAACAGCTCCTTGCTATTACGGATACAAGCATGTTGCTAAGCTCGCTAAGTACGTTAACTGGCTGAACGAGACAGACGTTGAATCTCTTGAGGATGCAGTTCCAGATGCTCCTCTTACAGGAGAGAAGGTAGCTCTTTCAGAGCACGCTTCTAAGGAACTACTCAAAGAGTACGGTGTACCAGTACCAGCTGAGTTCATCGCAACAAGCGAAGACGAGGCTGTTAAGTACGCAGAAGAAATTGGATTCCCTATCGTAATGAAGGTAGAGTCTAATGATATTCTACATAAATCAGATGTTGGCGGAGTTAAGCTGAACATCAAGTCTAAGGAAGAAGTCCTTGCTGCTTACAAGGCTATCATGGAGAGCTGCACTGCTAAGTGCCCAGACGCTAAGATCAATGGTGTACTTATGCAGAAGATGCTCCCAGCAGGAACAGAGGTAATTGTTGGTGTTACTAACGACCCTTCATTTGGACCTATGGTTCTTTGCGGAATGGGTGGCGTATTTACAGAAGTATTCAAGGATGTATCACTCTTCCCAGCACCACTCAAGAAGAGCGATGCTCTCAAGATGATTAAGTCACTTAAGGCATACAAGATGATGACCGGATACCGTGGCAACCCTAAGCTCGATGTAGAAGCACTCGCAGACCTTCTTGTAGGCGTAGGCGATTTTGCAGTAGCACACAAGAACGATCTTGCGGAAATGGATATCAACCCAGTGTTCGTATATCCTGAAGGCGAAGGCGTAGCGGCAGCAGATGCTCTCGTAATTCTTCGCAAATAACTCCATAGAAGATGGAGGTGTATGAATGGAAAAGGTAACAAAAAAAGAAAAAGTTAAGAGGATGCCAGGCTTCCTAGAGGCCCTGCTACTAGTAGCGTTCTCGCTAGCACTCCTCATGTACAATGTAATCTTCCTTAAGGGAGATGCACATGTACCACTAATTATTTCAACAGCTGTCATTTCAGCATATGCAATCTATAGACTCGGATTCAAGTGGGACGAGCTTATGGAGGCTATCGGTGGCGGCATCAAGGAGATTGCAGTAACACTGCTTATCTTCGGTATCATCGGTATGATGATTGCTTCATGGATTCAAGCAGGAATCGTACCAACACTTATTTACTACGGACTTAAGCTGCTTAACCCTAAGTTCTTCTTGTTCCTAGCGATGCTAATATGTGCAATCGTATCCACAGCAACTGGATCGAGCTGGACAACAGTAGGAACTATGGGAGTAGTGTTCTTAGGAATCGGCGCAGGCTTCGGAATTCCAATGCCTGTTACTGCAGGAGCAGCTATTTCTGGCGCTTACTTCGGTGATAAGATTTCACCACTGTCAGATACAACTAACCTCGCACCTGCTGTTGCCGGAGCTACACTGTTTGATCATATCAAGCACATGCTAGTAAGTAGTGGAGTTTCACTGTGCATAGCCGGAGCTATCTTCTTGGTTATGGGATTCAAGTACAGTGGAGTAGGTTCAGATATTTCAACAATAGCTGAAATTGAGAAGGGAATTACAGCTGGGTTTAATATTAATCCTCTGTTGCTTCTTGTTCCATGCTCAGTAATATTGATGGGAATATTAAAAAAGCCAGCTGTACCTAGCCTCTTCCTGGGCGTTATTCTTGGTTGCCTATGTGCAATGCTATTCCAGGGCGAGTCAGTTGGTTCAGTTGGAACAGCTCTCCAATATGGTTTCACATTTGAGAGCGACTCTGAATTACTTGCAACACTCCTTTCAGGAGGCGGTATTCAGAACATGATGTGGTCAATGTCATTGACTCTATGTGCTATTTGTTACGGCTCAGTACTTGACGCAACTAACTGTCTGCACATTCTTGCAGCTAAGTTGCTCAAGGTTGCTAAGTCAACTGGTGGTCTCATCACTTGCGTAGTTCTGACATGTCTTGGAACTAACATCGTAACTGGTGACCAGTATCTCGGAATCATCCTTCCTGGTAAGATGTACAGAAAGGAATTCGAGGACAGAGGACTTGCTCCACAGAACCTCTCAAGAGCACTCGAGGATGCGGCAACGGTTACATCACCAATCGTACCATGGAGTTCTTGCGCAGCTGTTATGGTAGCAGCGCTAGGAATACCAACAATAGAATATTTACCTTATTGCTTCTTTAGTATGGTATCACCACTGGTATCAATATTCCTCGGAATAACAGGAATAACAATCCTCAAGACTGCGGACCTTAAGAAGGCCGAGTCAGATGAATAAGCACAACGTTTTAACAAATGAAGGAAAAAGGAGATTAAAGAAATGGAAAAAAAGCCTTTTAAACTAACTCCAAAGATTTATTTGGCAGTTATCGCTATTGGTCTCTGTAACTCAATCGTATTCACAATTCCATACATTAAGTACACTTTCTACTATGGAATGATTGAGATGACCGGATGCACAAACGCTCAGCTTGGACTCCTCATGACAATTTATGGTCTTGGAGAACTGTTTGGACTTCCTATCGGTGGTCTGCTCGCTGACAAGGTTGACTCAAGAAAGGGTCTTTGCGTATCAGTAGTTGCTACAGGTCTTCTGTGCTTCTTACTCATCGCTAACCCAACATATAAGATGACAGCAATCGTATGGTTCCTGCTCATCTTCACTTCACTGTTCATTTTCTGGGGAGCTATCTTCAAGGGATTAAGAGAGCTTGCACCAGCTGAGTATCAGGGAAGAATGGTAGGATTCTACTCCGGAGCATCTGGAATCGGATACTGGGCTATAAACACAGCTATGGTTCCTGTATATGCTAAGTACTCAACTATCTCTGATGGTAAGGGTATGGTAGCTGTATTCTTCTTCTTCGGAATCATCTGCTTCGTATTTGCTGCACTTGCTTGGTTCATCATCGGATCATGCAGAAAAGAGCAGAAGGAGAATGGCTGGACATTCATCGAGGATGCACCAGTTGAGGCACCTACAGGATTCAAGGGACTCATTTCCGACATCAAGGAAGTTGTTAAGTTCAAGTCAGTATGGATTTTCGGAGCTGTAATGTTTGGTACATACGGTGTTCAGATTGCACTTTCATACACAGAGACATTCTTCACAGACGTACTCGGAATGACAGTTACATTCGGAGCATTCCTCTCAGTAATGAGATACTATGGAATGCAGGCTATCGGAGCTCCTTTCCAGGGAATCCTCTCCGATAAGTTCGGCGGACCAGCTAAGGTAGTAAGTTGGGCTAACGTTCTCACAGCAGCTATCCTTGGACTGATTCTTGTTATTCCTAATCAGTATCTGAAGATCGTTCCACTGCTCATCTTCATCATCCTCCTCGCAGGATTCATCAACAGTGGAGCTTACGGTGCAATGTTCGCTCTCCCTACAGAGGGTAAGGTACCAGCTAGACTGTACGCAGCAGCTGTAGGTGTATCCTCAGGTCTTGGATATATTCCAGATATCTTCGAGCACACAATGTTCGGAGCATGGCTTGACAAGATGGGTAACGCAGCTTACACACCAATCTTCCTCTTCGGTATTGGCGTAGCACTGATGGCATCAATAGCTTGCGTAATCCTGCTCAAGGCAAAGAAGAACGGAACACTGGTTGTTGGCGAAGAATAAGCCGAAACAACGTATAATTATTTGAGGTAATTAAAGAAGCAAACCGAAATTACTTATCAAAAAGACGGGCATCGAAAGATGCTCGTCTTTTGTGTGTCAAAATAATATTGACACACTTTCGAAATGGTGCTATTATACTCGAGGCCAATAAAGTGTACACGGGAGAATTTAAAATGATTTATGAGTATGATGGTAAGAATCTAGAAGGAATTGTAGCTAGAATAGAAGATGAAGATATAGTTCAGATGAAGGCTGAGCACTTTCTTAGATTAGCAGGTGTCTACAATAAGCCCAAGGGCCGCAAGCCCATCTCTTTAGACGAGAACAAATTCGCTTCAGTCGTTGCAATGTGGCGCAATGGCGAGATGACCGCAAGAGCTGCAATGAACGAGCTAGATCTCAAGCCGAATACTTTTTATAGAAGAGTAAAGGAGTACACAGAGATGACAGATTTGAAGGAAATCAAGGAGATCAAGAAGGCAATTAAAGAGGAAACTAAAGAAATTAAGGCTACGGTTAAGGCAGAAGAAAAAGAATTGAAGAAACAACTCAAGAAAGATGCTAAAATAGTAGAAGAAACAATCTCAGCAAAGAAGATGGAGAAGGAGACTTAATGCAGAGACTACAAGCATTTGTTAAGAAAGAAATAGTAACTACAGTATCGTTCGTCCTAGCGGTCCTATCAATGTTTGTTGTAAGGCCCGATAAGGAGTATCTAGAATACATGTGCTGTTCATAATACCAATGGTTGTTGCAGCATTAATAATACTTTAGTGGACAAAAGGAACCGTCCCTAGTGTCCACTAGAAAGGAATTAAGATGGCTGACGGAAGATGGGTCATGACCAAGAATGAATTGGATAGCGTAGCGTGTGGCTTCGAGAGCAGAGATCTCGAGAAGCTTCCTAATTATCAAAAACATCTGCCTGTCGACAACCGTAACGGCGATGCGAAGCATTGCTGCGCGTTCTGTGGTAATGATGCGCTGGAAGCGGGTTTTGGCGGATACGGCGAAGGCTTCGGCTATCAATCGGAACTGTGTCCTAAGTGTGGAGGCACGACGGACTTCGTATATAAAGACGAAATCAATAAATTTTTCTAGGAGGACGTTATGAGTAAGGTTAAGAATGAAGCACGAATCAAGACGCCACTTACAGTAGGGATTAGAGAGCAGCTCGAGCATCGCGCACTGTGGATGTATTTGCTACTCGATGAGGCTAAGAAAAAGGGCGTTGAATGGAAGGACATTGCGCCAGCAGCAATCAAGAGATGTGGGCTGTACCAAGGCGCCAACCTAGTTAAGAAGGGTGGCATGGGTCAGTCGCTCAAGGGCCTTAAGAAGGCACTCTTTGGAATGTTTGCACAAAGAGTGTTCGAAATGGATATTCTTCGTTGCGACGATGATCACCTTGATATTGATTTCCACTACTGCCCACTCGTTAAGGCTTGGCAGAAGCAGGGCTGCACAGACGAGGAGATTGCAGAGTTATGCGATCACGCAATGTGTGGAGATAGAGGTATAGGCGAGTGCTTCGGCTGTGAACTTGATCTTCCGGGCACGATTGCAAAGGGTGATCCTACATGCCAGCTTAGATATATTAGACGATAAATAGATGCAAGGCACTCTTGATAAGAAAAACAGAAGAAATACCTTGCTTGTTGTTATAGTAACGGCTTTTATGACTACTGTTAACAGCAGTTCTCTTAATTTGTCGATTCCAGGCATTAGCGCAGAGTTCGGAGTAAGCGCACAGGCGATTGGGTGGTTAGTTACACTGTACACCTTGTGCAGCGTTTCACTTGCATTGCCTTTTGGCAAAATAGCAGATGTTACAAGTAGGGTTAAGATAATGCGCTACGGTATCCTAATATTTGCAGTAGGTGTTTGTCTAGGTGGGTTTGCGTGGAACTTTAGCTCGCTTCTCATATTTAGGTTCTTGCAAGGTGTAGGATCTTCGATGATTTTCGCAACGAGCACGGCGGTTCTCATTGCGGCATTTAAGCCTGAAGAGAGAGGAAGAATTATCGGATATTCAGTATGTGCAACATATATTGGCCTATCGTCGGGGCCTGTGATAGGGGGACTTATCAACGGGTATTTCGGATGGCGCGCTGTAATGTATGCCACTGCTGCAGTATCGGTGATGGTAACGCTGATAGCATTTACTAAGTTACCTGACAATCAGGCAAAGACAGAATCACACAAGTTGGACTATACTGCACTTCTTTTATATTCAATAGGAATTGCGTTGCTAATGTATGGTTTGTCTGAGATAGGCATAGGGTATGTCGGCTATGTCTTCGTTGTAGCAGGCATCGTAATAATGGCAGCGTTTATTAAAAGAGAAGTTAGATATGAGAGAGAAGGCTTAGAGCCTGTTCTTAAGATTAGTTTGTTTAAGAGGAAGAATTTCTCTTACTCTAATCTGGCAGCACTTATGAATTACGCGGCTACGTATGCAGTATCATATTATATGTCGATATATCTGCAACTTGTTAGAGGATATAGCTCGCAGATTGCTGGAATAATCTTGATTTCAGCTCCATTGGTACAAGCGGTACTATCTCCTTGGGCAGGAAGGCAATCCGACAAGCACTCGCCATACAAGTTGTCGTCAGCTGGAATGGGCTGTTGTGCTGCGTCTTTGCTGTTGTTAGCTTTTGTAGGAGAGTCGACACCACTGTACTTCATAGTTCCGATTTTGGCGCTTCTAGGCCTTGGGTTCGCACTGTTCTCGTCGCCTAACACCAACGCGATTATGAGTTCGGTTGAGCCGGCGGACTCTGGCATTGCATCCTCAATAGTTGCAACAATGCGCAATTGTGGACAGACGATGAGTATGGCAATTATTACGGTTATAATTGGAATTACAATGGGTAATGTATCAATTAATAACGCAGGAGCGGCACTAATTGTTACAACAATGCATTGGATTTTTGCGGTATTCAGCGTAGTGTGTGTAGTAGGAATATTCTTATCGTTAAGAAGGAAATAGCATGAACTTGAGCACGAGAACAATATTTAATAAAGCATTTAAATCTAGCGTTCCAGTTATGGCGGGCTATGTGGTAATAGGCATTGGGTTCGGCATCCTGCTTCGTTCGCATGGTCTTGGTCTAGGCTGGGCGGTGCTAATGTCAGTCTTTATTTATTCGGGTACAATGCAATTCGTTGCGGTGGACTTAATTGCATCGAGCGCTAGCCTTGTCGCAACGGCAATTACGACGCTGATGGTCAGCGCAAGACACTTGTTCTACTCGGTTACTATGCTTAGGCAGTACTCGAAGGCTGGCAAGGCCAAGCCAATATTAATATGGACGCTTACAGACGAGACGTACGCTCTAGTATGCAATCTCGACAAAGACGATTCGCTCCCAACAGACGAAGACAAAACGCGCTACGCGCTCTTCGTTTCACTCTTGAACCAGAGCTACTGGGTCTTCGGAACAGCGCTAGGCTCGATCCTTGGGGCTGCCGTAAGCTATGACTTCGCGGGAATAGATTTTGCGATGACTGCACTCTTCGTAGCGGTATTCGTGAGCCAATGGGAGGACAAGAAGAATAGGATAGTTGCAATAACTGGAGTTGTCATCTCGGTGGCTTGCCTCGTAATCTGGGGAGCAGATAATTTCTTGATACCAACAATGATATTAATTGTAGTAGTTCTTGCTGCTGAAAGAAAGCTGGGGTGGGTAGAATGAACACATACGCTCTAGCAATAGTAGCCGTTGCGGCTGTCGTAACGCAGGCGATTAGATTCGCACCGTTCCTCCTGTGGGGAGGCAAAAGAAAGACGCCGGAATTCATCCTCTGGCTAGGCAATATTCTGCCATACGCAATTATGGGAATGCTCGTCGTGTATTGCCTTAAGGGAATTAGCTTCTCAGAAGTGAGCAATTGGGCACCAGCGCTAATCTCAGTTGCGCTTGTAGGCGGACTTCAGGCATGGAGGAAGAATAGTCTGTTATCCATAATAGCTGGAACCGTGTGCTATATGGTGCTGATACAAATAATCTAGCGACGGAGTCGCTGTTTCACAATATGAACATCAGTAGAATAATTGCTTCCACAAAACGAGGTAAAATACGAATTAGATGTGAGGTATTTTCACAATATAAGAAGAAGTGTGTTAATTGCTTCCAAATGCAGTGTAATATTGGAAGCAAATTGGCAACATATAATCATATTGTGAAAAAATGGCATAGAATATCATCGAAGTGGAAAGATTTGTGGAAGCAGAATTGAAGAAGAGTAATGTATTGTGAAAAACGATAGACTAACGAAGAAAAACGGCCGAGAGGCCGTTTTCTTATATAGAACTATGGTGTCCCGAAGAGGATTCGAACCTCCGACACCCGCTTTAGGAGAGCGGTGCTCTGTCCCCTGAGCTACCGAGACACAGTATAGAAATTAATTCCTAGAAGATAATAACACATGTTAGGCAAGGTTTCAATATGACGGCTTTCCTTGAAATTCTAGGCGTTTTGGTGTAAAATACTATATCTATGCCCAAGGAGAGAACAATGTATAATATTGGACAGATTCAGACAGAATATAGGACTAAGTTGATTACTGCAGAGTATGCAGCAAGCTTAGTTAAGAGCAATTATAGAATAAATTTCGGACTAGGTACTGGAACATCCAGATATATGGATAAGGCTCTTGCAGACAGACTTAGGAACGATACACTGCTACGTGGTCTAGAGATTCAGACTGAGATTGCAATTAGAGAAGATGTACTTGAGACTTATAAGGCAACAAGTGGTCCTGAGGTAGCAAGATTCTACTCATCTCACTTCGGTAAGCTTGATAGAATGATGCAGGCTGATGGCAACAGCTGGTATGTGCCTATCCTCTTTAACGAGGAGCCTCTGTATTGGGGACAGGAAGGCAATCAGTTCGATATATGTTGCATTCAGGTTGCACCGATGGATAAGTACGGCAACTTCAACTTCGGACCTATCAATGCAGACCTGTGGGGAATTCTTAAGAACTCACGCACAGTAATCGTTGAGGTTAATGAGAATACACCTATTGCTCTTGGATATGACTCACACATTAATATTTCTGAGGTTAACTATATTATCGAGGGTGACAATCCGCCACTAGCAGAGATGCCACCTAAGCCAGCAACAGAAGAAGACAGACGCATTGCTGAATTTATCGTAGATAGAGTAAGCAACTACAGCGTACTGCAACTAGGTGTTGGAGCTGTTCCTAACAGTGTTGGTACTCTGCTTGCAGAGTCAGACATTAGAGATCTCGGTGCTCATAGCGAGATGTTTGTTGACGGTTATGTTGAGCTGTATAACGCAGGTAAGCTGACTAACCGCAAGCCTAGAGACAAGGGCCTCAGCGTATATACTTTTGCAGGTGGTTCTAAGAGAGTATATGACTTCATCGACGACAATCCTATTTGTTGCTGCGCGCCAGTAGACTATGTTAACAATGTTCATGTAATCAGCGAGATGGATAATTTCGTTTCAATTAATGGTTGCGTTGGACTTGACATATACGGACAGATTTGTTCTGAGAGTGTTGGATTTAGACACGTAAGTGGAACGGGCGGTCAGCTTGACTTCGTGCTTGGAAGTTTCTTATCCAAGAATGGTAAGAGTTTCATCTGCACACATTCAACACGTGTAGACAAGAATGGACAGAAGCATTCACTGATTCATCCAACTCTGCCAACGGGTTCAATTGTTACTACACCAAGAGCTGCGGTTAACTATGCTGTAACTGAGTTCGGTGGGGTTAACCTTAAGGGTAAGTCTACATGGCAGAGAGCAGAGGCACTCATCAGCGTAGCTCATCCAGAGTTTAGAGAAGAACTCATTAAGGAAGCAGAGAAGATGGGCATCTGGCGCAATACAAGTAAGGGCGAATATCTTTAAGAATCTTTTAAGGTTTAGATTATAGAATACTAGAGGTACTCAAATATGAATTTTTGGCAGACAGTAACAGCTTGGGACGGAGTTACACTTAAGAGCCTTCAAGACGCTCTTGTGAGTGATACACTCACCCCAGTAATGAGAATAATAACATTATTTGGTGAGGCTGGTATTTTCTGGATTGTAGCAATACTTATCCTCTTGATCCTTAAGGAGACAAGGCATGAGGGATTCGTAATTGCGTGCTCACTAGCACTATGTTTTCTCGTTTGCAATCTAATAATCAAGCCTTATGTAGATAGGCCTAGACCTTGGGAGACTTTTGATTTTATTCTTAGACTTGCACCCGATCCTGGTGACGCGTCGTTTCCTTCAGGACATGCGTCCAATTCCATGGCGGCAGCTTTTGCGATGCTGCTCAACTTAAAGAAGAAATGGATTGGTGTACTTGCGGTAGTGCTTGCATTACTCATATCACTATCAAGACTGTATCTAGGAATGCATTTCCCAACAGATGTGTTAGCAGGCATTCTAATAGGAATGGCATGTGCGACAATTTGTTGGCTAGTAGATAAATGTATTAGAAGAAATAAATCGTTATAGGGGAGTATCATGAAGAAGAAATTACTTATTGTTGCAGTTATGCTTACAATGCTTTTGGCACTGACAGCATGCTCAGAAGAATCTAAATATATTGGTAAGTGGAACATCACTAAGATTAATGCAGGTGATGGATTCGAAATGAATCTTGATGATCTTGCAGAGTACGGAATAGACAACGCAGGATACATTAGACTCAACAAGAGCGGTAGCGCGGTTATTAATCTGCTCGGAGACGAATTCGAGGGCAAGTGGAAGTATAACGAGAAGGACAAGAACGTTACTATTACTTACGGCAAGGATCAGACGGGAACCGCCACAAGAAAAGACAAGACTATGACTTTTATCGACTCAACACAGACTCAGTATGAGCTTAAGAAATAATGATAGGAAATTCTTGGGACAGCCTTCTAGAGGAGGAAATGGCTAAGCCATATTTCAAGGATTTGCAGAATTTTCTTGAAGAAGAATATGCAGCCCATACGGTATATCCGCCAGAGGATAAGATATACAACGCTCTTAGATATACTGCATTCGACGACGTTAAGGTCGTGATTCTTGGACAGGATCCGTATCATGAACCTGGGCAAGCACATGGTTTAGCTTTCTCGGTTCCTGTGGATATGCCACAGCCACCGTCGCTAATTAATATTATAAAAGAATTGACGGACGATACAGCGGTTCCGAAGGCGGAGCCGGAAGACCAGAGCGAAGGCTTGCTTGTGCCATGGGCCAAGCAAGGCGTACTGCTTCTCAACACAGTGCTCACTGTTCGAGCACATGAGGCAGGATCGCATAGAGCGAAGGGCTGGGAGATTTTTACGGACGCAATAATAAATAAGCTCGCTAAGAGAGATAAGCCGATGGTGTTCATACTATGGGGAGCGCCTGCTGCTAAGAAGAAAGAATTAATTCTTGAAGCTAGCCAGAAGACGGGAACAAGGCACCTGATTATCACAGCGCCACATCCAAGTCCGCTATCAGCATATAGAGGATTCTTTGGAGGAAGATATTTCTCGAGATCTAATTATTTTCTTGAAGACATAGGCGAAGAGCCGATTAACTGGAATACAGTTGTGCGTTCATAGAAACGCCATAATTAATTCATCAATATCACCATACAAGGTGTTAATATTGTACTAGACATTAATAATTAATAGGAGAGGTTACAACAATGGAAAAGAAGTACAAGAAATCCACATTCACACTAGTATGCTATGTATTAGCGGCAATTATGCTCGTTTATGCATTCTATACAATTGGAAGCACAATCTCATACCTGAGCTCATATTTCGCAGCTTATGGTACATCTCTGAGTGACAACTTCGGCGATGCTATTTCATACATCGTAACAAGCACAATTCAGCCACTTGCATTTGCAGTTCTGTTCTTTATGGCTGGACTAGTTCTTGATGAAGTTCGTAAGCTTAACCCTAAGTACTACCTCACAGACGAGGAAGTAGCTCAGCTTGCTGCCGCTAAGGCTGCTGCTAAGGCTGCAAAGAAGAGCGCTAAGGAAGCTAAGCTTGCTGCTGCAGTTGAAGCTGAGAATGTTGAAGAGGTTAAGAAGGTTGCAGAGGATCTCGCAAAGAAGGCACCTGCTAAGAAGGCACCTGCTAAGAAGGCTCCTGCTAAGAAGACAGCTGACAAATAATAATGCTTAAGATTAAACATAACGAGACACTGCCTAAGGACTATATGTCCTTGCGAACAAGGAGCGGCCACCAGAGTTGTAGCCAGCTTGCTGCAGTTGGTGCCATCAAGAATAGCATATTCACTACTGGAATATATCAGGATGATGAGCTATTAGCATTCGGAAGAGTATGTGGCGATGGCCAACTGTACTTCCTTGTGTGCGATATTATGGTAGATGAGAGATATACAGATCCAAGGTTTAATCTTGCTGTTGTTAAAGAAATAGATGATTATCTAAGACTTTCGGCAACCAAGGATAGCCAGGTTCTTGTTAAGGTAGAGAGACCGACGGATGAATTATTCCGCAAGCTTGGCTACCAATACTTCGATGAAGATTTCGAACTCGTTATGAAACGCTAAATACGGCACAACAAAACGCCTCTCGCGAGGCGTTTTCTTATGTCTTAAATTGCGACTATGCGTTATTCGGCGAGAGCCTCGTTGAGTGCTGCAACAAGCTCGTCTGCATCAAGTCCGTGAACCTGTGATGCCTGCTCAATTGATTCACCCTGTGATGATGGGCAACCAATGCACATCATGCCGTTAGCGAAGAATGTGCGAACTAGCTCTGGATGCTCGTTGATAACTTCACCAATAATCATATCCTTAGTAATCATATGTATTCCTTCTTTCTATATGAATTTATAATCTTTTTTCCTCGATTACATTAACACCTTTAGGGACATAAATCAAGATACTGTGATATAATTCCACTATGATTAGTTTTAAAGATATTGAATTACAAGACAAGGCGGCAATTT
>R21__coassemble_444_pt1 | contig 34303 bp, 30 predicted proteins | sample R21__metabat2_high_PE_019 | metagenome-assembled genome bin R21
AACTATAGTCGTCGTCATCGTAGTCGTCCCAGCTGCTAGAACCACCATAATCATAGTCGTCACTTCCGCCGCTCCAATCATAATCGGTATCGCCGGAATAGAATCCCATGTCTGTAGTAATTTCTCTTGCAAGCTTAGGTGTTGTATAAATTATTACAAAAGCAACGGCAACACATAATAGCATTATTATTGTTCTTGTTTTCTTCATATAATATTTCCCGCCTTAATTCTATAAATACTTGCTTCTTTCATATTATCGCTAATATTTTCATTTAATTCAGTTGTTGTTATAAACAATTGAACATCTTTGATTTCATTAATCAAATAATTCTGCCTCTCAAGATCCAACTCAGATAGAACATCATCAAGAAGAAGAATTGGATTCTCTCCGAGAATCTCCCTTGCTATTTCAATTTCGGCTAGCTTCAGGCTAAGGGCAATCGTTCTCTGTTGACCCTGCGATCCAAATTTTCTCGCGTCTTTTCCATTAATCGCAAAAACAAGATCGTCACGATGAGGTCCCGACGCAGCGCTACCATAATAAAGGTCGTGGTCTCTTTCGTGTTTGACACAGTTTAATAAATCATTCTTAGTATTCGCTGAAAGTGTTTCTTCAATAGAAATGCTAAGATTCTCTTTGCCAGCACTAATTGATGATTGAATCTTGTTAGCAGTAGCTGATAGTTTATCGATGAATTCTCTGCGATATTTGATAATCTCTATTCCGTGAATTGCGAGTTGTTCATCATATATATCTAGAACTGTGTCATCAAATTTAGGATTGTTGATGCTCTGCTTGAGAAGTACATTCTTCTGCTTGAGTGCATCGTTATATTTTTTTAGATGATCGTAGTACTTAGGACGAAGTTGCGATATTTCACGATTAATGAAAGCACGTCTCTTCTCTGGTGAGTCCTTAATTATTCTAAGATCCTCAGGTGAGAAAATAACAACGACAAGATTATTTAGAAGATCAGTTGTTCGACGTATTAGCTTCGAATCCTTACTGATCATTTTCTTACCTTGCTTGTTAATAGCAATGTTAATATTCTTATCTATATCCTCACTTGTAATATCGGCATTAACTCTAGCGAGGTCTTGCTCGAATCTCACAAGCTCAGCAGAATTATTAGTACGGAAACTCTTAGCAAAAGCACATAAATAAATTGCCTCGATAAGATTAGTCTTACCTTGGGCATTTTCACCAATGATGATATTTCTCGAATTGTCGAAACTTAACTCGAGATTCTCATAATTTCTGAAGTTCTGTACCGTAATGCTATTTATTCTCATAATCAAATTATATTAAACTTGTATTTAATAGTCCAATATAAAATGCTATTATAAGACCATGAACGAAACAATTACTGCAATATCAACAGCCCTTGGCGAGGGTGGAATAGGAATTATAAGAGTTAGTGGGCCAGCTAGCCTTAGTGTTATGCGCTCATTATTCAAAGAGTGCCCAGACTCTATCGAAGCAAGACATGCCTACTTCGGTCATGTTGTGTCGAATCACAATGTTATCGATGAGGCAGTCTTTATATATTTTAAGAATCCATCTTCATACACTGGCGAAGATATGCTTGAGATTCAAGCGCACGGTAGCAATGTGTCGCTCCGTAAGATTTTGCGAGCTTGCCTCGCAGTCGAAGGAGTGCGCATGGCGGAGCCAGGTGAGTTTACGAAGCTGGCTTTTTTGAACGGCAAAATGGACCTCTCGCAGGCCGAGGCTGTTATCGACATAATCAAGGCGAAGACCGATTTCACTCTTGGCATTGCCGAGCAACAGAAGGTCGGTCGACTGTCCGAAGCGATTGGCGACATAAGAGAGGAGCTGCTTAATTTGCTTGCGCAGATGGCGGTGAACATCGACTACCCAGACGAGGATATTGAGCAGGAGGAGTACGACCGATACATTGAGTCGCTGAGGTTTCAGCTTGCGAGCATCGAGGCGTTGCAGGATACTGCGTCCATCGGCAAAATTGCTAGAGAGGGTCTGAAGATTGCGATCATAGGCAAGCCGAATGTTGGCAAGTCGTCGCTGATGAATGCGTTGCTTGGAGAGGGCAGAGTTATTGTTACGAATATTCCAGGTACGACTAGAGACACTGTTGAGGAGAGTGCGAATATTGACGGGCTTCCAATTGTGCTAGTTGATACTGCAGGAATTAGAGATACGGATGATGAGATTGAACGTATTGGAATTGAGAGAACGAAGAAGGCACTTATTGAATGCGATATGGCTATTCTAGTTCTTGATAGTAGTCAGGAGCTCGACGAAGAAGATTCTGAGATTATCGATACTCTTAAGAAGTCGACTAAGAATCATCCGATTGTTGTTCTTAATAAAGAAGATAAGGGTAGTGTGATAGATAATCAATATATTGAGAAGATGTTACCTGGTGCTGAGATTATTCAGACTTCGCTGGTTGGTATGGGTGCGCTTGATGGTGCAAGAAAGATTAGCGATTCGATTTCAGCGAAATATAATATGGGTAATATCAAGTCAGAAGAGAGCACTATTATTACTAGCGAGAGACATCTCAAGGCTCTTGGTGATGCTGCAGATAATATAGAGCAAGCTATTTATATGCTTGAAGAGTCTGAGCCACTTGAGATATGTGAGCTTAATGTGCATTATGCTTACGATCAGCTGGGAACTATAATTGGAGCAACGGCGAGTGATGAGATTCTTGATACAGTTTTCTCTAAATTCTGCCTTGGTAAATAATTCAAATTCTTGTATTAATAGGAGTACAGATGAAGAACTATGAAGTCATTGTAATAGGTGCAGGACATGCCGGCTGTGAGGCCGGTCTTATTGCCGCTAGGATGGGTAAGCGTACTGCACTTATGTGCACGGATTATGAATCAGTTGCAATGATGCCTTGCAATCCATCTATTGGTGGAACTGGCAAGGGTCATCTTGTGTGTGAGATAGATGCGCTCGGCGGAGAGATGGGTGTCAATATAGATAAGACTTTTATCCAGAACAAGATGCTTAATACATCCAAGGGACCAGCGGTTCACTCACTTAGAGCACAGGCAGACAAGCATGAATATCATAGACAGATGCTTAATACTATTGAGGCTCAGGATAAGCTCGAGCTTATTGTTAATGAGGTAGTGGATATTATTTTTGAGCCATCAGATGACAAGTCAGAGATGAGTCTTAAGGCTGCTGGAATAGTCTGTGCAGATGGCAAGAAGCTATATTCTGATACTGTAATTATTTGCACAGGAACTTATCTTGGTGGAAAGATTTTTATAGGCGACTATGTTGAGGAGAGCGGGCCTTCAGGACTGGCTCCAGCGACCGAATTAGCTAAGAATCTGTACACTAAGAATTTTCCGTTAAGGCGATTTAAGACAGGTACACCTGCGCGTATGTTGAGGGACACTCTTGATTATTCTAAGATGAAAGAACAGACTGGAGACCTTGAAATTACGCCGTTTTCCTTCTTAAACGAGGATCTTGACCTTAGTCGTGAGCAAGTTTCATGCTGGCTTTCATATACTAATGCCGAGACGCATAAGATTATTCTAGATAACATCAGCAGATCTGCTATGTATTCAGGAAATATTGTAGGAATTGGCCCTAGATACTGTCCGTCTATCGAGGACAAAGTATCGCGGTTTAAAGACAGAGAAAGACACCAATTATTTGTTGAGCCAGAGGGCCTTGACACTGATTGGATGTACATACAGGGAATGTCGTCAAGTCTGCCTGAGGATGTGCAGCATGCATTCTATGCAACCATCCCAGGACTAGAGAATGCGACCATTGTCAAGCCGGCTTATGCAATTGAATACGACTGCGTTGATCCGCTTTCACTTAAGCCAAGTCTTGAGAGTAAGCTGGTAACTGGTCTCTTCTGTGCAGGCCAGTTCAATGGTAGCTCCGGATATGAGGAGGCTGCATCGCAAGGTCTTGTTGCTGGAATTAATGCAGCAAGATTCCTTGAAGACAAGGAACCGCTAGTGCTCGGTAGAGAGCAGGCCTACATTGGAGTTCTTATTGATGACCTAGTTACCAAAGGAACTAATGAGCCTTATAGAATCATGACTTCAAGAGCCGAGTACAGACTTCTTCTGAGACAGGACAATGCGGACAGAAGACTGACCGAGTTGGGTTACCAGTATGGCTCTGTTAACCAAGAGAGGTATGATAGATATAAGAAGAAGTATCAGCACATCGAGGAAGAGCTCGAAAGACTCCGCGGAAAGAAAGGAGATTTTGCTAAGCTCAACGAGGTGCTCGAAGCCAAGGGTGCTAAGGTGGCGCCAGAGAACATGAACTTCTACGAGGCGCTTAGAAGACCAGAACTATCTTATCAAGATCTTGCTGAACTTGATGATGAGACAAGACCAGTTCTCACTAAGGCAGAGATTAATGAGATAGATATCATAATTAAGTATGATGGATATATCCGCAAGCAGCTCGAAGAGGTTGAGAAGTTGAACAAGCTTGAGAGCAAGAAGCTTAGTGAGGACATAGATTACGAATCAATTAGAGGGCTAAGACTTGAGGCAAGACAGAAGCTTGCTAAGATTAAGCCTAGAACGCTTGGACAAGCAAGCAGGATTTCTGGAGTGTCACCAGCGGATATCAATGTGCTGCTTGTATATCTAGAGAAAGAGATGAGGGGAAGACGTGGCTGATTTACCTAAGAATAAATACACCGAATACCTTGACCTTATACTCGAGAGGAATGAACATATCAATCTTACAGCTATTAGGGATAGGGATGAAGCCTATAAGAAGCATATTATTGATTCCCTCACTTGCGTAGATGAGCCTGAATTTAAAGAGGCGAAGACTGTAGTAGATATGGGAACAGGGGCAGGATTTCCGGGAGTGCCTCTTGCTATAGCTGCTCCGGACAAGGAGTTCCTTCTGATAGACTCTCTTAATAAGAGGCTTAAGATAATTGATGAGTTCACTGAGCAGTTAGGAATCAATAACGTTTCCACCCTTCATGGTAGAGCTGAAGACGTCGGACAGGATCCTAAATACAGAGAACAGTTCGACTTAGTAGTATCTCGAGCAGTAGCAAGTTTAGACATGCTTGTGGAATGGTGCCTGCCTCTTATCAAAGTGGGAGGACATCTAATAGCATACAAGGGCGAGAATGTTTCACGTGAAACATTAGACGCAGAGAAGGCGATCAAGATGCTTGGAGGACGAATCAAGGAAGTTAGAGAACTCTCCAACGAAGAAGAAGACATCTCGGGACACGTCCTTGTGGTCATAGAGAAGCAGTCGAAGACCCCTTCGAAATACCCTAGACCAGCGAAGATTTCCAAGAACAACCCGATTAAATAAGGCATATGACATGAGAATGTTTCACGTGAAACATTCTCTTTTTTGTTGTTACAAATGTTTTTATTAGAAACCAATCAACATATAGTGTCTAGCCAAGTAGATACACCACAAGATTACTATAGTATTGCTAGAAATTTTTGGCAAAAAGAAGTATAATACAATATCTATGGTTATATGGAATATTATGCTCAAGGAGGACATTTTATGGGCAAGGCAATTGCAATCTTCAACCAGAAGGGTGGCGTAGGAAAGACTACAACAAATATTAACTTAGGAGCTTGCTTGGCAATGAAGGGCAAGAAGGTTCTTATAGTAGATATCGACCCACAAGGTAACACAACAAGCGGCATTGGAATCAGAAAACGTTCACTCGAGTACACCCTATACGATGTACTAGTTAGCGATGATTTTGATGTAAGAAAAGCAATATTACCAACCAAGACTAAGAATCTAGATATCATCCCTGCAGACGTAGATCTTGCTGGAGCCGAGGTAGAACTCGTATCCATAGAGGGAAGAGAAAGAAGGCTTAAGAAGGCAATCGATGCGATTAGAGATTCCTATGATTTCATTTTCGTTGACTGCCCTCCTTCACTAGGACTTCTAACAATCAACTCACTGACTGCTGTTGACAGCGTGCTCATTCCTATCCAGTGCGAGTTCTATGCACTAGAAGGTGTTAGCCAGCTGGTCAGCACAATTGAACTAGTTAAGAAAAACATGAATCCAAGCCTCTACATTGAAGGCGTTATTCTTTCAATGTTCGATGGCAGAACCAACCTCTCCCTTCAGGTAGTTCAGGAAGTTAAGAACTTCTTCGGTTCAGCAGTATATTCCACAATCATTCCACGTAATGTAAGACTGGCTGAGGCACCATCCTATGGTGTGCCAGCTATCACATATGATCCAAGCGCAAGTGGCGCTAAGGCTTATATGGCTTTCACTAAAGAGTTCTTAGAAAGAGAAAAGAAAGCAGGTAAGTAATGGCAAGAAAAACAGGGGGACTCGGAAGAGGCCTAGACGCACTCTTTGCAGACGCAGCACCTATCAACGAAGAAGATTACAAGAGCCCAGCCGCTGAGCTCGAAGAAGAGAAGCCAGCCAAGGCTGCACCTAAGAAGGCTGCACCTAAGACAGCAAAGACAGAGGCCAAGACAGAGTCAGTAGACGACCAAGATAGAGTTCTGTATATAGACATCAATGATATCAAGCCTAACTCAGCACAGCCTCGTACTAAGTTCGATGAGGACAAGCTAAGAGAGTTAGCGAGCTCCATTGAGGAGAATGGCGTAATCCAACCTCTCATCGTTAGAAAGGCAAGCACAGGCTACGAGCTAGTTGCCGGTGAGAGAAGATGGAGGGCTTCCCGCATTGCAGGTCTCAAGAAGGTGCCTTGCATCGTTAGAGACTTCGATGAGAAGCAGAACGCTATCGTTGCAATCATTGAGAATATGCAGAGAGAAGATCTCGATGCAATTGAAGAGGCAGCAGGCCTTCAGGCTATGTCTAGAAAATACGGCTTTACCCAGGAGCAGATATCAGTGTCTCTTGGCAAGAGTCGTGCATACATAGCTAACTCACTGAGATTACTCAAGCTTCCTGAAGAGATTCAGGAGCGCATCCAGAATGGAGATATCAGTGCGGCTCATGGTCGTACTCTCATCACTGTTGGAGACAAGAAGACTCAGCTTGAGATATGTGACAAGATCATCAAGGGAGGGCTGTCTGTTAGAGCAACAGAGAAGCTAGCCGAGAAGACCAAGGACGAGGCCAAGCCAGACCGCAAGAAAAGGAAGCCTAAGACAAGCAAGTCACAGGAGTTCCTTGCAGTTGAGGAAGAGCTCAGAACACTCACAGGCACCAAGGTTACAATAACAGGCGATACGTCAACTGGCAAAATCGAACTAGAATACTACAGTCTAGAGGAATTAAACAGACTAATCGATGCTCTTAGAGGAGCATTCTAAGCGGGGGCAATTAATTCTAATGGTTAATAATTTTCTTTTGCCAGCCTGCACGGTTGGCACAGATGGCAACATAACAAGCGCTAATGAGCTGATGAGAGAAGTCATCGTATATAGCGATATCGTGGGCGCCAATCTTTTCGCTCTTACAGGAGCCAAAAGATCTGCTCTTATCGATGCTGTTACGACTGGCGAAGAAGTTCTTGTTGAGAGAAACAACAAGAGTTTCTCCCTCTTCACTACTAAGGACGCAAGCCTCGACAAGGAGATGGAGGTCTACTTCGTAGATAGAACAGAGAGACAGACTTTCAGACAGAAGTACGAGGATGTTAAGCCTGTCGTTATGTTTATCAATATCGACAACTACGACGAGCTGACATCTAAGACAACCAACGATTCGAAGCGCGCAGTTCCTACTGAAGTGGACAGGATTTTGCGTAAGTGGGCAGAGAGCTATGACATTGCCATTCTCAGTGTCGAAGAGGATGAGTATGTGGCATTCACCACTAAGGCTAAGGCGAACGAAATGATCGAGGACGACTTCTCTGTTCTCAACGAAGTTCGAGAGATAGATACCAAGATTGATTTTCCTGTCAGCATTTCCATCGGTATGGGCATTAGCGATATCTCCGTATATGAGTGCAAGGATCTTGCGCTTGCGGCTATGGAGCTTGCTCTTGGTCGTGGCGGTGACCAGGTCGTAATCAAGACGGATGATACAACAGAGCATTACGGTGGCACACTCCAGACGATGGAGAAGAACAATCGTGGTAAGGCTCGTGTTATTGCACACGCAATCAAGCGTCTCATCGACGAGAGCTCCAAGGTTCTCATCATGGGCCACAGAATGCCAGACATGGACAGCTTCGGGGCAGCGCTCGGAGCGTATAGAATGTGCGACTACATGGACAAGGACGCATACATTGTTATCGAGGAGCACGATGACGCGCTTGACGAAATATACAACAAGGCAGTGGATACCGAGGACTACAAGTTCATCAAGCATAAAAAAGCACTCTCGCTCATTGACGACAAGACCCTGTGTTTCATAGTAGACACTAATCGTCCTCATCTAGTAGAGTGCCCCGAGATTCTCGAGAAGTGTGACAAGCTTGTAGTAATCGATCACCACAGACTATCGGATGATTCAATCGAGTCGCCAATTATCTCATATGTTGAGTCTTACGCTTCATCAGCAAGCGAGCTCATCGCTGAGGTTATGCAATATTTTGCACAGAAGAGATTCATCAACAAGTTCGAAGCAGAGGCTCTTCTTGCAGGAATCATGGTAGACACTAACAGCTATTCGGTGCGCTCTGGAGTTAGAACCTTCGAGGCAGCCGCTTGGCTTAAGCGCGCTGGCGCAGATACAGCAGCAGTTAAGAAACTGTTCCAGACTGATATCGAAGACTTCCGCATTAAGGCTAATGCAATCGCAGTCGCTGAGTACACTGAAGACGGAATTGCTTTTGCGAAGACAGCGTGCTTCACAATGGACGCACCGATTATCAACGCACAGATTGCAGACTCGCTGCTTACGGTTAAGGGTGTTAAGGCATCTTTTGTAATCGGACGCAACGAGAAGATGCAGACTATTGTCAGCGCAAGATCGCTCGGCGAAGTGAATGTACAGTTCATGATGGAGAAGCTTGGCGGAGGCGGACACCTTACAGCGGCCGCTGCGCAGGTGGACAAGACACCTGAAGAGGTTAGAGCGGAGATAGACCGTATGCTTAGAAAGATGAAAGAAGAGGCCGAAGAAGAGGCCGATTGGGAGGATAAAGATGCAGATTATTTTGAAGAAGGACGTTAAGGGAACTGGCAAGGAAGGAGACATCGTTAAGGTAAGTGATGGATTCGCTCGCAACAAGCTAATCCCTGGTGGACTTGCCGTTGAGGCAACTCCTCAGAATATCAAGGCTATCGAAAGAGAGAAGGCAGCCCTTGCAGAAAAGAGAGCTGAAGAGAAGGCTGCTGCACAGAAGCTAGCTAAGCAGCTTGAGGCTAAGCCTGTTGTTGTTGTTAAGACTAAGGTTGGAGAAGGCGGTAAGCTCTTCGGTTCAATCACAACAATGGATATCGCTGAGGCTATCAAGGCACAGCTTGGTATCGAAGTAGACAAGAAGAAGCTAGTACTAGACAAGCCTATCAAGGAGATTGGCAAGTTCACAGTAGAGGCTAAATTATATACAGACGTTGCAGCTAAGGTTGAGGTAAGCATCGAGGCTTAGAACGATGGACGAGAACAACACTAACGTAACTAATTTAATACCGCCGCAGGATCTCGAAGCGGAGAAGGCTGTTCTTGGTTCAATGATGAAGGATCAGGACGCTGTTTCGGATGTCATCGATAGACTTAGAGCAGATGACTTCTACCTGAAGGAGCACCAGCAGATATATGAGGTAATGCTCGACATGTACAGAAAGAGCGTAGGCATTGACCTCATGACTGTTTACTCTGCGCTCAACGAGAAGAAGCTCACTGAGCTTGTTGGCGGAATGACTTATCTTTCACAGCTTGTTAACGAGGCTATCGTAAGTTCCAATGCCAAGTACTATGCAGAGACTGTTGTTGCTAAGGCAAGAATGAGACAGCTTATTAAAGAGGCTGAGGCTATGCGTAGCCAAGCTTATGCTGGCGGTAAGGACGCTGAGGACATTCTCGATAGAGCAGAGCAGAGAATTTTCGAGATTGCTCACAGAGCTCAGAAGAAGAACTATGTGAGTATCAATACAGTCTTCGAAGAGAACATGAGACAGCTACAGGAGCTCGAGAAGAACAAGGGCCAGATTCCTGGTATTGCGACAGGCTTCAGAGATGTCGACAAAATTCTTACGGGAATTCAGCCTAGCGACCTAGTTATTCTAGCCGCAAGACCTGGTATGGGAAAGACTTCTTTTGCGCTCAACATAGCAGCTAATGTCGCAGAAGCTGGCAAGTCGGTACTTGTTTTTAGCTTGGAGATGTCCAAGGAGCAGCTCGGCCAGAGAGTGCTCTCGATGGAGTCGAGCGTTGAGATGGAAAAAATGAAGACCGGCAACCTCTCGCCTGACGAGTGGATGGCACTTAGCGAGGCGCAAGATAATTTCGAAGATAGGAAGATCTTCATTGACGAGGTGCCAGAGATGACGCTTCTCGAGATGAAGAACAAGTGTCGTAGACTTAAGGCTGAGCAGGGACTTGATCTTGTTATAATCGACTACCTACAGCTGATGAGCCTTGGCTATGGCGGAGACAATAGAACTAACGAAGTATCAGCTATAACAAGAGCAATTAAGATTATGGCCAAGGAGCTCGATGTTGCAATCATTCTGTTGTCACAGCTTAACAGAGATGCGGAGAGAAGAACGGACCATAGACCGCAGCTTGCGGACTTAAGAGACTCTGGTTCAATCGAGCAGGATGCGGATATTGTTATCTTCCTTAAGAGAGAAGACTACTACAACAAGAATGAAGATGATCCGGCAGAGATTAATCCTAATGTGGGCAACACCTGCGAGGTAATCATTGCTAAGCACCGTAATGGTGATATTGGTTCATGCAATCTTGCTTGGGTTGCAAAATACACTAAGTTCGGCAATCTAGCACATACTTTTGAAGGAACGTTTTAATGAGCAAATTGAGGATGCAAATAGAAGACAATCTAGATATCTATCTCAGCAACACGAGAGTCGAGAATCTCTTCATTAACGAGCTTCTCCCTTCTGCGCCCGGAGATTGTGTTAAGGTATATCTTTTTGGAATGATGTACGCTCAGCACCGTCAGGAGATGGATATCGAGACAATGGCTAGAGCCCTTAACATGTCAGTAACCGAGGTTGGAGAAGCTTTCAATTATTGGGCAAGAAAGGGCGCTGTTCGCATTGAATCAAAGACCGATGGCAATGACTATAACGTTATCTTCATCAGCCAAGTAAATGCGCTATATGGAATTCCTAGTGAGCAGACTACCAATATTGCAAGCGGGCCTAGCGGAGAGAGCAATGATAGATTCTCAGAGATGATGAATGAAGAGATTAGAGGTCTTTTCCAAGAGTATGAAGAGATGTCGGGCAAGACAGTGTCCAAGAAGGCTATGGACAAGATAATGGATTCTATTTATACCTATGGAATTACACCTGATGTTTTCTCGTATGCAATTAAATATGCAGAGGAGCATGAGAAATATAGCATCGATTATATTGCAAGAGTTGCTCTTCGATGGACAGAAGAAGGATGTAGTACAATTGCGGATGTTAAAGAACTTCTTGATAAGAACACGCAGCGTACATCTTTCTACGGTATGATTTTCAGAGCAGTCGGTTTCAATAGACTGCCAAGCCCGGCAGACAGAGAACTAATGGACAAATGGTTCGACAGCTGGGACTACAGCATAGGCGAAGTTCTCGATGCTTGCAAGAAGACAGCTGGCCAGAGAGAACCATCCCTTAAATATGTAGACAGAATTCTCGAGAACAAATATCTCGAGGCTGGTGGAATTGTTTTAAAGAGAGCAGACGGCAAGGTCGTTAGCGCTAACGAAGGCACGCAGCCAGAAAGAGCGAAGGTAAGCCAGAAAGTTCTTAGCGAATACTACGCATACCTACGCGAAGCGGCAGAGGCATCTCTCGATGCGAGAACAGACGAAGTCTGTCGCAATGTTGCTGAGATGAGAGAGATTTTTGCACAAGAGTACGAGCTAGGCAACGAGATCAGCATGGGTCTTGGCGGTAGCGATAGAGAGTCAAGACGTGGGATGCGCGAGAAAAGAGCACAGCTCTACGAAGAGAAGCGTCGTGTTCTGCGAGAGAATGGATATCCCGAGGATTACCTCGATAGGAAATATAAATGCCCTGTATGTAAAGATAGCGGGGTAACAGATGAAGGAAGGATTTGCGCGTGCAGCAAGGCGCGTGCAGAAGAGGCGTATAGATGGCACAAAGACCGTTAACAGAAGAAGAAAAGAAAATAGTACTAGCGAGGGCATATGCGAAGTATATGAAGGAGAAGGGCTTGACTCCAGAGCAGATGGATCAGATGCTGAGTGAGCAGCCAGTACCGACTCCAGTAGTTCCTGCTCCAGTTCAGCCCGTTCAAGTGCAGCCAGTTCAAGCGGCACCAACGATGGAAGCTAAGCAGAAGAAGGGTCTTTTCAAGAAGGGTCCTAAGGGCAAGAAAGAAAAGAAGGAACTTGGAGAAGGCTTAAGTCCTCTCGATTTACTCGCTAATTTCTTGGCATGGCTAATTGATGGACATGACAAGATTCAGGCTAAGCTAGATGATGCTTTCATAGCAGCAGGAATTAGTATAGTTAAGGAATACCACGATGCTATTGATAGATACAGAGGCTCAAGAAAGAGAATCGGAGCATCTGCACTAGCTATCACAATTGTTTGCGGAGTAATGCTGCTGGTATTCGACCAGTTCACAGTATATCAGTATGCATATAACGGAAGAGTTCTTGGATACGTTCAGAATCAGGAGGCAGTAACAGAAATCCTCGACGTAGCAAGTGATAATATCAAGGCCAACAACGATGAGGTAGATATTTCATTTGTAGCAGGAGACAATATTACATTCCAACTTGTAACATCTAAGGACAAGCCTATCGATACGTCTGACGAAGCAGTTAATAAGCTTACTTATATGACAGATGTTGAGGTAGATGCATATGCAATTTATGAAGATGGCGTACTTCTCACTATTGTAGAGGATGAGGCTTCTGCTACAGGAGCACTCAATTCCGTAAAGGTCGCAAGAAGTGTTCCTGATGAGGGAATGAGACTTATAAGCGCAGACTTCAACAAGTCTATTTCTGTAGAACCAATTACAGCTATGCTCACAAGTATTCAGAGCGAGCGAGAAGCAGCAGAGCTTCTAATGAAGGGTGGAGACTTAGACATCTGGCACGTTGTTGGAGAAGGCGAGAACCTAAAGTCACTGTGTAAGGAGTTCGGTGTAACCACTGATCAGATATTTGGTAAGGATGGAACAACTCCTGCAACCAATAAGACAGGAGAAGGCGACAAGGTCTGCATTAAGAAGACAATAAGCCCTCTCGAAGTAAAGGTTGTTGAGAAGGGAACAATGGCAGAAATTCTTCATTTCAAGACCATTACCGAAGAAACCAACAAGATGTACAAAGGTATGACATCTGTTTCACAGCAGGGTGTTGATGGTAAGCAGATTATCACAGGTACAGTAACTAAGATTAACGACACAATAGTTAAGCGTAAGCTCAAGAGCAAAGAGCTGATTAGCTCACCTATTGATGAGATTACCATGGTTGGTACAGCAGACATTCCTAAGGCAAAGGCTACAGGAAGCTACATGGTTCCAATTACAGGCTACATGATTTCAGATAGATTCGGAGCTAGATGGGGTCGTATGCATACAGGTATCGACTTCGCATCACACACAGGCGCTAATATCTATGCTGCCGATGGAGGCATTGTAGTTCGTGCTGAATACTACGGTGGATATGGATATTGCATAGATGTAGACCATGAGAATGGTGAACTTTCAAGATACGCACACTGTAGCAAGATGCTCGTTGGAGTAGGAGACAGAGTATATAAGGGCCAGGTAATTGCTCTTGTTGGAAGTACTGGTAACAGTACGGGACCTCACTTACACTTTGAGATTCTAATCAATGGAACACAGATTGATCCAGGTCCAACACTTGGAGTTTACTAGGAAACAGTAGGAGAGCAATGGCACGTAAGCAGAAGAGAAGAACCAGAACGCTAACTGCCGAAGATCGCAGGAAGGCTAAGAAGAAACACTTAAGCAGGCAGCAGAAGCAGATTTTAGCTGCTGTCTGCATAATAGTGCTCTTATTCAGCTTTACCTATGTTCGCAAAATCATCAAGCTCAAGGTACAGCAGAAGGAACTGATTAAGCAGCAGGAGCAGCTAATCGCAGAGCGTGATAGGCTAAAGGCTAAGCTTAAGAATGTCAACAATTCTGAGTACATTGCAGAGCAGGCCCGCAAGCAGCTAAGACTAGTTAATCCAGACGAGATACTCTTCGTCTTCGATGAAGACTAGGAGGCTGGCATGGACAAGCTTAAGATTCAAGAAGCGATAATTGTCGAAGGGCGTGACGATGTAGATGTTGTAAGTCGCGCCGTCGATACACTGATAATCCCGACACATGGTTTTGGCATTACAGCGAAGACATACGAGTTGATTGAGCGCGCGTACAAGGAGATGGGCATCATTATCCTGACGGACCCTGATTACTCGGGCGAGGAGATTAGAAGGAAGCTAACAGCGAGATTTCCTGACGCGAAGCACGCCTATGTCGCAAAAGAGCTGGCGCTCGCTGGAGATGACATAGGAATCGAGAATGCAAGGTCGGAGGTTGTCGCAGAGGCGATTACCAAGGCGCATGCGAGAATACAGAACGCAGAGGCGAAGCTTGTGACTCACGAAGATATTGTGAGACTTGGGCTCGTTGGAAGAGCGGGAGCGGCAGAGCTAAGAGCGAAGACTGCAGAGAAGCTCGGAATAGGATACGGTAACGGAAAAGGATTTCTTAGGATGGTAAATGGCTACGGCATTAGTCTTGAGGAAGTTGAAAAGGCGAGTGAATGGGCAACAAACACATTAAACCTTTAAAATCTTTAGGTCAGAATTTTCTGATTGATGAAGAAGTAATAACGGCGATTGTAGAAGGAAGTAGCGTCGAAGAGGATTCTCTAGTAATAGAGATTGGACCGGGCGAAGGCGCACTGACGGAACATCTTGCAGAAAGAGCGGGCAGGGTAATAGCAGTCGATCTCGACGAGAGAATGATTAAGCTCCTGACAGTCAAGATGTTCAACTACGACAATGTCGAACTCATTCACGGAGATATTCTAGAAGTTGATCTCAATGCACTGATTGAAGATAGAATGAAGAAATACAATCTTACCAATGTAAGAGTTGTAGGAAATCTTCCTTATTATATAACCACACCTATCATTATGAAGCTCCTCGAAATGAGGACCAAGGCGGACAGCCTTACCGTAATGATGCAGAAGGAAGTTGGAGACAGAATTCTAGCAGAGCCAGGCAGCAAGAAGGTCGGCGTGATTACATACTCGGTTCACTATTATGCCGAGGTAAGCAAGGTAATCGATGCAGGAAGAGAATGCTTCTATCCAGCGCCTAAGGTTGACTCCGTTGTCCTAAGAATGGATATAAGAGACAAGGCAGCTGTAGAAGTGAAGGATGAAGATTTCTTCTTCAAGACCATCAAGGCAGGTTTCATGATGAGAAGAAAGACCCTTCTCAATTCACTGACATCACTTGATGGATATAACAAGACGATTATCGAGGGGGCTTTGAACAAGGCAGAAATCGAATCTAATAGAAGAGCTGAGAGCTTATCAATGGATGAGTTTGCTAGGCTCGCAGAAGCTCTTCAGGAGGCAAGAAAGTAGGATATGTTTAAGAAGATTAAAGAAATTTTCAACAAGATTTGGGAGAAGCTCAAGAAGCCTCTCGGTTTCGTGTACAAGAAGATCGAGAAGGTCTACAACAAGTTGTTCCCAAGAAGAGCACCCAAGTATTTTGACAGTGACCTACACGAGGCGAAATACATTCTGCTAATGTTCATCGGCGCGTTCTTCATCAATTTGTTTGTTGAAGAATTCGCTAGAATAACAAGTAGCGTATTTGGAGGATTCCTCTTCCTCTTCCAGCACCCAATTATATTCTTCTATAATGTGCTGATAATCTTTGCGACAATGACATTTGCACTACTCTTTAAGAGACGTAGATTCGCATGGTTCGTTATTTCGCTTATATGGATTGTGCTAGGCTTCGTTAACGGTTGCATTCTGCTCAAGAGAATGACTCCGTTCACACTGTACGACCTACAGAACCTCGAGGACGGATTCTCACTCTTGTCGACATATTTCGCAAAATGGCAGATCATTTTGCTGTTTGTTGCGGCAGCCCTAGGAGTACTGATTGTTGTAATTGTGTTCCTCCGCAGCGAGAAGTGGAAGAACATCAAATACAAAAAGAGCATCGCGGCTATCATTCTATCGGTAGGCGCAGCACTGCTCTCGACGTTCGTACTCCTTAAGGTGGGAGCACTTTCCACGTTCTTCGGTAATCTGAACTACGCATACAACGACTATGGTTTCCCATATTGTTTCATTAACACATCAATGAACAAGGGCATATCCAAGCCTAAGGGTTATTCAGAAGAAATGGTTACAACTCTTCTGAAGTCAGAGACCAAGAAAGGAACTAACACTATTCTCGAAGAAAAGTCGGATGATAAGAATTATCCTAACATAATTGTTCTTCAGATGGAGTCCTTCACAACAGCACAGGACTACACACATATAACGGTAGACAATGACCCAACTCCAGTATTCAACAGCCTACAGGAGAACTACACATCTGGTAAGTTCACTGTACCTGCTTGTGGAGCTGGAACATCAAATACAGAGTTCGAGGTACTTACTGGCATCAGTGCTAAGTTCTTCGGACCAGGAGAGTACCCTTACAAGGGCAAGCTCAGGAAACAGACTCTTGAGACAATGGCATATATAGCACGCAATCATGGATTTACATGTAGCGCACTGCACGACCACAGAGCTGTATTCTATAATCGTAATGAGGTATACGCTAACATGGGATTCGACAGCTTCACTTCTGTTGAGTACATGAACAACCTCACTAAGACTCCAACTAACTGGACTAAGGACGAGTCAATGCTTCCAGATATCTTAGGTATTATGAACGAGACGAGCACTCGTGACATGATGCATATCGTATCTGTAGAGGGACACGGTAAATATCCAACAGAGCAGGTATTCAAGAACCCATATACAACAGTTACAGCTAAGAACGAAGCAACTAAGTGGAAGTACGAGTACTACCTCAATGAGTGTCACGAGATGGATACATTCATTGGAAACCTGATTGCAGGAATCGAAGCATCTGGTGAGCCAACAATTATGCTCATTTACGGCGACCACATCCCAGCTCTTGATGTTAAGGAATCCGAATATGCAATGAAGGATCTTTACTCAACAAGATATGTTATCTGGGATAACATTGGACTCAGCCAGAAGGATCAGGACATCTACGCTTATGAGGCAGGAGCAATTCTGCTTGAGAAGTCTGGAATGGCACATGAGGGTATAATCTTCGACTTCCAGCAGACAACAGATAGAACTTCAGAGAACTTCTTAACTAACCTTAAGACTCTGTCATATGATATTCTCTATGGTAATTACTATGCGTTCGGAGGAATCAATCCATACAAGCGCATAAATATGACCATGGGACACAGCAAGATTAAGATTAAGGATATTGTAAAGATTGGAGATAGCTACTACATTAGAGGTGAGAACTTCACCGAGCACAGTAGCGTGAGTCTAAATGGCAAGCTGCTTGATACAGTATATCTGTCACCAACCTTGCTTGGACTAAAAGAAGAAATAGATCCAGAAGATGCAAGCAAATTACAGGTATCTCAGATTGATACCAAGGACAACTCCATCTTAACTACAATCAATTCACTGGAAGAGCTCTAAAGCGCCATTTTAAGGAAAAGATCAAGCTCAGGGATAGACATCTTCTTCATGAAGCACTCGCCGAGCTGGCGAGGGACAATCACATTGATTGAGTCTTCCCTGATGCGCTTGTCCTTATGAACATAAGGTACAAGCATATCATAACTGTACTGCTTAGAAAGTTCGAAACCGAACTCTTGAAGGATGTCACTTATTCTGTTTGCGGTGGCCATACTGGTGAGACCAGATAGAGCACAGGCCTTAGCCTCAAGAGCTAAGCCTGCTGCAACAGCGTGACCGTGAGAAATATTATAATCTAAGGCCGCCTCTATGGCATGGCCTATGAGATGACCAAGGTTGAGATACTGGCGGAACATAGAATCAGTTTCATCCATTTCAACAATCTCTTTCTTGGCTAGTACAGACATTTCAATAGCCTTGGAATAATCCGTAGTATCTCTAGCGATTCTAAGCTCGTCAACAATATCCTCCCCGTTGAGGATGCCGTATTTAATAATCTCGGCATAACCATCGAGAAGAACCTCATCTGGCAGGGTCAGAAGAAGAGAAGGATCGCATAGTACTATAGTCGGATTGTAGAAACTGCCGATTTGGTTTTTGGCAATTTCAAGATTGATGGCAGTCTTACCACCAACCGAAGAGTCGACTGCAGCGAGAAGGCTAGTTGGAACCTGGACGCAGCGCATACCGCGCTTGAATGTCGAAGCAGCGAAGCCAACAAGATCGCCGACGGTCCCACCACCAAGAGCAATTAGAAGATCGGAGCGAGAGAATTCAGCCTCAGCGAGGCTAGTAACAAGTAGCTCGTAGTTCTCAAAGTTCTTGAGAGCTTCGCCAGCAGCGAGAGTAATGCTGCTCGTTTCGTACCCAGCTTCGCGCAGAGAATCTAGCGCCGAGGCAAGATAAAGCGGACCGACCATTGAGTCGCTTACAACCATGGCCTTGATACCACCGATTTCATCTCGGAGAATCGAGCCCATTCTACTCATTACACCATTGTCGATTACTACATCATATGATGTGGTTCCGAATATATTAATTCTACTCATATCATTAACCCCTATCACTTATTGCTTGTGCACATTGTATCACACAAGCCCCATCATTCATAATGGAGGAATTATGTCAGAAGAAATTAACATTCGCGAAGAATCAATGGCAGCCGCAGAGGCAGCCGCACAGGAAGCTGCAGTTGTAGAGTCAGACGACATCGAAGAGACTCTTGAGACAGCCACAGAAGAAGAAAGACCGGAGGTTGAGGGCATTCTTGAAATAGCCGACGGAGGTTTTGGTTTCCTAAGATTCAATAATTTTCTAACATCAGACAAAGACATCTATGTCGCACCTACACAGATTAGACGCTTCGGCCTCAGGACCGGAGACAAAATATGCGGAGTCACGCGTAAGCCTCATCAGGGCGAGAGATTCGGAGCTCTTCTATTCGTCAAAACCGTTAACGGCGAAGACCCAGCGAACTCGAAACGTCGCAAGCATTTCGACGCGCTGACCCCTGTTTTTCCAGATGAGAAGATCGTACTCGAGAACTCGAGCATCGATCTTTCGACAAGAATTATGGACCTCGTTGCGCCTATCGGAAGAGGACAGAGAGGACTTATTGTTGCACAGCCTAAGGCCGGCAAGACTGTTCTTCTCAAGAAGATTGCTGCTAGCATCGAGGACAAATACCCTGACATCGAGCTAATAGTGCTGCTCGTAGACGAGAGACCAGAGGAAGTAACAGATATGAAGAGATCGCTTAAGCACTCTGAGGTTATTTACTCTACTTTCGATGAGCAGGCAGCGCACCATATCAAGGTAGCTTCGATGGTAATTGAAAGAGCTAAGAGACTCGCAGAGAGTGGCAAGGATGTTGTTATCCTACTCGATTCAATCACGAGACTTGCAAGAGCATATAATATGGAAGTTCCTTCATCAGGAAGAACCCTGTCGGGTGGACTTGATCCAGGAGCACTGCACCCACCTAAGAAGTTCTTCGGAACAGCGAGAAATATCGAAGAAGGTGGAAGTGTTACTATACTCGCAACTGCGCTTGTTGATACAGGCAGCAGAATGGATGATGTCATCTATGAAGAGTTCAAGGGAACAGGCAATATGGAGCTGCACCTAGATAGACAGCTCAGTGAGAGAAGAATATTCCCTGCTATTGACCTGAACAAGTCTGGAACTCGTAGAGAAGACCTGCTGCTCACACCAGAAGAGTACGCGGTAATGTTCAGCCTCCGTCGTGAGATGAACAACGGAAATGTTGCTGATGTAACAGAAGAGATAATAGAGAATCTGTCCAGCACCAAATCCAACAAAGATTTTGTAGATTTTATGGCTAAGAAGTTGCGCTAATTAGGGGAAAGAGCAAATGGCAAGAATTAACTACAAGAAAATATTCCTCAAAGAGGCCAAGCCAACCTGCATAGGTGGTCAAGCTGTAATGGAAGGAATTATGATGCAGGGCCCAGATAGAAGAGCTCTTGCGATGAGAATTCCTGGAGAGGATAGAGTATACCTTAAGACTCAGAAGAAGGCTAAGCCGGGCAAATGGTCGAAGATACCTTTTGTAAGAGGTTGCGTGGCATTCTTTAAGTCGCTGATTGATGGCATGGATGTTCTTATGGAGTCAGCTGATGTCCTTGAGAAATATGCACCAGAGTTAGCTGAAGAGCCAGGCAAGTTCGAGAAGTGGCTCAACAAGAAATTCGGCGAGAAGAAGGCTTGGAACATCATGATGGCCTTTGCTCTAATCTTCGCAATAGTGATTACACTAGTGGTGTTCATTATTTTTCCTACAGTTGCCGTCAACTGGCTGAAGAAATGGATAACAAATGAGATTGCACTCAATTTAATTGAAGGTGCGTTCAGAATTCTGCTCTTCGTTCTCTATGTGCTTGCCATTAGAAGAATGAACGAGATACACACACTGTTCCAATACCATGGAGCAGAACACAAGACTATTCACTGTTTCGAGAACGACAAAGAACTCACGCCAGAGAATGCACAGGAATTCTACACACTGCATCCAAGATGTGGAACGAGCTTCCTAATGTTCGTGCTTGTGATATCGCTGCTGCTCTTCTCTCTAATGGGATGGCCTACGCTATGGATGCGTATTGCTTCAAGAATACTACTTCTTCCTGTTATTGCAGGAATCAGCTACGAGCTTCTTAAGTGGGCTGGCAGAAGCGACAATATAATAGTAAAGATTCTAAGCTGGCCAGGCCTTATGCTACAGAAGCTAACTACAGCAGAGCCAACGCTTGAGCAACTCGAGGTAGCAATTATTTCAATGAAGGCTGTGTTAGTTGATCCTGAGGAAGCAGATCGCGAATGCTGGGTTACACCAAGCAGAGAAGACCCAGCCAAGTCAATACCTGATGTAAGCGATCACACAATCATTATCGACGAGACGGGACATAATGTGGTAACGGGAGAATCCGTAGATCTCTTCGATGCGCAAGGGCCTGCCAAGGCCCGCCGTTTTGACAGCGACCCAGGTAGTGTTGGACATACGCTCAAGTGGGGCGAGGACGCACTCGGCATGGTCGAGAACGGTAAGAACGAAGCGATGATGATTTTCAGCTACGTTACAGGACAGACCAGAAGCGACGCGGTTCTTCGCAGCAAAGAAATGCTGTCCGAGGAGCAGGTCTGCGAATACGAGGCGCTGGTTCACCAGAGACTAACGGGCACACCGGTTCAATATATTACCAAAGTGCAGGAGTTTATGGGACTGGTGTTCAGGGTTAATCCTTCGGTCTTGATTCCAAGACTCGACACAGAGGTTCTTGTTGAGCAGGTTCTTGGAATGATTGAGGCGAAGGAACTTAAGGGACTTAAGATTCTAGACATGTGCACAGGAAGTGGAGCAATCGGTATCACTCTTGCGCACGAGCTTGAGGATGCGGAGGTCTTCCTAACAGATATAGATATAGATGCAATGAGCACGGCAATTAGCAATGCTCATCTCAATAATGTTTTTAAGCATTGCCACTTCCTCGTTGGAGATATGTTCAATGCAATCCCTGACGAGATTAAGTACGACGTAATGGTCTGCAACCCTCCATATATCGAGAGTGCAGAGATTCCTAAGTTAGATGTTGAAGTTAGAGAGCATGAGCCTATGCTTGCACTTGATGGAGGCGAGGACGGTCTTGATTTCTATCGCATCATAGCCGAAAAGGCTGGTTCTTATATTGCAGAGGGCGGATTCCTCGCTCTCGAGATTGGTTGCAACCAGGCTGCGGCTGTTACTTCTCTTCTTGAGGAGAGCGACGACTTCAAGAACATCGTAAGCATTAAGGATTTGGCAGGACTAGACAGAGTTATCATTGCAGAAAGGAAAGAGATATGAAGATTAGACTTGGAGTTGTGTTCGGAGGCAAGTCTGACGAATACTATGTATCAATTCATTCAGCTGGTAATGTAATTAGAGCACTTGATGAAGACAAATACGATATCACTAAGATTGGTATCACAAGAGAGGGCCGTTGGTATGTGACTAAGGCCACAGCAGAAGACATCGAAGAGAACAAATGGATCTACAACGATGGCAACCGCCAGTGCGTAATCCCTCATGATCCAACGGTTGGTGGCATCCTCGTCTTCGACGACACAGACACTGCGACCGTTAGAAAGATAGACTGCTTCGTACCAGTTCTTCACGGAGACCACGGAGAAGACGGCGAGATACAAGGACTTTTTGGGCTGTGTGAGATACCTTACGTTGGTTCCGGAGTCAAGGCATCGGCGAACTGTATGGACAAAACTTGTGCGAAGCACCTCGCGAAGCTTGCTGGAGTGAAAATGGCAAAAGACTATGTCGTAAGAGCGAGCGACTACGAGAGAGATCCAGAGGCGGAGCTTGCGGCTGCAAAGGCAGAGCATGGGAACAAGTATCCACTCTTCGTTAAGCCATCAAGTTCGGGTTCTTCGGTAGGTGTAACTAAGGTAAAGAGTGAAGATCAGCTACAAGCAGCGATTGAAGAGGCTCTCAAATACGATAGAAAAGTTCTGGTCGAAAAATGTATCGTCGGTCGAGAAGTGGAGATGGCTGTTCTTGGCAACGAGCATCCAGTAGCAAGTAGCCTAGGCGAGGTTCTCTCAGGAGAAGAGTTCTATACCTACGAGGCTAAGTACATCAACCCAGCTTCGGAGACTGTTGTTGTTACAGATCTGCCAGACGAGGTAATAGATGAATTCAAGGCAACAGCGATTGCTATCTATAAGGAACTTGATTGCAGAGGTCTTGCGAGAGTAGATTTCTTCTACAGTGAAGACGGTGAGGTAATCTTTAACGAGGTTAATACATTGCCGGGATTTACAGATATCAGTATGTATCCAATGCTGTGGAGAGCAGACGGTCTTCCAACTAACGAATTGATGGACCGCCTTATCGAACTAGCGTTAGAGAATAAATAATAGGAGAGTGAAATGCACAAAATAGTTTACAAGAAGCAGCTCAGCCATGACATGTTTTGGATTGAGTTTGAAGCGCCTTATGTTGCTGCCAAGGCTAAGCCTGGCCAGTTCATAATTTTTAGAGTCGACGAGTTCGGAGAAAGAGTTCCTCTGACTATGGCTGGAAGCAACAAGGAAAAGGGAACAGTTACAATTATTTTCCAGGCTGTCGGTCGTAGCACACAGCTGATGTCACAGCTCAACGAGGGCGACTACATCAGCGATGTAACAGGACCTCTCGGCAAGGCTACAGAGATGGAGGGTCTCAAGAAGGTCTGCGTAGTTGGCGGTGGTACAGGCAATGCACTTGCTTACCCAGTTGCTAAGGGAATGCACGATGCAGGCATCCATGTAGACATGGTATCTGGCTACAAGACTAAGGAACTCATCGTTCTCGAGGATGAATTCAAGGAAGCTGTAGATAATTTCTATATTCTTACTGACGATGGCAGCTATGGGGAGAAGGGATTCACAACAGACAAGCTCAAGGCACTCATCGAGGCTGGCAACGAATATGACGAAGTAATTACTGTTGGACCTCCTGTTATGATGAAGTTCGTATGCAAGGTAACAGAGCCTTACGGCATTAAGACAGTTGCTTCTCTAACAGCTCTCATGATTGATGGCACAGGAATGTGTGGCGGTTGCAGAGTTCAGATTAACGGTGAAAAGAAATATGTATGCGTAGATGGACCTGAGTTCGATGGACAGCTCGTAGACTGGGATGTACTCATTGCTCGTAATGCATACTATGCAGAAGAAGAGCAAGAGATGCGTGATCACGTATGCAGAATTACAGGAGGTGTTAGACATTATGAATAATGATTTAATGAAGAAAACACCAATGCCATCACAGGACCCTAATGTTCGTAACAAAAACTTTGATGAGGTAGCGCTTGGCTACACCGAAGAGATGGCAATCGGCGAGGCTAAGAGATGCCTTAACTGTAAGAATATGCCATGTGTAGCAGGTTGTCCTGTTAATGTAAGAATTCCTGAGTTCATCGCGCAGGTAGCAGAAGGCAAGTTCGAAGAGGCATATACAATTCTGACATCAACCAACTCTCTCCCTGCAATTTGCGGAAGAGTATGTCCACAGGAGAACCAGTGCGAGGGCAAGTGCATTCGCGGTATCAAGGGAGAGCCTGTAGGCGTTGGTAGACTTGAAAGATATGTAGCTGACTGGCATAAAGAACACGTTGGCAACGCCAAAGTTTCCGAAGTTAGCGAAGGCCCTGGCAAAGGCATCAAAGTCGCTGTCATCGGTTCCGGCCCAGCTGGACTCACATGTGCTGGCGACCTCGTGAACCTTGGCTATGACGTAACTGTTTTTGAGAGCCTCCACAAAGAAGGCGGAGTGCTCGTATACGGCATCCCAGAGTTCCGTCTGCCTAAGACAATCGTTGGCTACGAGATTGAGACTCTCGCTAAGAAGGGCGTTAAGTTCGTACACAATGTAGTAGTCGGCAAATCCATCTACATCGATGATCTCTTCGACGAAGGATTTAAGGCTGTTTTCATCGGAACGGGTGCAGGACTGCCAAGTTTCATGAACATCGAGGGCGAGAATCTTGTAGGTGTTTACTCAGCTAATGAATACCTGACAAGAATCAACCTGATGAAGGCTTATCGCGATGATTACGACACACCTATTAAGCACAACAAGAATGTGGTAGTTGTTGGAGCTGGTAACGTTGCAATGGACGCTGCTAGATGTGCTAAGAGAATGGGCGCAGAGACTCATATAGTATATAGAAGATCTCGTAATGAGATGCCAGCAAGAGCTGAGGAAATCGAGCACGCTGAAGAGGAAGGAATCAAGTTCCACCTCCTCAACAACCCAGTGAGAATCCTAGGAGATGAGAAGAACCACGTTAATAGAATTCAGTGCATCAAGATGGAACTTGGTGAGCCTGATGCAAGTGGTCGTCGTAGACCGGTTGAGGTTCCTGGCTCAGAGTTCGAGATTGAAGCAGACGCTGTAATCATGGCTCTTGGAACTAAGCTCAATACTCTCATCTGTGATACAACAGAAGGTCTAGACCTGAACGAGCGTGGCGGACTCAAGGCATCAGACGAGACAGGTGCTACAACTCGTGAAGGCGTATTCGCTGGTGGAGATGCTGTAACAGGCGCAGCTACTGTAATCAAGGCAATGGGTGCCGGCAAGAAGGCCGCAGCGGCAATGCACGAATATTTGAGTGGACACTAGGGACGGTTCTTTTTGTCCACTTAATATAGGAAATGAGAACGAGGCTCGCAGGAGCCTCGTTTACGTTGTTTATTTATGAGTTGAAGGGGAAAGTTGATTGGAGATAGCAAATCTCCGTCAGCTCCAATCAACTTTCTTCATTAAAAAAGGCATCGGTTGATTGGAATCCTCGACAGCGCTCAGATTACAATCAACAATTAACCCAATTTGAGCATATTGTTGATTGGAACACAACAACCTTTAATGATTCCAATCAACCAACCGCATTATCTGCCCCAGAAGTTGATTGGAAATAGCATTTCTCCGTTGATTCCAATCAACCAACCGCATAGAGACAATCATAATTCAATTCTCTCTACATACCCCGGCCTATCCACATAAAACTTATATTTCTTCTTATAATCCATGCCAGCGCAAAGTAGCATCGAATTCTTCTCTGTATTATACACAGCACTCCACAGAGTATAGACCATATGCCTTAGCCATTTGTGGCGATACGTCAGCGTAACATCCTCAAGCAGCTTCATCGTCTCATCCTCACTTACGACACCCTTCTTACGTCCAAGAATAGCAAGCATAATCTTCTGCCTTCTATATCCAACACCTTTGCTGTTGTTACAACCATCTTGAATATAATAGTTCACTGCACACTGCCAGCGCTCAGGATAGTGTGGACATTCGCCCGGCCTCAGCACAGTCATCTCGTTGTTGATGTATTCAATAACGACGCTCGCACCACTTCTATCAACAATCTGGAAGTGATAGCTAACGAATAGCGAATCCTGCATGTCGTATTTACGAAAAACTTCAATCGCCTCGTCCACAGTTGCGCAAGTGTCGAGCACAGCACGTATGATAAGAGGCGTTGTAATCTTAGGATTGCCTGTGTGTTGGTGTGTAGTCTTGCCCTTAATCTCCAGCACAGCAATCGCAAGGCCTTTCTCGTTAACGCCATCCATCGTTACGAAAGGTGCGGCTAGCAGGCTGAGCGGACTCTTGGAATCGGCTGGGTACCTCAGCTTGTACGAGAACAACATAAAGTTAGCATCCGTTACACCCACACTAGCATAGCCGTTCTTAGGATGCGTCCACAGGACTACGCAAGGCGCCTCTCTGAAGTCGAAGTTGCGGCCAAAAACATGTTCGCCCTCCGGAGTCCACGCGTTGAAGGTAGAGCAGCCTCCACGGAATTGTTTTTTAATCGCAAAAATAAGGCTGGCAGCATTACCAGCCCCTTCTTTGAGAACTCTATCAAGATTGTAGTCGTATTGATAGTCCAGCATAAAAACATGCTGGTCTAGTTGTTGTAACTCGGGTGTTATCTTCATTATTATATAAACTTCTTAACAGCCTCTTGGAATTCCTCAACGGCAGTAGTGTCGCCATCCTCAATCGCATGAGTAATGCAGTGAGTCATATGCTCGTTGATAATCTCTTTGCCGAGATTGCGAAGCGCAGCATTCACCGCAGACAGCTGAACAAGAACCTCCGAGCAATCAGCGTCGTTGTCTAGCATTTGTTTAACGTGCTTGCAGTGGCCGATTGCCTTAGACAGGCGGTTAACCTGCTTCTTCTTCTCCTCTGGTGAGTGGTGGTGCCCATGCGAAGAACCCTCGAACTCATAAGGCTTAACAATAATAAAATTCTCCATCAGATCCACAGACTCGATATCCGCATACATCTTCGTGCGAATTCCCATGATATCCGTCAAAATCAGCTCGCCGTTATCCTCGCGAATATCCGCTACGTTCTTCGCTAGCAGATGACGCTCTTCGCCGCGCATTTCATATACATTAGAAAGACACATATCCGCCTCCTACTTGCAAATCAATTCAAGTGCCTTAGACAGCTTGTCGTTGCTCTCGCCAATAGCGCTTACAGCCTCATGCAAAAGCTCGCCGGCTTCGCCGTCGAATTCGTGAGCAAGCTCATGTAGCTCTTCGGCATGGTGCTGGTTGTGAGAAAGCATATACTTAAGAAGGGCCAGAGCCTCTTCTTGAGATGTGTAAGCGATCTCTTCGCCGTGTGTATGATCGTGTGTGTGCTCATGGCTGTGAACTGTGCCATCAGCATGTGTATGTTCATGTGAATGTGACATTGCAATGCCTCCAATCTTTGTACTAATTTAACACAATTATTCTTGCTTAAAATGAGTATACTTCATTGACAGTTTTCTGACAAGTCGATAAAATAATTATAACTAACACGTTATTTTTAAAACTTTAAGCATGAGAGGATTAGGTGACATTTATGCGTGATTTGAAACATCTAATTTACTTCGAAGACCTCCTGCAGGAAGCAAACAATGAGCTTATCAGAAAGGCCAAAGAAGAAGACGGAAAGCTGTGTCTGGGATACACATGCTACTTCATGCCTGAGGTTCTCTTAGACCTGCCGGGATGCTTCTCAGTTCGTCTTCGTGCGCCAAAGTGCACATCGCCTGATATGGCTACATACTATATGTCAGGCAGAACATGTCATTATGGCAGAAGCCTTTTCGAGCGTGCGCTTGAAGGCGGATACAACTTCGTTGACGCACAGCTCGCAACTGAGACTTGCACAGTAACCTGCAGATTCCAGGAGCACCTGGACCGCATGGACGATGTAATCAAAAACGAAAGATTCAAATGTGAATTTACAGACGTTCCTTTCAAAAAGAACGAGAATGGTTTTCAGCATTACGAAAAACAGCTCCAGAAACACGTTCTTGATTTTCTGAATGAAAACTACGGAGTTGACACTTCCGACGAGGCTATTCTCAAGACAATCGAAGAGCACAACGAAATCTGCAGACTCATCAATGAAATCGGCAATTACAGAAAACTCGATAATCCTACAATCACAGGATACGAGTTCGCAGTAATTAACCTGGTTACAATGGCTTGCCCTAAGTACCTCATTATCGATAAGCTGAGAGAGACAGCAGAGGAGTTGAAGACAAGAGAACCTGACGATAAGCCAAACTATCGTTGCAAGGTTGTACTCGCAGGCGCTGAGAATGACGATCCTGACTTTACAGCCCTTATCGAGAGTTGCGGAGCTCTGGTTGTATGCGACAGATACTGTTACGGTGCAGTTGAAGCAAGACAGCCAATCGAAGTTAGAGAAGGCGAGACTCCAATCCGCGCAATCGCACGTCACTATCTCGAGACAAGCAACTGCGCAAGATTTATGGAGCAGGGCGAGATGCGTCGCAGAAAGAAATTCATCGCAGATTTGGCTGATGAGTACAATGCAGACGGCATCATAGTTATTTCCAACAAGTTCTGTGAATACTGGAGCTATGAGAGAACTATCGATTCAATCATCCTTCCAAGAGACTACGGTTATCCTGTATGCTCCATCGAGAAGGAGTATATCAACAACGCTTCCGGTCAGCTCAGAACAAGATTCCAGGCTTTCGTTGAGAGCGTAGAACTCAAGAAGATACAGGAGGCCAAGAAATGAAAAAACCTGATTTAAGCAAACTTAAGAATCTCGATTACAAAAAGCTCGCTAAGGATTTCGTTTACGGCAAGCCTGACGGCGAGCGCAGACTCGGAGATTTATATGAGGAAAAAACAGGCCTTTACAAGCATAGAGAGTGGCGTGGCATCAAGGATACCATGTACTACTTCAATATGATTTGGCTTTACAACTATGGCAACATGGTTGGCGATATCCTCAAGCTGGGCGACCCAAAGGGACTCGTTCAGTTCGGAAAAGGCGTATGGAGATACAGATGGATGGGTCAGTCATACCTGCCTGTTATCCACTGGTTCGACAGAGGCCTCGAAGGAATGAGAGGAGAAGCACTCAGAGCTTCTGGATGGCATTACAGAGCAATGGTTAATGCTGCTCTGACTCAGATTGTAAGAATGTTTACAGCTGACCTGTACACAGGCGGAGACAAAAATCTTTACGACAAGACTATGGCTCACGATGAGACAGTATGGGGCGGAGTATTTTATCCTTACACAGATCAGATGGATAACGTTCCTCTGCAGATGATTCCTTACTTCGTAACATGCCATGTTAACAACCACACTGTACTGAACTACATCGATGCAGTTCAGTCAATCGGTCTTCCGGGCGACCCATGTCCAATGTGCCAGGCAGAGGCAGGACTTTTCGTGCTTGACGATGTTCCTGATTTCTATCCTGCAATGGTTACAACAAATGAAGCTTGCGACGGTTCTGTAGCAACTTCAGTTATTCAGGACTGGATGATCAACAAGCCACTTTACGCAATGCCTCAGCCAATGCAGTTCGACGATCCGCTGGTTCAGGAACACTGCGCTAAGGAAATCGAGGGAGCTTGGAGATTTACAGAAGAGCAGCTCGGCGTTAAGTTCAACTGGGACGAGTTAATCAGAAACCTCGAAGAGCAAAATGCACTTCAGGAGTTCGAGTGGGAGAAATGGGACGTTGCAGCAAATACAAGCAGCTACCCAATCAACGGCGTTGCACAGGCTCTTTACAGAATTTTCCAGGGCCAGTACGGAAACAGACCTATCTGGCATGAGACTGACAAGAAAGTCAGAAAAATTATGGAAAAGTGCGTAGAGCAGAAGATAAACACTTTCCCACTGACAAGACACAGAGTAATTGCTTGGTCTTGCGCACCTCTTTATTATTCCAACTGGTGCACATGGGCTTACAACTGCTGGGGCCTGAACACAATTATCAATATGGACTCACTGATGTTCGACATGACAATCAGAACAGACTCAATGGAGAACATACTCCTCGATATGGCTAAGTATCACGAGTGGGCTCCAATGAGAAGAATGGCTGTAGGTGGAATGCACCACATCTTCGAACTCTGGGAGAACATGGAAAAATTCAACTGCGATATGGTTATGATGTACGACCAGCTGCAGTGCAAGGGAATGCAGGGTGTTCACGGACTCTTCGAAGACGAATTCAGAGCTCGTAATATTCATGCAATCTGGATGCCACACGCATTACCTGACAAGAGAGTTGTTTCAAGAGGCGAGATCAGAAAAATTATCAATGACTATATGTTCACTGTAATGGGTGAAGAACCGATTGATCCTTCACTGCTTGATTTCGATGACAGCGAGTGCTGGTAGAAAAGGAGGAAGTTATGAATAAAATCGCTAAGACAGCATTGAAAGTTGTTGGTGGAGCGGCTGCAGCATACGCAGGACTTTTCGTCATCTTCTTCTTCGACCTCGACGGAAAACTGATTTTCAAGTACGTTGAGCCTGCACTTTGCAAACACTATGATGCAATGGAGAGAAGAGATCCGCTGAGCCGTCCATACGACATCATCGACGGAGAGTATCTCTAAGAATCGCGCATAATTGCATATAGAAAAGAAGAGTCCTCGGGCAACCGAGGGCTTTTTTAGTATGAGTTGACTTTATAACGGAGCTCCGTTATAATCTTGTTATGTTGGGTGGTTTCGACTTTCTTTAGAAGGGAGTTGATATTTTGAATATTAATGATTTAATTCAAGAGAGAAATATTACCAAATATCGTCTAGCCAAGTTAAGCGAGGTGCCTTATGCAACGCTTAACGATATTTGTAGTGGCAAGACGAACCTTGCGAAATGCAGTGCTGAGACCGTGTATAGATTGGCTAAGGCACTAGAGGTAACGGTTGAAGAATTGATTGAGCCTTATATGGAGAAGAGGCCCGCTTTTGAATTGTTTAAGAGCAACATGTGTCATAGGTTACAACACTTAGGAGACATAGATTTTCTTCTGGAGGTTATTGAGAACAAGGAAATACCTCAATTGATGGAGAAGAAGTGGTATCCAGAGAGCCTGTATCTCTTGGCAATGACGGATTACATTTGCAGAATTAATGGTGTTCCAGTATGTGTGGAGTACCAACCTTATCGCTCAATGCGTCTTCAAGAGACGATATATCCAGCAAGCATTGTGTCACTTGCTACGGCTCTTGATAACGACCAGATATTTGCAAGAGCTGTCGCTGAGTCAATTCCAGAATTTATTAGATACAATATTGTTGAGAGTGAGATTAGAAATGTCGTATAGCACTTTTAACAAAGAGAATCTTGACACAATATTGAAGGAATTGGCGAAGGAATATAGGAGGCTTGGAGGCAAGCAACAACCAGCAGAAATAATACTGGTTGGAGGCGCAGCTGTTCTAGAAGGTTATAAGTTTAGAGATGTTACATCCGATATCGATGCGATGATTTATGCGGCATCTACAATGAAAGAAGCGGCAAGAAGAGTTGAAGACAAGTTTGACCTTCCAAGTGATTGGATTAACGATTGTTTTAGAAGAACAGGCTCTTACTCTAATACGATACGTGAGATTTCCAAGCTTTATAAGACTTTCTACGGAGTTCTCGATGTAAGCGTTGTAACAGGTGAATATCTCGTTGCGATGAAGATAAGATCGGGAAGGAAATACAAGAATGACCTATCAGATATCGTGGGAATATTGTATGAACAACAAGACCGAGGACAAGAGATAAGCTTCGAGGCAATCGATAAGGCAATGAATAAGTTGTATGGCGGATGGGATGGCGTTGACAACGAGACGATGCTTATGGTTCAGAGCTTGCTAGACAACAATTCTCATGAGATAACTTATTCGAAGACAAGAGAGCAAGAGAAAGAAGCCAAGCGGATGCTCGTAGAATTCGAATATAAATATCCTAATGAAGTAAACATGGACAATGTTAATGCAGTGCTTGAGGCATTAAGAAACAAGAAGAAACAATAATATTCTGAAAGGAAGTGCACATACATGAAGAAGAAATTTAAAGCAGAATCCCAGCGTTTGCTGGACCTAATGATCAACTCGATCTACACACACAAGGAGATTTTCCTGCGTGAGATCATCTCGAACGCGTCAGATGCGATTGACAAGCTCAGATTCATCGCACTGACCGAGGACACAGGTATCAACATCAATGATTTTGAGATTGTGATTACCCTGGACAAAGAGAATCGCACACTCACAGTTAGCGACAATGGTATCGGAATGAGCGAAGAGGAGCTCGAGAAGAATCTCGGAACTATCGCTTTCAGCGGCAGCGGCAAGTTCGCAGAAGAACTCGAGAAAAAGGGCCTCGACACGAACGGGGCTAACGACAACGAAGAGGCTATCGATATCATCGGACAGTTCGGCGTTGGTTTTTACAGCGCATTCATGGTAGCCGACAAGGTAACTGTTGTTACTAAGAAATACGGCGAAGACGTTGCACACATGTGGGAGTCCGAGGGTGCTAGCGGCTTCACGATCACAGAGTGTGAGAAGGACACTGTTGGTACTAACATTATTATGCACATCAAGGAAGATGGCGAGGTTGAGGACGAGTACAGCAAATATCTCCGCGAGTACACTATCTACAAGCTGGTTAAGAAGTACTCAGACTACATCCGCTTCCCAATCAAGATGCTCATGCCACATCCTTATGTTAAGGAAGGCTCTGACCCAGAGAATCCAGAATACGAAGAGAAATTCGAATACGAAGTTTTCAACTCAATGGTTCCTCTCTGGCAACGCAAGAAGAGCGAGGTTACAGACGAAGAGTACAACGAGTTCTATAAGGCTCAGTTCAATGACGACCTAGACCCTATGAGCGTAATCACTGCTAGAGTCGAGGGAATGGTTAGCTACGATACGCTTTTGTATATCCCTAAGAAGCTACCTAACAAATACTACTCCGACGACTACGAGGGCGGACTGCAGCTGTATAGCTCCGGAGTGCTCATCATGGACAAGTGCAAAGACCTGCTGCCTGAGTACTTCAATTTTGTGAGAGGCGTGGTTGATTCGCCAGACCTGTCGTTGAACATCTCAAGAGAGATGCTGCAGCACGACAGACAGCTCAAGCTTATTGCGACTAACCTCGAGAAGAAGATTAGAACAGAGCTCGAGGGCCTGATGAAGAACGATAGAGAGAAATACGAAGAGTTCTGGAAGAGCTTCGGCCGCCAGCTCAAGCTCTGCGCTCTCGACGACTACGGCGCTAAGAAGGAAGAGTTGCAAGACTTCTTCCTGTTCTACTCATCGACAGAGAAGGGTCTCGTTACCCTCGCGGAGTATGTTGAGCGTATGAAGGACGATCAGGAGTACATCTACTATGCGTGCGGCGACACTATCGACGGCATCGACAAAATGCCACAGAACGAGATACTCAAGGATCGCAACATTGAGATACTTTATTTCACGGACAACACTGACGAGTTCATCTCCGACATGTTCCGCAAGTATAAGGATAAGAAGTTCATGTCAGTAATCGACGGCGACTTCGATCTAGGCGACAAGAAGGACGAGAGAGTAGACGAGATATTCAAGGACACCTTCGAATTCATCAAAGAGGCTCTCGGCGACAAGGTGGATGTTGTTAAGGCATCAACCAAGCTCAAGTCACATCCAGTATGTCTTTCAAGTGGTGATGGTGTTAGCTTCGAGATGGAGAAATACTTCACAGCGGTTAATCCTGAGATGGGCGTTAAGGCTAAGAGAATTCTTGAGTTCAACCCAGACCATCCAGCCTTCCTCGCTATTGAGAAGGAAAGAACTGCAGACAACGAGCAGAAGGCTAAGGACATCTGCGAAGTGCTCTACAATCAGGCTCTGCTGATTGCTGGATTGCCTATCGACAACCCATCAGACTACACAGACCTAGTGTGCAAATTCTTCTAGTGGACAGCGGGGACGGTTCTTTTTGTCCACTACATAAAGTGGACAAAAAGAACCGTCCCTATCGTCCACTCATGTATGGAAAATAAACAAGTAGAACCCTCAAATATGAGGGTTCTTTTGTTGTAAAAATGTCAATCTTTTGATAAAGTAGTATATGTATAAGAC
>R21__coassemble_496_pt1 | contig 32083 bp, 30 predicted proteins | sample R21__metabat2_high_PE_019 | metagenome-assembled genome bin R21
ACAATAGACCACTTCATTTCGAGGAGTTCAATGGGCTAACGGGCCAGACTGTGTATGTCAGCGCTACGCCTGCAGAGTATGAACTCAAGGCATCTGGTGGTGTAACGGCAGAGCAGCTAATTAGGCCAACAGGTCTGCTCGATCCTGTGATTGAGGTTAGACCAATCAAGGGACAGATAGATGATCTAATTGGAGAGATTAACAAGACTGTTGAGAAGGGCGAGCGTGTGCTTGTAACAACACTCACTAAGCGCATGGCTGAGGATCTTTCTAAGTATCTTGAGAACAATGGAATTAGAGGTCGCTATCTGCACTCTGAGATAGACAATTTTGAGAGACTTGAGATTATTAGAGACCTTCGAATGGGCAAGTTCGATGTGCTTGTGGGTATTAACCTTCTTAGAGAGGGTCTAGATCTTCCAGAGGTGTCGCTCATTGCAATTCTCGATGCGGATAAGGAAGGCTTCCTTAGAACAGAGACTTCCCTTATTCAGACGGTTGGACGTGCGGCTCGTAACGCTAATGGTAGGGTAATAATGTATGCCGACTATATCAGCAAGGCGATGAAGGTTACTATTGATGAGACCGCTAGAAGGCGTTCAATCCAGCAGTCTTATAACGACGAGCATGGCATAGTGCCTAAGACCATCGTTAAGCCGATTAGAGATATTATGGAAGTAACAAGTGAGTATCGCGGAGATATCGCTACCAAGAATCCAAGCGAGATGACGATATCCGAACTTAAGAAGACGATACTTGAACTTGAAAAGAATATGAAAGAGGCCGCGAAGAATCTCGAATTCGAGCGGGCTGCTGAGCTTAGAGACATACTCTTCGAGCTGCGTAGCAGCACTCGCAGTCGCTAGAAAGGCGTAAAAGTTTTGGAGAAGAATATTGTAATTAAGGGTGCGAGAGAGCACAACCTCAAGGGGATTAATGTCACGATTCCTCGTGACAAAATGGTAGTAATGACTGGACTTAGCGGCTCCGGCAAGTCTTCACTTGCCTTCGACACGATTTACGCCGAAGGACAGAAGAAGTACGTCGAGAGTCTTAGTTCTTATGCGAGACAGTTCCTCGGGCTGATGAAGAAGCCTGATGTTGAGATGATTGAGGGCCTGTCGCCAGCTATTAGCATCGACCAGAAGACAACTAACAAGAATCCAAGATCAACGGTGGGTACTGTAACTGAGATATACGATTATCTGAGACTTTTGTATGCGAGAATTGGCGTGCCTCATTGTCCAGTGTGTGGTAAAGAGATTACCAAGCAGACAGTAGATTATATTGTCGATGCTCTAAGAGATTATGGCGAGGGAACTAGGCTTACTGTGCTTGCGCCAGTAGTAAGAGGACGTAAGGGTGAGCATAAGGCGGTACTTGCTAGAATCCAGAGGGATGGATTTACGAGGGTAAGAATTGATGGCGAGATGCATAGACTCGATGAAGAGGAGATAGAACTCGTCAAGAATAATAAGCACACAATTGAGATTGTAGTAGATAGAATTGTTGTGCATGAAGATAATAGGAGCAGACTTGCTGAGGCTGTTGAGATTGCGACAACTGAGGGTGAGGGACTGTGCAATGTTCTTGTGGGTGAGGACAAGCTTGTGACATACAGCACTCTTCTTGCTTGCCCAGAGCATGGAATCAGCATAGAAGAGATGGAGCCAAGGTCTTTTTCGTTCAACAGCCCTTATGGTGCATGCGAACACTGTGGTGGACTTGGATACACTCTCTCGATTACTGATGATGCAGTAGTGGCTGACCCAGAGAAGAGTCTGCTTGATGGTGCGATGGGACAGGTTTTCTCGACAATGGATGCAATGGGATTCTATAGACAGATGTTGCATCGCTTGGCGCTAGACCACGGAACTGATCTCGATGTTCCGTTCAAGGATCTGCCTGCTAGTTTTGTTGATGAACTGTTACATGTAACAGGATATAGACAACTTCATTACGTATATACTAACAAGTCGGGCAGAGTGTCTCATATGAATCATACCTTCGAGGGCGTTATTCCTAGCCTTGTGAGACGTATGGGTGAAACTAATTCCGATTACATCAAAGAGAAGATAATGGAGCTGATGACTGAGACTCAGTGTCCAGCATGCAAGGGGAAGAAGCTCAAGGAAATAATCTTAGCGGTTACTGTAGATGGAGTGAACATTATTGAGTTCACAGAGATGTCAGTGGAGAAGGCGCTTAAGTTCGTAACAGAACTTGAGCCTAAGCTGTCTGAGAGGGACCGCAAGATTGCGTATATGATTCTCAAAGAGATTAGACTAAGGCTCAGTTTTTTACAAAACGTCGGACTCGGCTACTTAACTCTTTCGAGATCAGCAAGTACTCTATCAGGCGGAGAGTCACAGAGAATTAGACTAGCTACACAGATTGGTAGCGGACTTGTTGGAGTTCTGTATATCCTCGATGAGCCTTCGATTGGTCTTCATCAGAGAGATAACGACAAGCTTCTTGCTTCGCTTCGTGAGCTAACAGATATGGGCAATACACTTATTATCGTTGAGCACGATGAAGACACGATGTATGCGGCAGACCATATTATAGATATTGGACCAGGCGCAGGTATCAATGGAGGAGAGCTTGTTGCCCAGGGAACGGTTGAAGATATTAAGGCTTGCAAGGAGTCAATTACAGGACAGTTCTTATCTGGAGTAAGGCATATCGAGGTTCCTAAGGCTAGAAGAAAGGGTAACGGCCTATTCCTTGAAGTAAAGGGAGCGGCAGAGAATAATCTTAAGCACATTGATGTCAAGATTCCAGCAGGAGAACTAGTTCTCGTTACTGGTGTCTCGGGTTCTGGCAAGTCTTCGCTTGTCAACGAGGTTATATATAAAGGCGTATCAAGAATTACTAACAGAACTCTCGACGAGCCAGGCAAGCACGATGAGATTATTGGCATCGAGAATTTCGACAAGGTAATAGATATAGATCAATCTCCTATTGGCAAGACCCCAAGATCCAACCCTGCGACATATACAGGAATGTTCACGCATATTAGGAATCTTTTCGCGGAGCTTCCGGAGGCTAAGATGAGAGGTTATAAGCCGGGAAGATTTAGCTTCAATGTAAAGGGCGGACGTTGTGAGTGTTGCTCAGGAGATGGAATCATTAAGGTCGAGATGAACTTCCTGCCAGATGTTTATGTGCCATGCGAGGAGTGTAATGGTGCAAGATATAACAGAGAGACTCTTGAGGTTAAGTACAAGGGCAAGAGCATAAGCGAAGTGCTTGCAATGACAGTTGGTGAGGCGCTCGACTTCTTTAAGAATCAGCCAGCTATATTCAGATATCTCAAGACTCTTGATGATGTAGGATTAAGTTATATTAGCCTTGGCCAGCCATCAACTCAGCTCTCCGGAGGAGAAGCTCAGAGAATCAAGCTGGCGACTGAGCTCAGTAAAAGGTCGACAGGCCGAACACTCTATATCCTCGATGAGCCGACTACTGGACTTCATTTTGCGGACGTAGAGAAGTTGCTCTATGTAATCGATAGACTAGTCGACGAAGGCAATACTGTAGTTGTCATTGAGCACAATCTTGACGTTATTAAGAGGGCAGATCACATAATCGACCTAGGACCTGAAGGTGGAGACGGTGGCGGAAGAGTTATTGCTACAGGAACGCCTGAAGAAATTGCCAAATGTGAACAATCCTACACAGGACAGTACCTCAAGAAATTGCTTGACAAGGAGTAGTTATATAGATATTATTGTGATATCAAAATGATATCTTTGCTGGTATCTGTTAATTAGGAGGGAATAAATGGATAATTTAATAAATCACCAACTTGAAGAAAAGATAATTAAGCCTATGAATGGCATTGCGATGCTGATAATTTGCATTCTAATGATGTTGCTGTTTACACCAGTCCTAGTTATTGGGGCAACATTATGCGGTGCACATCATATTGGAGTAGGAATACTTCTTATCGTTCTATCAATAGCTATGCTTTTCTTTGGAATACTATTTCTATGTGGTCTTCACCAAGTTAATCCTAATGAGGCCCTTGTTCTAGTATGCTTTGGTAAGTATCATGGGACAGTTAAGAATCCTGGCTATTATTTTGTTAATCCTTTTGCAAGACCTATCGTTCCTTCATCAACACTTAAGGCTATTGATGATGCAACAATGATGGCCATTGAGGATGTAGGAAAGAAGAATAAAAAGACTAAGAGCGTTGCTCCCCCAAGGAAAAGAGTTTCTCTTAAAGTGAATACTCTTAATAATGATAAACAGAAAGTAAATGATTCAGAAGGTAATCCAATTATTATTGGGTCAAGTGTAATATGGAAGGTTATTAATCCAACGCAAGCAGTATTTAATGTAGAGGATTATAGTGATTTTCTTTCAACACAATGTGATCTAGTAATTAGGAATGTTGCAAGAATGTATCCATATGATAATTTTAATGAGGGCGAAGCAGAAGCAAGTAACGAAAAGACACTAAGAGGCTCTAGCCAAGAAATTGCTGATATCATGCAAAACGAATTACAGAAGAGAGTTGAGAATGCAGGTCTTGAGATTATTGATGTAAGACTTAGCAATCTTGCCTATGCCGAGGAAATTGCAGCAGCGATGTTGCAGAGACAACAAGCTTCAGCTATTATCGCTGCAAGACAGAAGATTGTTGAGGGTGCTGTCGGAATGGTTAAGATGGCGCTTGATCAGTTAGATGAAGATGGAGTTGTGGTTCTTGATGACGAACGCAAGGCTGCAATGGTAAGCAACTTACTAGTAGTTCTATGTGGTAATAAGGACGCACAGCCGGTAATTAACAATGGGTCAATTTATTAATTTTAAAGACATATATGAGAATGGAAGAACGAGAAGAAAAGCTTAGAGCTAAACAAGAAGAATTAGACCAACTTGAGGCAGAAATAAGAAAGAGGGAGAAGGCTCTAAAGAAAAAAGAATTAGAGAAGAAACAGATTCTTTTGAGACTTTCGCCTTCGCTCTGGAATGATATCGCAGAATGGGCTGATGCAGATATTAGATCGATTAATGGGCAAATAGAGTATCTTCTTGCTGAAGCAGTAAGACAGAGGAAAAATAGACCTTAGGTAACAGCAAAAGTGTGCCAGCTGGAGTTGGCACACTTTTGGTATTAATGTTATAATATACTGATGAGAACAATTGAGATAACAGCTAACGATGCGGGTAGACGACTAGACAGATTTCTTCGCAAGTATTTGCCTAAGGCTTCGCTCGGATCTATTTACAAAATAATACGCAAGGAAGTCAAGGTTGACGGCAAGCGCAAGGGTGAAGAGTATGTGCTAACTGAAGGTGAGACCATTAGTCTGTATCTCTCTGATGAGATGATATCGGAACTTCGAGGGGGCACAGATTCTGAACTTGCTGCGTCTAAGAACACAGGCGACGGCAAGAAGGCTAGACGCAACTTCAAGATAATTTATGAAGATGATAATCTTCTTGTTGTCGACAAGCCTTATGGTCTTCTAACTCATGGTGATAGTACTGAGAAGAAGAACCATCTAGCTAATCAGATTAAGGATTACCTAATTGAGCAAGGCGAGTACAATCCAAGACTTGAGAAGGTGTTTGCACCTGCCCCAGCTAACAGACTTGACCGCAATACGACAGGCCTCGTGCTCTGTGGCAAGACGAGTCAATCACTTAAGGGTCTGAACGAGATGATTAGGCAGGACTATGTGAGGAAGTTCTATGTGACTATTGTACACGGCAAGCTAGAGCGAGAGATGAAGCTTGGCGGTTATCTCGTTAAGGATCATAAGACCAACAAGGTTAAGATAGTTCACGCTAATCCGGAGAACTATGAAGAGGCCAAGGAAGTAGTGACAATAGTGAGACCTATCTCGACTTTCCGAGATGGTAAGCAGGATTATACATATATTGAGGTCGAACTGGTTACTGGAAGAACGCATCAGATTAGAGCCCATCTTGCGAGCATTGGACATCCACTGATTGGAGATATTAAGTATGGCGGCAAGAAGGTATTCGGACTGAGCACGCAGTTACTGCATGCAGCAAGAATCGAGTTCGTTGGAAGTGTCGATGGACTTGAGTATCTTGAGGACATAGTTTTGGCAGCTCCACTACCGGAAGAATTTGAACAGATTTTGGAGGGAAAGAATTGAACAAGTTTCTTAGGGATTTAATTATTGATTTTGCAATAGCGATAGTATTGGCAGGAGCTGTACTCTTTTTCGTGAGACCTACAATTGTTAGACAGACATCTATGCAGGACACGCTTCAGCCTAATGACTATCTAATTATATACAAGAGGGCTTATGTCAAGGATCTACCACAGAGGGGTGACATAGTAGTGTTCAAGTCTGACCTTAAGGACGAGAATGGCAAGAGCAAGCTCCTGGTTAAGAGAATTATCGGTATTCCAGGAGATACTATTGAGATTCATGACAATCAGCTATATATCAATGGCAATAAGTATGTGGAGAACTATCTCAAGGATGGTATTACAACAGGCTATCTTGTTAAGAACATTCCTGAGGGAGAGTATTTCGTTATGGGAGATAACAGAGTCGTGAGCGTCGACTCAAGATATGATGAAGTCGGCAATATTACCATTGACGATATTACGGGCAAGGTAGTATTCAGGCTATTCCCGTTTAACAAATTTGGAAAGATTAAATAATGGCTAAGAAGAAAAGACTATTAGTTGCAAATAATAAAAAGGCGCGACATGACTTCTTCATCGAGGAGAGCTACGAGGCGGGTATCGTGCTTACTGGAACAGAGATTAAGTCTGTTCGTGCAGGCAAGGTAAGCGTCAAGGAGAGTTTCTGCAAGTTCGACAAGAATGGAGAACTCATGATTATTGGTATGCATATTGCACCATATGAGCAGGGTAATAGATTCAATGTCGAGCCGCTGAGGGAGCGCAAGCTACTTATGCATAAGCGTGAGCTTCTTAAGATATCTAGCGAGCTAAAGACCACAGGTCTAACACTTGTGCCTCTTCAGGTGTACATCAATGAAGATGGTCGTTGTAAGCTTGAACTTGGGCTTGCTCGAGGAAAGAAGTTATACGACAAGAGAGAGACAATTGCCAAGAGAGATGATGCTCGCAAGATGGATAGAGCAATCAAGGATAGCATGAAGAGATAATGGAGGAATAAGAATGTATAAGTTTAAGATTGAAATGGAAGATGGCGGAGTAATGACAGGAGAACTGTATGAGGATGTTGCTCCTAAGACAGTAGAGAACTTCAAGAAGCTTGCAGACGAAGGTTTCTACAATGGACTTATTTTCCACAGAGTAATTCCAGGGTTCATGATTCAGGGTGGATGCCCAGATGGAACAGGAATGGGTGGCCCAGGATATTCTATTCCAGGAGAATTCACAATGAATGGATTTAAGAATGATCTCAAGCATGAGAGGGGTGTACTCTCAATGGCAAGAGCAATGGATCCTAACTCGGCTGGTTCACAATTCTTTGTAATGACAAGCACTAGCCCACATCTCGATGGACAGTATGCTTCATTCGGTAAGGTTCTTGAGGGAATGGAAGTTGCAGACAAGATTGTAAGTACTCCAAGAGATATGCGTGACAAGCCTAAGACACCACAGGTTATTAAGACTATCACTGTTACAGAAGAATAATAGATGTTTAAGATAGTAATCGGAAGGCAGGTCACTCGTAGAAGAAGGAGGGGGCCTGCCTGTCCGCAATATACAGAAGAGCATAGAGCAATACTTAAGGCTAGAGTAGAAGAGCGTTTGCCAATAATTGAGGCGCAGACGGGACTCAAGGCTAACGGTTGCACAATAAGAAGAATGGATACTAGGTGGGGCAGTTGTAATACTAGGACCCACCATATTAATCTAAGCCTAATGCTGGCAGACAAGCCAGACAAATGGCTAGACTATGTTATTGTCCACGAGTTGGCGCACACAGTTGTGCCTAATCATGGGCCTGAATTTAAGGCGTTAATGGATAGAATTATTCCAGATTGGCGAGCAATAAGAAAGGAAATGAATGGACGTACCTCAGCTAATTTCTGATCTTGCAATAATGTTATCAACTGCTGGTGTAGTAACAGTTGTATTTAAGAAGCTCAGACTACCACTGATACTGGGCTATATTGTTGCGGGATTTTTAATTAGTCCATACTTCCCACTCTTCCTAGACGTGCGAAGCCTCGATTCAATTAACACCCTAAGTGAAATTGGAGTAATCATTATACTGTTCCATATTGGACTTGAGTTCGATATCAAGAAGATAGCAAGCATCGGCTCGACAGCCGTTGTATCAGCACTCGTTAAGATGGGTGGCGTAATGATATGCGGTTATGGACTGGGAATGCTACTTGGACTTAAGAGCATGGACTGCTTGTTCCTTGGAGCAATGCTATCAATTAGCTCAACTGTAGTAATACAGAAATGCTTCGAAGAACAAGGATTGCAAGAAGAGAAGTTTACTTCTCTAGTAATGGGCTCTCTTGTAATGGAAGACATATTTGGAGTCTTCATTATGGTTGTTCTTACGACAATTGCAGTTAGTCAAAATATAAGTGGAGTAAGCCTAACAATGCATCTAGGTAAGATGGCTAGTTATCTAATCATTTGGTTGCTCCTTGGAATATATATTGTCCCAACTGTTCTCAATAAGATTAAGGATAGAATGAGCGATGAAATGATAAGTGTTTCATCGATAGGATTCTGTTTCTTAATGGGAATCGTTGCCACCAAGCTTGGCTTCTCAATGGAACTAGGAGCTTTCCTTGCAGGTTCATTGCTTGCAGGCACTAAATATGCTACTAACATCGAGCAGTCAACTGTAGGGATTAAAGACCTCTTTGGAGCGATCTTCTTCTTGTCTGTAGGCATGCAGGTCGACCCTGCGGTAATAGGCGAGCAATGGATGACTATTATTCCAATCGCAATCTTTGCGGTTATCGCTAAGCTGATTTTTGCGATGATAGGAATGCTGCTCTCTGGACAAGATCTTGAGACATCGATAAAGGCTGGAGTGTCGCTTGCTCCAATCGGCGAGTTCTCGTTTATTATCGCTACACTGGGTATCAGTCTGGATGTGATAGACGAGTATCTCTATCCAGTTATAGTGTCGGCATCGATACTTACAATAATCGTAGCTCCGTCGCTAATTAAGAGTTCTGATAGAATCGTTGCACTGTTTAACCGTGTTTTACCGAACAAGCTTCTGAAGGCTATTGACGAGTTCACATCTGACGACCAGACTGACGAGGAGAAGGCTCAAGACTGGCATATTGTAGTAAGGTCTTTCTTATCGAAGCTTGTAGTATTCGGTTCGATAATGCTAGTTGCTGCCGAAGCAGGTGTGAGAATCCTACAGCCTGCGCTCAGAGTGACGTTCGGGGACAGCGCTTCTAAGATAATATGTTTAGTTTTGATTTATCTTGTAATGATTCTATTTACAAGACCACTGCTAGACTTCCATAGCGTTAGTTTCACGCATTTGTGGCTTGATAGAAGGGCGAATAGACCACCACTAATGGTAATGACAATAGTGAAGCTAATGGCAATTATGGCAATTGCATATATTCCACTTAAGCACTTCTATGAATTTAACCCGGTTCTGCTTCTGGTGTTCATAGTAATCGTAATAGTGATACTTGCTAGGTCGAGTCTTGTACAGACGTATTATCTGCAGCTTGAGACTAGGTTCTTGCGTAACTTGCATGAGAACACTATCGATGACGACGAAGCTGAATATGGACCGCATCATTGGCTCGATGAAGACTTCAGTATTTTCTCGTTCATCGTTCCTGACGATGCGAGATATGAAGGCAAGACAATTCATGAACTCGATTGGGGTCGCAAATACTCCGTGTTTATTGTGAAGTTACGTCATGGCAATAAGAACATAGTAATGCCACAATCGAGTACAATAATCCACTCGGGTGATAAGGTGTATCTGCTTGGTGAAACAGACAATCTAACAAGCTTCCATAGAACACTTGGACTTGGCGAACTAGATAATCTTAGAACACTTAAGGAGTTCATGGATAACGATTATCCAGATACAGATAATGCTCTTGCTTGCATAGCCATTAAGATAAGAGGAACAGAGAAGTATTCGGGCAAGACAATTAAACAATGCAAGATTAGGAGTAAGGCACATTGCATGATTCTAGGGATACAGAGAGATGGATATGCTCACAAAATGCCAGGTGCTAATATGCGTCTGCTTCCAGGTGACATTCTTTGGATAATGGGAAGCAATAATAATGTCGGCATACTAGCCTCATACAGCGTTGGTAAGACTGGTAAGCACGATTCTGCGCAGCAGAAATAGGAGAACAATATGAGTTATGTAGAATTTGATAAAGTTCGCAAGGTGTATCACGTAGGAGAGATCGATATTGAGGCTCTTCGCGATGCGACTTTTGATGTCGAAAAAGGAGAACTGGTTGTCGTAGTTGGCGCTTCGGGCGCAGGTAAGACGACCCTTCTTAATATACTCGGAGGAATGGAGACCTTAACAAGTGGCAAGGTAATGCTTGGGGGTAAGGATATTTCTAAGCTTAACGATCGAGAGTTAACACAGTATAGACGCCACGATATTGGCTTCGTTTTCCAGTTCTATAATCTAGTGCAGAATCTAACTGCGCTTGAGAATGTTGAACTTGCAACTCAAATATGTGAGGAGCCACTAGATCCAAGCGAGGTTCTAAAGGCTGTTGGCCTTGAAGATAGAATGGATAATTTCCCTGCGCAGTTGTCTGGTGGAGAGCAGCAGAGAGTAGCTATTGCAAGAGCTATTGCTAAGAACCCTAAGTTACTTCTATGCGATGAGCCAACAGGTGCGCTTGACTATGTAACAGGTAAGCAGATATTAACACTGCTTCAGACAATGAGCCGCAGCGGCAAGATGACTGTTATCATCATTACTCACAATTCTGCATTAACGGCAATGGCAGATAAGGTAGTAAGGATGAGATCAGGACAGGTAATAGATGTTTCGGTTAACCCTAACCCAATTCCGGTTGAAGAGATTGAATGGTAATAATTAATGCTTAAAAGGTCTACGCTAAGAGAAATAAGAAATTCGCTCGGACGATACCTAGCTATTTTCGCTATCGTCGCGCTTGGCGTAGGATTTTTTGTGGGATTAAAAGACTGCAAAGAGAGTATGCTCCGCACCTGCAACAACTATCTTAAGAAGTCGAATTTTTACGAGTACCAGATTATGACTTCGTATGGAATAGATGCAGATAGCGTTAAGATTGCGAAGCAGCACGAGGGCGTTAAGAATGCTGAGGCGTCGATACAGGAAGATGTAATAGTTATTGCAGGCAAGAATGAAGAAGAAGTTCACAAGGCTATTTCCCTGCCGGAGAGCATCAATGTACCACAACTCAAGTCGGGACGTATGCCTGAGAATGATAACGAGTGTGTAGTCGACGACTATGGACTTAAGGCGGGCTTCAAGATTGGAGATACTCTGACTATTTCCGAGAACAATGAAGAGGACACTTACAAGAGTTTCAAGAACAAAGAATTCAAGGTTGTTGGAACGGTATCAACGCCTCTCTTCCTAGATTACCAGCGTGGCTCGACAACAATTGGGGATGGTTCGATTAAGAGCTATTTCTATGTGATGGAATCTGCTTTTGATCTTGATTACTATACACAGCTATATGTTGAGTTCGATATGACCGGCGATTATTTTTCTGATGCAACGGAGAAGAAGATTGATAAGGCCGAAGACTCAATGAAGGAACTTGCGAAGAAGATTAATGTCGCAAGAAGAGATACGGCCATGAAGAAGGCTCAGAAGGAACTTGATGAGAAGAAGGCTGAGTATCAAAAGAGCTATAACGAATATAAGAACAATGCCAGCGCTGCAAGCAGTAAGCTTGCTGAATTACAAGCGAATAAGTCTCAACTAGTATCTGGCATTGATGTGGCAAGGGCTAATGTAACGGCGTTGCAGCAGATGATTGAAGCCGGTACATATCCACCTGGAATGGATGAGGATACAGCAAGAGCGCAGATTGCTTATTTACAGAATAGCGTAATACCAGATCTCAAGAGCAAGCTTGCACAGGTTGAAGCTGGAATAGCACAGATTAATGCTGGACAGTCTGAACTGGAGTCAGCAGATAAGAAACTTAGAGAAGGGAAGGCTCAGCTCGATGAGGCTCAAGAGAAGATAGATGACATGGAGAAGGGTAGTTCCTATGTCTTCAGCAGATATGAGAATAGTGGATTCTCAGTATTCGAGGAGAATGCTGAGATAGTAGATAATATTGCTAAGGTATTTCCTGTGTTCTTCCTGCTTGTTGCTGCGCTTGTGTGCATGACAACAATGACAAGAATGGTAGACGAGCAGAGAACGCAGATTGGAATTCTTAAGGCGCTCGGATATAGCAATGCTGCAATCCTTGGCAAGTACATGTTCTACTCAGGCAGCGCTTCTTTCCTTGGCGCGGTAGCAGGATTCTTCGCAGGTTCTAAGTTGTTCCCTTCGGTAATATGGCATGCATATACGATGATGTACAACTTCGATCCTAATTGCGTATTTGTCATCGATTGGAAGATGGGACTCGCATCAGTTGGAGCAGCATTACTCTGCACGACAATCGCAACATGGTCTTCATGCGCAAGCGATTTTGTAGTCACTCCTGCACAACTCATTAGACCGAAGGCGCCTAAGCTCGGCAAAAGAATTTTGCTCGAGAGAATAACTCCGCTGTGGTCAAGAATTAGCTTCCTGTGGAAGGTATCTTTAAGAAACATCTTTAGGTATAAGAAGCGTGCGTTAATGATGATTATCGGAATCAGCGGATGCACAGCGCTCCTGATTGCAGGAATGGGAATTAATACGACGGTCAAAGGTGTTGCAAGATTCCAGTTTGATGAGGTTACACACTTCGACTATCTAGTTGTATTTGATACCGAGATGACGGCAGAGGCTCAGCAGAATTTTAGGAATTATGCTGGCAAGGATGCGGGAGACATGCTCTTCTTGCACATGGCGAGCGCAGACCTCATGGAAGACAAAAGTCCTTACGAGTTGACTCTCGTTAGCACGGATGCCAAGGATATTCGTAAGTACATAGATCTCCATTATGATGGCGAGGATGTCGATTGTCCAGGAGATGGCGAGATTGTAATATGCGAGAAGCTTCGCCAGAAATATAAATACAAGATAGGTGACAAGATTACTCTCAAGGATGGTTACCGTGAGATGACCGCAACAATAAGTGGCATATGCGATAACTATGTTAACGATTATTGTTTCGTAAATACTAAGACATATACGGATGGTTTCGGTAAGGCGCCAAGTGTCAAGGTTGCGCTGGTTAGAGCTCCAGATAAGGCTGATGATCAAGCAATAAGAGACAAGGCAACATATATTAGTAAGTATGAGGATGTTGCAGCAACCACTGTTAATGCTGATACTATCAAGACGGTAGATTCTATGATGGAGAGCTTGAATGCTATTATTTTCGTTGTAATTCTGTGCGCAGGATTATTGGCGTTCATAGTGCTCTTCAATCTAACGAATATTAATATCACTGAAAGAATTAGAGAGATTGCGACTATCAAGGTACTTGGCTTCAACAGCCAGGAGGTATCGAGATATGTATTTAGAGAGAACCTTCTGCTCACAGCGATAGCTGCTATAGTCGGAGTACCTCTCGGCAAAGGACTACTTGATTTTGTAATATCGAAGATATGTGTTAACTCGATTTTCTTCGTAGCTAGAATTACCTGGCTCGATTATGTGATGTCTGTAGTCCTAACATTCGTATTCGCGATTATCGTAAATATCGCAATGAGAAAAAGACTACGTGACGTGTCGATGACCGAATCTCTCAAATCTATAGAATGATGAAATAAGAAGGAAACAAGCATGGATCAGATTAGCTTCTTCAATAAGGACGATGTTAGCACTCAGCCACTAGCGGCTCGCATGAGACCAAGGGACCTTGATGAGTTCGTTGGGCAGGAGCATTTGCTTGGTGAGGGCAAGGTGCTGCGCAGAATGATTGAACAGGACAATATCAATTCGATGATATTCTGGGGACCTCCAGGAGCTGGCAAGACGACACTGGCTCAGATTATTGCGAACAGGACTAAGGCCCAGTTCATTTCTTTTAGTGCAGTTACAAGTGGAATTAAGGATATAAAGAACATAATGCAGCAGGCAGACAAGCTTGGTTCATATGGTTCTAAGACTATAGTGTTTATCGACGAGATTCACCGCTTCAACAAGGCTCAGCAGGATGCTTTTCTGCCTTTTGTGGAGAAGGGTAGCATCACACTTATTGGAGCGACCACAGAGAATCCTTCGTTCGAGATTAACGGAGCTCTTCTCTCACGTTGCAAGGTGTTCGTGCTCAAGCAGCTTCAGCAGGCAGATATTGCTAAGTTGATTGACAAAGCGCTCACGGACCCTCGAGGCTATGGCGACAAGAAGGTTGTAATGGAGGATGGAATTGTAGATGCTCTAGCGACTTTCGCTAATGGCGATGCGCGTAATTCCTTGTCTACGCTGGAAATGATTATGCTTAATGCTGAGGAAGATGCTGACGGTACACTTCATGTTACTAAAGAAATATTTGAGCAATGCACTTCGAAGAAGTCATTGCTGTACGATAAGGCAGGAGAGGAGCACTACAACCTCATTTCAGCCTTGCATAAGTCGATGCGTAACTCAGACGCAGATGCCGCGATATACTGGTTAGCACGAATGCTCGAGTCTGGAGAGGACCCGATATACATCGCAAGGAGAGTAACTCGTTTTGCGGCGGAGGATATTGGACTTGCGGACCCTCGTGCGATGGAGCAGTGCGTTGCGGCTTTTCAGGCTTGCCATTTGATTGGTATGCCGGAGTGCTCGGTGCACCTGACACAGGCAGTGACATATTGTGCTCTTGCGCCTAAGTCTAATGCCATGGAACTTGCGTATATGCAGGCAGCAGAGGATGCCAACAAGATGTTAGCAGAGCCAGTGCCAATGAACATACGCAATGCTCCGACTCAGCTTATGAAAGACGAGGGTTATGGCAAGGGATATGTGTATGCTCATGACACCAAGGATAAGATAGCAGATATGCAGTGTTTGCCGGATAATCTTGTAGGAACAGAGTATTATCACCCAACAACGCAAGGACTTGAGACTAAGTACAAGGAGAGATATGAATCTATCAAGGAATGGCGGGCTAAACACAAGAAATAATCGTGCAAATGCGGGCTTGCTATGATATAATTTTAAGGCTAATGTGCGGAAGTGTGTTTTCCGTGCTTTTAGTAGTTTAGATTAAAGGATAATGCATATGAAAGACGATATCGAAATCAGACTATTGTTCGCAGATCCTGCAGCTTATGCAGGTAAAGAGATTACTGTTAGAGGATGGGTTAGAGGTAATAGAGCTTCCAATCAGTTCGGATTCATTTCGCTGAACGATGGAACATATTTCACACCAGTTCAGGTTGTGTATGAGGCTTCTAAAATTTCTAATTACGAGGAGATTTCTAAGGCGCATCTTTCTGCAGGAGTAATGGTTAAGGGAGTACTTGAACTCACACCTGAGGCTCAGCAGCCTTTCGAGATTAAGGCTAATGAGATTGTCGTTGAGGCAGACTCGGATCCAGATTACCCACTCCAGAAGAAGAGACACTCAATGGAGTTCCTTCGTGAGATTGCACACCTTAGACCAAGAAGTAATACTTTCTCAGCAGTATACAGAGTAAGAAGTGTTGCAGCATTCGCTATTCACAAGTTCTTCCAGGAGAGAGGATTCATCTATGTTCACTCACCATTGATTACAGGAAGTGACTGCGAGGGTGCAGGAGAGATGTTCCAGGTTACAACACTGGATATGAACAATCCTCCACGCAACGAGGATGGAAGCATTGATTACAGCCAGGACTTCTTCGGCAAGCAGACTAACTTAACAGTATCTGGTCAGCTTGAAGGTGAGATTATGGCACTTGCTTTCAGAAACATTTACACATTCGGACCAGCATTTAGAGCAGAGAATAGCAATACTGCAAGACATGCTTCAGAGTTCTGGATGATGGAGCCTGAGATGGCATTCTGCGACCTTGAAGGCAATATGGATATCGCTGAAGATATGATTAAGTATATTATCAACGATGTTCTCGAGAATTGTCCTAAGGAGATGGAGTTCTTCAACAGCTTCGTAGACAAGGGCCTGCTCGAGAGACTGGATAATATCGTTAATAATGATTTTGGCCGCATCACATACACTGAGGCAGTCGAGATCCTACAGAAGAGCGGCGAGAAGTTTGAATACCCAGTAGAGTGGGGCCTCGAACTTCAGACAGAGCACGAGAGATACCTAACAGAGCAGGTATTCAAGAAGCCTATTTTCGTAATCAACTATCCTAAGGACTGCAAGGCTTTCTATATGAGAGTCAACGAAGACAACAAGACTGTTGCAGCTATGGATATGCTCGTTCCTGGCGTTGGCGAGATTATCGGCGGTAGCCAGAGAGAAGAGAGATTCGACGTACTCGTTCAGAGAATCAAGGAGATGGGCCTGAATGAAGAGGATTATGGATGGTATCTCGATCTGCGTAAGTACGGCGGAGTTAAGCACTCTGGATACGGTCTAGGATTCGATAGAATTCTGATGTACCTAACAGGAATGGCTAACATTAGAGATGTACAGATGTTCCCAAGAACACCAGGTAATGCTGAGTTCTAGGCGGGCGACTGAATAAGATATCTAATTAACGAATAATATATTACTAGGAGGAACAATTAATGAAAGGTTATGCAAGCGATAAGATCAGAAACGTCGTTCTGCTAGGACACGGCGGAAGTGGTAAGACTACCTTCCTTGAGGCAGCGCTCCTCAACACTAAGGTTATTTCAAGACTTGGGAAGGTTGAGGACAAGAACACTGTATCTGACTATGAGAAGATGGAGAAGGAGAAGGGATACACAATCAATGCTACTATGGTACCAGTAGAGTACAAGGGCACTAAGATTAACTTCATCGACACTCCAGGATTCTTCGATTTCTCAGGTGAGGCTAGATCAGCTCTTGCTGTTGCAGATGCTGCTGTAATCGTAGTAGATGCTTCTGCAGGTGTACAGGTTGGAACAGAGAAGGCTTGGGAGCTCTGCAAGGAGTACAACATGCCAACATTCATGATTCTTAACAAGATTGACAAGGATAACATCAAGATTGATGAGGTTGTTTCAAGCATTCAGGCTGCATTCGGAACAAGCTGCGTTACAGATGACGATAAGGACGCTCTGAACGAGGCAGTTGCAAGTGCTGACGAGGCACTGATGGAGAAGTTCTTCGAGGGCGAAGAGTTCACAGAGGAAGAGTTCAACAATGGACTTAAGAACGGTATCGCTAACGGAGACGTTACACCAATCATCAAGGTATCTTGCATGACAGGTGAGGGTATTGATGAGATTCTCGGATGCTTTGCTAAGTATCTTCCATCACCAGTAGATAACAAGGTAATGGAGACAGTTGATGGTGGCGAGTTCAAGGTAGATTCTAATGGCCCACTTACACTCTATGTGTTTAAGACTCTTGCAGATCCTTTCCTTGGAAAGATTTCATATGCTAAGGTTGTTGGTGGCACTCTCAAGACTGGCGCTGACGTATTTAACCCACGTTCAGAGAAGGCTGAGAAGCTCGGTTCAGTATTCTTCATGAGAGGCGCTACACAGGAGAACACAGACACAGTTAGCTGTGGAGATATCTGTGCTCTTGGTAAGCTTCAGAACACTAAGACAGGTGACACACTTTGCCTCAAGGGTAATGATACACAGCTTCAGCCAATTAAGTTCCCTAAGCCATGCTACTTCGTAGCTGTAGAGGCTGAGGATAAGAACGAGGATGAGAAGATGGCTCAGGGCCTCCTCAAGCTTATGGAAGAGGATCCATCATTCGTTCTTGAGAGAAATGCTGAGACACACCAGACACTTCTCGGTGGACAGGGAGATATTCAGCTGAATATTATCCAGGCTAAGCTAAAGGATAGATACAAGGTAACAGTTAAGGTTGTTCCTCAGAAGATTGCTTACAGAGAGACAATCAGAGGTACATCTGATGTTCAGGGTAAGCACAAGAAGCAGTCCGGTGGTGCTGGACAGTACGGAGATGTTCATATTAGATTCTCTCCATCACAGGAGCCAGGACTTGAGTTCTCAGAAGAGCTGTTCGGAGGATCAGTTCCTAAGAACTATGTACCAGCAGTTGAGAAGGGACTTCTCGAGTGCATGGATAAGGGACCTCTCGCTGGATGTAAGGTTCAGAACATCAAGGCTGTTCTCTACGATGGTTCATACCACGAAGTAGACTCTAACGAAGTATCATTCAAGATTGCTGCTTCGCTGGCATTCAAGAAGGGTATTGTTGAGGCTAACCCAGTACTCCTCGAGCCTATCATGAAGCTCGACATCAAGGTTCCTGCAGACTACGTTGGTAACGTAATTGGTGGACTTGCTGGAGTAAGAGGACAGATGCTTGGACAGGATCAGGAAGGCAGCCAGGTAGTTGTACACGCTGAGGCTCCACAGTCAGAGCTCTTCGACTATGCTATCAAGCTGAGAGCTATGACACAGGCTAGAGGTTCATTCACAGTTGAATTCTCAAGATACGATGTACTTCAGCCTAACCTTGCTGATAAGGTTATCGCAGCTTACAAGGCTTCACAGGAAGAGAAGTAATAATATAGGACATAATAATAGGAGCTACTCGTTATGAGTAGCTCCTTTAATATGTCCTATATTGCTATACGATTTATTTACCACTGCACCTCTAATGTACTCTCGTCCTTCTCCCATAGCCTTAGGATTAAGTGCTTAGTAGCACAGTTAACACCGAAGTTAAACGATGTTGTCCATATCATACCATCTTGACGAAGAGGTCCTTCGTTACCATTATAATAATCCTTAGCTAATGGCTGTAATGGAACCATCTTATCGTCGAATGACTTCTGCATATCTTCAACGGTTCTTTCTCTTCTTTTAATAAGATCGCCCTCGATATCACTATAACCAAGGCATCCTGGTTCGAGAATCTACTTCTTCCACATGCAGTTCTCCATATTGTGAAGCATATCCCAGTCAGTCTCGCACTGAGGAAGCCCCTTGAGAGCTGCTGCAAATCTACCATACCCAGTTCCGTATCTCGCATATTCAGCAGCTAATGGGTGGATGTAGTAGTTGCCCTGACCGTTAGCATAAGGTGTGTATAATACCTTGTTAGCTACGAATTCTTCGTTGGACATCAATTCATTTATTGTTTCTTGTTCTATATTAACCTCCAAGTAAATATATCGATATCATTATATACGATTATTAACATTATATGTTACATATATGCATATTAATCTGAAATAAAGAAATTAATTGCTTCTCTAAGGTTGTCGGCTCCGAGGACTTCGATGCTAGGAGCACTCTTGGCATTCTTCTTAGGCAAAATCACTCGTTCATATCCCAGCCTCTGCGCTTCAGATATGATCTTGTCAGTGTTGGGGATATTGCGAAGCATGCCGGTCAGCCCGACCTCGCCGACCGCGACAACTCTTCGCGGCGAGGTCCGCTCGCGTAGTGAGCTGTAGATCGCGAGCACGACCGCCAAGTCGGTCGCCGGGCTGTCTGGCCGTAGGCCGCCCACAACATTAACATACACATCATAGTCCTGTAACGACAATCCCGCATGTCTCTCGAGAACCGCAATCAGCATGCTTAGCCTGTTGTGGTCGATACCGAGTGCAGTTCGCCTTGAGAATCCGGCACTTGCCTTGGCGACAAGAGCCTGAATTTCGAAGAAAACAGGGCGACTGCCCTCATAGGTAGCCGAAACGACTGAACCAATTTCCTTCGTTTCGGTCGATTCAATAAGGCTTCCGGAAAGATCTCGTACCTCGATCATTCCTTCAGCCTCCATGCGGAACGCACCGATTTCATCGGTCGTGCCGAATCTATTTTTGAAGGATCTCAGTATCCTGAGATCTTTATCTCTTTCGCCATTGAAGTTGAGCACACAATCAACCATATGTTCAATAGTCTTTGGACCAGCTAGGTCGCCAGACTTATTAACGTGAGCAACAATGAACACAGGTACATTGTTAGTCTTAGCGAACTTCATCAGCATATTGGAACATGCCCTTATCTGAGTAATGCTACCAGCGACAGAATCTACATCAGCAGTGTACATAGTCTGAATAGAATCAATTACCAGAAAGGCAGGCTTAACATCCTCGCACACAGCAATGATGTTGTCCATCGAAGTCTCTGGGAATATATACAGATTGTCGGAAACGCTAGGCTGCGCGTTGCAACTCGCATTATTAAGCGTATGACACACTCTGTCCGCTCTTAACTTAACCTGCTCCTCGGATTCTTCTCCGCTAACATAAAGCACCTTGCCATATTGATTAGCAATATTGTTAGCAGTCTGCACAATAATAGTCGACTTACCTATACCAGGCTCTCCAGAAATTAGTATGAGAGAGCCAAGAACAATGCCACCACCAAGAACACGGTTGAGTTCTCCTATACCTGAATCCATTCTTGCGTAGTTAACTGTACCTACGGTTCCAAGCTTAACAGGCTTAGCTGTGCTGGTAACACGTCTTCTTGGATCATCTTCGTCTACAGGCTTGATCTTCTGCTCAACAATGGTATTCCAAGCACCGCAATAAGAGCACTGACCTTGCCAGCTTGGATACTCATTACCGCAGTCGCTGCACACATATACAGTCTTAATCTTCTTTGCCATTGTTTACCTCTACTACCTTATCTTGCTTAGGGGGCTTAACTACTGGAAGCTCGAACCAGAAATCCGAACCCTTACCTTCTTCACTCTTTACACCGTAGTCAGCATTGTGGAGTGAGAGAACACCCTTGCATATTGACAGGCCAAGACCTGTTCCTTCAATCTTTCTTTCGTGGTTAGCACTACTCCTGAAGTATCTATCCCATACGTGTGGAATAGCATCTTTAGGAATACCAATACCGTGGTCTATAACATGAATGCTAACCTTCTTAGCAGAACGCTTAAGTTCAATGCTAATATACTTATCTTCGCCACTGTATTTAACAGCATTGGAGATGAAGTTATGAATAACCTGCGATAGACGAGCCTTGTCTCCATAGACGAAGGCAGGCTTGCAAGGTCTGAAATTAATCTTATATCCTTCCTGAGTATTGAGAATACGGAAACTCTCATATGCTTCTCTTGCTACTTCAACTATATCGAAGTATTCTTTGTCGAGCTTGATAGCGTTCGACTGAAGCTTGCTTGATTCCATCATATCCATAACGAGCATGTTGAGACGGTCAGTCTCGCTAATGATAACGTTAAGGTGCTCGTTACGCTTCTCAGGATTGTCTCCTGAAATATCCTGAATCATCTCAGCGTATGACTTAATCATAGTGAGAGGAGTCTTAAGATCATGTGATACGTTGGCAATAATCTCACGTTGGTAGAAATCTGACTGCTCCATCTCATAGGACGCAGTGTTAAGTACCTTGGCAAGCTCTGTTGTCTCTGTGAAGTTACCACCAGAGAATTTAACGTTGTAGTTACCCTTCGATAATTCGTGCGCAGATTTAGTGATGTTCTCGATAGGCTTGGTTAACCTAATTGAGAGATATATCGCAAGAATAAGTCCAAATCCAAGAATGATGAAGCTGATGTATTCAAGCATATTCTTGATTACGGATATAGTAGCCTCTGATGGGAATAGCGGTGTAACAATGTAGAGCTTAGCATAGCCAAATACATTCATTACATTAGTAGCATATAGAAGATATGATGCTTCGTTGTCTCCTGCGCTTATCTTATATCCAATAGAAGATTCTTTGCCGGAAGTTAGGGTCTTCTTAGCCTTCTCTAGGTCATTACTGAACGCTTCTTGGGAATTAATACCGTTGATGCCGTCGTACACATCCGTTGAATTCGCTGTGTCTACTCGAATAAGAATACCAACATTGTGAGCCGTGTCATTCGCGTACTCTGCAAAATGTCTAGGGTTATCCTGGAATTGGCCCTCAAGAGCAGTAGCTGTTCTTGTAGCCTCTTGGACACGCATGTTCTCGTAATACTTGTTGATGAACAGGTCTTGAAGAACCCATATAATTAGCACCATAAAAACAGCAAACAGCATAAAGTAGACCAGCGTTGTGGTCTTGATGCTGTGGAAGTCGATATGGAGCTTACCTCTTTCTGCTTCGTTATTCATCGTATTCGAACTTGTAACCTACTCCACGCAGTGTAACGATGAACTTTCTGTATGGTCCGAGGTTATTTCTTAAATTCTTAACGTGTGTGTCGATAGTTCTGTCGTCGCCGAAGAAATCGTAGCCCCAAATATCCGACAGGAGCTTGTCTCTCGACAGAGCGATGTTCTTGTTCTGAATTAGATAGAAGAGCAGGTCGTACTCCTTCGGAGTGAGATTAACTCTTTTGCCATCGACAGTTACTGTTCTAGCCGCAAAATTCACTTCGAGGCCTTCGAATTTTGCTGAATTAGCGCTAGACTGCTCCGAACTCTCGTAACGATTGAGGATAGCGTTAACTCTAGCCATGAGCTCCTTAGGGCTGAATGGCTTAACAACGTAGTCATCGATACCTAATTCGAAGCCGAATAACTTATCGTATTCCTCACCTCTTGCTGAAAGCATGATTGTAGGAATCTTCTTAATCTTGTTAATCTCTTTGATTGCGCTGAAACCATCAAGCTTAGGCATCATAATATCCATAATGATGAGGTCATAATCATTGAGCTTAACCATGCCAATAGCACTCATGCCATCAGCAGCCTCTTCAGCTTCATAACCACTGAATTCCGCGTATTCTTTTATGACGGCGCGGATCTTTTCCTCGTCATCTACTATGAGTATTTTCTTCAAATCACTGTCCTCCAATGTGAAATATTTTCTTCTATTTAATAGTATATCATTTTGTTGAAAAAAAAGTACAAAAATAATATAATAAAGTCGGAGAAAAAGGATGGTGACGTATGTTTAGTATTGGCGACAACATAGTTTATCCAATGTATGGTGCCGGTATTGTAACCGACATAGTAGAACGAGACTTCCTTGGAGAGTCTCGCAAGTATTATTGTGTGTCACTTCCTTATTGTAAGATGGAGGCAAGTGTCCCCGTAGACAACGCAGATGCACTAGGTGTAAGGGGAATAATTGCTAAGACTGAGATATCGGCTGTTGTAGAGGTGCTTGGTGGTGAGACTGAAGAGATGTCACCTAATTGGAACAAGCGTTACAGAGACAACACAGAGAAGCTACAGACAGGAGATATCAAGATAGTAGCCTCGGTAGTAAGGAATCTGGTGAGAACCGACAGGGTTAAGCCTCTCTCCACAGGAGAGAAGAAGCTTCTTAACACAGCTAAGCAGATTCTAATAAGTGAACTCATCTACGTAGGTGGCTACACAATGGATGAAGCAGACGATTTAGTCGAATCCCACATCTAGCAAGAGGCAGGATTCGACTAATTTTTATGAGGTTATAGATGAAAGACACTAAGATATATTCGGTTATAGTTGCAGCGGGCAAGGGGATTCGCGTTGGCGGCAATGTTCCTAAGCAACTGCTGAGATATGGCGAGAGCACAATACTCGGACATACTTTAAGTGTTTTTGCTAATCATAAGGATATTGATGAGATTGTTTTAGTATCTCCAGAAGATGGCTCTCTAGATCCAATCTATCAGGGGATAGTTTCAGATATATCCAAGCCAGTACACATCGTAAATGGCGGAGCAGAGAGAAGCGATTCAGTACAGGCAGCACTTAGAACTATTAAGGAACTAGGTGAAGATAATAATTCAATAGTGCTTATTCATGATGCGGCTAGACCTGGAGTCGATGAGGATATTATTAATCGCAATATAGAGGCAATAGCTAAATGCGATGCTGTTGTTACCTGTGTTCCATCTATCGATTCGGTTCGTATAATAAGCGAGGAATCATTGAAAGAAGGACTAAAATATCCTATAATGAAGAGTGATGTTGTCGAGAGACGACTCATATATAATGTGCAGACTCCACAGAGCTTTAGGCTTGGAGCAATATGCGAAGCATACGACGCGGCGAATGCTGCCGGCTATGTCGGAACAGATGACGCCTCCGTAGCTGGTTTTGCGGGAATGCACGTAGCAATCGTGGAAGGCTCGCCTTCCAACAACAAAATAACTACTGCAAAGGATGTACCAATGACTACTAGAGTAGGAACCGGATACGATGTTCATAAGCTTGTCTCGGGGAGAGAACTTATACTCTGCGGGACTCCAGTCCCGAACGATAAGGGTTTGCTAGGACACTCCGATGCCGATGTGGCTACACACGCTATAATGGATGCGTTGCTTGGAGCCGCAGGCAAGGGAGACATCGGAATTCATTTTCCGGACACTGATGACAAGTATAAGGGAGCTAATAGCCTTAAGCTTTTAGAAGAGGTCAAGAAGATTATCGGCGATTACAATATCAATAATGTTGATGTAACGATTATCTGCCAGAGACCTAAGCTCTCGCCTTATAGAGACAGTATGATTAAGAATATCGCAGATACACTGGGAATACCTGAGACTGCAGTTAATGTCAAGGCGACAACTACAGAGGGACTCGGATTCACAGGTACAGGAGAAGGTATTGCTGCAATAGCAACCTGCGCAATAGAAGGGAGATTATAACTTATGAGATTATCAAAGATGCACCTCAAGACACTTAGAGAAGCACCTAACGAAGCAGTACTAGCAGGACATCAATTACTTATTAGATCTAATATGATCAAGAAGTATGCTGCTGGAATATATGGTTTTATGCCACTTGGTTGGAGAACAACTAGGAAGGTAGAGCAGATTGTAAGAGAAGAGATGGACAGAATCGGATGCCAAGAGATTCACATGCCACATGTTAACCCAGGTGAGCTGTGGAAGGAATCCGGCAGATGGTATGCATATGGTCCAGAACTATGGAGAATTCAGGATCGTAATGATAGAGACTTCGTTCTTAATCCAACTTGCGAGGAAATGTTTACAGACCTTGCTAAGCAGGAGGTATCTTCATACAGAGAGCTACCTTTCAGCTGGTATCACATTCAGTTCAAGTATAGAGATGAGGCTCGTCCAAGATATGGTCTTATGAGATCAAGAGAGTTCATTATGAAGGATAGCTATTCATACGATAGAGATCCAGAAGGTATGCACAAGAGCTATATGGAAGAGTGGGGAGCTTACGACCGTATTTTCACAAGATGTGGTCTTAACTATAGAGTAATCGAGGCAGACAATGGCCCTATCGGTGGCTCTGCTTCACACGAATTCTGTGCTCTATCAGAAGTAGGCGAATCAGAAGTAGCTTACTGCCCAGAGTGCGGAATGGCCGCAACAATTGAGAGAGCTGAGTGCGTAGACGATGCTCCGGTTGTTGAGGAAATGGAAGAGCTGAAGGCTGTTTTCACACCAGACACTAAGACTATTGAGGATGTATGCAATTACCTCGAACTTCCAGTTAAGAAGTCAATTAAGGCTCTTATGTTCGTAACATATGATGATGACCTGAATCCAGCAGAGTATGTATGCGCATTCGTAAGAGGTGATCGTCAGGTTAATATGATCAAGCTCGTTAATGCTCTTAATATTCCTGAGCATTACATCGAGTTCGCTGATGAAGAGGCAATGGGAGAGTCTACAGGTATCGTAGGTGGATTCACAGGTCCTGTAGGACTTAAGAATTGCAAGGTAGTAGTTGACTCTGAGCTCGTTGGAACAGTTAATATGTGCGCTGGAGCTAACAAGCTTGACCACCACTATGTTGGCGTATGCTATGGCAGAGATTATGTTGGAGATATCGTAACAGATATTAAGAGACTCGAGGAAGGTGACAAGTGCCCTAAGTGCGGAGCTCCTGTTAAGCACACAAGAGGTATTGAGGTTGGACAGATCTTCAAGCTTGGTACTAAGTACTCAGAGGCAATGCATGCATATTACAAGGATGAAGAGGGTAATGATTGCGTTTACTACATGGGATGCTACGGAGTTGGTATCACAAGAACAGTACAAGCAATCATTGAGCAGAGTCATGACGACAAGGGAATTATTTGGCCTATGTCAGTAGCTCCATACCATGTAATTATCACTTGCATCAATCCTAAGGATGAGACACAGTTAGCAGTTACCAATAAGATTGAAGAGGCTCTTGAGAAGGCTGGTGTTGAGGTTCTCGTAGACGATAGAGATGAGAGACCTGGCGTTAAGTTCAACGATGCAGACCTTATCGGTATTCCAGTAAGAATTACAGTTGGTAAGAAGGCTGGAGATGGAATTGTTGAGTATAAGCTCAGAAGAGAAGATTCAATGTCAGAGCTGACTGTTGATGATGCAATTAAGACAGCTACAGATATCGTTAACGCAGAGAAATTTGGACTTTAATGCTATTAGAACTATTCCTAGTATTTCTTAAATTAGGGGCATTTACTATTGGTGGCGGAGTTGCGATGATTCCGATTCTTAATGACGCCATGGTTGAGGACAAGAAGTGGTTCGACCAAGACGAAATGACAGACATCATCGCAATTTGCCAGAGTATGCCTGGGGTAATAGCAGTTAATATGGCAACTTACGTGGGATTCAAGAAAAAAGGCTTTCTTGGGTCCCTTGTTGCGACTATAGGAGTGTTGCTTCCGTCCTTAGTGATTATCATATTAATCGCAATGGGCTTTAATAAATTCGGCGACAATAGATTTGTTTTGGGAGCTCTTTCAGGACTTAGAGCTGCAAGTGCAGGTCTTGTGTTATATGCTGTATGGAAGATTGCCAAGTCTGCAATCAAGGATGTATGGCAGCTTGTTGCAGCATTGCTAAGCTTCGTGCTCATAGTGGTATTAGACATACAGATTGTATGGATAGTATTAGCATATATAGTAATTGGTATTGCTATAACAATAGTAAATGACATCAGAATAAAGAATGGAGGTAGAGACTAATGAGTATCGTACTTCAACTCTTCCTAACATTCTTAAAGGTTGGATTGGTTAGCTTCGGCGGAGGAATGGCAATCGTTGCCGTTATCTATGATGAGATACAGAAGTTCGCAATATTAAGTGCAGAGCAATTTGCTAATATTGTTGCTATCTCTCAGGCGACACCTGGTCCTGTTGCAGTCAATGTTGCAACATATATAGGATATGTGGCGGATAAGATTCCTGGTTCTATTGTCGCAACAATTGGCGTGACGCTACCTTCTTTTGTAATCATCATTATCGTCTGCAAGCTAGTAGGCAATCGCCTAGACAACAAATACATCAAGGGTGCGTTGTCGGGAGTTAGACCAGCGACGGTCGGAATGATAGCATCGTCGTTCATCGTGCTAGTTGCACCTGCACTTTTTGGGGACGATAAGATTGGAACTTGGTTCGATACCCTGCCGTTCGACCCAATTGCTTGTGTAATATTTATTGCAACGATAGTTTTAGTAGGCAAATTCAAGAAGAGCCCAATCAAAGTATTAATACTTATGGGGTGCATTGGAGCGATTCTTAGTATATAATAGATTGATTGTAAATTTGAAAGGAGACAGAGATGAAAGTATATAACACACTTACCAATCAGAAAGAGGAGTTCATTCCAATCGAAGAAGGCAAGGTGAAGATCTATGTCTGTGGACCTACTGTATATAATTTCTTCCACATCGGTAATGCTAGACCTTTCGTAGTGTTCGATACATTGAGAAGATATTTTAAATATAGAGGATATGAGGTTAAGTTCGTTCAGAACTTCACTGACGTTGATGACAAGATTATCAATCGTGCAAGAGAAGAGGGTATTACAGCACCTGAGGTATCTGAGAAATATATCGAAGAATACTACAAGGATGCTGGAGCGCTTAATGTTCTTAAGGCTGATGTACACCCTAAGGTTAGTGAACATATTCAGGAGATTATTGAATTCGTTCAGACTCTTATCGATAAGGGTTATGCTTATGAGGCTGACGGAGATGTATATTATTCAACACGTAAGTTTGCTGATTATGGCAAGCTCTCAGGACAGAATATTGACGACCTAGAGTCAGGCGCAAGAATTGCTATTGGCGAAGTTAAGAAGGACCCACTGGATTTCGCACTGTGGAAGGCTCGTAAGCAGGACGATGAGATTGCTTGGGAATCACCATGGGGAATGGGAAGACCAGGCTGGCATATCGAGTGCTCAGCAATGTCTAAGAAGCACCTCGGCGATACAATTGATATTCACGCAGGTGGACAGGATCTTCAGTTCCCACACCATGAGAACGAGATTGCTCAGTCAGAGGCATGCAACGGAGTTCCTTTTGCGCGTTACTGGATGCACAATGGATACATCACAATTGATGGTAAGAAGATGTCCAAGTCACTGAACAACTTCTTTACAGTAAGAGATATTAGAGAGCAGTACTCCGGAGATGTTATTAGATTCTTCCTGTTGTCAGGTCATTATAGAGGACCTATCAACTTCAGCGATACTCTTATGGAGCAGGCTAAGCAAGGCTATGACAGAATTGTTAACGCCAAGGAGACACTAGACTTCCTTGCAGGACCAAGCTCGAACGGTGCAGATAAGATGTCAGATGCTGAGAAGGCACAGCTTGAGGCACTTGCTAAGTATAGAGAGCAGTTCATTACAGCAATGGATGACGACCTCAACACAGCTGATGGTATCACAGCAATCTTCGATCTTGTATCAGAGATTAACCTCGATGTTAAGGATGGATGCTCCAAGGAATTCGCCAAGGAAGCAACTAAGTTAATCGACGAGCTTACAGATGTTCTTGGCATTTTCCAGGGTAAGAAAGAAGACGCTATTGGAGCAGATATTCAGGCTCTTGTAGAGGAGAGGCAGGCAGCTCGTAAGGAGAAGAACTTCGCAAGAGCTGACGAGATAAGAGATCAGCTTGCTGCAATGGGAATTACTCTCAAGGACACACCACAGGGTGTTCAGATTATTCAGAACTAAGGTAACTACGTTGGCGAGCCGGCATTATGCAGCTCGCTAACTAATTGATAGGGCATATGGATTCAAAGAAACTCTCACAAATAAATACCACGACATTGGCCTACATAGGCGACGCGGCATACGAGCTCGCTATCCGTCAGATGCTAGTAGAATCTAATCCAACGACATCTGGCAAGGCGCACAACATGGCTGTTAGATATGTTTCGTCAGATGGTCAGTCTAAGGCGGCAAGAAAGATGTGTGAGTCCGGCTTTCTTACCGAGGACGAGGAGAAGCTTCTTAAGAGAGCTCGCAATCATAGAGCTAGCTCAAGACCACAGAATGCAGACCCTCGCAACTACAAGTGGGCAACAGGTTTCGAGGCCCTAATTGGATATCTCTATTTAAATGAAGATGATGATAGACTTAAAGAAGTTCTTGCTGAGACAGTAAGAATAATAAGGAGTAAAGATGAGTAAGGCAGACCAGTTATTCGTGAATATGTGTCAAGATATTCTAGACAATGGCTTCAGCACAGAGGGCATGCCCGTTAGACCTCGCTGGGAAGACGGAACACCTGCGCATACCATTAAGAATTTTGGCGTAGTCAATAGATACAATCTGCAGGAAGAATTCCCTGCACTTACGCTTAGACCAACAGCTATCAAGTTAGCGACAGATGAACTTCTATGGATATGGCAGAAGAAGTCCAACAATGTTAACGAACTTGGCAGCCATATCTGGGATTCATGGGCAGATGAGAATGGTTCAATCGGCAAGGCGTACGGATACCAGATGGGCGTTAAGTATAAGTTCAAACAGGGTGAGATGGACCAGGTAGACAATGTGCTGTGGTGTCTCAAGAATGACAGATATTCTCGCAGAATTATGACTAATATTTATAATTTTGCAGATCTTAGCGAGATGGGGCTTGAGCCATGTGCATATTCAATGACCTTCAATGTTAAGGGTGATACATTGAACGGAATTCTCAATCAGCGCTCACAGGATATCCTTGCAGCTAATAACTGGAATGTTGTTCAGTATTCAATACTTCTGATGATGATGGCGCAGGTAAGTGGACTTAAGGCAGGTGAGCTTGTTCATGTAATAGCCGATGCGCATATCTATGATAGACACGTAGATATTATCAAGGAACTAATTGCAAGACCTCAGTATCCAGCACCTAAGGTTACACTCAATCCCGAGATTAAGAATTTCTATGATTTCACTAAGGATGATGTAATAATAGAAGACTATCAGAAGAACCCTCAGATTAAGGATATTCCTGTAGCAATCTAGGAGGTGCAATATGAATATGATAGTAGCAGTTGACCAGAATTGGGGAATAGGAAGAGATAACGGACTTCTTGCTTCAGTTCCAGGAGACATGGCCTTCTTTAAATCCAAGACAATGGACAAGGTCGTTGTGATGGGGCGAAAGACTCTTGAGTCTATGCCGGGCAAGAGAGGACTGCCTAATAGAACCAATTATGTTCTGACAAGCAATCCAAGCTTCAAGGCAGAAAGATGCATCGTTGTAAACACTGAAGAGGAGCTCTTCGATGCGTTAGAGCAGTACGTCCCTGATGATGTTTTTCTCATCGGTGGAGCAAGTCTATATAACAAGCTCTACGAGTATTGCGACAAGCTCTACATTACGAAGATGCAGGCAGACCTCAAGGCGGACACTTTCATTGTCAACATAGATAAGGATGACAGATATGAAGTGAGCTACGAGAGCGAGCTTCATGAGGATAATGGAATTAAGTATAGATTCTATACATATACAAGGAAATAACAATGTCAAAGAAAGAAAACAAAAGATATTCAAATAGTGAACGTAGCGACGCACCTAAGCGTTCCGGCAAGAACAGAAGAGATTATTCTGATGGAACAAGGCAGGCGTCGCCATCAAGAAGAAGACCGGCTAGACCTAGCACAAGACCGGCTAAGATTGAAGAAAAGAAATTCGATCACTTCGATGAAGGTGGACTAGAGATAGTTGCAGGACGCAACCCAGTCCTTGAGGTTCTTCGCGGGGATAGAGATGTCGAGAGAGTCTTCATCGCTAAGGGTACCGAGGGCTCAATTGCTCAGATTAAGGCCATTGCCAAGGAGCAAGGAATAATAGTAGACATTGTCGAAAAAGAACGCATTAACGCAATGGCGCCTGGCGAGAAGCATCAAGGAGTCGTAGCCAAGGTATCGCCGTTTAAGTACGCTGAGCTCGAAGAAGTTTTTGCGAAGGCCGAGGCAAGTGGCGAGGATCCATTCATTATTATCCTCGATGAAGTAACAGATCCACACAATCTTGGGGCGATCATTAGAACAGCTGAGTGCGTTGGCGCACATGGCGTAGTAATCCCTAAGAGGAGAGCTTGCTCACTTACTCAGACTGTAGCGTTATCTGCAGCTGGTGCAATTGAATCAATTCCAGTTGTGCAGGTAACTAATCTTGCTAGAACAATTGAAGAACTCAAGGAGAAGGGACTCTGGGTTGCTGCAGTAGATATGGATGGCAAGACTTATTACAGAACAAGTATAGATGGGCCTATTGCGATTGTTATTGGTAATGAAGGCAAGGGAATCGGCAGATTGGTTAAAGAGAAGTGTGATTTCTGTATTTCAATTCCAATGAGAGGAAGCATCAATTCGCTTAATGCTTCCAATGCAGCGGCCGTCGTAATGTATGGAATTAGACGCGCACGTGATATGAGATAGGAGGACGATATGAGTAGTAAGAGGAAATATCCAGGTAATCCTAACTATGGTAACTATACAGCACCGGAGCCTGACCAGAACCGCGAACTGAAGTTAGCAAGAATCAAGTTAATAGCAGGAATAGCTGCTGCTGTTGGTGGGCTTGCAATAGGATTATTTGTACTGAACTAATCGCGAGAAATTCCCTGTTTTTCCTTGACTTTACAAGGGGTGTAGAGTATTATTATCAAGCGACTTTATGGAATTCACCATCAGAGCGACCTAATCGCTCTGATTTTGGGTTGAAATAACGCATTTTGCAACATTTATAATTAAGGAGATTTACAAATGGCAGCAGGAGTAAGACAGAAGGTTATCCTAGCATGCACAGAGTGCAAGCAGAGAAACTACAATACTATGA
>R21__coassemble_828_pt1 | contig 23567 bp, 17 predicted proteins | sample R21__metabat2_high_PE_019 | metagenome-assembled genome bin R21
ATATCACTATCACCAACAAGAACAGCCTCACTAAGGGTAAGCATGATTATGTAATCACTTACCGAATAGAGGAGTACGAAGATAGGAACGAAGAACTGGATCTGTTCTACTACGATGCGCTGCTCCCAGAGTGGAGAGTTCCAATCAGTATACTTAGCATTTATGTTGAATTCCCACAGGACTTCCCTTGGGATGATATGAACTACTACGCTGGACAGTTCGGTTCCAAGAGTAAGGTATCTGACCTTGTATATATAGCAGACAAGAAGAACAAGACCGTAAGAATATCTGGTAGTAGAATCCCTCAGAATTATTCAGTAACAATTAAGGCTCAACTGCCTAATGGATATTGGGAGGGTGCGATAGATAGGAACTGGATTGCATGGGCTATTCCAGGTGCAATGCTGATAGCATTGGGTATCAACTTGGTGCTCTGGCTAATTGGTGGAAGAGATCCAAGATTTAAGAAGAGGATTCTTAACAAGCCAATCGAGGGTATTTATCCAAGTGATACAAGCTATATATTCGAGAATAAGGTTACAGTTAAAGACCTTATTACACTCATACTGTATATGGCTACTAAGGGATATCTTAAGATTAGCGAGTATCATCCTAAGAAATACCGCTTCCTTAGAGTAACAGAGCCTAAGGGTGAGGAGAAATACATCAGAAGCGTATACAATACACTGTTCGAGGGAGTATATGAGCAGCGTTATCTTGAGTCAGAGGATATATGTCCAAGAATGAGAGAGATAATGAAGAACTTCGAGATGAGCATTGAAGCGGGCTTCAGTGACAGGAGCATGGCATCTTGTACTCAGTTATCTAAGATATTCAGATTCGTTAGCATTATTGTCACATCGATAGCTATTGGATGCATTCCAATTCTGACTGACTTGTATCAGTATGTAGATATTTCGCTAGCTGAGCCGATTGCTTTCTGCTTAATTGCAATGGTTATACAGGTGGCTATATGTGCTAGATATGATACGAAGCATGATGCAGACCCTAGACAATACTATGTAGTAATTACTTTACTGCTTGTTGTATATGTAGCAGCAATTAATTATCTGCTGTATCAATTCTATGTCATCAGCGGATTGTGGTATATCTGGATTGTAGCATTCCTGTTATCAGCCGTACTCGTATTCTTTGGAATAATCATGAAGGCAAGAGGTAAGGGAAATGCTGAGCTATGTACACAGCTCAAGGGATTACGTAAATGGATTAACAATGCTGGTCCGCAGCATGTTGCACCACTTCAGGTTGAAGATCCACAGTATTATTACAGCCTAATGCCATACGCTCTGCAGTTCCAGGCGTTGGAGACTTGGGCGAAGGCCTTTAGAGGAATACACATCCAATCGCCAGATTGGTATGTGGACGATATTGAAGGACACGCCGAGGCGAACTTGAGAGGACGCATGTCCACGCTAGACTACGCCAAGGACGTAAAGTTTTTTGCGAGAACTATTGAAGACGAATATGAGACGCTAATTAAGCGTTATCACCGTAGTAAGGATAAATAAGAATGAGTAAACAGAAGGTTATTAACATTGCAGTTATTGCCCACGTAGACGCAGGTAAGTCAACTCTCGTTGATGCGCTACTCAACCAGTCACATGTTTTCCGAGATAACGAGGAGATCGTGGATTGCGTAATGGATAGCGACGCAATCGAGAGGGAGAGAGGAATTACGATTTATTCGAAGAATTGCTCGATTATGTATAAGGATTATAAGATCAACATAGTCGACACTCCAGGACACGCTGATTTCAGTTCTGAGGTTGAGCGTATCATGAAGACCGTCGATACCGTAATTCTGCTTGTCGACTCAAGTGAGGGACCTATGCCTCAGACTAGATTTGTACTTAACAAATCTCTGCAGCAGGGCATTAACCCAATCCTGTTTATCAATAAGATAGATAAGAACGACGCTCGTATTGACGAGGTTGTCGATGAGGTATATGAACTCTTCATGGATCTTGAGGCTAATGACGACCAGCTCGACTTCCCAATTCTGTACGGAATTGCTAGACAGGGAATCGCAGTTAGGGACCCTAAGGAGGTTGAGGGTGTAGTTGTTGGCGATGGTGCCGCTAAGATTAAGAAGAGCCCTAAGGGATACGGTGGACTGAATATTGAGCCGCTGCTTGAGACTATCGTAGAGCACTGCGATCCATATCCAGACGTTAACGACGAGCCACTGCAGCTGCAGGTTTCATCACTTGCATACGATGACTATATCGGAAGACTTGGTATAGGAAGAGTTACAAGAGGCAAGATCAAGGCGGCTCAGCAGGTTGTTGTTACCAAGGCTGACGGTTCAGAAGAGAAGACCAAGATTAATCAGATTTTTACATACAAGGGACTTAGCAGAATCTCAGTTGATGAAGCTGAGAGCGGAGATATCGTAGTAGTATCCGGCATTTCAGATATTTCTATCGGTGAGACTATCTGCGACCCAAGTTGCCCAGAGTCACTTGGAACAATCAGCATTGAGGAGCCTACACTGTCAATGAATTTCATGGTTAACTCCTCACCATTTGCTGGCAAGGTCGGCAAATACGTTACAAGTAGACATATTAGAGAGAGACTTATGAAGGAGCTCGAGGTCAATGTTGGTCTTGTTGTTGAAGAGACTGATTCAACAGATTCCTTCAAGATATCGGGAAGAGGAGAACTGCATCTTTCAATTCTCATCGAGAATATGAGAAGAGAGGGCTACGAGCTCGCAGTATCCAAGCCTGAGGTTGTCATTAAGAAGGGACCTAACGGTGAGAAGCTCGAGCCAGTTGAAGAGGTTGTTGTAAGTGTGCCTGATGAGTATACAGGCTCAGTTATCAGCAAGCTCAACCTCAGAAAGGGTATGATGAAGCAGATGTCCAGCGATGGCAATGGATATTCCAAGATTACCTATACAGCACCTACAAGAGGTCTGATGGGTTACAGATCTGAGTTCATCAACGATACCCACGGTGAGGGAACAATGGTTAGAAGATTCGAAGGCTTTGAGCCATGGAAGGGCGACATTGCAGACAGAGTTAATGGCGTTGCGATTGCTCAGGAAGAGGGCAACTGCACACCTTATGCATTATTCAATATTCAGGAAAGAGTTCAGATGTTCGTAGAGCCTGGTACTCATGTATATGAGGGAATGATTGTTGGAATGAACGCTAGACAGGAAGATATGGTCGTTAACCCATGCAAGTCTAAGCAGCTTACCAACATGAGCGCGGCTGGTTCAGACGACACCATCAAGCTGCCTCCTCCTCGCACATTCACATTAGAGGAGGCTCTCGAGTTCATGTCTGATGACGAGCTTGTAGAGGTAACACCTGAAGACATCAGACTACGCAAGAAGATTCTCAGCGAGCTTGCAAGAAGAAAGGCAAGGAACAGAGGAGAGATATAAGGAGGGCGAAATGGCAAAGATTACAGAGTTCAAAAAGGTTCTCGTCGCTAACAGAGGCGAGATTGCCATTAGAATTATAAGAGCTTGCCGTGAGCTTGGTATTAGAACGGTAGCGATTTACTCCGAAGAGGACAAGAACACTTTGTTCAGAACTAAGGCCCACGAGGCTTACGAGATTGGCAAGGGCAAGAGCCCTATCGACGCTTATCTTGACATTAACGAGATTATCAAGGTTGCTAAGTCCAAGGGCTGCGATGCTATTCACCCTGGCTACGGCTTCCTTTCAGAGAATGCGAAGTTCGCAGAGGCTTGCGAGGATGCAGGTATAGCGTTCATCGGACCAACTCACGAGATGATGGAGGCGCTCGGTGACAAGGTTTCATCTAAGCTTGTTGCCAAAAGTGTTGGCGTCCCAACAGTTCCCGGCATTGAGGCAGCTATCGAGACAGAGGAAGAGGCTCTGCAATTCGCGAAGGAGTGCGGCTTCCCTGTAATGCTCAAGGCTGCAGCAGGTGGTGGTGGCAGAGGTATGCGTATCGTAAGAACTGAGGAGGATCTTATTCCTCAGTATCGTAGCGCTAAGAGCGAGGCTGCTAAGGCTTTCGGTATCGACGATATCTTTATTGAGAAATTTTTAGAAGAGCCTAAGCATATCGAGGTACAGATTCTCGGCGACAAATATGGCAACGTAGTACATCTCTTCGACAGAGACTGCTCTGTTCAGAGACGTCACCAGAAGGTAATTGAGTTCACACCATCTCTGTGCATCAACGATGAGCAGAGACAGGCAATTTGCAATGATGCAATTAAGATTGCCAAGGCTGTTAATTACAGAAGTGCAGGTACTGCAGAGTTCCTGCTCGACTCAGAGGGCAATCACTACTTCATCGAGATGAACACTCGTATTCAGGTAGAGCACACTGTAACTGAAATGGTTACAGGTGTTGACCTAGTACAGGCACAGATTCGCATAGCTGAAGGCTATGCGCTCGACTCGGATGAAATAGCTATCAAGAGCCAAGATGACATCAAGCTGAATGGCTATGCCATTCAGTGTCGTATAACTACCGAGGACCCAGCGAATAATTTTGCGCCTGACACTGGAACAATCACTCAGTACCGCAGTTCCGCTGGTTTTGGAATTCGTCTCGACGGAGGCAACGGATTCACTGGCTCGGTTATTTCACCTTACTACGACAGCCTGCTCGTTAAGGTAATTGCGCACGGTAGGACTTTCGAGGATATGACTCAGAAGGCCGTAAGAGCTCTTAAGGAAATGAAGATTGAGGGCGTTAAGACCAATATTGGATTCCTTCTGAATGTGCTCAACCATCCTAGCTTCAGAGCTGGCGAGTGCAACACTGGATTCATTGAGAACAACCCTGAGCTGCTGAATATCAGAGCAGTTACTAATCGTGAAGTTCAGGTGCTCGAGTTCCTAGGCAACAAGGTTGTTAACGAGACTAAGGGCGTTGTAAAGAGCTTCAATGTTCCTGTTGTACCTAAGGTAGATAAGAAGGCTATTAAGGAATTCCACGGAACTAAGCAGATCTTCGACGAGAAGGGTGCGAAGGGACTTGCTGACTGGGCTCTCGCTCAGAAGAAGCTCCTGCTGACAGATACTTCACTTCGTGATGCTCAGCAGTCACTCATTGCGACAAGAGTAAGGACCAAAGATATGGAGAAGATTGCTCCAGCTATGGCTTACTATGGCAAGGACATGTTCTCATATGAGATGTGGGGTGGAGCTACTTTCGACGTAGAGATGAGATTCCTTGGAGAAGATCCATGGGAGAGACTCGAGACTCTGCGTAAGGAGATTCCTAATGTGCTTATGCAGATGCTCATTCGTGGAGCTAATGCTGTAGGATACAAGAACTATCCAGATAACACCATCCGTAAATTCGTTAAGGAATCTGCTGATGCTGGTATCGACCTCTTTAGAATCTTTGACTCACTCAACTGGGTTAAGGGCGTTGAGGTTGCTCTCGATGAGGTTCTCAATCAGGGTAAGATTGCTGAGGTTGCAATGTGCTACACAGGCGATATCCTTGATGAATCAAGAGAGAAATACAACTTGAACTACTATGTGAATATGGCTAAGGAGCTTGAGAGAAGAGGCACTCACATTCTTGGTATCAAGGATATGACTGGACTTCTTAAGCCTATGGCAGCCAAGAAGCTCATCACAGCTCTCAAGAATGAGATTAGCATTCCTGTTCATCTTCACACTCACGATACTTCTGGTAACGGTGTTGCTTCCATTCTAATGGCAGCAGAGGCTGGAGTAGATATCGCAGATGCAGCTTTCAACAGCATGTCTGGACTTACTTCACAGCCTGCACTGAATTCCATCGTTGCAGCTCTTGAGAACAGTGAGAGAGACACTGGCCTTGATGCAGCAGGACTTCAGAAGGTATCTGATTATTGGGTAGATGTTAGACCTGTATATGCACAGTTCGAGTCTGACCTCAAGGCTCCAACAGCAGAGATCTATAGACTTGAGATTCCTGGTGGACAGTATTCCAACCTCAAGCCTCAAGTAGAGAGCTTCGGTATTGGATATAAATTCGACGAGGTTAAGGATATGTACGTTAAGGTTAACCAGATGCTTGGCGACATCATCAAGGTTACACCTTCATCCAAGGTTGTTGGAGACCTCGCAATATTCATGGTTCAGAATGAGCTGACACCTGAGAATATTGTTGAGAAGGGTGCTAACTTCGACTTCCCAGATTCAGCGGTTACATACTTCGAGGGTATGATGGGTCAGCCAGAGGGTGGATTCCCAGAGGATCTTCAGAAGGTTGTGCTGAAGGGAAAGACACCAATTACTTGCAGCCCTGGCGAACTGCTTGAACCAGAGGACTTCGAGGCTATTAAGGAGCACCTCGTTAAGGACCTCGGTCTTGAGGGAACTGACCAAGAGCAGGTATCCTATGCTATGTACAACAAAGTATTCGATGACTATGTAAAGAAGCTCAAGACAGACGGCAACTTCCGCAACATGGGTAGCGATGTATTCTTCCACGGAATAGGCCTTGGACAGACAGTAGAGATAACTCTCAAGAAGGGTAACACAATGGTTATCACTCTTGAGCGTATCGACGAAGCGGACGAGTCTGGCATGAGAGACCTTACTTTTACAGTCAACGGCAACAGAAGAGTCGTATCCATTAAGGACAAGCAGGCTCTCACGAGATCTGTCAGCGCAGTAGACATTCAGTATGCTAACGCTGAAGACCTTTCTGAGATCGGAGCGAACATCCCTGGAACTATCATTAAAGTTCTGGTAGAGAAGGGTGAAGAGGTTAAGCTCGGACAGCCGGTTGCTATCATCGAAGCCATGAAGATGGAGACCAATGTAATCGCTACAAGAGATGGCGTGATTGAGAAGATCTACATCAAAGAAGGCGATAGCGTTAAGTCTGGACAACTTATTGCAAGACTTGAGGCTGAATAACTTGATATCTTATTAAAATGATATATAATTAACAAGGTTGAATGTAATGTTGAAAGGAGAATTAACCGTATGAAAATTCTTGTAATTAACCCAGGTGCAACATCAACTAAGATCGCTGTTTATGAGAACAATGAGCAGGTTCTGAAGGTTGGTATTGACCACGATGCAGCTGAGATCGCTAAGTATCCTCACGTTGTAGACCAGATGCCTTTCCGTAAGGAAGTTATCCAGAAGACAGTAGAGGAGAATGGATACAAGATCTCTGACTTCGATGCTATCGTATGTCGTGGTGGACTGTTCAAGCACATTCCATCAGGAACTTATAAGGTTAATGATGCAGTTATTAATGATATTCTTAACCCACCTTATGGTGAGCACGCTTCCAACCTCGGAGCATATATTTCTAAGGAAATGGCTGATTCCGTAGGAATCCCTGCTTTCTTCGTAGACCCTGTATGTGTTGATGAGCTCGAGCCACTTGCTCGTTATTCAGGACTCAACCTCCCAGGATTCGAGAGACAGAGCTTCTTCCACCCACTGAACCAGAAGGCTGTAGCTAGAAAGACAGCTGACAAGCTTGGTAAGGCTTATGAGGATCTTAACCTCATCGTTGTACACCTTGGTGGTGGAGTTTCCGTAGGTGCTCACAAGAAGGGTAAGGTTGTTGACGTTAACAACGTTAAGGACGACGGTGCTATGGGTATGGATAGAGGTGGTGCTCTTCCAGCTAACGCTCTTGTTAACCTCTGCTTCAAGGAAGGCATGACTAAGACAGACGTTAAGAGAATCATCGGTCAGGAGGCTGGTGTATACTCATACACAGGAACTAAGGACTTCCTCACAGTTGAGACTAAGGCTTTCGAAGAGAACGACGAGAAGATGATGGGCGCTTTCAAGGCAATCGCTTATCAGCTTGCTAAGGACATCGGCGCTATGGCTGCAGTTCTCAAGTATGATGTAGATGCTATTTCCCTCACAGGTGGAATGGCTTACTCAGAGAGATTCTGTGCTGAGATTGGTCAGTACGTTGAGAAGATTGCTCCTATCTTCAGATTCCCAGGTGAGTGTGAGATGGAAGCTCTTGCTCTTGGCGCAGCTAAGGCAGTTGAGACAGGTAAGTGGGAAGAGTATAAATAGGATATTATTCCTACTGCACACAATTACGCAAACATTAAAATACCTAGCCATAATGGCTAGGTATTTTGTTTGATCGTTGTCATGGTGCAGTAGGAATATATCCTATTTCACCGATAGTGTGGCAAGAACAGTGGTCGTCCATACCTGCTAACATTTAGTATAAAAGTAGCTGCCAGTTTCGAAGGCAACAAAAACTGTAACAGCAATAATAATACCACCAATAGCACCCATACCACCAGCAATAGACTCGAGCTCATCATCTGATAGCTCACCTGACTGCTTCTTCTTAAGAAGGTCATAAACCTTCTTAAGTTCCTCAACTGACACATCAACATCCTTATCAGCGAACATAGTCTAAGCCTCTTCGTAAGACTTGGATTCAAATTAATCCTTAACGAAATCCTCGCTAGAGAACAATTCTTTAATTCTATCCTCGTTCATGATAATTCTCCTATATTATTCCTAGTGGAATTAGTATTGCAAGTAATAATGCATCAAGTCCCCACAGAACAATTAGGAACTTCTTGCGATTCTTCATATCTGGCACATAATTGCTAGCCAGGAAGAAAGGGATATAAGTAGTAATAAATACTGGAATTACTCCCCACCATTTGTATACCCACAAGAATGAACCGTTCTCTGTTCCTGCAAGGAAAGACTCGAAGAGGGCGAATAGTAGGGCCATCTCGATTGCGCCTACTAACTTGCAGCTGATGCCTTTCTTGGTGCCGTCAGCTGTGAAGTAGCGCTTGCTTCGATCTTCTGGAAGCATTTTGAAAGAAATAATTCCAGCGAGAGCAAACATCATCGATAACTCCCAACATACTCCAATGAGTAGGATGAATGTTGTTGATTGATTGGATACTGTCCAAAGAGGGTATCCCCATACATGACCGATGATTGCATTGCAGATCTCGTAGAACCAATGAACTCCATATAGTGCAAGTCCTGCAACAACTACATCGTAGTTCTTCTTGTTGATTTCAGTCCAATATACATAGAAGACAACAGCAAGAATGAAAATAAATGTCCAATTAAAATTGGCAGTGCTTCGTACAGCTACGCTACTAACCTTAGCCATTACTTCGGCTGAGCCGGTACCCCAAAATTGAAACATATCTTTACCTCCTTAACATGCAGATCTAGCAATCCTTTGATTCATTCTTTGCAATTCCGCCAGCCGCACCACCGACAATTATTGCTACGATACCACCGAAAACTATACCGAATGAACCACCAGCAACATCCTTGTCAGCAAGCTTCTTCTGAGCAACCTCGAAAGACTCTGACTCAAATAGATCTTTAACGAAATTCTCGTTAGCAAATAATTCTCTCTTCGTTCATTGTTATGTACTCCATTTAAATATAATAATCATAATTATATTCTGTCTATAATTATATACTAACGAGATTTTGATATGCTACATAATTACTTGTATTTTTTTAATTATATTACAATTATGATATAATTAAACCATGAGAAAAAAGCCAGAATTACTCGTCCCAGCAGGCGGAGAGAAACAATTCATAGCGGCTGTAGAAAATGGCGCCGATGCAATCTATTTAGGCGGCAATTTTTTCAATGCACGCATTAATGCCGATAACTTCGACGAGTCGAAGATGCAGGTGGCAATCGACTTCGCGCACCGTAGGGGCGTGAAGGTTTTTGTGACTATGAATACCTTGGTTCGAGACGACGAACTTGCCGAAGCGCTAAGCTATGCCAAGTTCTTATATGAGGCGGGAGCGGATGCCCTAATCATTCAGGATCTCGGACTCGGCTCTATTATTCGACAAAATCTGCCGGATTTCGAGCTCCATCTCTCGACTCAAGCGAGCGTGTGCGATGTCGAGTCTCTTGCTGTTGCGAAGAAGCTCGGATACAAAAGGGTTGTGCTGGCAAGAGAGCTAGGACTTGAGGAGATTCGCACATTGTGTGATAGTGGCCACTGCGATATTGAGGTGTTCGTGCATGGAGCAATGTGCATCTGTTATTCTGGGCAGTGCCAGCTTAGTAGGTTTTATGGGGGCAGGAGTGGCAATAGGGGGCAATGTGCTCAGCCATGCAGACTGCCTTACAAGAGTTACAAGCTTGTTAATGGCGAGTACGAGCTTATTAAGGATGCTGCACCGCATCCGCTTAGTCCGCGCGATATGTGCCAGATAGATAATATTGGTGAGCTGATTGATGCAGGTGTTCTGTCATTTAAGATCGAAGGCAGAATGAAGTCGCCTGAGTATGTGGCGGTTGTAACTAAGATATATAGGAAATACATAGACGAGTATCTCGAGAAGGGCTCCTATGTTGTGAGCCGTGAGGACAGGGATGCTCTGCTTCAGATATTTAACAGGGGAGAATTTACCGAAGGGTATATGTATGGCGATCCTAAAGAGCGCCTAATGTCAGAGACGATTCCGAAGAATCAGGGAATTCTTGCAGGGGAGGTTGTTGCATATAATCGCAATACCAAGCTTGTGAATGTTAAGCTGTTTAAGGATATTGCGATGCACGACGGAATTGAGGTGCACGCAGTGGACAGTAGGGACGGTTCTTCTGTCCACCCGGGTGGTATCGTAACTTACTGCAAGGACCTCGGCAATGGGGTTGTGCAGCTTGGAGATTTTGCTGGCAGAATCAACAAGGGCGATTATGTGTACAGGACTTCAAGTCGAGCGCAGCTTGATGAGGCAAGGGTGACCTTCGAGGGAAAGAGTCTTGAAGACGGAGAATGCAAATGGATACGCAAGCTTCCTGTTGATTGCAAGCTAATGTGTTATGGTGACAAGCTAACGCTTAGTGTGCAAGCGGGTAGTGTGAGAGCGAGTGTGGAGGCTGGACCTTTTAAGTATTCAGAGGACAGGGCTACACCTTATGATAGATACCAGACTTCGCTACTCAAGACTGGCAACACTCCGTTCGAAGTTAGGAATATTAGATTCGATGGAGATTTCAATATAGTAGTTAAAGCTTCTGAGATTAATGCACTGAGGCGTGAGGCGCTTGAAGAACTTGGCAAGAACTTATGCTTTAGACGTGTGGACATTGGGGACGGTTCCTTCTGTCCACCAAGTGGACAGAAGGAACCGTCCCTAGTGTCCACTACAGTATCCACCCTTGGAGAGCTCAAAGAGGGCTGCACTGCGGGATATCAGCTGAATGCGTATAATTCTGAGACTGTTAGGGTACTCAAAGAGCTCGGCGCCAAGGAAGTTATTCCAAGTCTTGAAGCAGTGGACTATAATATAGATAAGAATCCATATCCGTTAATGCTAAGCAAGCACATATGGTCGGCCGACAGGTTCGTATCGCCAATGGGACACGATCTTACGGTAATAAGGGAAGATGGTGTATGTAAGCTTGTTGCAACGGAGAAGATGAGGTAGAAGATGATAGACAGAAGTATAATGGTAACAATCAAGATGCTCTGTGATAGCCTAGACGAGAGCAAGTTAGGCATCAGGGCTCTTGCACCTACATCCAAGAAGACAACATATGAGGTGTTCAGAAGCGAGACGCTAAGGCTTCTTGCTTATCTTGCTTCACTTGAGGGCGACTACAACGAGAAGGAAGTTCGCTTCATTAATGAGTTCCTCGATTATGATTATACGAGTGCTGATCTTGAGCGCCTTATTAAGAACGAGCCTGAACTAGCCAAGCTAGAGACTGAGGTTCCTATCTTTATGAAGATAGTTGTCAATGCGGACAACCTGAGGCTCAAGCGGAATGTACCACATGGAGAGGCTACCTGCATAACGATGCACAATTTCTTCGATATGATTGGTCGTGACTTTATGGCTTGTGACGATAGAGTTGGCGAGAAAGAGCAGCAGGCGCTTGAGCAAATACTTAATAATATGAAGGCTTACTACGAGGAGAAGGACGAGGAGTTCAAAAAGAGCGTAGCGACCGCTGGTCCTGCCGAAGCGCAGACTGGCTCAAGCGACAAGATAGAGAAGTCGGAGGCCCCTGAAGTTACGGAAGATTTTGGTAGCCTCGAAGAACTGATGGAAGAGCTTCACTCACTTGTGGGCCTCGAGAAGGTTAAGAAGGATGTCGATTCTCTCATCAACCTAGTTCAGGTCCAGAAAATGCGCGAAGAACGCGGACTCAAGCAGGTCGATATTTCTCTGCATCTTGTTTTTTCGGGCAATCCGGGTACTGGTAAGACTACAGTTGCGAGACTTTTGTCGAAGCTGTACTGCCGCATCGGCGTGCTGTCGAAGGGTCATCTCGTTGAGATGGATCGCTCGGGTCTTGTGAGCGGATACGTTGGGCAGACTGCGCTGAAGACGCAGGAGGTCATCCAAATAAGTCTTGGCGGAGTGCTCTTCATCGACGAGGCGTATGCGCTGACTGCGAATAGGGGCGATAACGATTTTGGTATGGAGGCTGTCGATACTCTGCTGAAGGGCATGGAGGATCACAGGGACGACCTTGCGGTTATCGTTGCGGGCTATCCTGACCTTATGGAGCAGTTCCTGTCGTCGAACCCAGGACTGCGCTCGCGTTTTAACAAATTCATTTATTTCGATGACTACAAGCCTGATGAGCTGTTCGGTATATTCAAGTCTCAGTGTGAGAAGGGCGGATACACTGCCGATGAAGAGGCGCTCGAGTACGCTAAGCAGTTCTTCGAGGATAGATATAACAATAGGGACGAGACTTACGCCAATGCGCGTGATGTCCGCAATTTCTTCGAAAAAGCCGTTGTCGAGCAGGCGAACAGACTCGCTAAGGTCGACAAGCCTACGGATGCTGAGCTCTGCGAGTTGAAGCTGTGCGATCTCAGTGGTATAGAGTTATAAGGGGATAATATGAGTAAAGAATTAACAGAGAAGGAGAAGGAACGTCGTAAGAAGCTTGCGGCTGGCGCTGCGGTTGTTATTACTGCAATAGGTGCCAATGCTGCAGTTGGAGATACTCCAACTTTCGACCAGTATAGTAGCCCGGCGGCTGTAGTTCAGACCGTCGATATGGATGCACCAATGGATGTAACCATGCCAGATGACGATGAGGATCAGGCAACAAGTAAGAAGAGAGGCATAATTGCTCGAGTTGTTGGCGTGCCTGTGTACGCTTGTGGTATTGGCTTGATTAAGCTAATTGAGGTGTTGCTTGGAGGCGTCCTATCGCCATTCCTGACTGCAATAATACGGATAGTCGTCTTGATTGGAGTCGTCTTGGGCGTCACGGCACTATGTCTCAAGATCGCTTTTCCGGATGTGCCACTTAGCAAAATGCTGACTAAACGTCGCGTTATTTCAATTGCAGCAATGACTGGAATTCTTGGAGCTTTCTGTGAGGTGGTTCCACTGTTCTGGGCAAAGGGAGCGCAGATTGCTGCTTGGATAAGAGCTATCGGTGGGCTTGCTATTACTGGAGGAATGGGCTTCGCTATTGCTAAGCTTGTCAGAAAGGCCAAGGCTAAGCTCAAGATAGTAGTTCCTACGGAGGCTTAAGAATGGCAATTCATATTGTATTGGTGGAGCCAGAGATTCCACCTAACACTGGAAATATTGCTAGGTCGGTAGCGGCTACAGATAGTGTGCTTCATCTTGTTAAGCCTCTTGGTTTCAGCCTTGACGAGAAGAGTCTTAGAAGAGCAGGGCTCGACTATTGGCCATATGTCAAGCTCGAGGTTCACGAGAGCCTTGACGACTTCATGGCTGCATACGGCGGCAGACGTATGTGGCTTGCCACAACCAAGGGAGGCCATTACTATACGGATGTCGAGTACCGTGACGAGGACATGATTCTTTTTGGCAGAGAGACTGCGGGGCTACCAAGAGATTTTATTGCCGAGCACGAAGAGTGCGCGGTGCGTATACCGATGAGCGCAGATACGAGACTGCGTTCGTTCAATTTGTCTAACGCGGCGAATATTATTCTGTTCGAGGCGCTGAGGCAGATTGGATTCCCAGGGCTGGAATAGGAGAGAGCGTATTTTGCTAAGGGTAGTCGACAAGAACACGGATATATATCAAAAACTACTGTCTGTATCCGTGAGCTTTCGAGGATACTCATCGAAAATACGGATACATCGCAAAAACTGCTATTTGTATCCGTGTGATTCTGAGAATTCGGAGCTGATTTCGTAGAATTCTGAGGGTATAAGGATGTTTTTTGTAGAGAAATAACGGATATGAAATTTAAATTTCCGTATGTATCCGTGTTTTTGTGAAAAGAATTGAAATTAATACGGATATGAAGGATACTTTTTGAAATGTATCCGTAAAAGGTATTGTTATGAAGATGAGTAAGGTAAAAATTGATACCGAGCGTTGCATTGGCTGCGGCTTATGCGTGGATGATTGCGTTGGATGCAATCTGTCTCTTGAGTCCGGACATGCGGTACACAACGGAAGCAAGTGCATCGAGTGTGGGCATTGCTATGCAATATGTCCAGTAGGCGCCGTAACTATTGATGGCTATGATTATGATGGTTGCGATGAGACAGCGGATATGGCAGACTTCGATGCGGACAAGCTCTTGCTTGCGATGAAGAGCAGAAGATCTGTTAGGCACTTCACTGATGAGGTGGTAAGTGACGAAGAAATGGCGAAAATTCTCGAAGCGGGGAGATACTGTCCAACGGCAGTGAATTACCAGACGACTGAATATCTTGTGATGAGAGCTGGCGCAGGTTCGAAGCTCCACGACTTAGATATGATGGGACGCAAGGCGTATCTCGATGCAGCTGAGAGGGGAGAAGACTGGGCCAAGTCGGCGAAGCTTGTCCCTATGGATGAGAGTTTTTTCTTTAGAGAAGCGCCACTCGTGATTCTTGTGTCTGCGCGCAACCCAATAGATGGCGGACTTGCTGCGGCATACATGGAACTGATGGCAGAGAGCATGGGGCTGGGTGTGCTCTATGTTGGAAGATTCGTAAGAGCAATTAAGATGGATTCGAAATTAAGAGATGAACTTGAAATCCCAGCAAGCTACAAGCCGGTGGCATGTCTAGCGATTGGACACCCAGACCCTAAGTACAAATATTTGAGAGGTGTACCTAGGAAGACATTGAAAGCAAGAGAAATCTAGAGTACAATAGAAACGTCGGAATAAATATTTGGAGGTTAAGAATGCAAATATCTAATGCTATTAAATATATTGGTGTAAATGACCATGATATTGATCTTTTCGAGGGACAGTATGTTGTTCCACTTGGAATGTCTTACAATTCATATGTAATTCTTGATGACAAGATTGCAGTTATGGATTCAGTAGATAAGCACTTCTCAGATGAGTGGCTTGCTAATCTAGAGGCTGAGCTTAATGGCCGTAAGCCTGACTATATTGTGATTCAGCATATGGAGCCTGATCATTCATCAAGCCTTGGAAATTTTGTATGTAAATATCCGGAGGCAACTGTTGTGTCTTCATCACAGGCTTTCAATATGATGAAGAACTTCTTCGGTGAGAACACAATCAAGAATAAGATGGTTGTTAAAGAAGGAGATACACTTGATCTTGGTGAGCACCATCTTTCATTCATTCAGGCGCCAATGGTTCACTGGCCAGAGGTTATCATGACATATGAGGGAAGTGAGAAGGTTCTCTTCTCAGCTGATGGCTTCGGCAAGTTCGGAGCACTCGATGTTGAGGACGAGTGGGCTTGCGAGGCAAGACGTTACTATTTCGGTATTGTAGGTAAGTTCGGACAGCAGGTTCAGGCAGTACTTGCTAAGGCAGCTAAGCTAGATATCCAGACTATCTGTCCACTGCACGGACCTGTTCTTACAGAAGACCTTGGATACTATATTGACCTATATAATACTTGGTCATCATATGGCGTTGAGAGCGAGGGTGTTGCAGTATGCTACACTTCTGTGTATGGCAACACTAAGGAAGCAGTCGAGTACCTAGTTGAGCAGCTTGAGGCGAAGGGACAGAAGGTACATGTATCTGACCTTGCTAGAGACGATATGGCTGAGGCTCTTGAGGATGCTTTTAGATTCGGCAAATTAGTTCTTGCAACTACAACATACAATGCAGATATGTATCCATTCATGAAGGATTTCATTAACCATCTGATTGACCATGCATATCAGAATAGAAAGATTGCCCTTATCGAGAATGGTACATGGGCACCTATGGCTAACAAGAAGATGCACGGAATGCTCGATGGTCTTAAGAACATTGAGTTCTATGAAGACATCACAATTCTTAGCCATGCAAATGGAGCAGTTCAGGATAAGCTCGACGCGTTAGCAGAGGAGCTGTGTAAATAGGGGATAGATTAATGAGAAATATTCTAGTTGGACAATCTGGAGGACCTACTGCAGTAATTAACGCATCGCTATATGGCGTAGCAATGGAAGCAAGAGAAATGGGCGTTCATGTATATGGAATGCTTAACGGTATTGAAGGATTCTTGGAGGATAGAATTATTAATCTATCTGACTATAGTCGTAAGAAAGAATTCGAACTACTTAAGACTACACCAGCGTCTTTCCTTGGTAGCTGTAGATATAGACTTCCAGAGGAATTAAACGATGCAATATACAGAATTCTTTTCCAGAAGTTCGAAGACATGGAGATAGACGCTGTATTCTATATTGGTGGCAATGACTCAATGGATACGGTAGACAAGCTCAGCAGATATGCAAAGGAGCACGGTCACAAGATTTGCTTCATGGGAGTGCCTAAGACAGTAGACAACGACATAGTCATTACTGACCACTGTCCAGGATATGGTTCTGCAGCTAAGTTCGTTGCAGCATCGGTAAGAAATATTGTATGGGATGCAGGTGTGTACGCAAGACCTGTAGTTACTATCGTTGAGGTAATGGGAAGAAATGCTGGTTGGCTTACAGCTGCGAGTCTGCTTGCTAGAACATCTTATGAGCCTAATCCTATGCTCATATACCTTCCAGAGGAAGACTTCGATCTTACTGATTTCTTGCGTGATGTTAAGAAGGCTCTCGCAGTAAACAATTCAGTTGTAGTCTGCGTTTCTGAGGGAATCAAGGATAGTACAGGCAAGCTCATATGTGAATATGGCGAGGAGTCAGCTGTCGACCAGTTCGGACACAAGATGCTCGCAGGTTGTGGCAAGATTCTTGAGAGATTCGTTAAGAGAAGTATCGGTTGTAAATGCAGATCAATCGAGCTCAACCTTCCACAGAGATGTTCAGCAATGCTTTCATCTAGAACAGATGCTGATGAGGCAGAGGCTGCTGGACGTTATGCAGTTAATTGCATAGTTAATGGTGGAATTACCAATACTGGTAAGATGGTATCATTCAAAAGAACAGACCATCCATATAATATAGAATATGAGTTAGTTAAGGTAGACAGGGTATGTAACAAAGAGAAGCCATTCCCTAAGAAATGGATAATTAGTGGTAATGACGTCTCCACGGATTTCCTTGAATACCTAAGACCGCTAATTAAGGGTGAGAGCAAGGTAAAGACAGAGAACGGAATCCCTAAGCTCATGAAGCCAGCTTATGTTAGTGAGAAATTCTAGAATATTTGCATAATAATAGCGCTCGGTGCAAGCCGGGCGCTTATTTATATTGATTATACTTCGCGTTCTAACAAGACTAAATCATATCCCTCAATATCGTTAAAACTAGTAATTATTATTTCAGTCTCTATGTAACCGAGCTTCTTATATAAGCTACGAGCTGGGTAATTAGTCTCACTTGTATCTATTCGAAGAACCTTGCAATTATTCTCAGCTGCTACCTGTCTGTAGAATTCAGCGAACTGCTCGCCATATCCACTCTTCGGAAGCCTTGGATCAATCGTCAGTGTGTGCAGAACCATTACCTCGTCGTCTGGCGCATCCGGTTCGAAATTCCACGAAATATCTCGATAGCAGTCGAGCTGAACTTGATTGATAATAGCCGATCCAACAATCATATCTAGCTCAGTATCAATCTGAACATACATATCGTCACGCTCAAGCGCTGCATTCACAACCTCAATAGTAGGGTAAATGTCACGCTTCCAACCAATTACTGGTTCAGGCCTTGATTCCTCAACATCTAGTATATTGCTATAAATATCGAGTATTCTCGAACTGTCGGCAGCAGTTGCCTTGCGATACTTAATCATTGTATTTCCTCAATTTAATTCTATCTTCGTTCATAGTAATTCCTCCTATTATTAACTAAGATTTTTTGTCTATTATTATATACTAACTAGATTTGGATTTGCTACATAAAAAACGGACTAGGATTTAATCCTAGTCCGTTCGCATGTCGTGATATTCCGACTATTCACAGTCGATTACGATCTTAACGAGTTCTGGTGGGTTCTTAAGTGCAAGAGCAAGAGCTTCCTTGTACTCTTCCAGCTTGAAGTGATGTGTAACAAATCCTTCAACACTGTACTTACCACTCTTCATCCAATCCATTACGAGATCGAATGTATACTGTGTCTTACCACCGTATGTCTCAATACCGTGAGCGTCAACTCCGATGAGTGTCAGCTCCTGCCACCATACTGGAGACTCATCATACTTAACTGGGCACATATGGTGTCCAATCTTCATGAGAATTCCACGTGGAGCAAGCAGTCTGCAAGCAGTTGTGTTGGACCAGTCACCGCCAATGCAGTCATAGATTCTATCGAATCCGCCGAAGAACATTCTGTTCTTTTCGCTCATTCCCTTGAATACTTCGCTGCCGCCAAGAGCCTTAGCTGTAGCTGTCAGTGGGTCACCCTTTAGAACTTCGTCAGCACCAAGCTTCATAGCGAAGTCAATCTTGGACTGAACTCTCTCCATGATCCATACCTTGCAATCAGGCTGAACAATCTTGATAGCCTGTACAACACCAAGACCGATAGTACCGCATCCCATAACGAGGATGTTCTCACCAGCCTTAGGCTCGTCTCTCAGTACAGCGTGTACTGATACGCATGAAGGCTCAATCATGCAAGCGTCTTCATCATTGATCTCGTCTAGAATCTTGTATAGCTGCTGCTGTGGAGCGATGAACTGATCACCCCAACCAGCGCCTGTCCACTCAAGATCAAATCTTGGCTTAGCACCATAGTTCAGGCAGAGGTTGTAATCGCCTCTTTCACAGTACTTACATCTAGGAAGGTCCTTAGTGTCGCATCCAGCCATGTAAGCTCTGATACCAACTCTATCACCAACCTTGAAGTCTGTAACTGCCTTACCAACTTCAATTACAACACCAACGTTCTCGTGTCCGAGGTATGTCTTCTTGCTAGCTGGGATTGGCTCAAAAGCTGAATCCATTCCTGTTGTAGCCTTGAAGAATGATACGTCTGTTCCGCAGAGTCCGCAAGCAATGTTCTTAACTCTTACCCAGTTATCTGCTGGAAGTGCAGGATCAGGAATTCCCTCTGCAAACTTAACAGCATTGAGCTTGGACTGAAGGAGGTTATTAGCCTTCTTGTACTTCTTACCAACTGCGGAAATTCCCTTAGTAGCGAGGACGCGAGGGATATCCTTATCAAAATAAATCGTTTTCATAATTTCTCACCTCTTAAATGTCTGTGTGATATGAGGTGAACCTTGTGAGGTAACTATTACGTTCACAACTAAGCGAGAGCGTGTTAACTCACATGGTTCTCCGAATTCTACATCATCATACCCTGGATAATAGCCATGTAGTCGTTGAGGTAGCAAGCGTACTCAGGTGAACCTACTGTCTCAACATATCCACTCTCTACAGCCTCTACGAATTCTACTTCGCCACCGAGCTGCTTAAGAGCACCATCGATTGTGAGGAAGTGGAAGAGTACGAATGGGGAACGGAGTTCATATACTCCATGACCAGACTTGGACTTACCCTCAGCAACTCTGAAGTAGCAAGCTACTAGGTCCTTTCTATCGCCATCATCTACTCTGAACTGATAAATTCTCTCTGGCTGTCTTCTGCAGAACTCTACCATGTCTGGATCACCAAGCTTGTTGTACTTGGAGAGAGCTCTTGTAATCATATAGAGTGACATCTTAATCTTCAGAATCTTCTCAGCCTCGTCCTTGAGCTTGTTGTTAGGCTTAGTCATAACCTTAAGTCCAAGTAGGAGAGGGAAGAAGTCCTTGAGAAGTCCAAGGCTACCCTTAATGCCAGGAAGTGCAAGTCCGCCCTTAAGAAGTGCGTTCATTCCCTTAACTGAACCGAATGTCAGTGTGAGGTCTGGGTTAGTTGCAGGTCCTTCTGTAACTGTAATCTTTCCATCCTTAACGTGCATAGCGCAGCATAGTAGTTCGCCGTCGTTCTTAGCACCGAACTGGAAAGTCTTGTCGTAATTAGCGTACTTAGCGTGAAGCGCTGGATCATCATCAAGCAGCACCTGAATTGTAGGAAATGCTGCGTTAAAGAATAATCTAGCGGTCATGATATCTTTACTTGTAGCTGCCATCTTATTCATCCTCCCAGTCTTCGTCAGGTTCATAAGCGATGCCGAGCATATCTCTTACGATATCGCAGATACCGTTAGCATCGAACTTATAGTGAGCATACAGGTCCTCAGCATATCCGATCATTGAGAACTCATCCATCATTCCGTGCTTCTTGAATTCTACGGAGATACCTTCTTCAGCGAGTACATTACCAACTGATTCTCCAAGACCACCAACTACGTTGTGCTCTTCAATTGTGAGGATCTTCTTAGTCTTCTTAGCAGCCTTGATGATTGCTTCTCTATCGATAGGCTTAATTGTGTGCATATTGATAACCTGTACATCAACATTATCCTTCTCAGCAAGTGTCTTAGCAGCGTTGATGCTCTGCAGAACGCCGATACCACATGTGATGATAGTAAGATCCTTACCATCCTTCATCATTGTAGCCTTGCCAATTTCAAAATCATAATCTTCATTCTCGTATACAGGTGGCTCGAATCCACGGCCTATTCTCATGTATACAGGACCTGGATAATCTACGCATGCACGAACAGCCTTAGAAGTCTCGATTCCGTCAGCAGGGCAGATAACTGTCATGTTAGCGAATGACTTCATAATAGCAAAGTCCTCTGTGCAATGGTGAGTTGTTCCAGCGTGTCCGAATGAAATACCACTGTGTGTTGAAATAATCTTAACAGGTACATTCTGATAGCAGATGTCTGTTCTAATCATCTCGCCACCTCTTAGGCATACCATGATAGCGAATGCTGAAGCGAAAGGAATGAGTCCAGTCTTAGCCATTCCAGCAGCAACGCCCATTAGGTTCTGCTCAGCGATACCTACGTTGAACAGTCTGTCAGGGTGAACCTGACCAAACTTGTTAAGTGCTGTTGACTTCTCGAGGTCAGCTGTTACAGCTACGATACGGTCGTCAGTCTTAGCTAGCTCAGCTAGTGTACGTCCGTAAATCTCACGTGCAGTCATTGTGGACGAGTCATAACAGGTCCAGTTAGTACCAGTATTAACTTCAGCCATGATTACACCTCCATCTTCATAATTGAAGCCTTAGCCTTAGCTACTACTTCATCTGTACCATTGCAGTAATGGTAAGGAACCTGATTCTCCATGAAATCTACGCCCTTGCCCTTAACTGTGTCTGCCAGAATCATAATAGGCTTAGCTCCTGCAGGAACGTTCCATGCCTTATCAAGAGCATCACATACCTGCTTCATATCGTTACCGTCGATCTGGATTACATCGAATCCGAAAGCTGCCCACTTGTCAGCGAATGGCTCGAGTGCCATTACTTCTTCTGTAGTACCATCAATCTGGCACTTGTTACGGTCAACTATAGTGATTACGTTAGTTGCCTTGAAGTGGGAGATAGCCATTGCAGCTTCCCATACGCTTCCTTCCTGGCATTCGCCGTCTCCCATCAGACATACAACCTTGTTGTCCTTGTTCTGATGACGGAAACCAAGAGCCATTCCGAGAGCCATTGGAAGACCATGTCCAAGTGAACCTGCAGATGCATCGCATCCGATTACCTTGTTAGTATCAGGGTGCATTGCGAATGGGCTTCCGAAGTGATTGAATGACTTGAGCTGTTCTTCAGGGAAGTATCCTCTCTTAGCAAGTACTGGAATGTAGCCTGCTGCTGCATGTCCCTTGGATAGGATGAAGCGATCTCTTCCATCCCAATCAGGTGATGCAGGATTAATCTTAAGATACTTGAAGTACAGAGCAGTCAGTAGATCCATACAGCTTAAAGAGCCACCTACGTGAGCTCCGCCAGACCATTTCATAACGTCAATTACGGTCAGACGAAGTTCCTTGGCAGTTGCTTTCAACTCATGGAGTTCTTTGTTGTCGATTGCCATGAAAATTCCTCCTTTATTTATTACGTTTGTGTCAATTATTAATTGACTTATTGCTAAGTCTAATATACTCTTTTATTAAGAGTTAGTAAACGAAAACATTAGAAAAACATTATAATTTAATATGTAGGAAATTAAGAGTACGATCCATTTTCTATTTCACAGCGGAGTTCATAGACAGGAGGAGTCATATGAAGTACGAAACTCTATTCTCGCCGATGAATATCGGAACGCTGACTGTGAAGAATCGTATTGTGATGACTGCCGCAGAGTTCAGTCTTGGAGAACCAAGTGGCAAGGCAACACCTCGACTCATAGATTATTATGAGGAGAGAGCGAAGGGTGGAGTGGGCCTAATCATCCCAGGCATTTGTCGTGTTAATGACATGGCGGGAGCAGCCACATACACACAGTTAGCAATGAGCCATGACTACCATATAGAGCCAATGCGCAATATGGTTAATAGGCTACACAAGCATGGAGCCAAGTTGGCTATTCAGTTACATCATGCAGGACGTCAGGGCCTTGCGAGTTCGATTAATTCGCTGCCTGCGGTAATTCCTATTGCCGATAGAGTGCCGTCTGTGATGGATGTGGTGTATAAGTGCACACCACTATTATTGGGCATGGAAGAGAAGGGCATATGCTTTTCTGTTCAAGCGCCTTCGAAATGTGAGCTCGCACCTCATGGAGCTGCGCGTTTGCATGGAATGAGTAGAATAGAAGTTAAGAAGCTGATTCAGGACTTTATTGATGCTGCCGAGAGATGCAAGAAGGCAGGTGTCGATGCAGTTGAGCTGCACGCGGCACACGGGTACCTGATTCAGCAATTTTTGTCCCCTAAGACGAATCATAGAACCGATGAATACGGTGGCAGTCTAGAGAATCGTATGCGCTTCTTGACTGAAATCGTTCAAGGAATCAAGGAGCGTTGCGGCAAAGACTATCCGCTTATCGTTCGTCTTACGGTTGACGAAATGTACGCAAGAATTGGCCAGCCAGGCGTGGGGTATGATCTTGAGACCGGAAAGAAGATCGCGAAGAGACTCGAGGAGCTTGGCGTTGACGCTATTAACGTATCAAGTGCGTGCTACGATGTTTACAATTGCTGGCTCGAGCCAACGACTTACGAGCCAGGTTGGAGAAAATACCTCGCTAAGGCAATCAAGGAGACCGTTAGCATTCCAGTTAACGCCGCTAACGTAATGAGAACTCCAGAGCAGGCTGAGCAGCAACTTAATGAGGGATATCAGGATTTCGTTGCGTCAGCTAGAGCTTTCATCTGTGATCCACATTGGCCAGAGAAGGCAGAGTCGGGTCAGCCAGAGGATATTCAGCGT
>R21__coassemble_930_pt1 | contig 21645 bp, 20 predicted proteins | sample R21__metabat2_high_PE_019 | metagenome-assembled genome bin R21
TTATCGAAGCTATCATTGCAGATTCCAAGATGGAAATTCCCGATGCAATGGTAGATACTCAGACAAAGCAGATGGCAAACGATTATGCTTCAAGATTACAGCAGCAGGGCCTTTCGCTTGAGCAGTACTTCATGTTCACGGGCCTTGACATGGACAAGTTCTTAGAGCAGATGAAGCCCGGAGCATTAAAGAGAATTCAGTCAAGACTTGTTCTCGAAGCTATTGTTAAGGCAGAGAATTTTGAAGTAACCGATGAGGATTACGAGAACGAACTTAAGAGAATGGCAGAAAGCTACAACATGGAAGTTGATAAAGTTAAGGAACTTATCGGCGAAGACGAAGGTTCTAAGAACATGATTTGCGAGGATCTTAAGATTTCCAAGGCAGTTGACTTTATCGTAGAAAATGCCAAAGAAAAGAAGTAATTAATAGAAGGAGTACACTATGAGTTTAGTACCTTATGTCATTGAACAGACAAGCCGTGGCGAACGCAGCTACGATATATATTCAAGACTTTTAAAGGAGAGAATTATTTTCCTCGGCGAGGAAGTTAATGAGACAACATCAAGTCTTATCGTGGCTCAGATGATGTTCCTTGAGGCTGAAGATCCCGAGAAGGATATTCACTTTTATATCAATAGCCCGGGAGGATCTGTTACAGACGGATTTGCAATTTACGATACAATGCATTACGTAAAATGCGATGTTGCAACATATTGTCTCGGTATGGCAGCAAGTATGGGAGCAGTACTTCTTTCAGCTGGTACTAAGGGCAAGAGATATGCTCTCCCTAATGCAGAGATAATGATTCACCAGCCACTTGGTGGAACACAGGGCCAGGCCTCAGATATCAAGATTCAGGCAGACTGGATGATGAAGACTAAAGCTAAGCTTAACAATATTCTCGCTGAGAATACAGGTCAGAGTCTTAAGACTATTGAGAAAGATACAGACAGAGACAACTTCATGTCAGCTGAAGAGGCTATGAAGTACGGACTTATCGACGAAGTATTGACAAGATAGATTAGGAGTTAATGTGAGTAAAGATAGCAAAAGACCTGGCGAAGGACTAGTGTGCTCCTTCTGCGGGAAGACAAGTGAACAAGTTAAGAAGATAATTGTAGGCCCAGATGTATATATTTGCGACGAGTGCGCTCAGCTCTGTGTAGAGTTGTGTAACGAAGAGCACGATGCTGCGGCTCCTAAGAGACTCGACAAGCTACCTAAGCCTGAAGAGATATTCAAGTCGCTCGAAGAGTATGTTATCGAGCAGGAGCCAGCTAAGAAGGCTCTCGCAGTTGCTGTATATAATCACTACAAAAGAATCAAATACCTCGAGAGAACTGGCGCTAGCAAGGACGATATCGAGCTGCAGAAGAGTAATATTCTTCTTCTCGGACCTACCGGAAGTGGTAAGACTCTGCTCGCACAGACACTTGCTAGAACCCTCGACGTTCCTTTTGCGATAGTAGACGCAACCTCGTTAACTGAGGCTGGCTACGTAGGAGAAGACGTAGAGAATATTCTTTTGAGACTCTATCAGGCTGCTGACGGTGACCTTGAGAGAGCGCAGAAGGGTATTATATATATCGATGAGATCGATAAGATTGCTCGTAAGTCCGAGAACATGTCTATCACAAGAGATGTTAGCGGAGAGGGCGTACAGCAGGCTCTCCTTAAGATAATTGAGGGAACTGTTGCCAATGTACCACCACAGGGTGGACGTAAGCATCCAATGCAGGAATTCATACATTTCGATACTAAGAATGTTCTGTTTATCTGCGGCGGAGCTTTTATGGGACTGTCGACTATAATCAAGAGAAGACTTGGAGACAAGGTTATCGGATTTAACTCAGATGATGAGCTAGATAATCTCGAAGAGAACGATATCCTGCTCAAGGTTGAGCCAGAGGATTTACTAAGATTCGGAATAATTCCAGAACTTATTGGAAGACTGCCTGTAATCGTTGCTTTAAGTGAGCTTAGCGAGAAGGCACTAGAAAGAATCATTAGGGAGCCTAAGAATTCTATTATCAAGCAGTATGAGACATTACTTGCTATGGATGATGTTGAGTTCGTGGTTGAGGACGAGGCTATTAATGCAATTGCAGATAAGGCACTCGAACTAAAGACTGGTGCAAGAGGTCTTAGAGGTATTTTTGAGAGCATGATGACAGACATCATGTATGAGCTTCCTTCAATGCCGGATGTAAGTAAGTGCATTATTACTAAAGATGTAGTATTAAATGGTGCTGAGCCGGTGCTGGTTAGGAAGTAAGATAATTGATTTGGTAGGCGGCATGCGAATAATAACGTAGGCCGCCTATGTCATATAGAGAAGGAGAACGAAATGGAAGAGAACAGAGTTCCTTTTATTGCGTTAAGAGGACAGACATTTTTCCCAGGAACAATCGTGGGATTTGATATAGGCAGGGACAAGTCGCTTGCTGCAATTGACCTTGCTATGAATGGTGACAAGTACGTAGTAGTAGCCACACAGAAGGATACTGCAGTTAATGATCCAACAGAGGACGATTGCTACAAGACGGGTATTCTGCTGAGACTTAAGCAGGTTGTTAAGCGTCAGGAGGAGTATGTAAGAGTACTCGCTGATTGCGAACAGAGAGTAAGAGTAACTGCTTTCTACGATGATGGCAAGATGCTTTCATGTGAGTATGAGCAGGCACAGGATACAGACAATGATGCTAGTAGCATGGACATGCAGGCTCTCCTTAGAGTGCTTAAGCAGATGTACTTCAAGTATGTTGAGATGAGTAATTCTGGAGAGGCAGCTGCAAGAGCGCTTGTTGATGGAGTTAATGATCCTGCACAGCTCTGTAATATTATCGCAGGTGAGCTTGATGTTGAATACGAACTCAAGCAGACACTTCTTGAGATTGATTCTGTTCAAATGAGAATAGATCAGCTCATAGATATGATTAGCAATGAGAATCAGATTCTCGCTATTACTAAGAAGATTAACAACAGAGTTGTTAAGAATATGAACCGTGGTCAGAGAGAATATTACCTCAAAGAGCAGCTCCAGGTTATTAAGGAGGAGCTCGGTGAGGATGAGGATCCAGATGACGAGATCAAGGCATGGACAGAGAAGCTCGACGAGCTTAAGCTTGAAGAAAAGACAGATGCCAAGATTCGCAAAGAGATTGAAAGATTCTCTAAGATGCACTCTATGAGCCCAGATGCAAATGTTTCAAGAACATATATTGAGACCATTCTTGGACTGCCTTGGCACAATGCAGCTAAGGTTAACACTAACATCAAGAAGGCAGAGAAGATTCTTAATGAGGAGCACTATGGCCTCGAGAAGGTTAAGGAAAGAATTATCGAGAATCTTGCTGTAATGCAGCTGACTAAGGGTAATAAGGGACCTATTATTTGTCTTGTTGGCCCTCCAGGAGTTGGTAAGACATCTATCGCCAAGTCGATTGCACATGCTACCAACAGAGAATTTGTAAGAATGTCTCTTGGCGGTGTTACAGATGAGTCAGAGATTAGAGGTCACAGAAGAACGTATGTCGGAGCTATTCCAGGCAGAGTAATCAACGGTATCAATGAGAGCGGCACAAACAATCCACTCTTCTTGTTCGACGAGGTCGACAAAATAGGCTCCGATTTTCGCGGCGATCCCGCTTCGGCTCTGCTTGAAGTCTTAGATCCAGAGCAGAACAGTACGTTCACTGATCGTTATCTTGAGATTCCTTTTGACCTAAGCAAGGTAATGTTCATTACTACTGCTAATACAACTTCTACTATTCCAACACCGCTGCTGGATAGAATGGAGATAATCGAGCTCTCAAGTTATATTGAAGACGAGAAGGTAAATATTGCACAGAACTACCTCATCCCTAAACAGATGAAGGATCATGCAATTAAGAAGACACAGCTTTCAATCAATGAGGCTGCTATAAGAGATATTATCAATTACTACACAAGAGAAGCTGGTGTACGTAATCTTGAAAGAGAGATTGCTAACATCTGTCGTAAGGTTGCGAAGAGTCTTGTAACAGAGAAGAAGAGACCTTACCATGTTAGCTCAAGGAATCTCGACAAATACCTCGGCAAGCGCATATATATCGAGGATATGGCTGACCTTGCTCCTGAGGTTGGAACAACAACGGGTATGGCATGGACTGCTGTTGGTGGTGTTACACTAGAGATTGAGACAATCAAGATGCCTGGCTCCGGCAAGCTTGTTTTAACAGGTCAGATGGGTGATGTAATGAAGGAGTCTGCAACAACAGCTCTTGGATATATTCGCTCGATTGCTGAGAAGAACAGTATTCCAGAGGAGTACTTCAAGGACTACGATATTCAGATTCATATTCCAGAGGGTGCTACACCTAAGGATGGCCCATCTGCTGGCGTTACAATGTGCTGTGCTCTATATTCATGTCTTACAGGGAAGAAGGCTAAGCGTAACATTGCTATGACAGGTGAGGTAACGCTAAGAGGTAAGGTTCTTAGAATTGGTGGACTCAAGGAGAAGGCTCTTGCAGCTTATAGACAGGGAATCACTAGAATACTCATTCCTAGGGAGAACGAGCCTGATTTAGAAGATATTCCACAGCAGGTACGTAAGAAGATTGACTTCGTGTGCCTCGATACAGTAGAGGATGCTCTTAAGGAGATTATAGATGAAGATTAATCAATCGGAACTCGAGTGCGTTGCGGTTAAGCCCGCTCAGTACCCGGAACCTGACAAATACGAAATAGCTTTTGCGGGAAGATCCAATGTCGGCAAGTCGTCACTTCTGAATCTCATTACAGGAAGAAAGGCCCTAGCTCGCGTGTCGGGTAACCCTGGCAAGACGAGAACAATTAATTTTTACCTGTGCAATGGAGAATTTCGCATAGTCGATCTGCCTGGCTACGGATATGCCAAGATTAGTAGGAGTGAGAGCGAGAAGTGGGGCGAGATGATGGAGAATTATCTTGAGCATAGAGATAATTTGCTCAAGGTTATTCAGCTTGTGGATATTAGACACAAGCCTTCAGCGCAGGACGTACAGATGTACGACTATCTCAAATATTTTGGGCTTAGTGGAGTAGTTGTTGCTACCAAGGCGGACAAGGTATCAGCCAATGAGAAGCAGAAGAACATTAAGCTCATTAGAGAGACTCTCGGTATGGATAAGACAGATATTGTTATCCCTGTCTCCGCGCTTAAGAAGACAGGACACGATAAATTGCTCGAAACAATAGAAGAATTATTAGCTAACGCAGAGAATTAAGGAGGATGAAATGGCTAAGGAACCTAAGATGGTAGGAAAGGTGCTTTTTGACGAGAAGCAGATCAGAAAAAGAGCTAAGGAGCTCGGTGAGCAGATTACTAAGGATTACGAAGGCGAAGAAGTTGTTGTTCTTGGAACACTGAAGGGTTCACTTCCATGGATGGCAGACCTTACTAAGTGCATTGAGCTTAACACAATTTACGATTTTGTAATCGTAAGCAGCTACGGTTCATCAACAATCAGTTCAGGTATTGTTAAGATTGCTCTTGAGCCAACTCAGAATCTTTATAACAAGCACGTTATCGTCATAGAGGATATTATCGATACAGGTAACACTCTTGCTTATCTTGTTAAGAAGCTTGAGGAGAGACATCCTAAGACTGTTGAGATCTGCACAATGCTCGACAAGCCAGCAAGAAGACTTAACGACATTAAGCCTAAATACATTGGATTCGAGATTGATGACCTATTCGTTGTAGGCTACGGCCTTGATTATGATGAGAAGTATCGTAACCTCCCATACGTTAGCTACCTTGAGCCAGACGACGTAGAGAACCTCTAATGGACAAGTCGGATATGCACATACACAGTCGCTATTCAGATGGCGTATTGAAGCCCGAAGCGATTGTAGATAGATGGAAGAGTGAGGGATACACTAGGATAGCCATTACGGATCATGATGGCATCCAGGGTTCAATTAAGGCCTACGAATATGCGCAAGGTCTTGATGGTATTGAGGTTGTTCCAGGTGTCGAGTTTGATTCATCAAATGAGCTCGATAAGGATTTGCATATCCTTGGTTACAATATTAATTATTCTAGCAAAGAATTAAACGAAGCAATTAGTACGCTGCGTGGCTGGAGAGAAGAGCGTAACAAGGAAATGCTCAAGATTCTTCAGGACTCAGGCTACGATATTGATTGGGAAGAAGTGCGTGGCGCCGGAGGCGGTGACTATGTCGCTAAGCCTCACTTCGCGATAGCCCTAGTTGAGCACGGCTATGCTGAGAGCGTATCAGAGGTTTTTGCGAAAATATTCAAGAAACACTCGCAGATGAACGCTTTCGACAAAAGAACGATGCACTCGTCGGACATTGTACGAATAATCCACGAGGCTGGAGGAGTCGCAGTTCTTGCACATCCAATGGAACAAATGAGAGATGATGAATCTAGGGAAGAGTTCTATCCAAGAATGTATGAGCTGCTAGATGAATTCAGATCCTATGGAATTGATGGAATAGAGTGTTATCATCCATCGGCTAACCCTGAGGATAGCGCATTAATTGCTAAGTATGCAGATAAATATGATTTAATGATCACATGTGGTTCGGATTTTCACTGGGATGAAATAGGAAGAGTATATAGATAAATGAAGGATTATATTCTTAGAAGTGTAGATTGCTTCATTTTGCCACGAGAAGTGTATTATCAGTGTGTATGGCTTATTAAAGATATGGATAGGCTAGAAGAGATAAAAAGAGACGCTGGTAAGACAAGGCTAGGACTTGCGGCAAGTAGAAGACTTGAGGCTGTTGAGAAGGCCTTACAGGAGCTTCCTGAGGAGTATAGAGAGCCGATGCTGAGGAATATCAAGAACAAAGAAGAGTTTCCGATGATGGCTCATGCGAATACTTGGAGGAAGTGGAAGCAGCGTTTTATCTATGACGTAGCGATAAATCTCGAATTATTGTGATTTGGAGGGAATTATGTCGTTCGAAGAGAAGACAATTGACAGCAAGATAGTATACGAGGGACCTGTGTTCAAGATTAGGAAACATCAAGTCGAAACGCCTGTAGGTCCATCGGTTAGAGATATCCTAGAGCATAATGGCGGTTCTGTTATGTTAGGAATAACCGATGAAGGCAAGATTCTTATGGTTGGTCAATATCGCAAGGCTCTCGAAAGAGTAGTTCTCGAACTTCCAGCAGGAAAGATTGATCCAGGAGAAGATCCGCTCTCAACTGCAGCAAGGGAGATTAAAGAAGAGACTGGATACACAGCTGAGAGCGTCGAGCATTTATTCACTATTACTCCTAGCTGCGGTTATTCCAATGAACACCTATACATTTATCTTTGTAAGGGACTGACACCTGGCGAGACAGACTGGGATGATACAGAAGACCTTGACATATATGAGTTCACAGCAGACGAGCTTGTAGATAAGGTAATGAAGAACGAAATTAAGGATGCGAAGTCAGTGGCAGGCATCCTGTATGCACGAACAGCTGGCATTATTTAGCCAACGGGGGATAAGATGAAAGAGTATTTAGACTATCTGAAGAACGATAAGAAGAAGGCAGACAATACTCTGCTCGCATATGAGAGAGATATCCGTTCATTTGAGGAGTTTCTTAAGACTAGAGGTAAGGGATTAGATTCTTGCACTGAGGGTGATGCCGTTGCTTATGTTCTTGGTCTTAAGAATCAGAACAAATCAAGGCCAACAGTTAACCGTAGAATTTCCTCGCTTAGAGCATTCTATGAGTATAAGCTTGACAAGGGCGTGGTTGGCAGTAATCCGTTCAACAAGCTCAAGTCTTCTAAGGCTGAAGCAAGAGATATTAGTTATCTGACTGTTGAGGAGGTGTTCGCACTTCTTGAATTGCCAGACGATAGTCCTAAGGGCGTTAGGGACAGAGCTCTTCTCGAATTCATGTATGGCACGGGAATTCGAGTAACTGAACTTGTAAGAATGAAGTGTGAAGATCTTAGTCTAAGGATGAACTTTGCTACTATTAGAGATGCTAATGGTGAGAGTAGGATTGTTCCTCTTGGACATTATGCACACGATGCCCTCGATGATTATCTCAAAAGGGCGTATACCGTGCTTAAAGGTTCAGAACTTGAACCTGAAGACTATCTGTTCATTAACAGAAGCGGAGAGTGTCTAACAAGGCAGGGCATATGGAAGATTCTCAAAGAATATGGTAAGAAGATAGGTGTAGAAGACAAGATGACACCTCAGGTTCTAAGAGATAGTTTCGCGGTTCATATACTCCAGAATGGTGGCGATCTAAAGACTCTACAGGAGTTAATGGGATTCGATGATATGTCAGCGGGAATAGCATACCTCGCATTGACAGATATACATATTAAAGATGTGTTCATGAAGACTCATCCAAGAGCATAAAAGAGCGTTGGGATTAGTCCCTACTGTCCACCAAAATAGTCTTTGACATTGCATACATGCCGTGGTATACTCTTTAAGGTTATTACGGGCGGTCCTCTGGGGATATGCCGAAGTAAGTGCATACGGGAACCACGAACGTCTTTGAGGAGAGGAGGAATAACACATGAACATTATTGATCAGATTACAGCTGAGTATAAGAAGGCTGAGATTCCAGCATTCAACGTTGGTGATACTGTTAAGGTACACGTCAAGATCGTCGAGGGCCAAAGAGAGAGGATTCAGGTATTCGAAGGTTATGTACTTAAGAAACAGCATGGTGGCGTTAACGAGACTTTCACAGTTCGTAAGCTATCCAATGGTATCGGAGTAGAGAAGACATTCCCACTTCATTCACCAAGAATTGAGAAGATCGAGCTAGTTAAGCGCGGTAGAGTTAGAAGAGCTAAGCTCAACTACATGCGTGAGAGAACTGGTAAGGCTGCTAGAATTAAGAACGCTTAATCGAATTAGCAACGCAAGATACATACCTGAAGCAGTATGCCGACGGTATGTATTTTTTTTCAGAAAGGTAAGAAGATGGCATTAGAGCATATTAACTGGTATCCAGGTCATATGAAGAAGACCAGGGAATTAATACAGAACAACCTCAAGGCTGTTGATGTGGTTATCGAGATAGTCGATAGCCGTATTCCTGTGTCTAGCCGTAACCCTGTAATTGATGAGATTATTCAAGGCAAGAAGAGAATCATAGTACTTGGTAAATCAGACCTTGCAGACGATGTAGCTACAGAGAATTGGAAGAAGAAGCTTAGTCAGGATGGCAGCAGAGTGGTTGCACTCAATGCCCAGACAGGAGCTAATATCAAGGAACTGTTCAAGGTGCTTGAGCAGGAACAGGACAAGCGCAATGCAGAGAAGTCTTTCCAGAGACCACTTCGTCTAATGATAGTTGGAGTACCTAATGTTGGTAAGTCATCTTTGATTAATAGACTAATAGGAAAGAAGAGTACCAAGACAGGTGATAGACCGGGAGTTACAACAGGTAAGCAGTGGGTTACACTTCAGAATGGAATGCAGCTACTAGATACTCCAGGTATTCTATGGCCGAAGTTCGAGGATAGGCATGTTGGGCTTAATCTGGCCTTCTGTGGAAGTATTAAGGACGATATCCTTGGGGTTCAGGATCTTGCTTTTGAACTAATTAAGGTCCTCGAGAAGGATTATCCTCAGAACTTAATGGATAGATATAAGCTCGACGAAATATGCGAGGAGACCATAGACAATATGGATGCGATTGCTATCAAGCGTGGTTTCATAATGTCAGGTAAGCGCATAGATTACGAGAGAACAGGAAGAATAGTGCTTGATGAATTCAGAGGCGGCAAGTTAGGTAAGATTACACTGGAGCAGGCATGACTAAGCAAGAACGACTAGAGAAGCAGGCTGCTAAGCTTGTAGAGATGAAATCTCATGAGGACGAATTAAGAAAAACTGGTGTCCGCTATATCGCAGGTATCGACGAAGTCGGAAGGGGGCCACTCGCTGGACCTGTCTATGCCGCAGTTGTCGTATTGCCAGAGGATTTTGACGTGCTCGGCATCGATGACTCGAAGAAGCTAAGCGCCAAAAAAAGAGAAGAACTCGACGAGATTATTCGTGAGAGAGCGCTTGCTTATGGAATTGGCGTTGCCGACAATGAAGAGATTGATGAACTCAATATTCTTAACGCGACTAAGAACGCGATGATAAGAGCGATAATTAATGCTAACGCGGGACTTCCTGCAGGCGAAGAGATTGACTGCATTCTAGTCGACGCGGTCCACCTGGATATAGACATTAGACAGGAGTCAATTATTAAGGGTGATGAGAAATGTCTTTCAATCGCGGCAGCTTCGATAGTAGCTAAGGTCGCAAGAGACAATTTCATGACAATGATGGACGAGACGTATCCGGGTTATGATTTTGCGAGCAACAAGGGCTATGGCACAGCCGCGCACTACGAAGGCTTGCGCAAATTCGGACAGACTCCGATACACCGTAGGAGTTTTTTGCGAAAGTTCAAGGAGACCGAGAGTAGCAAAGGAGACACTATGGCTAAGACCAAGGTTTACGCAGTAAGAAAAGGCAGAGAAATAGGAATATTTAATACATGGGAGAGCTGCAGACGCAGTGTTGAAGGCTTCTCAGGAGCAGAGTATAAGAGTTTCTCAGATCCTGATGAGGCTGTTGCATACATGGGATGGACATCAAGGACTGAGTTATCAGAGCCTGGAATAAAGGCATATGTTGATGGTAGTTATGATGTTGCGAGCAAGCGTTATGCTGGCGCCGCTGTTATCCTCAACGGAGATGTAGTGATCGAATTGTCACAGGCATATGATGATGAGCAGGCTGAGCTTCGCAATGTAGCAGGCGAGATAATGGGTGCGAGACTAGCGATTGATTACTGCCTTAATAAGGGTATTGATGCTCTTACTATTTATCACGACTACGAAGGTGTTGGTAGATGGGGAGATGACGAATGGAAGGCTAATCTTGAGATGACTAAGACATATAAGGAGTATGTCGCAAATGCTCGTAAGAAGATGACCATTAAATTCGTTAAGGTTAAGGCGCACGTAGGAAATAAGTATAATGAATTAGCTGACAAGTTAGCTAAGGGTGCTTTAAATATGATATAATTATTCGGCAGTTTTGTCGGAAAGAGGGGAAAGAATATGTCTTTCAGATATTACAACGCAGATAAGATTAGAGATAGAATGCCACAGTACAAGGGTACTGATGAAGAACTGCAGGATGCTATAGATAATATCAGCCTGCTATATGGTTCTGCTCTTAAGGAGTTATCGACTAAGCTTGAGGTTCTGTCAGATGACTTCGATAAGAAGCATTCCTATATGCCTATTCATCATATCCAGAAGAGGCTGAAGACTTTCGATAGCCTTATAGATAAGGCTGAGAGATACGGAATAGAAGATCCTATCAATAATCTGAGTCAGGTGCTTAAGGAAGTATATGATATTGCAGGTATTAGAGTCATCTGTAACTATGAAGAGGACTTATATACTATGTCCAGTCTACTTCTTGAGCAATCAGATATAGAACTTATTAGAATTAAGGACTATTGCAAGAATCCTAAAGAAAGCGGTTACCGCAGCTTGCACGTAGTCGTCGCTCTGCCGGTGTATCTAGTTAATCGTAAGGCTATGGTACCGGTAGAATTGCAGTTCCGTAGTGTAGCGATGGATACATGGGCATGCTTGGAGCATGAGCTGAGATACAAGAACAAGGGCGCGCTCACAGAAGACATTAAGGAAAGACTTAACTCATGTGCACAAAGACTCACTCAGATTGACGAAGAGATGAGTTCAATCAGACACGAGGTATTAAATAGCGACACAGACTACAGCAATTATTAAGGAGAATTAAGCAAATGAATAATTTAGCTAAGACATATAATCCTAAGGATTTTGAAGACCGTATATATGAGATGTGGGAGACTAAGGGAGCGTTCAACGCAGAGATAGATAAGGATAAGAAGCCTTATACTATTATAATGCCACCTCCTAACATCACAGGCCAGCTTCATATGGGACATGCACTTGACCAGACTCTTCAGGATGTTCTAATCAGATGGAAGAGAATGCAGGGATATAGTGCACTGTGGCTACCTGGTTCAGATCATGCAAGTATTGCTACTGAGGTTAAGGTAGTTGAGAAGATTAAGAAGGAGACAGGCAAGGATAAGCACGAAATGACTCGTGAAGAGTTCCTTGAGTATGCATGGGATTGGAAGAGAGAGTACGGCGGTAGAATTACTAAGCAGTGCCGTAAGCTTGGTGACTCATGTGATTGGAGAAGAGAACGTTTCACAATGGATGAGGGTTGTAGCAATGCTGTTAAAGAGATGTTCATCAGCTTGTATAAGAAGGGACTCATCTATAAGGGAGATAAGATTATTAACTGGTGCCCAAGCTGCGGAACAACATTATCCGATGCAGAGGTTGAGCACGAGGATTTAGATGGACATTACTGGTACTTTAAATACCCAGCAGCTGACGGCAGTGAGGGTATCACAATCGCAACATCCCGTCCTGAGACAATGTTTGCCGACGTTGCAATTGCTGTTGCAGAAGGAGATAAGAGATATGCTCATCTAGTAGGTAAGACTGTTATTCTTCCACTTGTTGGAAGAGAGATTCCAGTTATCACTGACGAGCATGCTGATCCAGAGAAGGGTACTGGTGCGGTAAAGATTACACCAGCTCATGACTTCAACGACTTTGAGGTTGGCGAGAGACATGGACTAGACGCTAGCCTTTCATGCATTGATGAACATGCTGTTATGACTGAGCTTGCTGGTAAGTATGCAGGACTTGATAGATATGAGTGCCGTAAGCAGTGGGTTAAGGCCCTTGAAGAGGCTGGCTATCTAGTTAAGATTGAAGACCTAGTAATACCAACTGGTAAGTGCTATAGATGTCATTCTGTTATCGAGCCTAGAATTAGCGATCAGTGGTTCGTAGCAATGAAGGAACTTGCACAGCCAGCTATCAAGGCTGCTAAGGGCGAGGGTGGAGAACTCGAATATGTACCACCAAGATTTGAGAAGATTCATATGAATTGGCTCAACGATATTAGAGACTGGTGTATCTCAAGACAGCTATGGTGGGGTCACAGAATCCCAGCTTACTACTGCGATGAGTGTGGTGAGCTCGTAGTAGCAAGAGAAATGCCAGACAAGTGTCCTAAGTGCGGATGCACTCATCTTACACAGGATGAGGATGTACTGGATACTTGGTTCAGCTCAGCACTGTGGCCATTCTCAACACTCGGTTGGCCAGAGAAGACTCCTGAGCTTGAGTACTTCTATCCTAACAATGTACTTGTTACTGGATACGATATCATTTTCTTCTGGGTAATTAGAATGGTATTCTCAGGACTCTATGCAATGAATGAGATTCCTTTCCAGTACGTTCTAATTCATGGTCTTGTAAGAGATGAACAGGGACGTAAGATGTCCAAGTCACTAGGCAATGGTATTGACCCACTCGAGGTAATCGACGAGGTTGGAGCAGATGCTCTGAGATTCATGTTATGTACAGGTATCACACCTGGTAACGATATGAGATTTATCCAGAACAAGCTTGAGAATGCAAGGAACTTTGCTAACAAGCTCTGGAATGCTTCAAGATTCACTATTATGAACCTCAAGGGCGAGGATGATGAATTCCTGCCTATGGCTGACGAGAAGACAGCTAAGCTTAGAGATGAGGACAAGTGGATTATCGCTACTATCAACGAGGGTACTAAGTATATTACAGAGGCTCTCGACAAATTCGAACTTGGACTTGCTGGACAGAAGGTATATGAGCTTATCTGGGATGAGTACTGCGACTGGTATATTGAGCTTGTTAAGGCAAGACTGTGGGGCGACGATGAAGAAGATAAGATGACTGCAAGATATGTACTGCAGAAGACACTTAAGGATCTTCTTAAGCTCTTACATCCATTTATGCCATTTATCACAGAGGAGATATGGGGATTCCTGCCTGAAGAGATTAAGACTAAGGACAACCCAGATGGACTTCTGATTAGAGCGTCATGGCCTGAGTACAATGATGCGCTTGGATATGATGAGGCAATATTCAGAATTGAGACAGCTAAGAATATTATCAAGGCTGTTAGAAATATTAGAGCGGAGGCAGATGCTGCTCCAAGTAGAAGAGTTAGCCTTATTATCAGAACAGAGACTCTTGGTGATACAATCCCTGCGGTTGAGGCACACCTACACAGAATCGCTAACATCGAGGATATCAAGATTGAAGGAATCGGTAGCGAAGCACCATCAGATGTTATGTCTGCAGTAATCGAGGGCGCAGAGATTCTCGTACCACTTGACGAACTCGTAGATATGGCCGCTGAGATTGAGAGACTTAATAAGGAAGTTGCAAGACTCGAGGGCGAGGTAACAAGAGTAGAGAAGAAGCTTGCTAATGCTGGATTCGTAGCTAAGGCTCCTGCAGCAGTAGTTGAAGAGGAAAAGGCTAAGGGCGAGAAGTACAAAGAAATGCTCGAGACAGTTAAGGCAAGACTTAGCGCTCTAGAAGGTAAGTAATATACATAATGGAAGTATGCGATCGAATAAGAGAAACAACTAAACATAAAGGACCTAGTGGCCTTCCAAGAATGAGAAGGCTGCTAGAGTTATTGGGAAATCCTGAGAGTGGTCTTAGGATTTTTCACATTGGAGGAACTAATGGCAAAGGTTCTTCCTCACATTTTGTAAAAGCAATGCTTGAGGCAGAGGGGTATACTGTTGGAATGTTCACTTCACCGCACGTTATGGTATATAACGAGAGATTCCAAATTAGTGGTGAGATGATAGATGACGACACGTTCACAAGACTTGCTAATAGCGTAATGGACTACAACGAGACACTTGTGAGCGAAGGATACGGCTATCCTTCGCAGTTCGAAATACTCACGGCCAGCGCTTATCTGTTTTTTGCAGAAAAGAATCCTGACTATGTAATTATGGAGGTCGGCATCGGCGGAAGGTACGACGCAACCAACACCGTCGAAAGGCCAATCGCTTCGCTTATTACGCAGATCGGACTGGACCACACAGACATGCTCGGTCATACAATCGAAGAGATTACAGCTGAGAAAGCCTGCATCATTAAGCCAAATGTTCCGATTATCTCTGAGTCTCCGGAGGAAGAGGTTAGAGCGATTTTGTCGAAGGTTGCAGGCGAGAAGGGTGCGAAGTTCATCGACACGTCGAAGTGTGATTATACGATTAACGATTACGCGCTTGAGACGCTTGGCGGAATAGTAACAAGATTCGATGCTACAATTAATGGCAAGACCTATGAGGACCTTGTTATTAGTATGGTAGGAGAGCACCAGGTTCGTAATGCTATTGCTAGTGTTGCGATGCTTGATGAGGTAATGGATATTACTGAGGAGTCAATTCGTAAGGGACTTCTTGAGGCAAAGAATCCAGGGAGATTCGAGATACTACAGGATGAGCCACTGTTTATTCTTGATGGCGCTCACAATCCGTCTGGAGTTAAGGCAGCTATAGATACATTTAGAGTTGCCTTTCCTGATGTGAAAGATAGAGAAATTTTATTGGCTTTTGGTTGTCTTGCAGACAAGGAATGCGATACAATGATTAAGCAGATAGCGGAAGAATTTCGTTCTTGCAATATTAGGGCAATTGAACCTAATAGTGAGAGGGCGCTTCCGAGTAAGCAGTTAAGAGAACAGTTCAGGGCTCTTGGTTGTACTTGTAAGTCAATCGCGAGTGTAGCAGAACTGTTTGCAGAAATTCAGGCTAAGGATTATGATGTAATCCTTGTTCTGGGATCGATATATCTTATTGGTGAAGTTAGAACGTATTATCTTAATAAGTAGCGAAAGGAATAATGAAATGTTTGACAGAAACGGTAAAGACAACAGCAATTACAATCAGATGATCGTAGAAGAGATTGCTAAGGTTTCTCCTGCAGTAGCAGAGCTAGTTAACAAGGAGTATAAGCGTCAGCAGAATAATATTGAGCTTATTGCTTCAGAGAACTACTGCTCAGAGGCAGTAATGGCAGCATGTGGTAGCTGTCTTTCTTGGAAATATGCTGAGGGTTATCCATATGAGAGAACTTCAGGTAACAAGGGAAGATATTATGGCGGAACTAAGTATGTAGATGAGCTTGAAGAGTATTGCTGTGATATGTGGCGTAAGGTATTCAAGACTGACTATCATGTTAATGTTCAGCCACATTCAGGTTCACAGGCTAACTTCGCTGCTTATAAGGCAGTACTCGAGCCAGGAGACACAATCCTTGGACTTAACCTTGATAACGGCGGACATCTTACACACGGTTCAGCTGTTAACTTCAGTGGTAAGTTATATGACGTTCACTTCTATGATGTAGATGCTAATGGATTCATTGATATGGAAGACCTTAAGAAGAAGGCTAAGGAACTTCAGCCTAAGCTGATTCTTACAGGAGCTAGTGCTTACTCAAGAACAATTGACTTCCCAGCATTTGCTGAGGTTGCTAAGGAAGTAGGAGCATACTTCATGGTAGATATGGCTCATATCGCTGGACTAGTTGCAGCTGGTGAGCATCCATCACCATTTGGATATGCAGACATTATCACAACAACAACTCACAAGACTCTTAGAGGACCTCGTGGTGGAATGATCTTTGCTAGACAGGATCTTGCTAAGAAGGTAGATAGCGCTGTATTCCCATATGCACAGGGTGGTCCACTTGAGCACATCATCGCAGGTAAGGCAGTATGCGCTGAAGAAGCTCTCAAGCCAGAATTCAAAGAGTATCAGCATCAGGTTAGACTCAACTGTGCTGCATTCGCAGAAGAGTTCGTTAAGATGGGCTATAATGTTGTAACAGGTGGAACAGATAACCACGTATTCCTTCTTGACCTTTCTGATCATGAGTTCACAGGTAAGGATCTTCAGAATGCACTTGATGAAGTTGGTATTACTCTCAACAAGAACTGTGTTCCTAACGAGAAGCGTTCACCAATGCAGACATCAGGCGTTAGAATTGGTACTGCACCAATGACAACAAGAGGCTTCAAAGAAGACGATTTTCGCAAGGTTGCTCACAGAATTGATGAAGTAATCAAGGAACTTGACGCTAGATAGTTGAAGCGAGAGCTAGTCTGCGTTATAATAAATATACGAAAGATTTTAACTAGGAGGACACTGATATGGTGAAAGTATTAGTCGGACATAAGGGAAGCGGAAAGACCAAGACAATGATTGATCTTGCTAATGAGCATGTTCAGAACGCTAAGGGAAGCATTATTTTCATTAACAAGAACGCTAGACTTATTTTCGACCTTGACTATAACATTCGTGTAATATGCATGGAAGATTTCAAGCATATAACTGGAGAGGCTGAGTATATCGGATTTATCTTTGGTATCATTAGTTCAGATAGCGACATTGAGACAATGTACCTTGATGGAGTAATGAAGCATGCTGATTTCTCACTCGAGGTGCTGCCAAGCTTCATTAACAAGCTGAAGATTATTTCCAAGGAATACGGACTTAACTTCGTTATCAGCATCAGCGCTGAACTTGAGGAGATGGTTGGTGTAGACTTCGAAGATGTTGAGGTACTTAACTAATCAGTTTATTCAGTAATAATATAATTAGGGATCCCGCGCGCATAGCACGGGATTCTTTAATAGCAATAGGTGTGTCATGAGAATTATTGAAGAGATAAGGAACGGAATGGAGCAAGGAAGGGTGCTAGCAGATAAGGCTAGAGCCCTTAATTTGAGCTATTTAGAGAATCATTTCTTTGATATGACAGATAATCAGCCCGAGCCAAATAATCTCGTTAGAGGCGATAATTTGGGCTATATGAGCTGGCTACTGGACAAGGGCTATGCTGGAAAGATTAAGATGATATATATTGACCCACCTTTCTTTACTAAGGCCAAGTACAACGCAAGCATCAGCCTAGAGGATGCTGATGGCAGGAAACACAATTTCCATCATCTAGCATATGATGATACATTCGAGAGAAGTCTTGAATTCTATATTTGCAATGTTACAGCAAGACTAATTCTGATGAAGGAATTGCTAGCTGAGGATGGAACAATATGGGTGCATCTTGATTGGCATTCATCGCATTATGTGAAGATTATTCTCGATGAACTTCTAGGTGAGAAGAATTTTATTAATGAGATAATATGGAGCTACAAGTCGGGCGGTTCTAGTGACAAGCATTTCTCAAAGAAGCATGATACGATTTTAGTCTACTCTAAGTCTTCACAATATTACCTTAATGTTTCCAAGGAGAAGTCCTATAATCGTGACTTGAAGCCATATAAGTTCAAGGGCGTTGAAGAATACCGTGACGATTATGGCTGGTATACTATGGTCAATATGAAGGATGTCTGGACTATCGATATGGTAGGAAGAACATCTAAAGAGCGTACTGGCTACGCAACACAGAAGCCTCTAGAACTAGTAGAGCGCATTGTCTGCGCAGCGACGCAAGAGGGTGACCTGTGTGCAGATTTTTTCTGCGGTTCAGGTTCTATGCTCGAGGCTGCTGAGCGAAGCGGAAGAAGATGGCTGGGCTGCGATGTTGAAGAGCTTGCTCTTGGAATGTGCAAGAGAAGGCTAGACATGTGCAAGGCTAACTATGTGTTCATGGCAGAGAGTGCTGAGGATTCACTTAGACACGGAAGACTTGATATGAAGCTACTTAGTAAGGAGAGCCTTGAGGGTGGCAAATATATGTACACTTATCGTATAGATGCTTTCAAGCCGGATATTGATATTGGGCATATTCCTTTGAAGGAGCGACAAGACATTGAACTCATCTCAAGGAAGAATCCTGAGACTTTTATTGACTATATAATGATCGATTTTGATTACAATGGTACTTTTGATACCAAGCAAGTAATTAATGAAGGCTTGGACAAGATCACTGTTGTGTCAGGTGGCAAGATTGCGTTTATTGCAGTTGATGTTTTTGGTAGGGAGTATTATGGAGAAGAAAGATAATAAGTTTGAGATAATAATGCATGAGATTCTAACAGTGCTACTTGGTAGTAGCATTGGTTCGTTTGCAATCGTTGCAATTATGATTCCGAGCGGATTAACATCAGGTGGTATTACCGGTCTATCTAGAATCGTCCAGCAGTTCGTTAATATTAATTATTCATTCATTTACTATGGCTTCGCTATGGTAGTGCTAATAATAGTATGGATATGCCTTGGCTTTAAGGAGGCGCGGAAGATTATTGCGATGTCATTTGCTTATCCTGCAGTAATGTTCCTGTTTGAGAAGCTTGAGATTACACTACTTAACCAACAGGATATCTTTCTTTCGGCTGTATTCTGCGGTGTAGCCTTCGGTATCTCTAATGGAATTACATTCCTAGGTGGCTATTCCTCAGGTGGCACAGATTCACTAGCTAAGGTTATTAAGTACAAGTTCTTCCCATACGTTGGACTCTCGAAGATTGCTTTTGCGATTGACGTAGTAATTGTCATAGCATCGGCATTCATTTTCGGTGTTAATATTGCTCTATACGCACTTGTAATCATGTATATCACAATGAAGATGACAGATGCGGTGCTTTATGGTATCTCGGGTAAGCTTGTTGAACTGAATGTTATTACAACTATAGCTGATGAACTAAGTCAGTACGTAATGAACGAGATTGGAAGGGGAGTAACATCCACAGATATTATTGGAGAGTATACAGGTGAGACGAAGAAGCAGCTTAAGATAATCTGCTCACCTCGTGAGAGTTTCTTGATTAAGCGTTATCTTGCGAAGAGAGACCCTCAGTCGTTCGTCGCAGTGTTTCAGGTTAATTCGGTATGGGGTCTTGGAAGGGGCTTCTCAGATATTAGGGATATCGATACTTAGTCTTCTGAAAGAAGTGACAAAATCCCTTTCGACAACTCGGCGATTGCGCGGTGACAACATTGATCGTCTCTGTAGAGAATTAAATAATCATTAACATATTCATCAAGCTCTTGGAATTCATCTTTGAATCCAAGGGCTTTTGTATCTACGAAATAAGAACCAGCATATTCTTGTAGTGGAATATATATCTCAAATGATTTAGCAGGCATGTTGAAGGTAGCGCTGATAGGGAAGCTTGCATCCCTAAAATAAGCAGCACTAATTGGGTTGTAATTCTGTGTTCCTACTATCTTTAGTTCCTTGTATCCTATGTTCAAATTAGGTCTAGCGCTAAATCTTCCCTTGCAGGCAGGAACGCCATAGGATGCGATTAGCTCATCGAAGTTGCTGTTATCTAATATATGTGACCACTCGTCATAGCTTGCGGCATGAAGTAGCTTGTATAACTGAAGAACATCTTCTCTGTTGTGAGTTAGGATAACTTTCTCAATCTCAGTATTGCCAGTCCTAGCATATTCATCAAATAAAATAACATTCTCCTTGCCAGAGATTGTATCCTCACGGTCCTTGCGTATACCGAAGTATCTCTCTACAGAGCCTTGACTCAGTGAGTCTAGATATCTTGGCAGATTAGAGTATTTGCGAAGAACTCTATATAGATCTAAATCGTAATAATCGAGGTGATAAGGTAGACATAGCTTATCTAGTCTTGTATTAACGAAGGGAATATCATATCGAGTTCCATTATATGTAATCAAATAATCAACACCTTGCTCAGATAAGAATTCTATTGTTGCAGTAAGAACTCTATCTTCCTCATAGTGATTCTCTGCGAGAAACTGTGTGATCTTAACTCCCTTGTCAGTAGGGATGAGCATTGCAGTCATTACAAGCTTGCTGAAAGCGGGATTAAGACCGGTTGCTTCAATATCAAAAACACAAGGCTTAAGCCCACCGAAGTAGTGAGCATAAGCCTCGCCTGTATGTGTAGCAATATTGTATTCTCGTTCGAATCTCTTCATCTATACTAAACATTAAAGAGGAAGTGGCAGATATCGCCATCCTTTACCTCGTATTCTTTACCTTCTGATCTCAGCCAACCCTTCTCCTTGGCAGCGGATAGCTTGCCATCACATTCCATAAGCTTGTCGTATGCGATAGTCTCCGCTCTAATGAAGCCCTTCTCAAAGTCGGTGTGAATTCTTCCAGCGGCCTGAGGAGCGAGAGTGCCTCTCGTGATCGTCCAAGCTCTTGTCTCGTCTTCGCCCGTTGTGATAAACGAGATAAGGTTGAGCAGAGCGTAAGATGACTTGATTAACTTGTCGAGGCCTGACTCTTCGATGCCAAGATCCTCTAGGAACATAGCCTTCTCTTCGTCGTCGAGCTCGGACATCTCGGCCTCGATTTGTGCACAGATAACGACAACCTCAGAGTTCTCTGTAGCCGCATACTCTCTAACTCTCTTAACATAGTCGTTGTCCTCAGCAACGTCTCCTTCAGATACGTTAGCCGCATAGATAACAGGCTTGAATGAGAGTAGGTCGAGACTCTTTACAAAAGTATATTCCTCGTCGTCGAGGTCCATCAATCTTGCGGACTTGCCATCCGCGATGAAGTCGTTAATTCTGTTCAGAAGATCGAGCTCCTTCTGTGCGCTTTTGTCTGCCTTGAGGACCTTCATGGTCTTCTGAATTCTTCTATCGAGAACCTCCATATCTGAAATGATGAGCTCCATGTTGATAGTCTCGATATCCGAGATAGGATCAACCTTGCCATCTACGTGAACTACATTGCCGTCGTCGAAACAACGAACAACGTGAACGATAG
>R21__coassemble_987_pt1 | contig 20789 bp, 12 predicted proteins | sample R21__metabat2_high_PE_019 | metagenome-assembled genome bin R21
TATTATATACTATATTACGATAAGTTGTTACCCTCGTTCTACCACTAATACCTCCTGCATAAGTGCTGCCAGTAATCACACAACTATCAACATAATTATAAAGGAATCCACCGTCATACCCAGATACACCACCTGCATAATCACCCTCTACCGTGGTGTTCTTTGCAATTGAATAGTTTACATAACCATTAGCTCTTACTCCGCCTGCCTGGCCAGTTGCATATATTTCCGAGTCTTCTACAACACAATACTCAATAGCGTTACTAATATACGAGTATCCAAGTATTCCTCCAACGTAATTCTTTCCAACCACATATCCATTCTTTAAATGAATATAACTTATTCGATTTGCATAATACTCGCCAGTCATAATAAATCCAGCGTATGTGCAATATCTAGTTGAAGTAATATCACTACCGTTCTTAGGTTTACATATCTCCATACCATCAATATCTACATTGCGAACATATCTCTTCGCATAGCGGATGAAACAAGCTGAAGATGTGTAATAGCTTGGATTAGTGAATGACAACGTGTAATTCTCGATCTTAATATTCTGGAAGTTCGTTGATACCGTGTCGAATACATTTGCGGTATTTGCCGCTATTAGCTTGCCGTTAAGTTCAAGATTAATATTCTGCAATGCAGGATATGTTCCATCTGCCTTGACAACACCTTCGAACCTATTTACTTTAAGGTTCCTATGCATTGTGCTACCCTTACCAGTGAAGTCAATATCCGCTATGAGCTTATAGTTCTCGTTATTATTACTTATCTTCTGCCAATCATCATAGGACGATATGAACTTATAGAATTGACATCCATTAATTCTGATATCATAACTATTGGTGAATTCCTCACCATTGCGCTTTGCTGTAATCTTTTGCAGATAATATAAATCCTTATACTGTTCAGGCTTGAGCAACATATTGATAACAGTCTCGTTATCCGACTGCTTCATAATTGTCATGTCTGATGGCTTCTCTATTGCTAGTTGGTCGAATTCTGCACCAGTAATCTCAATTCCCTTCTCGTGTTCTATTGTTATGAAGATTCTTACACTAAGATCTGTCTTCTCAACTACGTTGATATCCTTGATAACAATGCCATTCTTAGATTCAGGTCTGCCCTTTATTTCAACATCTGCTTGTCCTTGGAGTAATGTACCATCAACATCCTTTAACTTAGGCATATAACCTGCGCTAACTCCACTATAATCGAAGTTGTCGCCAAGTCCTACTGTATCTCGTAAGGTCTCTTCCTTACACAAATCCGCGTACTCAAGCAGTCCAGTTATCTTCTCAGGTGAGAAAGTGCTGCTCTTTCTTCCGTCTATTAACTGCTCTGCCGCAGCATATATCTTGTATGAAGAATAATCAGCAGTACCATTTGAATATCTTCTTACTGTACCTGAGACATTTCTATTGCTTAAGTCACCCTGCGTATATACATTCTTAGCAAGCTTGCCAGATGTATTAACCTGATTCATAATTCCACAGATAGGATAACTCTGTTCAATATTCGAGTATATTGAAATATCTACATCTGCGAAACATCTATTAATTACTCCCCTTGGACCATATCCTACTAGTCCACCAACATTTGATGTATATCCTTCAATTGTGCCCGACGCATAACAATCTGTTATTGGTATCTCTGTAGTAGCGCAATAACCAATAAGTCCACCTGTACCATAATAGTAATATCCACCATCTTTGAGTTTAACATCTAAACCAGTTACATAACAGTTAGTCAATGAACCGTTACAGAACTCTCCAACTAGACCACCAATAACTCTGTTTGCAGTGTTATCGTTAAAGGTGACATTATTTGCTCCGCTGTAACTAATATATGCCTTTCCAACAACTCTTCCTACGAACGCACCTGTGTATGAAATGTTTGCCGATGGTGACCTCTTTTCGAAATTATTAACAAATACATGATCCATATACAGTGTGTATCCACTTGGAACATAGTATATTAGACCATTTAAATAAGTACCATAAATAGTGTCAATTGTTAGATTCTTAAGTTCGCTTCCATAATAATAGTAGAATAATCCATAGGAAGTTCTGCAATCGATATTGCTTAATGTATGTCCCATTCCATCGATTTTACCCGAGAAACTCGTCATGCATACCTGTGATGTGAATCCACTGAAATCTATATCTTCTACAATCTTGTAATTCTGAGTCGTATTATTATATAGTATCTGTCTCCACTCTGTAGCATTATGAATATATCTGTAGAAATCAACTTTAATTAGGTGTTCGTTGGTTGAGAAATTCCTTGTAATTGCTGATCCACCGTAATTATTCTTAACCTTTACACTCGTAATTCCATAACTTGAGTAATAGCCTTTTGGATTGGAAATATTAATAATTACATTAGTAGTTCTTCCAACATGCTCAAATGACTCAATTTCAACGGTGCCAATATTATTGACCTTCATCTGCATTACATCACCAGAGCCTGGGTTCTTAAGAACTACCTTCACCTTGGCAGTATCATCAGTATGTTCAAGCACCTCAATAGACTTGACGTCTACCGCTTCGCTGTTGGTTAATACCGGCAACAGAATCATTTTCTGAGCTGGCATACGGCTATCAAGCTTAACCTGTGGATAATATCCAAGTTCTGGATATGTTGTTGTATCGAACTGACCCGTTGTCTTAGAGTTAAGTACATCAGTCTGGAAGTCAGCGTCATAGAGTCTTGTCTTGTTTACTCTTAGATTTAGCTTGTTATTAGTATGAGCAGAATCAGTTACGTAATATACATTACTATTAGTCTTAGTATCATCATTATTAAGTCCTACAGCTGGTCCGAACGCAAGAGCTCCTTTCTCATAAGCCTCTTCTCCAACAGAGTACGAATCTCTTACTGTACCATTATTGAATCCTACAATAGTACCAACTGCTGTTTCATCTAAGTCTTCATAATCTAGCCTGAGATTGCTAGCCATCTTGACAGCAGCAAGACTGTATACATTGGAAACCTTTCCACTAGTATCGTTGTAACCAACAATACATCCTACTCTCTTCCTATAGTTTAAATCTATATATTCTTCTCTCTCACCATCGTGCGAATGGTCTTTATATACATCGTTCGGATACGTTGCATACAAGCTCTCGCCATATATGTATCCATCACATATTGATCCGTTGTTCTCTGCTACACAGAATGATGAATTTCTCTTGCAATACATTGGAGCAGTTGTTTCCACAACGAAATTACACAGCATTCCACCACTATTATTTCTATTGATGATTCCTGCTATTCCATCATTAGCAAGCTCCGTTGTTCCATTGAAGTGCATAAATATATTTGAAATAGTTCCGTCATTATCTAGTACAAACGACGAAGCCCTCAGTGGTGTCTCATAATGCACACTATTAATTGGAGTTGTATTCTCATACCAAGAATATATTACTACATTCTTGAGTTCTCCCTTGTTATTGCTAAACAAGTATCTCCAAGTGTCAGTAACAGCGGTTGTTAATGTCTTACCATTGAAGTCAATTGAACCAGTAAATGGTACATCTATTGATTGAGGGTTAGTAGTAATATCTAAATCTTCAAGAACAATATAGTGTCCCGAAGGATTGTCAGCTACTGCATATAAATCTTCTACTGTCCTTATTGGTTCAACATCATAATAAGTATCGAAAACAATCGAATATAGTTTCTCATCTTTATCGGTGCTAGTATTGTGTACCCATATTTCCAATGTATAGTCAGAATTTACAGGTAAGAAGAATGATAATGGTCTATCCTCGTTAGACATAATTCTTCCAGACATTGTATATGTAATAGAATCATACCTCTCCTTGTTTTTATAAAGAACGAACGTAACTTGCCTGTCTTCAACTACATCATATTGGTCATAGATTCTATATACAAAAGATGCTCTTTTCTGTGTTGAAGACTTGTCTTCAATCTGCATCAAGCCGAGAGTTGCACGAGCACCTCTTGATGTATACAGAACATACTTCTCCAATACGAAATTAGACACTCTATCAGCAACTCGATATCCTCTTGAATACTCGACTGAATATACCTCGAATTCAAAAGGTCTCATCTTATATTCATCCTCAGGTGCAGTATATGTATACCTAATCCAACCTGATTCCGCGTCATCCACGCGTGTAACATCAATCTTTATTAGGTCTACTTCTGTCTGATCTTCTCTTCTTGCACGCATACCAACATATCCGTCAATTACAGCCTCATCTAGGTCGTTTACACGGATATCAAATGATATTGTATTATCTGTATACTCGAAATTCCTTGTCTCAACAATTGCTGATCTTCTTAGCGTCTTCAGGCTCTTTGTGCTGAAGATTGTATCGAAATCTGTGTCTCTTAGTACCATGCAATATTAGAGAATCTGCCTTGAGATTGTATTCTGTAACTGAACGCAATCCCTCATATTCAAGTTCTATTGTACCTCCTGCCTTTAATTCCTCTAATTGCTCGTCTGTTAATTTGATTGTTCTCTCTGTACCATCTGGTGCAACAAGAGAAATGGAATATTCTGCCATTAACTGTACTAATGCTGGCTTGGTTCTACTCTCAAGCTTGATAGTAACAACGGCTCTATCATCATCTAATTCTTTAACTTTAGATAGTACATATATCTTTCCTAATGTAGAAAGTGGTACAGTTGATACTCTTGTCTCAGCAAGAATATTATCCAAGACCTTACCACGGCCATCGTTAACATCAAAGTCTGCGAATATCTGTAAATTGATTATTTCGCCTGCATCAAGATTATTAAATTTAATGTTTGTCTCGTCTAACGCTAGTGCTCTATCTGCTAATACTGCTCCGCTTGAATTAGTAGCCAGAATTCTATAATTCTCCATCTCAACATTATCGTTGTTCTTTAGATCTAGTTCTAATTCAATTGAACCAACTGTATTTCTCGTTATCCTCAACTTAAGCTTAGGAGACTGCTTACATGTACGTGTCTTTCCCTCGTTGTTTACAATTGGTAGTTCGTTTCCGAAAGAATCATATACATGGAGAGTATATATTACTTCATCTTGATTAGATGAAATACTATCATCTGTCTCGAACGTTAATGGTTTACCTTCGATTATTTGTCTTATCTGAGAAGATCTAAGGTAATATGTGTTATTTCCTGTTGTAATAGACATCTTAGATATATTCTGAACAGATTCTTCTTTGGCGCTAGTAAGCAAGGTAATATCTTCTACTACGATACTCTGCTCCCTTATTTCACCGTTCTTAAACGAGAATTCAATTGGTGTAAGAGATGAGAAACTCTTAGTATTAACAACTTCCTCTTTTACCTTAACATCTATATATTCACCGGTATAGTTCTTGTACTTGTAGGTATAGATCATCGTATATTCTGTACCGGCTTGAAGGTTACTTGCGGTGAAATTTTGTGTTTCTCTAAGATATTTTCTAGCTGCAATCTTGCCATCTTTCCATATTTGAAGCTCAACTCTGCCATTCTTCAAAGTGCCAGATGGGTCATCCATATATATGCTTGACTTCGCGCTATATACAGTCGTAGTAAATGAACCAACACTTACTGATGGTGCTCTCCAACTTGCTGGCTTCTCAACAACTGATGATTTTGACGATGTGCTAGTATCATCAGACTTCTTGCTCTTTATTAAATTGCTAACTGTACTTTCTTTTACAACTCCAAGGCCCTTTACAATCTTAGGATAAGAATATGTCTTTCCACCAATTGTAATTGTTGTCTTATCGTTAACTTGTGCGGTTGCATTATATACAAGATAATCCTTAACAGGTGTATACCATCTAACCTGTGCTTCTTCAATATTCATAATACAGTTAGCTGGTAGATAAAAATCATTTGATTCGGTGTGAAATACAAGCTCTTGAGTATTAATAAATAGTCCTGAACTCATTCCGAAGAAAATAAAGTTATCATCGCTAATCTGTCTATATACATTGTTATGAAGACGTCCTTGAGACACTATCATGTTCTTTTTGATATTGCTCTCATCGAAATATTCATTGTATAGAACACCTTCATCTGAAAGGAATGCAATACCAGAATTATCGTTGAAGAACATTGGATACGACAAATCGATTGCATCATGTTCCTCGCCAACAACATAGCCTAATGCTGTTCTATAAATCTTCTGCTGATTCTTTACAGCAAAAAGACTAAGATTGTCTTTCTTCTTAGTGTTCGTGCCATTCAGTGCACTCTCAACCTGGCTAGCATTAGCTATCCTTCCATCATATTCAATTGCTGATGCCGGTATAAATACGAGTGATTGTATTGTAATGAACAATATTATCCCCGCTACAACAACCGCAATAATTTTCTTCATGAATAGTTCCTCTTTTGTTTATTTATGTTTATTTATATCTCTCTAAATCTTCTACATTCTGGTGCAGAATGATACCGCTGTCTTTGCTTTCCATTCTGTCTGTATCTAGATAAATTACATAGTTATTATCAAACTGTGCGGATACACTTGCTCCTTGTGGAATATCTGTAATTGTTCCACTTGCATAATCATATGCATAACCTGGCTGATTATATGGTGCATACACATATGAGAAAGGTGTCAATGCAATTGTATCTGAACCAATAGTTACCTGAATATCTCTTGTAAAGAAATAAGTATCTTTACAGTCATACATGAAGCATCTTTCGAGGAATGCTGTATTCTTTCCCCTTTTCATTATGTATTTATCCTGCTCCTTAGTAATTTCTGTAAAAGGCAACAATCTTCTTGGCGCCTGCGCCTCGTATGGTTGAACAACCGAAAAGGCAGGTACCAACAGTGCATAATTCTTCTTCTTGTGAGAATATACTGGTACTCTGTCTACACTATTACCATTCGAACACTCTATTAATTCATCCTGAACAGTGATTCGTGCCCCTTCTTCTATTGGTACCTCAATACCACATACAATCTGATAGCAATCAAACTCTAACGTATGAGAATACTTGCCCCTGATGAAGAGTGCTGAAACAATAGCAACAATTACGATGAGAGCTGCTAGTATTATTATTGTTTTCAGCCTATTATTGTTCTTTCTCTTTTTCCATTTGTTCTTCATCTTGTATTTCATTATTCTCTCCACTTGTCTTTATTCTTCTTAATTCTGAACTGTTTCTTAGGAATAGCATGTGCCACAATATATAGAACGCTATATATGCCAATATGGCAATGCAGACAAGAATATATAATATCGTAACCGTTGCATCCACTTTTATTTCTTTGTTATAGCTTAGCATTAGTTCTGCAAATAACAGAAATAGTGAAAAGAACAACGTGCTACATACTTCCATTATTATTAACTTCCAATGCATACCCAAGATAATTATCATAATGCCAATCATTGATAGCATTAAGATTACGCCTGCATTAGTCTTATATTGAAACAAAACACACGATAATACAAATATCGATTCGATAAGAACGAAACAGATATATGCTAATTCTCGTGTGCTTCTTTCAAACATAAAATATAAGAAAGGCATCTTGCCTCTTTTATATTCAAATCTATTTACAATAATTGGGCAAAGAATTGCTGCAACAATTGTTAACACAGCGACAACTAGCAAGAATTCTTTCCAACCATACAGGCTCTCCCAGACCCCCGTTATAAACATGGTTATTCCTTTATCATCATTTCAAAAGTATTGTTCTTATGCATAAAATATCCATCGACATTATTAAAATTTATCTGATCATCACCATCTAATATTTCGACAGACCCTTGGATTTCACCAATCATTGGTAAATGATCCTCCATAATAAGAAGGTTCAAATTGCGTGATGTAATTCTTATAATAGTAACCTTATTATATTCTTTTAGGCCATTCTTATAATCGATTACCCTAACCTTCATTGTCTCCTCCTGCGCTGGAATAACTTCCAATATATGAGAATTTAGTCTCACTAACATCATCATATTTTCCTGAAAGAATTCCTTCTACGTCATTTAGTACGTCCTCTAGTGGAACGAATTCTCCCTTGATTCCAGTAAAATTCTCCGCTATATGCATAGGCTGTGAGAAGTAATTCTTGAGTTTTCTTGTTCTGAAGAATACATTCTTGTCGTCATCCGAGAGCTCGTCGATACCAAGTACTGCGATAATCTCTTCAAGCTCGTTATATCTTGAATAGTACTTTATTGTCTCTTCTACAAGATTAAAGTGTCTTTGACCTATTCTATCTGGGTCAATCATCTTACTTGTTGTATGGAAAGCATCGATAGCAGGATAGATGCCCTTCTCCGCTACACTTCTTGACAGTACAATCTGACCATCCAAGTGAGATGTAATCGTCTGTACTGCTACGTCTGTTAGGTCATCGGCAGGAATGTATATTGCCTGGAATGATGTGATACTTCCCTTATCTGTTGAGCATATTCTCTCTTCGACTTCAGCAACATCTGTCTCGATTGTTGCGGGATATCCATTCTCAATTGGCATATTATTCATACTCGAGTTAATCTCACTCTTTGCCTGAACAAATCTATAAATATTATCTATGAAGAGAAGTACATCCTGCTGCTTCTCATCTCTTAAATATTCTGCTGCCGTTAATCCACTATATACTGCCTTAGAACGTGATGTTGCGTTCTCACCCATCTGTCCAAAAACGGTAACCATTTTGTCGAGCAAGTTCGCTTCAACCATCTCGTCGAACAACTCTTTACCTTCTCTTGATCTCTCACCTACTCCTACGAAAACAGAGTTGGATGAAAGGCCTGCATATACGTTGTTGATAAGTTCCTTAATTAGTACAGTCTTACCAACACCAGCACCACCAAGAAGACCCATCTTGAATCCCTTCTGCATTGGAGCAAAGAAGTCAAGCACCTTAATTCCTGTCTCTAAGATTTCTCCTGAAACATCAATCTCGCTAAACTCGACATCTCTGTCGTAAATGCCTCTAGTGCCTTTCTCTAGCATAAGGCTATCGTCTAAAGTATTACCATATGGATCAAATACTTTTCCAAGGATGCTATCATTATATGGCATTTCGATAGACTTCTCTTCTTCAGCATAAACTGTCATTCCCTTCTTCATCCCTATCATTGTGCCAAACGGAATAGCCTTAGCTGTTGAGCCATTAATTTCGATAATCTCAAAATTAACAGTATCATTGCCATTCTTAACATAGACAACATCTCTGCTCTTAACCTTGCTATCCCCAATCAAAATAGCAATGTACATATCTGTTACTTTAATAACCTTACCAATATTGTTCATTATCTCTTCCTCTGATGTAAATAATTCTCAGTCTGTTTCTTAAATGCCTTGCTTCGCATTTCTTTACGTGCTATTCTTTCAGCAACCTGTTCCATCTCTTCAATTCTATGAATAGATTCTTTGGTTGTATTCTGCCTTAAGATGTTCTCTGACGCATTTGAATTCGCCAACGTAATCTTAACTTCATATGAAACATAACATGCTATCAAGTTCGCAAGCAGTGCATTTACATCTCCTTCGATTACGAAGTCCTCCCTATAACTACTTGGGTCCTTGCCCTCTAATTTCAGTGGATATATGGTCTTATCCTTAACGGATATATTCGACACATTGTAGTAGTGGTTATATATGATATTAATCCTACTGTGCTCATAGTTCTTTACACTGTTCACAATGAAATCCTGAAGTTTATCGCTCTGGTTCAATGCTTCTTCTTTATTCATAACGAGTATAACATTAGGATTACTTGCTTCTGCTGGTTTAAGTTTTCTTCCAATAATAATCTTATGGCTGTTTCTTTCGAACAATTCTTTGTTCCTCATTACACGCTTAATCTGCGCATTGTAGTCACCACAAAATCCAAAATCGCTTCCAATGAATATATCTAATTCTGGTCTATCTGGATTAGGAAGCAGAATTCGTTTATCGTGTATCAAGTTACGATTATTCAAAATATTATCTATTATGTTCTCGATAACGTTTCCCAAATTCAAATACTTCTCTGCGTTCTTCTTAGCAGAATCAACACGTAGAAGCGAGTGGAAATTCATTACCTTAACTACGTTCTTAATACTCATTATTGTTCCTTATTTATCAAAAGTTTCAATCATTTCTTCTAATGAGCGAAGTTGGAATTTGCCCTGGTTAAATTTCTTAAGCAAGCCCTTTCCTTGCAGAAGTGCATCTCTCAATTCCTGACCCATTTCATCCATATTAACAAGTTCATAAATATCCCTTGTCTCAAGATAACTCAGCAACTCTCTTCTAATTCTTGCTCCAAGCTTCTTCATGTCTTTGGTCTGTACGGCACCACCAAGTCTTGATACAGATAGGCCGTAATTGATAGCCGGCTTCTGTCCTTTATCAAAATTCTCTTTTGACATAACAATCTGTCCGTCAGTAATAGAAATTACGTTAGTTGCGATATAGTCAGTAATATCTCCACCTCTTGTCTCCATAATTGGTAAGATGGTAATACTACCTCCACTCTTGTGCTGACATCCCTGTTCTAGCATTCTTGCATGAACATAGAATATATCAGCTGGATATGCATCTCTTCCTGGATCCTTACCAGATAATAGCGCTATTTCTCTATATACGTCGGCTTGTCTCTTTAGGTCATCAATTACAACGAGTACATCTATACCTATCTCCATCATCTGCTTAGCAATGCTTAGTGCTACGAACGGTGTGAGCGAAAGAACTGGTGGCTTCTCGTTGTTGAACGCAGCTAGTATTACTGTATATGACATTGCGCCGTGCTTAAGCAATTCTTCATATACTTCCTTAACGTTCTTCTTAGTCTTTCCAACTGCAACGTATATACATAGAGTCTTGCTTCCTCTTTGATTAACGATTGCATCAAGGGCAATTTGAGTCTTTCCAGTCTTCTTGTCTCCAATAATCAACTGTCTCTGTCCACGTCCAATAGGATAGAGCATATCAATACCAGCGATGCCTGTAAGCATTGGTCTATTTACCGCAGTTCTATCCATAATTGGAGTTACCGGGCTTTCAATAGGTACCTTTTCTGCTGTTTCGAAATAGTTACCTGTCATTAAATCTTTGCCAAAAATATCTACGACATGTCCAACGCTATCGTTAGAGAAGGAGGCTGTTAACACTTCTCCAGTTGCTCTAACAACATCATTTACATATACAGGCTCTTCTTGATGAACAAGTGAGATTAGAACAGAATTCTCTTTGATTTCATTTATATAACCAAAAGTATTGTTGCCAATCACAACTTTTTCGAAGAAGCAAACATCTTCGAGACCTTCCGCCTCGATTATGTAATCTCTAATTCGAATTACTCTTCCTGTCTGGAAAATGTTTCTCTCGTCCTTGATATCATCAATCTTCTTAATAATATCCTGCTGGAATTGATCACTCATTAAATATGCCTCCAAATTTATAAGCTGAAATCATATATTCTGTCTCTGAACTTAACGATATATCCCTCAACCATACTCTCGTCTTTAACGTATTCTATTCTCGAACTATCTGTGAAGGTCTTATCTTCTACACATCTCTCACCCGTTGGCGAAATGATAGTTATCTTAGTATCATTCCTATAGATATATGAATCTAGATATTCGATAAACTCCTCTACTCTAAAGTTCTTATTCTTAGCAAGGTAGTCCTTAACAATTTTGCCCTTTTCTTTAGATTCATTAGCAATGAATTCCATTATTGGTGCTGTTGAATCTGAAGGAAGCGTCAACATTTGATATCGCACTTCTTGCGAAAAAATGTGTCTAAGTTCTTGGTAGTCGTGTAACTCCGTGGAATATGGACATTCTAATAACTTCCTTACTAGCTTATTCATCTCCTCGGTAGCCTTACCCTTGAACACATTCTTAACCATTGCGTATTGTGCCGCAAAACTCGTGTTCTTATACACGACATCTTCGTTTCCACCTACGACAACGTATTCAACATTGTTACGCTCTTCAACAGGGTCCTCGTTAATACTTTTGCTAAGGTACAGTTCGTATTCGTCACGAAGCTCTTTAAGTTCCTTGCTCTTCTTCTCAATGTGGTAATCGTATTCGTTAAGACTGCGAAGGAAATCTGACTTAACTTTCTCGTTAAGTCTCTTAACTATTTTCGAAATTACCCACAATAACAATAATACAAGTAATACAAGTACTATGAATGCAGCAAGGAATAACTTAGCCATATCTTAATTCTGTTTATCCTACCATTGGATTAAAGAACAATAACACGAAAACGAATGCAAAGAGTAATAGCAACAGTACTGCAACTATTACCGCAACTATTATTGCCGACTGAATTACATCGCTCTTAGTCTCTGGGTTTCTTCCTACAGCCTCCGCAACTTTAGAGCCGAGGATTCCTAAACCAATTCCTGTTCCAAGGAAAGCGAGTCCTAGAATTAAACCTATTGATGTCATTGTTGAAGAAATAATTTCGTTCATCTCTCACTCCTATTAATCAGATGTTTCTAAGCTTGTTAATAATAAATGATATCAAGCTATTTTTAATGGTATATTTGCTCTTAATATTAATTGCTTCTCCGGCGTATTTAGCATTCTCAATAGACATGATGTAACTATTCGTATTTTCAGATACAGACCCTACATAAATCTTCTTAGTCCATCCGCCAGAAATAGCCTTGTTGATGTTGATAGAAGCTACCGTAATTGGATCTCTGCTTTCATCCGTCACAACTAAGTCTGCAGAATCGAGAACATATTCATCTTCCATTTCTACCTTGACGGTTAGATACTTGTCGGTAAGTCTTTCAACACTTATTTCTGCTGGTACCGTCGCAGTTCTTACTTGTACGACATTCTGTATGTTCTGTTTGAGTACAGTTCCCTTTCCGCTCTTTACATAATTATCGTAGCATAGTGATATCTGGTATAAGGTGTCAGGCTTAAGCCCTCTAACGTCAATTGTTGTGTCTGCCTTATTGAGTTCAATTCGCGTTGGCTCTTCTCCCTCATTATCAGGTTCGCTTACGAGCAAGTAACAACTGATGTAATTGTTCTCGATGTCTGTAATGCTGTAATTTACCTTGATGCTATTTACGTTAGGCTGTGTGCCTCGAAGAGTAATGGACTTATCAAGATTAGCTGTTGTGCCACTAGATGTGCCGCCTCCACTTGTTCCGCCTCCAGTGCTTCCGCTTGTTGAGCTCTGGTTATTGGTTGTTGAGCTACTGCTATTCTTCTTGGTGTCGGTCTTATCTTTATACTTGTTAGTACTTCCACCTATTGCCTTAAGGTCTATCTCCTTCTCACCAACAATCATCTTCTCGTTGCCTATATCAAATGTAATATCACCACACACAAGCTTCATTGGATTAACAGTCTTTAGGTTAACTTCATCGTTGACTAACTGAGCATTACCTGACTTGTCAATATAGATATCCAAATAAGTTCTTGTCTGCAAGCCCTGTTCAACACTTACAATATCTCCGCCTGTCAGCAGATATCTTCTATCGGCTAGCTTAAATAGCTTCGCTTCTATTCCTTTGTTAGGCACCTTGGTCTCGCCATCTATGCTAACTACACTTCCGTCGGTCTTTACCTGATAGCCTGAGCCATATATTCTCACCTCTCTACTACCTGGTACCATAGCAACGCTGTGCTCTCCGAGTTCATAACTGCCACTGTGCTTAACATCAATGTAATATTCTTTATTCCACGACTTCGAGATCTTGCCATCAGCATCGGTATTGATGAGCTCACAATTCTTGTCATAGATTATTAGACCCTTTTCCGATGCATAGGAATCTGCAGCATTGATTACGGCATACACCATAACGGCACCAAAACCAATAAGGAGTATTAATACTACTACTCCAAAAGCTCCGAAGGCTTTTTTGTTTGATTTGTTAATCTTCCTCATTTGTTATTGCCTTTCACTTCTTTAATATGAGAAGGACCTGCTCTCCTGTGCAAGTATCTTTCCTGTATCGTCTAACAATTGCATTACTATAGTGTATCTGTCGTTGGTCTTGAGACCTGCATCAATAGTAACTCTTCTTGAAACGTTATTTACACCAAATTTCACGAACTTAGAAGCTGGAATGTTTCCAGATATTGGGTCAACTCCTGATAACGTGTTCGCAAAGATTGTGTAATCCATCGAGCTAACCTTCTCAAATCCTTGAACATCGTAGAATTCTACAATTACAGAACCTCCATCATTACTCTTAGCGAATATATCGCTGTATCCAATACCGTTGGTATTAAGAGTCTTTACATAGAAGTATTTCTTCAATGTTGTGAAGTTCGTTCCTATATATTTGTTGTCTACTTGTGTCTCAACAACCATTGTATATTCTGCATCGTCTTGTAGAACCGGATCTGTGGAATTATATCCAAGAGTAAGAGCCTTATAAGTTGTATTATTTGTAATGATAAAATTCTCTTCTTTGATTGGTGTCTTGCCAGCGGTGTCCGCAACTCTACCAGAATAGTACGAAACCTTAACCGCTCCATTCACAATCGAGAATCTTGAATCTCTAACAACAAGTGTTGAACTTACGTAATTCTTCGTCACTCCACCCGATGGCACCTGCTTGGCTATCATAGTTGCCGTGATTGTAGGATCTGGTAGTGCTGTAAGTGTGAATGTTGTAGATTTTGAACCTACACTTTCATCAGTTGAAGAAGTATATGCCCTAGCTGTTAGCGTATATTTATGACCATATACTAACTGTGTTCTTCCAGGGATAGCATTCGTATTGCTACTTCCTACTGGTAACGCCAATGTCATTGTAGGCATTATACTAGTAGTATTTGCGTAACTACCTAGGTCTATTACCTGACCAGTTGCCACATCTTTTAATTCATATGTAACATAGAATCCTGTAACAACCTTCAGCGTATATTTATACATAAGACTCTTCAAACCATATGATGTTGAAGAATACGAATACGAAATTGCACTGAATCCTACGTCTCCAAGTGTTGAGAAGCCACCAATAAATTCATCGCCTGATTCTGTAAGCAGTTTAAGTGTCTCTACTGTAGAACCATCCTCGAACTTACCGTATATAGCATAGTAATAGGTCTTTCCTTTGGTTAGAGCTGGGTGTCCATCCCTTCCAACTGCAACCGAAACATTCTTCTGGTCTGAAGAACTTGTAAGTGTAATCTCGTATGTCTTGTTAGGATCGTTGTAGTCCTCCAATCCTGCTATTGTATCGCTCACAACAAGATATAACTTGTTGTCCTTCAGTGTTGACTTGTCTTTTCCTACATAGTCGAATGTAATTGTTGCATCAGTAACGCCTGGCTCAACATTATCATTCTTTACTATCGGTCTAATATAGTTGAATGTGATCTTGTTGGCACCCTGTGTAACAGGGGCAATCGACGTAGTGTCTACTCTTCTTGTGATATAATATGAGTCTATCTTGTAGTTATTACCTGTAAGGTTGGTGTCTAATCCTTGTGAATCAACAGTGTATTTGAACTCTTGCGCTGTTTCTCCAGTATATCCAGTCTGTGCGTTAACATTCTTGAGCTTCTTGCCTTCAAAATATTTAACTGCAGACAAAGTGCCACTCAGTACACCCGCACCATAGTCTTGGTTAACCAAGTACAGCGAATCTTTGAGAGTTCCATTGATGTACTGGTATCCACCTACTCTAGTATATTCTTCTAGAACAACTGGATATGCCGAACCACTTCTACTTGCAAGATCTGTACCTAGTTCATCATTCTCGTAGTATGCTGTTACCGACACAGTAATCTCTTTCTTCTTGAAATCGGCAACTCTTATTAGAGGAATGAAAGCAGTATTGTTATCGTCTAGTGTGAGGTAGTCAAACACCATTGTTGTTCCATCGCATTTAAGTGTAGCCTTAATAGCTGCAATCTTTGATAATTGCGCTGACGACGTCGTATCCGAATCAATAACTATCTTCAGGTTGCTTACATCCTTGTCCATGTGGAACTTGAGTAACTGGATACTTGACTCAGCATTCCTTGTGTGCGACATAGGTTGAACTGTATATTCTTCCTCAGTAACCGATCCAGTATAATTAGCAATTGGATCGTAATGCGATACTTTCTTCAAGATGGATAGCGTTTTAGTTCCACCTTCTATTCCTGTAAGATCTATCTTCTTGGTTCCGTCGCCTGCATCTTCGTCCCATGTGTATGACCTAGATGAAGTGCCATTAACAATGCGGAATTGGCTGTCTGCACTGCTAGCATTGTTAGGGTCTACCTTGTATGCGTTATCAGTATCAACATACTTGTATCTAAACATCATATCGTACTTAGAAGAATTAGAATTGTAAACGCTGTTCTTCAAGTACATATACATATTAGGCGTCTCCTTAGGGCAAGGACAAATTGAAGACCTTAATACAGTAGAATTCGTTGCTCCTACCGCATCCTTAGGATAATTCGCTGTAATAGGATCGCCACTCTCTGCGAGGTTAAGCTCTACTTCGTATGTGAATACATATAAATTACCTCTAGAAGTGGTTGTATCTGCCTTGATAGGCACTTCCCATGCTGGAAGCGATGATGCATCGCTTGATACATTCTTTGTCGTGTTAGCAACAAGCTCTGCAGTGCTCAAGTCTACCTGGCTCTGGCTAACATAATTAGTCAGCTTGTACATCTTATAAGTTACATTCTTAGCATACTTAAGAGCATTAGAAGGATAGCTCAATGCCTTAACACTGTAGCCTACAATAGTATCGCTCTTTAAGTGTAGACTTGCATCAGCTGCGCCACTATTTGCTATTTCCTTATACTTGGTCTTACCTGCCTCTTCCTGCATGTCACCGAACAGAACTTCTGTAACATTAATTGAGTCGTTAATATTCGCTGGCAGGTTAGGTACGAATCCGTGTTTCTGAATTATGAATTCTGCTACCTTGTTGTCATCTCCAATTATTTCTATAGAGTTGCTGAAGTCCGTGTAGTCTACTGCATTTCTTATCTCAAGCACATAAGCATCACTCGTAACCTGTGCGTTGCTCATTCCGAATGTGCTAGGGTTAATCTCATATGGAGTCTCTGCTGACTTACTAAACAGTCCTCTCAGCGTTGAGTTATATGTGTAATTAATTGGATCTACCGAAGATGCCGCATTAGTAACGTTCTTTCTTGCCCACTCGTCGCCCTTGGTAATATTGCCACTTCCATCATCAACGCCCTTGTACATTACAAGCTGAAGGCTGTTCATGGTACTCATCTCGTATGCTGGGTTAATCTGTTCCGCACCAATGCTTGGTGTGTATGATTCGCCAAGATAAATATTGGCATTAAACGCATACTTCTTAAAGGATTCATCAGTTGTCTTGAGGGCTTGAACTTCGGCTTTAACCGCATCCGGCTTCTCCTTAGTTGTTACCTGGAAACTGCCGAGATATATCTTCATAGGGTCGTTGCCGTCATCTAAATCTGCCATACCCATAAATGTAACTGTGTATGTAGTGTTCGATCTAAGGCCCGTTACCTCTATAGGTGTTGATAATTCTCCATTTTCGCTAACATCCCACTGCTTAAGCTGAACATCTCCACCATCATTACCTGTGATAGAGTATGTAATTATGTTAGGTCTAACCACAACGTCACCATCATCGTAGATTGTTACAACTCCTCTGAAGCTATCGTGCTCAACACCTTCCTTCTTCACGCCCGCTGATGTTGTAACGTCTTGAGGTGTGAAAATTACTGATGGGTATGTAGCAGATGTCATTGTAAATACTGACGAGAAAGGTGTGCAGCATTCAATAATCTTCTCATTGTCATCGAATATTGCTACGGCTCTGTATACATATTTAACATTTCTCTTGAGATTAGTGTCGTCAAGCTTAACGGATACACCTGATGTCTTCTTGCTCTCAGCTGAATATACAGGGTCTCCTGTTATCTCCCCATCTACTACCTGTGTAGCTTCATATATCTCGAACACCATCTTGTTGATGCCGTCATCATCATCGACAACTGGAACACCGCTCTCGCTAGTTAGATATAGCGAGAATGCCTTGCCTGACCTGTTAACCGTTACCTCTGGTAAACCAAGCTCAGGCGTTGTCTTAAGTGTCTTAACTACCTTCTCGATATCATTATCTTTAGTAAGTACACTTGCTCCAGTATATAAATCTGTTAACACAATTGTATATTCTGTATTGGACTCGAGACCCGAAAATGACCATTCCTTGCCGTCTGACATAGTCTTAATCTCTGCAAGATTAATTGCCTCTGACTTCTCTGCCACGCCTGTCTTGTTGTTAACGAGTTCAACCTTACCTGTCGTAATCTCAGAGTATTCCTTCACAGCTATGTTCATATTAATCTTGTTACTGTCTACGCTGCTCTTCGTCATTCTAATGCCTGTTGCATTAGTTCTAAAGAGCTGAGATACGAAGTCCTTATTATACTTCTCACCCTTGAACTCGTAGTCTGAGTTGGCAGCAAGTATGTACTCCTTGTCAGGGTTCAATCCATCTGTGTTAACGGAAATCTGATACTGTCCCTTCTGAACAGTCTTCTCCCATACCTTCTTGCTTGTTCCTCTCTCGTATATTGCAACAGTAACACCATCCTCGCTGAGGAGGTCATCGTCGTCTGTTATCTCTATCTGTGCAGCAACTGATACTAAGCCAACATCCATAGATGTAACTGCAAATTCTGGGAAGTTGATTGTTTCTGTTGGTGTTGTTCCACCACCAGATCCACCACCACCCGAAATTGTAGTGCTACTACTGTTGTTGGTTGTGTTGTTAGTAGTTGTCTTGTCTTCTTCCTCTTCGTCAACATTGATGTTGTCGTTGGAGTTGATTACCATCTGATCTAACGACAACTTCTTATCCTCTCCAAGATAGATGCTTCTGTCGTTAAGCATGATAATTGCGCCATTATCTAATTTAATGGATGCGTCTGATGAGATTGTCTGGTATGTTCCATCTCTGTGTGTCAGTTGAACAACGCCCTCATCCTTATATTCAAATTCTACATAGCCATCTAGCTTCTTGTCCTTGCCTTCTGCGATATGTGCAGTGACACCTGTGCCGACTACCATGTATTTGTTCTTTTCTATTTTCCACAGGAAATTAGACATTCTCTGTTCCTTGTTAGAAACCTTGAATGAATATGTCTTACCTGAGCTCTTTACAAGTGCTTCCGCAGGGATATTGTAATAATTGAGGTTCTCGTTGCTTAACTCGTCCAAGTTAACGAAAACACCCTTAGAAAAAGATGATAGGTCATTATTAGAATAGTGTACGAAACTATACTTAGAGATTGTGCTCTTGCCCTTCTCTCCCTTGAGCGAGATCTTGTTAGGGTACTTGCTCTTGTATTTGCTGTTAGCATTGAAGTAGATGTTATTGCTAGCATCTCCCTCTTCGGCATATACCTCTCCGAGAACATATCCGTCTTGTCCGAAGGTACCCTTAGCACTATTGGTAACAAATATTCCGAGCACTACGAAAACAACTGCCATAACAACTGCTACGGCACCAAATATCATTACTAGCTTCTGGTTCATGATGCGTTTCATGCAATCATCCCCCTTATAAATATAATATCTTTTTCAAATATCGGAATCCTTCTCGCTGTATCACAACTCGAAATAGCCGATAATACCCCTATGTTAGTCATACATAGTGTATTATACGCTTCTCTTTCCTTGCAATCAAGTTAAATCCCCCCCCCATTTTTTAATAAATTGCACTAGCAACTAAAAAAGAACGCCATCCTTGCGAATGACGTCCTTCTTCTCTTGAAACTTTCGAAAAGCTTGCGACTATCTCTTTGAGAACTTGGAGCATTGGAAATACTGGGTTTTAGGTTGCTTTGTTGCAAACGTGTTGCAAATTCACGACTTGTTGGGACAACTGAAGACCTGTGATGTAATAGCCCTGCTTTCTCTTGACATGAAATGTCTTGATATTGGGCGAAACCTGACTCGGGATGATCATCCCGGAACCTTTATCTCTTGCGTATCCTCTTGAATATCTCATACTGTCGTTGAAGTTCCTGTTCCTCATTAAGCAACATTCCCTTAGCTTCAAGTATTCTCTCTATCGCCTGCTCGGGAGATAATGTGTGATACGAAAGGAACAACCGTCTTAACTCTTTTGGCTTTATGATTTTGTATACCTGCGCGGTTGTCTTTTCATAAGCAATGGCAAAGTATCTGTAAATGTATCCTATCCAGTACATTTCATTTTTGGAATATTTTACTGTTCCGTAGTTTGACACACCATATTCCTCGTTAATCAAGTCTAAAATATCATTAGCCTGAATATTACTCTCCAAAATAGATTCGTTGTCAAATCTCTTAGCCACCTTGCTCTTCATGAAGCGTCGGATAAAAATCTCAGAACTGGTTCCTATTTTGCTAATTGAATTTTCAAATGTCGTTGCCTGAAGCTCACACAAAAGCAAACCATCTTTAGTTAATATTTTCATGCGCTTACACCTCTTTACGTCAAAATCTCATCAATATATCTGCCTTGCCCTCTATATTGTTTTTTTGCAAGCTTCATTTTATCATCTCCGATTTTTGCTTCATAAGTTCTGATATTCTTATATTATTCCCTTTCGCTTGCTGCAATATAACAGCGTTCTAAAATGCTCAGCTTAGATAACGCTTTTTCACTAGTGAAAATATACTGCATGCCAAGATTTGTCGCAGCCAAACAGTGTTTGCATTGCTCATCGGTAAGATCACCCGCTATAAACGAATTGATTATCTGAAACATTCGGTTATCTGCAATTGGAGCGATTATGTAATCGCAATTCTTTGTTTTTTCAATCAATGATTTTATAATCGGATGGTCTTTATAATAGTCCAACGTGCCCCTATAATA
>R21__coassemble_1018_pt1 | contig 20418 bp, 21 predicted proteins | sample R21__metabat2_high_PE_019 | metagenome-assembled genome bin R21
GATAATAATTAATTAAGAAAGAGAGATATATATAATGGGTAAGGGTAAGCAAAGGCCACCACAATATAACAGACAGTCAATGGGATACCAGCAGAATGTCTACAAGCAGCAGATGAAGCAGAATGATGTGCAGATTCCTAAGCAGATTAACATGGATAAGATCAAGAATATCTATAAGTTCGGCGGAATTGCATGGCTCGTTCTTACAATAGTGCTAGCAATCTTTGTAAGTATTAAGGTGCTTATTCCAATGGCAATTATCGCAATTATTGCTGTTGGTGGAATGGTACTATACATGAGGAATTATGAGACGAAGTTCTTAACTGCTTATAAGAAGATGGGACTCACCAAGGAATACTTTATTAAGCAGATGAGGAAGAACGGTTCAGATGCTAAGTCACTTGCTAAGATTTCCAAGAAGTGGGACAAGATTAAGGTTGATTAATTATTTGTAATAATTGATTATTGGGATGAGGTATAATCCTCATCCTTTGTAAACTAAGTATATATTAGGAATTTGTTATGAAGATAAGACTTAAAATAAGCATAGACCATGATTATATAGAGCTTACCAAGGATAAGCCTGTGACAATTGAACAGCTGGCAGAGGAGTACAAGGACGAGCTTGAGTACCAGGTGCTGCTTGCCAATGTTGATAATAGGCACAGAGAATTGTGGTATGTAATAGACAAGGATTCCACGGTTGAACTATATGACATTCGTACTATTTGTGCTGAGAAGACCTATCAGCACAGTCTTACGATGCTTTATCTCAAGGCGGCACACGATGTGCTTGGTGATGACGAGTATGTAACAATTGAGAATTCGCTTAACCAAGGCTATTACAGCAATGTAAAGAGAGGTGAGGTAATAACCGAGGAAGAGGTTGAAGCGATATCCAACAGGATGCACCAGCTAGTTGAAGAAGATGTTCCTTTTGAATTCGGAATTGATACGGTAGAGAACGCACGCAGAATATGTGAGAAGAATGGACTTCCTGAGAAGAGCAGGCTCATTTCACAAGATGAATTAGATGATGAGGTTGAATATTATTCGCTTGGAGGATATAGGAATTATTTCTATGGCTATATGGTTCCGTCTACTAGGTATCTTAGCCTTTTCGAACTTCGCAAATACCGTAACGGTTTGCTACTTAGATTCCCTAATGCTCGTAGCCCTAAGGAGATTCCTGAGTACAGGGACGATCACAAGGTGTATGAGGCCTATGCATTAACTAAGAAATATCGCAAAGAATTCGGAGTGCATTACCTTGCCGACCTCAACGAGAAGATAAGAAACGGTCAGGCGAACGAAATGATTAAGCTGGCTGAAGAATTCCATAACGAAGGCATAGCGAAGCTTGCCGACCAAATACTGAAGAGTGGTCGGAGGATTGCGATGATCGCAGGACCTTCTTCGTCTGGCAAGACGACTTTTGCCAAAAAGCTTTGCGCTAAGCTCGCAGATGCCGGCAAGTCGCCACTGTATCTAGGCACCGACGATTATTTTCTCGAGAGAGAGGAGTCGCCGATTGGACCGGATGGCAAGTATAATTTCGAGAATCTCGACGCAATCGATATACCGCTTTTTGATAAGCAGATGAAGAGCTTGCTTGAGGGTGAAGAAGTTGATATTCCGGAGTTCGATTTTATGGTGGGCAAGAAGGTGTACGGAAAGAGAATTACTAGACTTGAGCCTGGTCAGATGATTGTTATTGAGGGAATTCATTGCTTGAATGATGATCTTAGTAAGGGACTTGATAGGGAGGATTTGTTCAAGATATATATTAGTCCGCTTACTAGATATTGCATCGATAGACATAATGGATTGTCAACGACGGATGCAAGAATGCTAAGGAGAATGGTTAGAGACAATAGGACAAGGAATTATGATGCGGCGGCGACCATTGAGACTTGGGCGAAGGTAAGGGCAGGAGAAGAGAGTAATATCTTCCCTTATAGCAATTCGGCGGATGCTGTGTTTAATACAAGTCTGGTGTATGAGACGCCACTTCTAAAGAAGTATGCAGAGCCTCTGCTTAGGGCGATAGGACCTGACAGTCCGTCTTACGGTGAGGCGTTAAGACTGCTATTTTTCCTTAAGCCTTTTGCGGTAATTAAGAAGGACGATGCGGTGCCTTCGAATTCACTGATAAGAGAATTTATTGGGGGACAAGAACTTTAATTAATGGTATAATAATGCCAAATAATAATTTCACAAGTTTTATTTTTACAAATGGAGGAACACGAATATGGGACTTATTAAAGCAGCTGTTAAGGCAGCAGGAAGCACACTCGCAGACCAGTGGTTGGAGCTATTTGTAGCTGATTCACTTGATAACGATACACTTATGACAAGAGGAAGAATCCAGTCAGGTAAGGGCTCAAGCAATAAGCATGGTAATGACAATGTAATTTCCAATGGATCTGGACTACTCGTTAACGAGGGACAGTGTGCTATTATCGTAGATCAGGGTGAGATCGTTGAGATGTGCGCAGAGGCTGGATACTACACATATGACCAGTCATCAGAGCCTACAATTTTCAAGGGCAACCTTGCAGATTCAGTAGCTGCAGCTTTTGATACTGCAGTTAAGAGATTTACTTACGGCGGAGACGCTGCTAAGGATCAGAGAATCTACTACTTCAATACTAAGGAGATTATGGACAACAAGTTCGGAACACCTAATCCAATTCCTTTCAGAGTTGTTGACGCAGCTATCGGATTTGATGAGGATGTTTCGCTGAGAGTTGCTGGTGTATATTCAGTACACATCTGTGATCCAATCACTCTTTACAAGAATGTTATTGGTAACGTAGCAACAGAATTCCACTATTCTGAGATCGAAGAGCAGATGAAGGCAGAGTTCATCGGAGCACTGCAGCCAGCAGTAAGCAAGCTATCAGACCTTGGCCTAAGACCGAGCCAGCTCCCAGCACACGTTGAGGAACTGTGCAATGCTATTAACGATTCTCTTGCAACTAAATGGAAAGAGAAGAGAGGCCTTGAGGTTGTTAGCGTAACTCTGAACTCAGTAACATTACCTGAGGAAGATCAGAAGAGACTCAAGGATGCTCAGCAGGCTAAGCTTAATATGACACCAGAGATGAGAGCAGCACAGCAGGCGGCAGCAACTCAGGATTCAATGAGAACAGCAGCAGCTAATGAGAACGGTGCAGCTATGGGATTCATGGGAATGAACGTGGCTGGTGCAACAGGTGCAGCTTCACAGGGCCTATACGAGCAGGCGGTTCAGAGTAATGCTCAGAACGCAGCAGGATTCTGCCCACAGTGCGGAGCAGCTCTTACAGAAGGAGCTAAGTTCTGCTCAAAGTGCGGAGCTAAGCTACAGTAACTCTAAGGAGTACGATTATGTCAGAATTACAAGAATATAAATGCCCCAATTGCGGGGGCTCTCTCAAGTTCGAGAGTGGTACTCAGACGCTGAAGTGTCCATACTGTAGTTCTGAGATCAACGTTGAAGCTTTCAGCGAGCCAGATCTTGGAACCAAGACGGATAGCTTCAAGTGGGAAGATATGCCTAGCAAGAAGTGGGAAGAGGGTGAGACGGAGAACATGAAGGTCTATGTCTGCGATTCCTGCGGTGGAGAGATTATTGCAGATGAGAGCACAGCAGCTACTAAGTGCCCATACTGTGACAATCCAGTTGTAATGAAGGGTAATTTCTCAGGGGATCTTAAGCCTGATTATGTAATCCCTTTCAAGATTGACAAGGAACAGGCTAAGGCAGCTTATTTTAAGCACCTTGAGAAGAAGAAATTCTTACCTAAGATCTTTAAGGATCAGAATCATATTGATGAGATGAAGGCTCTCTATGTACCTTTCTGGCTGTTTGATTGTGATGCTGATGCTTCTATCACATATGATGCAACTAAGGTGAATATGTGGAGCGACGGCAAGCGTGACTACACTCAGACCTCGCATTATCGCGTATATAGAGAAGGCGAACTTGGTTTTGACAACGTACCTGTAGATGGATCATTGGCTATGCCTGATGATTTAACACAGTCTGTTGAGCCATACAACTTCGATGAAGCGGTAGATTTTAAGACAGCATATCTCGCAGGATATCTTGCTGATAGATATACCGTAGGCGTTAATGAATCTCTTGAGATTGCTAACAGGAGAGTTAAAGAGAGCGTTGAAGATGCCTTTAGGTCAACTGTTCAGGGATATGGCACTGTAATTACGAACAAGAATTACGTTAACGTTAAGAACGGTAAGAGTAAGTATGCTCTTTATCCAATATGGATACTTAACACAACATTCAAGGGCGATAGTTATATCTTCGCGGTGAATGGTCAGACTGGTAAGATTTCTGGTAATCTTCCAATTGATAAGGGTGCATATTGGAGATACGTTGCTGCTTCAACAGGAATAGTAGGTGCTGTGCTTCTTGGCATTCAGTTCCTTCTGTTCAGTCTGTAAGGAGGTGCTGTCATGAAGAGAAGAATTAGTATTCTTGCTGTGATAGTACTCGCAGCAACTATGATAATGTCGAGCTTCAGTGTGGTGTTTGCCCAGAATGATTATCTTAAGGTTCAAGACCTTGCTAACATCATCGACGATACCAAGGAAGCAGAGATTGAAGCATATTTAGAATCTACATGCGCATCTAAGCAGTTCGACGTAGTCATCGTAACAACTAACAAGACTGATATTGACCTTGAGTCGTCAGCAGATGATTTCTACGACAAATACGGCTTCGGATATGGAGATAATCATGATGGTTGCTTGCTCCTGATTACTGCAGACTCACAGGGCCCTAAGGATTATCACATTTCCACAACAGGATACGGAATTACTGCTCTTACAGATTACGGTATCCAGTATCTTGGCGAGAATCTTGTTAGCGATTTTAAGAACAACAACATTGGTACAGCTCTTTTGAACTATAGCAATAATGTATTCGACCTGTATGATTTAGCTAAGGCAGGAACACCTTACGATGCTCCACCTAAGACATTCAATTGGGTTATATCAATCATTTTCTCGCTAATAGCAGGATTCTTGGTTGCACTTATTCTTGCAGCAGGTCAGAAGAGACAACTCAAGTCAGTTCGACTGCAGAGAGCAGCTTCTAACTACCTCAGAGAGGGTAGCTTGAATGTTAAGAGACATTCAGATGTATATCTATATTCAACAGTAACCAGCGTTGCAAGACCAGAGAATAACAACAATGGTGGTTCGAGCACTCATATTGGCTCATCTGGTACTACACACGGTGGCGGAGGCGGCAGCTTCAGATAATTATCACTTATTTCATTATTCCTTAAGGAGACATTTATGGATTACAAGATGAAATTAACTAAGGAACAGGAAGCGATTCTGAACGGTTCCGAGGGTGAGGTTAAGGCTCGTGTTATGGAGACCCTCATTCGTTATGGAGAACTCTTCGGTGCTGACGCAATGGTTCCAGTAACAAGTAAGTATAATCACCTTGTTACATCATTCGGACTCAAGGCTATCCAGGCCGTATACGACCTAATGGACAAGCTAATTGAGGCAGGAGATGTTTCACAGCAGAAATTCTCCGTAGATCCAAGACCTCTTGATAAGAAGGTTCCAAGCAATTTTGCTCAGGACTTCGTATTCAAGAAGTTCATGTACAGTAAGCAGGCTGAGTATGAGGCACAACTTCAGAAGCTAGGACTTATTGACGACGATTCATTTACTTGCACTTGCTATATGCCAGAAGTAGGCAATACACCTAATAAGGGCGAGGTTCTTTCATGGGCTGAGTCCTCAGCAGTTGTATATGCTAACTCTGTACTAGGTGCTAGATGCAATCGTAACTCAGGAATTATTGACCTTATGGGAAGTGTTGTAGGATATGTACCTCGCTTCGGATTCCTCACAGATGAGGGCCGTAAGGCTAAGTGGATTGTTGAGATTAAGACTACTAAGAAGCCAGAAGCTCAGCTCCTTGGTTCCGCAATCGGAATGAAGGTTCTCGAGGATGTTCCTTATGTTAAGGGACTTGACAAGTGGATTGGTACAGAACTCAATGACGAAGCTAAGACTTATCTCAAGGACTTCGGTGCTGCTACAGCTTCCAATGGAGCAGTTGGTCTATATCACATTGAGAACCTCACACCAGAGGCTGTTGAACTCGGTGAGAAGCTGATCAATAAGGATGCCCAGATGTACGTAATTGATGATGCAGAGCTTCAGAAGGTATACGACAACTATCCAGTAATCTGGAAGAACAAGAATGCTAAGCCTAAGCTATGCTTCATGGGTTGCCCACATATGAGCCTTGAGCAGCTCAAGAGCTGGACAGTTAATCTTGAGGATGCTCTTAAGCAATCATCAGCTACTAAGGTTGTAATTCCTACAGTATTCACAGCATCACCTGGAGTAATTAAGGCGTTTAACAAGACTGGATATGCAGAGAGACTGGCTAAGACAGGTGTTATCCTTTCATACATCTGCCCACTCATGTACATGAACAATCCTCTCTCAGAGAAGATGCCAGTTATCACATCAAGTAACAAGCTGAGAACATACACATCAGCAAGATACTATACTGATGACGAGATCTTAGAGCAGATTACGAAAGGAGGCAAGAAGTAATGAAGACTTATCAGGGTAGAGTAGTTGCCCCTGGCACATGCACAGCCGAGGCAGTTGTTTCCCGTCAGGGATTTAATACACTTGCATCTTTCCAGAAGGCTCTCCAATTCGGAGACAAGACTGCTACATGCGGAGATCAGAACAATGCTGATCTGTATGGTAAGAAGATGGCAGGCAAGGCGCTTTGCCTTCCTATGACAATCGGTTCCACAACAGGTGGTCTGGTTCTATATTGCTGCTGTTCTATGAATAGACAGCCAGCTTGCATGCTTTTCTCAGAGCCAATCGATTCACTTGCAGCTGCAGGAGCAATCCTCGCTGACGTATGGCTAGATAATGTTAGCATGCCAGTAGTTGATTCTCTCGGCGAGGACTTCCTCAATGAGGTAAAGGATGGTATGACAGTAACCATCAAAGAAGGCGGAGTAGTCGAAGTTGAGTAATCAAAGAACTAACAAAAACATCTTAATAACCGGAGGGTCCCGAGGAATCGGGGCCTTTGCGGTTAGACGATTTGCTGCGATGGGCGCAACAGTAGCTTTTTTATATAACAAGTCGCAGGATGCGGCTTTTGCGCTTAGCAAAGAGACTGGCGCACTTGCAGTGCGCTGCGACGTAGCCAATCCTAAGGCCGTAGAGAGCGCTATGGCGGTAATTAACGAGTACATGGATGGAAGAGTTGATGTACTCATTTGCAATGCTGGAATTAGCGATTTTGGCCTAATAACAGACATTGGAACGATACGCTGGAACGAAGTGATTAACACTAATCTTAATGGTGCATATTATTGTATCAATAAGGTTCTTCCGGGTATGATTAGCGCCAAGAAGGGAAGCGTGATTCTAGTGTCTTCGATGTGGGGACAGGTTGGAGCTTCCTGTGAGGTTGCATATTCAGCATCCAAGGCGGGTCTAGTTGGACTTACCAAGGCACTTGCTAAGGAGGTAGGCCCATCTGGAATTAGGGTTAACTGCATCGCTCCAGGAATGATTGATACAGAGATGAATAGAAATGTTTCTCCGGAAGCAGTTAGAGATATTATTGAAGAGACTCCATTAATGAGAATAGGCAAGCCTGCAGATGTTGTTGCTGCGATGGAATTTTTCGCATCAGAGAAGTCGTCCTTCATTACGGGACAGGTGCTTGGTGTTAATGGTGGTCTTGTGATATAGGTGCGTTCGAGTCATGAAATACACTGAGAATTATAGAGTTAGGCTAACAGAGACTGATGCAAGGGGCAAGATTAAGCCATCGGCAATCATTGATATAATGCAAGAGAATGCTATGGGCGCTATTGCTGAGATTAAACACAGCAATAGGGAGATGCACGAGAAGGACGGCAAGGCTTTCATCATTAGTAGGATGACTGTTGAACTTGATGGCATTATTCAAGAAGGCGATAATATCGAGGCGATCACATGGGCAGCGCATGGCAAGGCAGCTTCATATCCTAGATGCTACGAATTTAAGCTCGGAGATAAGAGCGTTGTGCGTGGAATAGGGATGTGGGCAATGGTAGATATTGCAAGTAAGAAGCTTGTGCTGCACAACGAGTATTATGAGGATAGTTCCTTCGAGGAGGATGCTATTACACTTGGTGTTCCGGACAGATTCCGCATACCTGCTGAGCTTGAGATGAATGAGAGCAATAGAATAACGTCAAGTATGTAGATCCTATGTGGGATGCGATACCAAATATCGCTACTAGAAATTTGAAGTCGTTTTCAATTCGTTATGCTCATGAGGCGAGGCTTGGAGATGAACTCATAGTGACTTGGGCAAGTGAACTGGGAGAAGATGGAATAGATACATACTATGTAAGATTGTCGACTGTAGAAGGCATGAAGGCAGAGTCGAAATGGGTTGTGGAATAGAATTTTGAAGAGTCGCGAATGCGGCTCTTTTTTAGTTCTTAAACGGTGTAAATAAGGTTGAAAAACGGTGGTAAAGTGGGTATAATGTAGAAAATCATTGGAGGGTAGTTATGACCATTGAAGAAATGAAGGCAAGAAAGAGGGAACTTGGGTTAACTAATGAGAAGTTAGCTGAACTATCTGGTGTTCCGATTGGGACTGTTCAGAAGATTTTTTCTGGCGAGACAAGTTCTCCTAGATACAATACAATACACAAGCTAGAGAAGGTTCTGCATTATTCACAGTCAACACTTGAGTATAGTTCAGTAGTTAGTGATTCTTTGCGAGTATCAGAGTCCATGTCATTTGGTTTAGAAGACTACGGCGATATCAAGAATCAAGTGACTAATAAGAAGAGCGCATCTCAATATATTCCATCACTTTGTAACAAGAGAATCGGAATATCAGCTGGCAAGTATAAAGTGCCAGATGATTCTTACTTCTATGACGATGAGATTGCTGAGATGTTTGAGGAGGTATAATATGAATGTGCTACTTGATACTCATGTTATATTGTGGAGCCTATACGAGCCTGATAGATTGACTAGCAAGGCACGAGATATAATAAGTAATCCTGATAATTGGATTTACTATAGTCAGATATCGCTTTGGGAATGCGAGATTAAACATAACAAGCATCCGGATGTGTTCTGCTTCAATGCATCAGATGTAGGTAACGACTGCTTTAATTCTGGCTTCTCGCAATTAGACCTACAATCTAGACATATATTATCGCTTGGACGCATTGGCGAACCTGTAGGTGTTAAGCACAATGATCCGTTCGATAGAATGTTGATGTCTCAAGCATATTCAGATAATATGCTTTTCTTAACGCATGATAAGCGTCTTCAGAATTATAATATAAGCAATGTGGTGTTTGTATAGCTAAGTTTTAACTTCAATATGGTAGGAGGACAATATGAAGCAAGTCAAGATTACAGTTGTAAAGATGGCTCGTTATGATGACTTAATAGAGCAGTATGAGAATCTCATTGAGCATGCGTGCGAGATGAAGTTAGGACAAGTATTTATTGCTAATGGATGGGAGAGGCCTGATGGCTTCTGTGATAGCGCTTGGGAGAGCATATCTCCTTTTGTAATGACACTAGCCCATGGCGGAGAGAATATCTATGATGGGTGGATGAAGAACACAAGGTCTGCAATGATTTCATGCAACGATGGGTTTAGGCCAGTCAGTTTTTATATAGAGGCAATGGACGAAGATGCAGAGTAATATATTAGGTATTAAGAATCGGACAGGTAGATTTCATGAATGGAGCTTATGATTGTCCTAATGGCAAGATGTACGGCGAGTGGAACGACTACGGAAGACTAGTCGAATACTAACAACATGGACAATAGACCCGGAATTCGAAAGAATTCCGGGTTTTTTTCGTGGAGCGAAGTGGTGGTACGACGTAAAGGCAATTTTACAAAAAGTGGAGGAATAACACGAAAAAACACGCATTTTTTCTTGCAATATGGCGAAAAGTGGAGTAAAATGGTGATGTATCAAAATCATATTGGATTATTGTCCTGATTTTTTTGACAACGAACACAGGAAGAGATGTTTACATGCACATATCAGAACTCAATTGACAGCAAGAATAGGATGATCATTCCAGCCAAGTATAGAGATTTACTTGGCGGTCATTGCATGCTCACAAGAGGCTTCGATAAATGCTTGTACATATACTCGATGGAAGACTGGGAAGTGCTCGTTGACAAGATTAAGGAGCTTAAACAATCAGACAGAGATGTACGTAAATTCATTAGAGAGTTCTTCTCCAACACAGAAGAGTGTCATCTAGATTCACAAGGAAGAATACTTATTCCTAAGCATCTTAGAGACTATGCTGGAATCAACAAGGACATTGTTACCAAGGGCGCTCTTGACAAGATAGAGATCTGGAGCACTGACGTACTCGAGGATCCAGATGGAGAGAATATGATGGATAACGACGAGTTCGTAGCTAAGCTCGATATGTACGATCTCTAGGAGGCAACATGGAATTTTCACATGTACCTGTACTGTACGACGAAGTCATAGAGGCTCTTGATATAAGAGCCGACGGATTATATATCGACGGCACTGTAGGCGGTGGAGGTCACTCGTCAGGAATCTGCGAGAGATTATCTGAGGAAGGAACACTGATTTCTGTCGATAGAGACACAGCCGCACTTAATGCAGCTAGCGAGAGACTTAAAGAGTTCGCATGCAAGCGAGAATTTGTTCACGCGAACTATAGCGACATTGACACTATCTCCTTAGCAGCTGGAAGGAAGGCATCGGGGATCCTGCTCGATCTTGGTGTTTCATCCTTCCAGCTCGATAACGCTGAAAGAGGTTTCTCTTACATGCATGACGCGCCAATGGATATGCGCATGAATGAAGACGACATAATGACAGCATATGATGTAGTCAATGGATATACAGAGAGTGAGCTCACAAGAATCATCAAGGAATATGGTGAAGAGAAGTGGGCGTCAAGAATTGCTCAGTTCATAGTTAAAGCAAGACAGGAGAAGCCAATAGAGAGAACGGGCGAGTTTGTGGACATTATCAAGGCAGCAATACCTGCTTCGGCTAGAAGAGAGGGCCCACATCCTGCTAAGAGAACGTTCCAAGCAATCAGAATTGAGGTTAACGCAGAGCTAGAACATCTTAGGAAGGCAGTTAGCGAACTGCCAGACTTACTGGAAGTTGGTGGAAGGCTTGCGATAATAACATTCCATTCATTGGAAGACAGGATAGTCAAGAATGAATTCGATAGAAGACTTAATCCTTGTACCTGTCCTAAAGAATTTCCAGTATGCGTGTGCGGTAAGGTAACAGACATTAAGAAGATTAGCAAGAAGCCAATCGCACCAAGTGATGAAGAACTGGAGATTAACCCAAGATCAAGGAGCGCTAAGCTCAGGGTAATAGAGAAGATTAGATAATTGTTGGAGGATGCATAATGTCAAGCGCAGTTGGAGCAATTAAGAAGACAACGAAGACCGTTACAGCTTACAAGCTTAACGTGTCTAATCGTGCTTATCGTGCGCTTGTTATTGCAGTATTTGCTGCGGCATCTATATTCCTTGTAGTTGCACTTTCGGCATATACCGCTAATCTTCAGCACAGCATCAACATGCTACAGAAGGAGAACACTTGCCTTGAGGCAGAGATTGACTCTCTTAATAGTCAAATAATTGAAGAGACCAAGGTAACATCTGTTGAGAAGATAGCAACAGAGAAGCTTGGAATGGTTCACCCTGATTCAGAGAATTGCATTAACGTTAAGAAGAACACCGAGAACAGTAAGGAGAATCTTGCAGCAACAATCAAGGGTGAAGCGTATAATTAAGACATTTTATATTAAATATTTAGTGCCACTAACCAATTAGGTGTTGGTGGCATTTTTAAAAATATGATAAAATACACTATGTATGCAATAGGAGTATCTACTAAATGGACAAGGGAAAGAAATTCCTTGATATGGTGACAACGGAAGAAGACGAGTCGGCATTAAGAGGAAAGGTTACTTTCAAGAATAGGTCAAGACTTGTGTGGGGATTCGCGTTAATCCTTCTATTCTTTATGTACCTTGTTTTTAGAATGGGATATTGGCAGATAGTAAGAGCGGATGACCTTCGTGAGAGAGCAACAGACATCCAGAAGGTTGACTCAGAGATAGACTCCGTTAGGGGGATTATTTATGACAAGAACGGCAATGTTCTTGCTCAGACTATTACGGAGTACGAACTATATGTATACACAGAAAATATTTATAAATCTAGCGATATCTCCAAGATGGAGAAGAAGGAGACGCTTAACAAACTTCACAAGGTAACTGGAACAAGCAAGGAGGAACTCTTAGAACTTCTTGAGGGCAAGGAGAATCTTGTTAAGGTAGGTAGTGGATTAACACAGAAGCAAGTTGACCAAGCCAGAGAATATTTCGATGATAGTGTTGTCGTTAAGACGAAAGTTAAGAGATATTATCCTAACGGAGCATTTGCAGCACAGTTACTTGGAAGTGTTAATGATGAGAACAAGGGGCGTACTGGCCTGGAATATGAATACAACTCAGTACTTGCTGGTATTAAGGGTAGAATTGTTAAGACTACCGATAGCCAAGGTAATACACTTGCATCAGGTTCAAGCAAATATTACAAGGCGCAGGATGGTAATAACATCGTTACAACAATCGATTCTGTTATTCAGAGATATGTTGAAGAAGCAATTGAGACAGGCATGGCTAGAACAGGTGCTGAATCAATTACTGTTATAGTAATGAATCCAAGGACAGGTGATGTGCTAGCAATAGCTCAGTCACCTGAATATGATCCTAATAATGCAACGGTACCGTATGGTGAGCAGGCACTGGCAACATATAAGAAATTGTCCCTGCAAGAGAAGAATGATTACCTCAGTAAGATGTGGACTTTGAATGCAGTCAGCACAGTATACGAGCCTGGCTCAACCTTTAAGCTTGTTTCATCATCAATAGGCATAGAGACTGGAGTAACTACTGATAGCTCAACTTATTATTGCAATGGAACAATTGACGTTGACGGAACAGTGCTTCATTGCCTAGGACACCATGGAACACAAGACATTAAGCATGCTGTAGGCAATTCCTGCAACCCAGGGCTAGCTAGAGTAGCACTCGATGTAGGTAAGGATAGATTTTACCAGTATCTTAAGTTGTATGGCCTAATGAATAAGACAGGTATTGATCTTCCGGGTGAGACAAGCTCGATTGTTAGGGATAAGAATGGAATAGTATCTGTTGATTTAGCAACAATGGGATATGGACAGGGTATTGCTGTTTCTGCTATACAACTTCTGTGTGCGGTTAATTCTATGGGCAATGACGGAATACTGATGAAGCCTAAGCTTGTTAAAAAGATTACTGACAGCAATGGCAAGACGGTAAAGACCATCAAGGATACCGCTGTTAGACAGGTTATATCCAAGGAGACCGCTGACAAAATGCGAGAAATCATGGAGTTCTACACTTCTGACGCGGGCGGTACTAGAGCGTATGTAGCAGGTTTTAGAATTGGTGGTAAGACGGGTACCGCCAATATCGCTACTGGTGGTACTTATAGTGAGGCTTCAGATGCTTCGTACATTGCTATGGCGCCAATGGATGATCCAGTTATCTCGGCGCTTGTAATTGTTCATAAGCCAACCAAGACCGAGGGTGGTAATAGTTCTGCAGGACCAATTGTAGCTGAAATAATAGAGAAGTCATTGACATATCTTGGTATAGAGCGAGAGTATACAGATGCTGAGGCAGCCAAGATTGAGAATCAGAAGACAATTGTTCCTGGCGTAAGTGGATTAAATAGCAAAGATGCGATTAAGACACTGGAGGCTAAGGGCTTCAAGGTTGTCGTTCAACCGGAGTCTATGAAGGATAAGGATTTTGTGGTTGTTGATCAATACCCTAAGGCTGGTGGCAAGGCTAAGAAGGGTTCAACGGTATATATATATAGTGAGTAACTAGAGGTGTAAGAGCATGAAATTATGTGATCTTGAATACATAATTAAGGGAACTAAGGGTAAGCTGTATGCTGAGGCCGAAGGTTCATATAGACAGATAAGAACTGTTTCAATTGATTCAAGAAAGATTGAAGAAGATTGTCTATTCTTCTGCACTATTGGAGCAAGAAGTGATGCGCACAACTATCTTCCTGATGTTAGGGAGAAGGGTTGCCACAATGTTGTTGTTTCTGATTTAGATTGGGCCAACAAGATGCGGGCATGTAGAGACATGAATGTTATTCTTGTTGATGATACAGTACAAGCTCTTATGAATCTTGCAACAATGTATATGGACGATTGGAAGGGGCTCAAGAAGGTAGGAATTACAGGAAGTGTTGGTAAGACAAGCACTAAGGAGTTCACCTATTGTGTTCTTTCAAGCAAATATAGAACCGGTAAGACACAAGGTAATCTTAATAGTGAATTTGGAATTCCACTTACATGTTTCTCATATGATGAGAATATTGAGATGGCTGTTGCTGAGATTGGTCTCGGTGGCGGTCCAGATATGAAATACCTTGTAGATATTATTAAGCCAGATGCTGGCATAATAACCACTATTGGAACTTCGCATCTTGAGACTTTCGGTAATTCGCAAGTAGAACTTCAGGAGGCTAAGCTTAGAATAACTAGTGGAATGCATAATGGTGGAACACTTGTAGTAAATTCTAATTGCCAATATCTAACACCGGATGAAGTTAACAAACACGCTAAAGGAGACTTTAAATTAGTTACGGTTGGCTCTGCTGAAGATGCTATGTATAGGCTTACAGATATTTGCGATAAGGGCATAGATGGTGTAAAATGCACTTTGGAAATTGCAAATATTGGAAGCTATGAATTAGCGCTTCCTGTTATTGGGGCACACAACCTGTTCAACGCGGCTGAAGCGGTTGCAATCGGTGGTGTTTTTGGCGTATGTCCTGAGGATGCAATCGACGCACTCGCAAGAGTCGAAATGGTTAGCAATAGACTCGATGTTAGAAGAGGCGAAAGATTCGTTGTTGTCAACGACACATACAACGCTAGCCCAGAGTCGATGAAGGCAGGAATAGATATTATGATGGCTTCAAATGCTAGAAGACGTGGAGTAATACTTGGCGATATGTTCGAACTCGGAGAGAACTCAGCGAAGCTTCATGCGAGCGTAGGAGAGTATGCTGCGGAGAAGGGAATTGATTTCCTGATTACTGTTGGAGAGAATTCTAAGTCCATCGCTGAAGGAGCTCGCAAGGTCAATCCGAAGCTTAATATTACAAGCTACGATACAAGAGACGAGGCATGTGAGCACATTCTCGAGGTTCTTGAGGACGGTGATGTAATGCTCGTTAAGGCTTCAAGAGGCATGGCGCTTGAGGTGCTATCAGATGCAATTTCACTATAAACATAGGGGTAAATAATGACAATTAGCAGAGCAATTATTGATTTATTAATATCGTTCGCTGTATCTTGCATAGCTACTGGCGTAATGATTCCAGCTCTTAAGAAGAAGCAGTTCGGTCAGTATATTAGAGAAGAGGGCCCACAGGGACATCTTTCTAAGGCTGGCACACCAACTATGGGCGGAATTGCTATCGTACTTGGTATTACTGTTGGAGTAGTTTTTGGAACTAGACTTAATTGGGCAACAGCTGCAATTCTTCTTACTATGTTTGCATTCGGAGCAATTGGGTTCATCGACGACTACAACAAGATAGCTAAGAAAGAGAACGAAGGATTAACACCTAAGCAGAAGATTGCTCTTCAGTTGATATTTGGCGTTGCGCTTGCAGTGTTTATGATGATGAAGGAAGGCACAATGGTATTGATTCCTTTCTTCAAGGTGAGTGTTAACTTCGGAATATTCTATATTCCTTTCGTTGTATTCGTTGAGATTGCTATGGCCAATGCGGTTAATCTAACCGATGGACTTGACGGCCTAGCATCAAGCACAACAACAATCGTTGCGCTGCTATTTGCAGTAGTAGGATGGGAGGCATTCACTAACGGTAGGACAGCTGTTACAGGTTCTAGCCTTGCCGTTGCAGGTGCACTTCTTGGATTCCTGGTGTTCAACAAATACCCAGCGAAGATTTTTATGGGCGACACGGGATCTATGGCTCTTGGCGGAGTTCTTTCGGCAATAGCAATCGTAGGTAGACTCGAATTCTTGCTATGTATCGCCGGACTTTTGTATGTTTTCGAAGCGCTTTCTGTAATCATTCAGGTTACGTACTTCAAAAAGACTGGCGGCAAAAGGTTCTTCCGCATGGCGCCACTTCACCATCACTTCGAACTTGGCGGATGGAGCGAGGTTAAGGTAGTTACAATGTTTTCGCTGTTCACACTGCTGTGCTGCGTAATAGGATATTTCTCGGTTATTTAACCGATTGTATATAAGAAGGATAATAATGGACATTAAGAGAATTGAAGCGTATAGAGCTTCTCTTTCAGAAAAGAAAATACTCGTTGTGGGAATGGGTAAGTCAGGAGTTGCCGCAGTTAAAGTACTGCACAGTTTCGGGGCTGAAGTTATTGCACAAGATTCTAAGACTGCTGATAAGATTGATCAGCAGTTTGCTCGTTATCTTGAAGAGAATAAGATTGGAGCCATCCTAGGTTCAGCACCTTCTGACCCTAAGACTTATGACATGTATGTGCTTAGCCCAGGAGTACCAACAGATCTTCCTTGGATTAATGAGGCTAGAGATGCTGGAGTTGAAATAATTGGAGAACTTGAGCTTGGCTATAGAATAACAGAGGGCAAGTATGTTGCAATCACTGGCACTAATGGTAAGACCACAACTACAACTTTGGTTGGAGAGATTTTCAAGGCAGCAGGACTTAAGACTTCAGTAGTAGGTAATATTGGTAATGCTGTTGTTACCGCTGCAGCTGAATCTACTGATGAGGACTGGATGGTAGCTGAGGTAAGTAGTTTTCAGCTCGAGACAACACATGAGTTTAGACCTGTTGTTTCAGCAATACTTAATCTGACACCAGACCATCTTAATAGGCATAAGACAATGGAGGCATATGGTACTGCTAAGGCTGCAATACATGCCAATCAGACAGAAGAAGATTATCTTGTAATTAATCTTGATGATAAGGCTTGCTATGAATTGGCTGAGGGTTGTAAGGCAAGATTAGTTCCTTTCAGTAGACAACAGCAACTGGAATTCGGTGCGTATCTAGAAGGGGATTCACTTGTTCTTAGAGATGACTTTAGGAAGATGACAATATGCGACAGAAGTGAGCTTAGAATTATTGGGGATCACAATGTTGAAAATGTTCTAGCGGCTGCTGCAATATGCTATTTTGCTGGAATTAATATGAGTATTATTAGCCAGGCTATCAAGGACTTCCCTGGTGTTGAGCATCGAATTGAGTACAGTGGAAGCGTTGATGGAGTTAAGTATTACAATGATTCCAAGGGTACTAATGTAGATGCGGCAGTAATTGCGCTCAAGGCACTCAGAGAGAACATTATTCTTATTGCAGGTGGAGATGGCAAGTCGCAGGATTTCACTGAGCTAGCTAAAGCTCTTGAAGGAAGAGTTAAGGCTCTTGTACTTCTTGGAAGAGATGCTCCAGATATTGAGAAGAGCGCTAAGGCAGCTGGTTTCAATAATATTTACAACTGCAAAGACATGGAAGAGTGTGTATGTAAATGCAGAGAGCTTGCTAAGGAGGGAGACAGTGTTCTTCTTTCGCCGGCTTGTGCTAGCTGGGATATGTATCCTAACTATGAGGTAAGAGGAGAACATTTCAAGAACTGTGTAAAGAACTTGAAATAGGATTATAAGTTGAAGAAGAAAGAGAAGACTGTAAAGACTAAGAAGAAATTAAAATTCGACTTTAGCAAGAGCCTATTCTTTTCGTTGATTAGTGGAGGCTATGCTAGAGTAAAACAGTGCAATCACAGGATTACGCTTATTGTAGTTGTCTTAACAATCTTCGGAGTAATAATGGTACTTAGCGCAGGGTATTATCAGACTGTTAATATGGCAGATCCGGATCCGTTCTATTATTTAAAAAGACAGGGAATATTCGCTATTTCTGGTTTCGCCCTTATGATGATTGCAGCCGCTGTTGATTACCATGTATATGGTAAGTTCGCATATGCACTTGCAGCGCTTAGTATCATTTCGCTTATAGCTCTATTTGCTTTCGGTACTGAGACTAATGGAGCTGTTAGATGGTTCAATTTCTTTGGCTTTGCTATCACGCCAAGCGAATTTTCTAAGATTTTTATGATTATTTTTACTTCTAGTTATCTAGCTTATGATCCAGAGCGAATTCATGACAAGAAGGGCTTGGGCGTCCTTTTCGGTGTAATGTTTATACATTTTGCACTTATTGTTAAGCAGCCTAACCTGTCAACTGCTATAGTAGTGTGTGCTATTATGCTCGGCATTATGTTCGCTGCAGATCTTAGCATTAAAATAATAATTGTTATGATTCTTGCTGGTGCGGGTGGAATATTTTTCATTCTAAATTTCATGAAAGACACTCACTGGTATGACAGACTTACCAACTACATTGATCCTTTTGCAGATGCACAAGACTCAGGCTATCAGGTGTCACAGGGTCTTATTGCGCTTGGTAACGGTGGCTTGAAGGGCCTTGGTCTTGGAAATAGTATCACTACGAACCTATATCTTCCTGAGCCACAGAATGACTTCATTCTAGCTGTTATTGGAGAAGAACTGGGCTTCGTTGGATTCATAGCACTAATACTAGTATATATACTGCTTTTGTTCTTGCTGATTATGACGGCAGCCAAGGCTAAGGATAGAATGGGATTCTTCCTTGCAACTGGCGTTGCTGTAATGCTTGGTTTACAGGTTGGAATTAATATTGCGGTTGTTACTGCTTCAATGCCTGCAACAGGTATTACTCTTCCTTTCATAAGTTATGGAGGAACATCACTGTGGTCATTTATGATTGCTATGGGAATAGTACTGAATGTTTCAAAGGGACAGGATTTTAGGATAAGAAAGGCTAAGAAGAAATGAGAATAGTTCTTACAGGCGGATGTACAGGTGGACATATTTATCCGGCGCTTGCAATAGGTGATAAGTTCAAAGAGATGCAGCCAGACTGCGAGGTTATTTTCGTTGCTCATCAGTATGGCCTTGAGACAACAATTGTACCAAAAGCAGGATATGATCTTAAAATTGTCACAGCTGATTGGTTCGAGAGATCCAAGCCTTATACAGTTCCTAAGACTTTACTAAATACCGAGCGCGGTACATTACAGGCGCTTAAGATAATGAAGGAGTTCAAGCCTGATATCGTAGTAAGCACAGGTAGCTTCGTTAGTGTGCCTGTTGTTAGAGCCGGTATTAAGTATGGTGCAGACATTTATATTCAGGAGCAGAATGCTTTTCCTGGATTATCCAATAAGCTGCTCAGCAAATACGCTAAGAATATTTTTCTCGGCTTCGAGGCTGGAAGAAACCAATTTAAAGAGCCCGACAAGTGTGTATATAGTGGCAATCCAGTTAGAGCGGAGTTCAGCGGCAGAGATAGAATTGCAGACAGAAAAGAATTAGGCATTCCAGAGAATGACCTAGTTATTATGGCTTTCGGTGGTAGCCTTGGCTCAGATACAATCAATGATATTGGCCTTGGATTGCTTGAGAAATACTCAGGCAAAAAGGGCGTTACTATAATATTCGGAACCGGACGCGACTACTATGATGATGTAGTTAAGGCTGTTGAGAGCAAGGGTATCAAGCTTGCTGGTAACATTCACATGGCTCCGTATATCGATGGTATGCCTAGAACGCTTTCGGCATCAGATATCGTTATTTCAAGAGCGGGAGCTCTTTCGGTTGCAGAGATTACAATGACAGGAAGAGCCGCAATCTTCGTTCCTTCGCCTAACGTAACGGCAGACCATCAGTACTTCAACGCGAAGGCGGTAGCCGACGTAGGAGGCGCGCTTTTGTACCGAGAAAACGAAACAACGAAGAGCAATGTTCTTTCGGCTGTCGAAGAACTTGAACGAGAGCCAGAGAGAATTAGGGCAATGGAGGCGGCTAGCGCTAAGATTGCGCCTACTCATGCGACTGACATAATTTATAACACCATTATGGAGAATTATGAAGGAAATTAAAGAGGAAGATCTTAGGTACGGGCTTAACGACGACGATTATTATGCCGTGGTTGATGCCAATGTTGAAAGACACCGCAACGAACGAAAAGGCAAGAAGAAAAGAAAGAAGATTAAGGTGAAGACTAAGCCACTTGTGATTCTTGGAGTTATTGCCGCAGTCGTTGGTGCGGTTTTGTTTTCATTTAGTGATTTCTTCGTAATTGATGGTTTTGAGGTAAGGGGGAATAAATACTACTCGACTGAAGAGAGAATTACGATGTCCCAT
>R21__coassemble_1132_pt1 | contig 18948 bp, 17 predicted proteins | sample R21__metabat2_high_PE_019 | metagenome-assembled genome bin R21
GTTCCTTGTGTCCACTTTGTGGACAATAGGAACCGTCCCTATTGTCCACTAAATTATACTATATTTTCTTGAATAGTAATGCATAAAATGAGATAATTATTTATGTATGGGAAACATTATAAATAGGAAGAAAATGTTAATATTTGATCTCGATGGAACCCTATGGGATGCGGGTCAAGCGCTTGCCGATTCATGGGGCGAAGAGCTCGTTAGAGCAGCTGGTATCGACAAGCATTTTACGGCTGACGATATTCATGCGGTAATGGGATTACCAATGAATGAGATAGCAGATCACCTCCTTCCTGAGGTAGAGCTACCAAGGCGCCACGAGATTTTTAGAAGTTGCGAGGCTTATGAGATTGAGTATCTCAACAAGCACGGTGCAGAGCTATTCCCAGCAGTTAGAGAGACTCTTGATGAGCTTCTAGATGCTGGCTACGGAATGTCCATAGTTAGCAACTGCCAGCAGGGATATATCAATGCGTTTATCAACTCAATGGATATGCACAAGTACTTCTCTGACCAAGAGGAATGGGGTCGCACTAAGCTATCCAAGGCTGAGAATATTCGCCTTGTTATGGACCGCAACGATTATGACGAATACATCTATATTGGAGATATTCAGAAAGACAGCGATGCAGCACACGCAGCTGGTATCGAATGCATCAACGCGGCGTTCGGTTTCGGCAACATCGAAGACGGTATTGACACGATAGAGACTTTTGGCGAACTACCCGCTTGTCTTAAGAGAATTGATTTTTAGAAGGAGAAAGAGATGAAATTAGACAACAAGAAGACCATTCTAGTCGGATTAGCGTTCCTCTCGATCTGCGCTTTTTGGCAGATGTATGACAGCGTAATTCCGCTAATCCTAACCAACACTTTCCATATGAACGAATCCATCTCCGGTGGAATCATGGCTGCGGATAATATTCTAGCCCTCTTCCTGCTTCCTTTTTTTGGAGCTCTTTCAGATAAGACCAACACCAAGATAGGCAAGCGTATGCCATATATTCTTGGTGGTACAGCTGTTGCCATCGCAATGCTGATTATCCTCCCTATGGTAGACAATTCATTCTACACTGCACCATCAACAGGCAAGCTAGTACTCTTTGTGGTACTGCTTGGAATACTGCTCGTTGCAATGGGTACCTACCGTTCACCAGCAGTTGCCCTAATGCCAGATGTTACACCTAAGCCACTTCGTTCTAAGGCTAATGCCATCATTAACCTCATGGGCGCAGTTGGTGGAATTCTGTATCTTGCTGTAGCTGCAGTAATGTATCCTAATTCCAAAGTTCAGGGACTTGCACACGTTGACTACAGACCACTCTTCCTCGTAATTGCAGGAATCATGGTTGTTGCTATCATCTTGCTATTTATCACAATCAAGGAGCCTAAGCTAGTAGCTGAGAATCAGGCTCTTGAGGCAGAGCACCCAGAATGGAATCTTGCTGAGGATGACGGCAGTGGCAACGAGGTTCTTCCTGCAGAGGTTACGAAGTCTCTTTACTTCCTGCTCGCAAGTATCGCTCTGTGGTTCATCGGATATAACGGTATTACTACTTGGTTCACAACATACGTAAGCAAAGTAATGGGTCAAGGGCTTGGCGGAGCTAGCACCTGTCTCCTGATCGCTACAGCTGGCGCTATTGTTTCATATATTCCAATCGGAGTTCTCGCAGAGAAGATTGGCCGTAAGCGCACAATCAAGATGGGCGTTGTGATTCTCGCCGCTTGCTTTGTTGCTGGCTATTTCCTGACAACAACTTTCAACAGCATCAATGCAATAATGTTCGCAGTATTCGCACTTGTTGGTTTCGCTTGGGCAGCCATCAACGTTAACTCGCTACCAATGGTTGTTGAGATGTGCAAAGGCTCCGATATCGGCAGATTCACAGGATACTACTACACAGCATCTATGGCCGCTCAGGTTGTTACACCTATCGTTGCTGGTACATTGATGCGTCAGATTGACTATAGAATTCTATTTCCTTACGCCGCTACTTTCGTAGCACTGAGCTTTGTGACAATGTGTTTTGTTAAGCACGGTGACTCTGCTCCTATGGCTAAGAAGGACCTCACAGCATTCGAAGAAATGGACGACTAATGGATCGAACCAAACTCTACGCGCATCGCGGCTTCCACGACAAGCCGCTAATACCCGAGAACTCGATGGCTGCTTTTCGCCGTGCAATAGAACACGGCTACGGAGTCGAGTATGATGTTCATCTTATCAAGGATGGCTCTCTTGTGGTATTTCATGACAGCGATCTTAAGCGCTGCACAGGCGTAGATAGAATTATCGAAGACTGCACTCTTGAAGAGCTTAGAGAATATAGGCTAGAAGGAACAGATGAGAAGATTCCTACCCTTCAGGAAGTTCTAAGTCTCTTTAAGACAAGCCCCGGTCCAGACGGCAAGATACTGCCAATGATTATCGAACTTAAGGTGTATGGTGGCAATCACGAAGCTCTTGTTAAAGCAACATGCAATCAGCTCGAGACCTACCCAGGTCCTTATGTTATGGAGTCTTTTGATCCATTTGCAGTTAGTGCTCTTCGCAGGTTCCATCCTGAAGTTGAAAGAGGACAGTTAGTAGATAATTTCATTAGATTCAAGACTAAGATAGCGCTACCAGCGAAATTGCTGATGCAGAGCCTCGTTACCAATGTACTAACGCAGCCTGATTTTGTAGCGTTTAGATTCACGGCCCGTGATTCACTTGGCATCAGTAGAGCCATTCGATGTGGCCGATACGACCTTGTCACCTGGACTATCAAGACACCGAGTATGTACAAGGACGCACTCAAAGAAGGATACACGATTATCTTCGAGGGCTTTAATCCCAAAGATGTTGAAATATAAGGAGATATTTATTAATGGGAATAACTAATTATGTTAGCCTGCTCGGCGGAGTTGCGCTCTTCCTATTCGGTATGTCGATTATGGGAGACGCGCTCAAGAAGGTAGCAGGTAACAAGCTCGAACTGATCCTATATAAGCTGTCGAGCACACCTATCAAGGGAATCCTCCTTGGTACTGGTGTAACGGCTGTAATTCAGTCATCATCCGCAACCTCTGTAATGGTTGTCGGATTCGTTAACTCCGGAATGATGAAGGTCAAGCAGGCCATTGGTATCATTCTCGGAGCCATTCTTGGAACAAGTATTACTGGCTGGGTGCTCTGTCTCAATGCTCTCGATAGTGGAGCTTCGAGCATAGCAAGCATACTCAGCACAGCAACCCTTACAGGAACATGTGCCCTCATCGGTATAATAATGCGAATGGCATCTAAGACCAACACCGGCAAATACATCGGCGAGATCTTGCTTGGATTCGCAGTTCTTATGTACGGAATGTCAGCAATGTCTGGAGCCGTTGCTCCTCTCAAGAGCAGTTCAGAATTCATTGCATTGCTTACTAAGTTCTCTAACCCTCTAATCGGTATTCTAGTAGGACTCGCATTTACTGGAATACTCCAGAGCGCTAGTGCTGCTGTTGGTATCCTGCAGGCACTCGCAATCACAGGCGCTATCACATTTGATATCGCTTTCCCTCTAATTATGGGTATAGGAATCGGAGCCTCCGTTCCTGTACTTCTTAGCTCAGTTGGCGCTAGTGTCAACGGCAAAAGAACGGCATGGATATACCTAATCATCGACGTAGCTGGCGCAATCATCTGCGGCTCGCTATTCTATCTGATTAATGCTTTTGTGCACTTCTCGTTCACTAGCACAGTACTCGGAATGGTTACTATCGCCCTTCTGAATACTTTGTACAGACTTGCAGTAGTTATCGTTCTTGCTCCTTTCATCGGAACAATGGAACGCATCGTATGCCGTTTCTTCCCTGATGATCCAGAGAGCCTCAAAGAGCAGGCAGACATGGATAGACTCGAGACTCGTTTCCTCGCTAACCCTAAGATGGCTGTTGAGCAGAGCAGAATCGTAATTGAGTCCATGGCTAGCAACACCCTTCTGAGTGTTGAGGAAGCCCTCAAGATTAGGAAGAATTATAACGCTAAGATATTCAGTCATATTGATGAACTTGAAGGTCTTGTTGATAGATACGAGGACAAGCTCGGCGACTACCTAATGAAGATTACAGCTTCGGATATCGACAAAGAAGAATCCGAAGAGGTTCGCAAATATCTGCAGTCTCTGACTGACCTTGAGAGAATCTCAGACCACGCTAAGAATATTGCTGAGTGTGCTCAAGAGATTAACAGCAAGAAGATTGTATTCTCAGACGAGGCTCAGGGCGAGCTAGATGTACTTGAAGGAGCTGTATGGGAAATACTTTCTAACACGATTAATGCTTTCAATGCGGACAGTGTGGATCTCGCATATACTGTTGAGCCATTGGAGGAAGTAATAGACAACCTATGTGACCAGATCAAAGGCAACCACATTGATAGACTTCAGCGCGACGACTGTACTCTAGGCAACGGATTCGTATTCAACGATCTTCTTTCGAACTACGAGAGAATCGGCGACCACTGCAGTAACATCGCTATTTCAATCATCGAAAAAGGTCAAGAAGGCTTCAACGCTCACGAATATGCCGACAATATCGTTACAAGACAGGACAAGCAGTTCAACGACTTAATCGAAGAATATAATAAGAAATACGCATTATAGTTCTAGTCGATAATTACGCACAGTAAAAGGGGCCGAGGCCCCTTTTTTCATATTTAGTTGCACGATTGGTTGTTACTTGCGGTTAGAGTAGCTGTTATCTACGGATTTTCACAATAAACACATCAGTCGCATAATTGCTTCCAATATCAGTGCTGTTTTGGAAGCAATAAAGCAACATCATCTCGCATTGTGAAAACAAACCACTCTTTTCTTCCATTGCGGTCAGTTTTGTGGAAGCATTTTACTTGGCTACTTCCATATTGTGAAAATCGAGTAGCATTTCAACAACTTGCTTCTATATTGTGAAAATGCTTGCGTTATTGTTCAACTTCTCCTTGAATTAGCATCGCAAGATCGACTACCCATCCAACGAAATTACAGAATCCCGTCATGATTGCTCTAAGAATCAGTACTACGAACCCAAACAGCCCATACTTATCAAGGTTGTTAGTCCTTGCCTCTCTATAACCTAGCACCATTGCCTCTGTAAGAATGAATCCTGCGATTGCTGCTATTGAATGATTGTCTGTAGCCATTGCCATCGCACATACAATTAGCACCGCCAGTGCCAGCTTGATAACTAACTCAACTATTTCCATCTGTCTTCTATCTGCTCTCATAGTACACCTCTTTCTGTTCTCTTGAACCCTTTTCTGATGGTACTATAATAGCATAGCTTTAGGTCCAGTTTTCTGGACTTATATATAATTTAAGCCTTCGAAAGATACTCCGAATATAACTCGTTATGTGTAAAAGCACCTCCTTCGAGGTTTACGTCTGGCTCATTCTTGTATGTTCTTCCCTGTATCTCTTTGTTTACTCTATTGAACCTTTCCATGTCCTCGTTGTATTTCTTGAGAAGGCTAGCACATTCCTCGTCTGACTTCGAGCCTAACTTGCCAAGAGCCCTTCCAAGTACAATTCCAACGATGATTCCCAATATGGCCCCTCCCGTAAAGAACCATTCTCCATCTATATGTGCTTCGACAATATTATTAACTAAGCCATGCACTAGACCACCAAGTACTAGTCCAATGCAAGCAGTTATAAAAGATATAAACATCGTTACTCCGATATTTGTACCTCTGTCGCTCTTCTTGGTAACGGGCTTGTCAGGACGCTTCATAGGATTCCAGGACTGATATTTTCCACAGTGAGGACATGTCGATGGTACGATTTCTACGCCTGCCCAATTCTTATTCTTAACTGCGCTCTCGACTTTCTTCTTGGTAAGTTGCGCGTCAATTGAATCCGCCATGGCATTCAAGGTTTCGCCAGCTAATAAGGCGTCATTCTTTGGACATCTCAGTCCCAACAGCCCATAATAATGCTTTCCACACGCTTCGCATTTTCCCGTAAAACTAGCCTTGTAATACATTCTGACACCTCCTTAAGCGTTGAGTCTAATTCGGATTACTGGCCTTAGGCCAAGATTATCCTCTCCTGTATACCAGCCGTATGCTGTACCATCGTAGTTGATTATCTCCTTCTCTGCCACCCAACGAGCATAGCCATCACGCACATATATGCCTTCTGCTAATCCCTTAGGTGTAGGTTCGCATAGTCTATCAGCAATTTCAGGCATATACTTATCCATTTGCTCTGGGCTTATGAGGCGCACTTCGTCGTCACAAATGAGATTTCTTTCATCCTCATCGAAGGCCTCCCACAAGAAGTTTTTGTTCAAATACTTACAAGCCTTATGATTAACAGTATAAAGAACTTCGCGAAGTGCTCCGAATGGTCCAATGCACTGATCCATTATTAGTAGCGCCTCATCCTTGTCTTTATCGAGAACAATCCAAGCTATCGGCTCCTTCTGAGTTTTTGTACATAAGAGCCAAAAAACACAATATCACCCGGCTTAGAGTCCAGAATTCCAGAATCCGCTAGAATCTTAGCACTGTTCTTCGCAATTCTTCTCTTAGTTATCTCATAGTCTACAGAATATAGATTGTCAATAAGACAGCGATGATATCCATCATCTTGCTTAATTGCGAAGCTGTTCTCATCGATGGCGAACACTATACCGTTATCTGACTCAGATTGGCATGGGGCGAAAAGATTCCCTCTCAGCTGATAATCCCCTCCTACTCGGTAACCAGCAAAAGGTGCCGTAATGAGCATCCTAAAGAATCCTTCTCTATCGCCATAGACTATCCTTGCACCTTTAGAAACAAAATCCGCAGATACAATATTATCGCCTATAGAATTGTTCTGCCAACCGCCAGGGAATGTGATATCGTTTATCATCAAATGTTCTTCGTCCATATAGATGATGTATTCACCATCTTCCGCGAAAAGTTTACCGCTGCCGTTGTAACATCGCAGCTCTTGCTCTGGCACCAGTTCTTTTGTCATAACAATGCGTCGCAGTCCCACAGGCTGCAGGTTAGTGCCATAGCGCTGCCTTGCAATTATTGCTTCCTTGGACCCTTTAAATCCTGGCAGTTCCTCGGTCTCCTCTATTAGAGTAAACGCCAATTCGAGATTACCGTCAGTATAGGCCTCCTCCGCACTTTCTAGCAGCGACTTAAACTTATTCTCTGCTGTGAATCTTTGCTCTAGATTCTCGATCCTGCTGAGCGTATAATCGGATTTCTTTCCCGGGTAATACACTCCTCCGTATTTGAAAAGGGCTTCCATTTCCTCGAATTCAAGCGAAAACGGAACTGAATCTATGTATTTCCCTGACTCGGCTTCCCAGACATTAAGATAGTCTCCACCTTTATTACTTGTAACACCAGCAACATATTTGCCATCGTTAAAGAATTTAATTAAAGCAAAATGCCCTTTGCCGTAATCCTCAGCATATATCGGTCCAGCAGTCTTCCCCGTCACAAGATTTTTAATAAATAGAATAAATCTATTGATCAGCATCCATGCAGCAGTCTGCTGTTCATTGACTTTGAAGATAATATTGACATATTCACCCTCCATATACGAAAGGCAGTCGTCAAATATTTCGAAAGCTGGCTGCTGCTCTTCTTTGCTCATACTAAGAGTATAACTGCCTGGCTCTTCACCCTCATGCAATACCTCGAAAGTGCCATCTCTTTCACTCTGAATTGACGCGATGCAACGCTCTCTATCATCTACATCATCAATGATTTTCATTCTGTCAACAGCTTCGTCTCCATCAATCTGTCCCTTGCGCCACTGATACATCGCATAATTATATACTACATCAGCGTTCCTTCCATCGATTGTCTTCGCCTGCTCCCAGCATTGTACTGCCTGCTGCTCTCTATTCAAATCCAAATAGCTAAGCGCCGTATTATTAAGAGCTGACGCAGTCTGATACTCATGCTGCATAGCAATTCTTGGATACGCACATCCAAATTCCTCCGAATATATCTGCTCAAGCTCACACGCTACTTCATCGGCCTTCACATCTGTCGTCAGGATACAACTCTTAACGAGCTTCTTCACCCTCTCCGGAATCGCAGAGCTAAGAGACTCCATTATCTCATCGAGCGACTCTCTAGCCTCGGCACCATTTTTCCAGCTCCGTTCTCTTATTAGCATTTCGAGTACAGTCAGTGCCCAAGCGTAAATATCCATCCACTGCTCAGGCTCATCTCCGTTCGCCTGCTCCGCAGGACAGTACTCAGGCGTATAGCCAAGGCTCTTACTCTGGCCGTTCTCTTCGAGATGCGTTCTAGCTCTTGCGAGACCAAAATCTGCGATTTTGGCATCCCAATTCTTCGACAATAGAATGTTGGCGGGCTTGATATCCTGGTGCACTAAGTCGATTCCATGGAAAAAAGCCAGGCCTCTCGCACTTTGTATCGCTATGTCGAGAATGCGTCTATAGACTTCTTCATCCGAGCCAAAGTAAAGCGAACCGTCACGCATACGATCCTTGATACTTCCGTTGTCCATCCACTCCGAGAAAATCGTAGGTACTCCGCCTATCTCGCGAACGTAGTAGCATGCCACGATATTTTGGTGCAGTCCTAACTTAATCCAATTCTCACACTCCACGATGAAATCGGATTTGCGTCGCTCGCTTCCCTCTGCAAAAAAACGAGGCTGTGGGCGCTTCATAGCCAGCTCTGTGCCCCAGCCTTGGTGATGGACGCGCCAGACACTACCCATACCTCCAGATATGGCATCGTCTAACACTTCGTATGTTCCAAGAAGAATATCTCCTTGTGAAATTTTCTCATTCGATATCGCTCTCTCATGTCGAGAGAGAGCCTCATCAATTGCCGCCTGCGTAACAGTCTGCGACTCGTATATGCTATCTTTGTCGAGACTCAGGCTAGTTAGTTCAGATTCTTTCATGCCACCGGCCTCCTTTTCTCGCATTATATCATTATTAGATTATCAATGGAATCTTCGCTGCCAGCACTGCTGCAATAATCAGCGCTGGAAGATATGTGACAGGGAAGCCTAGTAGCCCATAATTGCAATTGCAATTGCCGGGATAATGCAGCTAATCACTCTGTGCTGGGCAATCTTGGCAGCGAGCTTCTCTGTAGCTATGTTAAACAGCTTGTACATAGCCGCAAGTATCTTCTCTTTGTATTTCTCACTTCTGTTATCTGGCTCGATGTTGCCAACTATTCCGAATAGCGGAGCACCAAAAATAACACCAAGTGCGCCTCCGAAGATTAGTGGCATTATTACAGCAACTGAAAGAACAAGCGGCCTATCATATGGATATGCGCCATTTTCCTTTATTGTTTCAATTACTTGCTCGGTATCATCAGGTAGAATTCCGTTCTTTCTTTGGAATAGACCTATAAGTACTGCGCCAATTAGACATACTACTAGATTATAAATAATTGAATGCTGCCCCAGCATTATGCCTTCCGCGCTTCCGAAAATACTGCTAGGAATCACATCCCATATTAGTTCTGTAAGAACAGTAATAATCTTTAGAACAATCCATACGATTGATCCAGCGATAGCGCCAAGAATCAGCGCCATTATACTGAAAAGAGCGTATTTGGTCTTCATATAGCTGCTCCTATATTTCTCTAGTATAGAACTTAAGCCATTCAACTTCCTCAGCGTTTAGATAAGGCGACATCGTGTCTAACACCTTCTAGTGGTAATCGTTGAGCAACTGTTTTTCTGACTCTTTCATCATCTCCGCATCTATTGCATCAAGATCGAACGGAATAAATGTAAGAATCTCAAAATGTCCGTTGTGACACAGCAGTTCATTCTCAAGTCTTATTCCATGAGAGCCTTCGAAATATACACCCGGCTCATCTGTAATAACAAGGTTCTCAAATAAGGGTCTGCTTCCCTTAGGGCTGAATCTAACTGGATCTTCATGAATATTAAGAAGATATCCAACTCCATGGCCTGTTCCATGATTGTAGTTTAAGCCATGCTCTAATAGCACCTTTCTCGCTATTGCATCAAGATCTGCCCCTGTCGAATCTTGTGTAAACTTCGCATTCGCAAGTGTCAGATTGCTAGTAGCTACCAGCGTAAAATCTTTCTTGAATTCCTTAGGAACATCGCCTAGCGCATAGGTTCTTGTAATATCTGTTGAGCCCTCATAGTATCCAGCGCCAGTATCAGTTAGAAGGAAGTTGCCCTCTTGTAGCCGAGCATTAGACTCTATCGTTGGTGCATAGTGTATAATCGCAGCATGCTCTCCGTATGCGGATATCGGGTCGAAGCTAGGACCTATATAATTGCCTTGTTCCTTGCGGAATTCTTCTAACTTATCAATCGCACTAAGCTCAGTAATCGTCTCCGTGTCTATATTCGTCTTAAGCCATCTCATGAACTTAATGTGCGCTATGCTATCCTTAATCTGTGCCTTCCTAATATTCTCAATCTCAATAGGATTCTTAGCAGCCTTCATAAGCACGGAAGGATTCATTCCCTCAATCTTCTTAATGCCCTTAGGAATACTGTTATATAGAGCATAATTAAATCTCTCTGGATCAATTAGGATAGCAACACCCTCTGGTAGCTTCTTAATCTCTTCGTAAATATCGTTATAAGGATGAAGCCTAATCCCATCGGCAGCAAGTCTTGCTCTAATCTTCTCATCGAGCTTCTTCTCATCGATATAGAGTTCCATGCTCTCCATTGAAATCACAGAATACGCTAGCACAAGCGGGAAATATGTAATATCATTGCCACGAATATTGAGTATCCAGCATATGTCATCGAGGCTAGTCACAGCATGATATTCTGCTCCAATCCTCTTCATCTCCCTACGAATTCTCTCAAGCTTACTCGCTGTTGACTCGCCAGTATACTCGAGTCCAAGCTCAAACGCTGGCTCCGAGGCCATCTCGGGACGCTCCGTCCATATCTCTCCGATTAGGTCTATCTCATATCCGATCTTAGCGCCTGTCTTCTTGGCGATATCATAGTATCTATTACCTTCGTCAACAGATATCGTCCTTCCATCGAACGCAACCACATCACCAGGCTTAAGAACGCTCTCAAGATATTCATCAAGACCCGGCCCCCCAGTCTCACCCATCTTCATGAGCTTATATCCTGTATCTCTTAGCTGGGCCTCAGCCTGAATAAAATACCTGCCGTCTGTCCACAAGCGCGCTTCATCCAAAGTAATAAGGGCAACACCCGCAGAGCCTGTGAATCCACTAATGAATTCCCTAGCCTTGAAGTATTCCCCTACATACTCACTCTGATGAAAATCAGCCGAAGGCACGACATAAACATCTATGCCGCACGCTCTCATCTTATTCCTTAGCGCTTGTAGTCTTGCCGGTATTGTCATTGGGCGCCCTTCTTGTTATCAATTATTACTAGCACCGATGCGCATAGCATCAAGCCTATACCAACTATGGTGTTCCACATTATCGTCTCGTGAAGTATCAAGACTGCGAGCACTGGAGCAATTGCAGGCTTAATGAAGAATGCAAGCGATCCCGTAGTCGCGTCCGAGAGCTTAATCGACACGAAGTACGTTAAATATCCTATTCCCGTTATCGCAATTCCAACATATGCGACTGTCGCCCAGTGTGCCACAACATTCGCAAATACTGGTCTCCCCATAAATAGCATTATCACGAGAAGCACAAGTGATCCGAACACAAAACTTATACTCGTCTGCACGAAGGTTCCGACTCTCGCAAGTGTTCTCTTCCCCATAACTGTATATGCCGCAAAAGTCACTGACGCCGTGAGCATTAGACCGAGACCGAGCACGGTGTTGCCTTCTTGCACGTCCCAAGGACGCACAAGAAAGAAGCATGCGACCAGGCCGAAACCAAGCGCAATCCACTTGCGCTTGCTCATTTTCTCCGTAGTGAAAACGTGTGCTATCAGCATTGTAAATATTGGATTGAGGCACATGATTGCAGCAGCTGTAGCTGCATTGCAACGCTCAACTCCCAGCTGGAATGCAAGCATACTAATTGGAATGCACATGATTCCAACTAGAAGCAGCCAAGCCAGATCTGCCTTGGATACTCCGTGAAATTCCTTGACAGCAAATGGCGCAAGCACAAGTCCGCCAATAAGGAATCTAAGGAAGGTCAACTGTAACGAGTCAAAATTACCACCGCCTATCTTGAGCGCAATCTCCATTGTGCTGAAAAGAAAAGCGGTGACGAAAATACAGAAAACAACTTTCTTCATTATATATGCTATCTCCTATCGTAGGTGCCACAGAAGTGCTTAGCAGCAGCAACCCAATTGGTCCTTAGCTGCTTGATGTCTTCTTCGCTGGCATCAGCAATCTCTACGCCAGCCGTAACTGCAACTGGCTCGCTGAAATATTCGTATATTATTCTAGCAACCTCAAGTGCTGCCTCTTCATCGTATGCACTAAGCGCTGTGCCACTTAGCTTCATCGTCTGCTCTCCATCCTTGCGGGAGACCATGGCAACCGCACCAACGTGTGGCTTCTCTCCGCCATACAGGAAGCAAGCGAAACCCTTGCCCGCAATCGACTCAACCCTCAGCGTCATAAAATGCTTGGTATCCTTACCTATTACTACCTTTGAACTCTGTTCTTTTAACATGGCTACTCCTTATGTTTTCTTTTCTCTATTTTAACATATATGATATAATCGTGGCAGAATATTATAGCTATCGAAAGGAAATAATGCTATGAGAATATTACTAAAGAACGGAAAGATTTATGACGGAAGCGGCAGCGACGCTTTCATGGGGGACGTAATTGTTAAAGACGATAGAATCGAGGCTGTACAGCCTGCAGGCGAGAAGCTAGACAAGAAGAAATTCGATCAAGTAATCGACCTCGAGGGCAAATCCATAGCCCCAGGCTTTATCGACATCCACTCGCACAACGACTGGTTCGCAATCAAGAAGGATGCGATTCCTTACTTCGAACCATTCATTCGTCAGGGAATAACAAGTTTTGTAACTGGTAACTGCGGACTCTCCGCTGTCGGCTTCGAGAAAGACACTAAGTACGTAGAGAAAATAGGCGGCGGCCTCTTCGGCTACCGCGGCGATATCACAGGAGTATATCCTAGCGCAGATGATTTTTTGAAGGCAATCGACAATAAGGTGCCTTGCAACATTGGTACACTCGTTGGACACTGCTCCGCACGTGCTGGAGTTAGCGGATACGAGAACCGCAAGCTCACTGACGCAGAAGAGAAGGCTATGCTAGACATCGTAGAAAGAGATCTTAGCAACGGCGCTCTTGGCGCATCCTTTGGACTTATGTATGAGCCTGGCATCTACGCTGACAGCGATGAGCTCAAGAAGGTTGCCGACCTCTGCGTTAAGTACGACAAGCCACTTACAGTTCACCCAAGAGCTGAGTCCAAGATGTCCATGAGCTACAACGAGCTCTTCGGAAGATCCCACCTGCTTCGTGCTTTTGACGAGCTGGTAGATATTGCTAAGGGAACTAATCTTAAGCTGCAGTACTCGCACGCTATCTTCGTTGGATCAGCAACATGGGGTGACAAGCCTGAGTTCCTGAAGATGGTTAACGAACTTCAGGCACAGGGTGTTCAGTGTATGTTTGATATTTACAACGAGACTAAGGGTGTATCTGTAATCACAGTAATTCTACCACCTTGGTATCAGGGCATGAGCGAGGCTGAGCGTAAGAAGCCGCTCAACAGAATCAAGCTCAGTGTAATGATTGCCGCAACATCCAAGCTCCTCGGATTCGGATTCGACGATATCGAAGTTGCTTACATTGGACCTGGATATGAGCACTATGAGGGCAAGACTGTTAGCCAGCTCGCCAAGGAATACAATATGAAGCCACTGGATATGTACCTCAAGCTCTGTAAGGAGTCCAACTTCCTCGGAAGAGTTAATCAGGGCCGTTACACAACACCAGAGATTATCCATGACTTTGAGAATAACGACCTGTGCCTCTTTATGACTGACGCATGGGTTGAGGAACACGGCGTTCAGAACCCTGCTATCTATGACTGCTTCCCTAAGTTCCTTCAGGATTCACTTAAGGGAGTTGGAGCCCCAATGCCACGCACAATACGTCGCATGACTGGAGCTTCAGCCGATAGATTCTCCATCAAGGAGAGAGGATATCTAAGGCCAGGATACTTCGCTGACTTAACAGTATTTGATGAGAACGAGCTCAAGAATACTGAACCGGATAAGACATGTTCATTCGGTATATCCAAGGTATTCATCAACGGCAAGCAGGTGCTCGATGGCGCAGCCCTCGATAAGGACCTTGCAAGAACCGCTGGTCGCGCAATTCGCGCATAGTCGGAATATTTCGCAAATAATAAGCGACCCTTCGCGGGTCGCTTTTTGCATAAAAAAAGACCCCCGCAGAAGCGAGAGCCTATCGAATTACAGATTCTTGTTAGCTGTTGAAGGTGTGAACTTAAGAGCCTTCTTAGCTGCAATCTTAATCTTTTCCTTAGTAAGAGGATTGATTCCTTCTCTTGCTGCTGAATCCTTTCTTGAGAATGTTCCGAATCCTGGTACTGTATACTTGTCGCCCTTCTTAACGAGCTCTACGATTGTCTCCTGCTCAGCCTTGAGAACAGCCTCTACGTCCTTCTTGCTTACGCCAGTCTTCTCAGCTACTGCTGATACGAAATCTGCTTTTGTCATAGTTGTTGACTCCTTTCATTACTCAACTCAAGCCGTGATGGCTAAAAGTTCGGTTAAGTTATTATACCAAAAAATTTCCTATAATGATACACGCTATTGAAATTATTTTGTACTCTTCATTAACTTCTTGCACTCGTACATTCTAGAATCAGCCTCAGTGATTATACTATCTATATCTTTGAAATCACCTATCTTATATCCATATGCCATCGAGCACACAAGTCCATCGTACTCCTTAACATTCTCCTCGTTAATCTTATCTAGTTCTTTCTTCCAACTATCTATCATAGCAAGAACCTTAGCCTCATTAGCATTGTTGATAAGCATCAGGAACTCGTCTCCTCCAAGCCTGAAGCCTGCAGATTGATCGAAGTCACATATCCTAATAATACTCTCAGCACAACGGGAAAGCACTAGATTGCCTGCTTCATGGCCTTGTGAATCATTGAGCGTCTTAAGGTCATTAACATCAAAGAAGACTACTCCTACCTGACCAAATCCCATATCTGATGAAATAACTTCTTTGAAATAATTGTTATTATATAGATTGGTTAATGCATCAACATGACTAATTCTATTCAGCTCAATCTGGTTCTCTACATGGTCTTCACCAAGACGGATTACATAGAACATCAGCACAGCATATGTTCCTATTAGCATTATTCTAGGGAAGACAATGTACAACACAATCTTCCATATCGATACCATATTAATGCCTGGTGTCGCATTGACTATCTCTGCTGTTCCATTAGTAGCAATTAATATTAGCTCTTGGAAAAACGGAACGTCCCAAGCTCCAATTACATATCCTAGTATTGGTGCTACTATAGTGCAGAAAAGTGAGCCAGCCATAGCAAAAATGCCTAAGCTCTTCGATCTATACAGCATTGCAATCGATATTGGGAATATCAGCAGAATAGTTGTATGGAAAGTAATTAGCGTAGTGTTCACAAAAGTAAATACTATGAATGACATCATAATAATGTACTTCATCTTAGGGTTCGCTAAATTCTTCCTATTAACTAGCAGCATAACTAGAGGTATCGCAACAAAGATTGCGGAAAAGGCTGTTCCAACACGCATTGCACCAATAGGCGCACGAAAAATACCTACCTCGTTAATTATCCAACTTATTACAATCGCTGCTAACGCAACGGAAAGAACAATTAACGTGTACTTATTCGGTTTAACTTCAGTCTCCTGAACATAAATATTGTTATCTGAGTTAAACATCGCGCCTCCGATTGAACATACTCTAGCAATTTATACTATTGATTCATAGTATACTATCGTAATAGCATAGGCAAGTACTAATGATTTAAAATACAAAATTAATATTTTTTATACAAAAAGAGTCCCTATAGTCGGGACTCTTCGACATAACTAGATATTATTTGTTCAGGCTGTGCTTAACTCTATCTTCAACCTCTGCTCTCTTGCCGTTGTTAAATCTATCAAGAGTTCCTACGAGGTATCCTGTAATTCTTCTGATTCTCTCGAAGCCTACGCCTTCACCAACCTTGCCGTCAATGTTCTTAACTACGTTGTTATTCATATCTATACCCCTTTCTTCTATTATTTCTATAGATGTATTATATCATATATTTCTACTAGTGTGTACAGTCACATGGAACTGGAACACTAGGATATTTCATTCTGAGCTCAGCTAACTTCTCAACTGTTACTGCCTCGCCCTCTCTTCTACCACAACGTGGGCATACATCATCGATTACTCCAGTGTATCCGCATACAGGGTCTCTGTCTACTGGGTGGTTAACTGATCCATAACCGATACCACACTCTTTCATATGTCTGATAATCATCTCGAAAGCCTGTGGGTTCTTGCTTGTATCTCCATCGAGCTCAACATAGCTGATATGTCCAGCATTAGTGAGGTTGTGATATGGAGCCTCAATCTCAATCTTCTCAAAAGCACTGATTGGATAGTATACAGGAACATGGAATGAGTTGGTGTAGTAATCTCTATCTGTAACTCCTGGAATCTTGCCGTACTTAGCTCTATCAATCTTAACAAATCTTCCTGACAGTCCCTCAGCAGGTGTAGCAAGGAATGTGAAGTTGAGTCCTGTCTCCTTGAACTTCTGATCGCAGAAATCTCTCATGTGCTGAGCAATCTTCAGTCCAAGTTCTCTTGACTCAAGGCTCTCACCGTGGTGCTTACCTGTAAGTGCTACAAGAGTCTCTGCCATTCCGATGAATCCGATTGAAAGAGTTCCGTGCTTGAGAATCTCTGCTACGCTATCGTCTGGACCCAGCTCATCTGAGTCAATCCAGATACCCTGACCCATTAGGAATGGATAGTTACGACCCTTCTTAGTGCACTGAATCTTGAATCTGTGAAGCAACTGTCTTGCAACGAGCTCTAGCTTCTCATCGAGCTTCTTGAAGAAGAGGTCCACATCGTGGTTGGACTCAATAGCAATTCTTGGAAGGTTGATTGATGTGAATGAGAGGTTACCTCTTCCACATACAACAGCCTTGCTTGGATCATGAGCATTAGCCATTACTCTTGTACGGCATCCCATGTAAGCTACCTCTGAATTGTAGTCTCCCTCCTTGTAGAAGCTTGCATTGAATGGAGCATCTAAGAAACTGAAGTTAGGGAACAGTCTCTTAGCACTGCATCTGATTGCTAACTTGAACAGGTCGTAGTTAGGCTCTCCCTCGTTGAAGTTAATGCCTTCCTTAACCTTGAAAATCTGTACTGGGAAAATAGGTGTCTCTCCGTTACCAAGTCCAGCCTCTGTTGCAAGAAGCAGGTTCTTGATAACCATTCTTCCCTCTGGAGTTGTATCTGTACCATAGTTAACTGAACTGAATGGAACCTGAGCTCCTGCTCTTGAGTTCATTGTATTCAGATTATGGATAAGAGCCTCCATTGCCTGGTATGTCAGCTTATCTGTATTAGCAATAGCAGCCTCTGCAGCCTGCTTGTTGCTGGATACAAGCTGTTCTCTTGTGAGTCCATACTTATCTGCAGCCTCGTCATACCACTTGCCAAGCTCCTCACCGAAAGTAAGTGATGTGCTCATTGTTGGCTTAGCAACTCCCTGCTTAATAACATTTACGATTGTCTTAGCCTGATCGTAAGCGATGTCTAGCTTAACTGCAAGAATCTCAACTAATGCCTGGAAGTACTCCTTAATATATGTTCTAGCAACACCTGGTGCCATTGAATAATCGAAGTTAGGAACACTCTGTCCACCGTGCATCTCGTTCTGGTTAGCCTGAATTGCAATGCAAGCAAGTGAAGCATAGCTCATGATTGACTGTGGCTCTCTCAGGTATCCATGACCTGTGCAGAATCCATCCTTGAACAGCTTGATAAGGTCAATCTGGCAACAAGTCTCTGTCAGCATATAGAAGTCCTTATCATGGATATGGATATCTCCATTGATATGAGCCTTAGCAATATCCTTAGGGAGTACATAATTGTCAACATAGTACTTAGCACCCTCGGAACCATACTTAAGCATTGTTCCCATTGAAGTGTCTCCGTCAATGTTGGCATTCTCTCTCTTGATATCTGCATCCTTGGAGTATGAATATGTGAGCTCATTATAAATGTTCATGAGGTCACTCTCAGCCTCTCTAATCTTAGCGTGCTCAGCACGATAAAGAATATATGCCTTAGCAGTCTTCTCGTAATCATATCTGATGAGCATTGCCTCGACGAGGTCCTGAACCTGCTCTACTGTGCAAGTCTCTCCGTCAAGCTGTGAAATAACCTTCTTGGTCAGATATTCGAAATCGATGCTATTCATTGCCTCGCCAACAACAGCCTTGTTGGCAGCAAAAATAGCGTTATAAATCTTCGATTCGTCGAATTGTACTTCCTTTCCGTCTCTTTTAACAATTGTGTTCATTTCTTAATTCCTCTAACTTCGATATTTAGTATATTTAGTGCCATAATTGGCTTATTCACCACAACATATTGTATCTTAGACCTTTCTTTTCGTCAACACGTTCAGCTAATTTTTTTAATAAATAATTATGTTTTTTGCGGACACCGAAGTATCTTGTGCTAAAATATTCCTATACAGAAATTTGGAGGTCGCAATGCAAGAATTTATTAACATTTTATTCAATAGCGGTGGTGATTATCGTTTCCCTCGCGCAATTCTCGTCCTGTTAATAGCAGTAGTCCTAACACTTATTGTTAGAAGGCTTATTACCCCTTCCAAGGTAGATAAGATTTCTAAGGACAACAAGCGCGCCAAGACATATATTCATCTTATCATGAATATCATAACTT
>R21__coassemble_1134_pt1 | contig 18943 bp, 17 predicted proteins | sample R21__metabat2_high_PE_019 | metagenome-assembled genome bin R21
AGAAAAGAAGAGACGTCACTTTTTGTCGTGATGTCTCTTGCTTAGTTATTTATTATGTTGGCATAAGTTTGCATAACTTGGTATAAGTTGGTCGCTCAAATGTGGTATACCATGTGGTATAAATTGGACATCTGCCGTCGTATGCCGACTTATGCAAGGGCTATGCCGAGTTATGCCTTTTCCGGCTTCATTGTCGGGAATAGCTGTACGTCTCTAATTGTTGCACTGTCTGTAAGCAACATTACGAGTCTGTCTACACCGATACCGATACCGCCTGTAGGAGGCATTCCAACCTCAAGAGCGTTGACAAAATCAGTATCCATTGGGTGAGCCTCGTCGTCAATACCAAGGTCAAGCTGTCTCTGCTGTTCTGCGAATCTCTCGTACTGATCGATTGGGTCGTTCAGCTCGGAGAATGCATTGGACATCTCCCAACCATTAATGTATGACTCGAAACGTCTTGTTACTCTTGGATCCTTAGGATCCTTCTTAGCAAGAGGAGATATCTCCAGTGGGTGTCCGCATACGAAGCATGGTCCATCTAGGAATCCTGGAATATCCTCGCAATAGTCCTCAAACATCTCTGCAATAATCTTACCTCTAGTAAGTTCTGACTCCTTGAGGTCTTCGAAAGTCATGCCATATGCCTTGGCTGCCTCGATAGCTTCTTCATCTGTTGTAATCTTGTCGAAAGGAATACCGGTTGTCTTAATGACAGCCTCTGTCATATCAATCTTATTCCATGGTGGAGTAACATCGAACTCCTTATCACCATATTTGATAATAGGTGAACCGTTGACAGCCATAGCACACTTGTATGTAACCTGCTCCATTAGATCCATCATTGTCTCGAGGTTAACATATGCCTTGTAAGCCTCCATTGACGTGAACTCTGGGCTGTGGTTCTTGTCCATACCTTCGTTGCGGAAAACCTTGCCAATCTCATACACTCCATCAAGACCACCTACGATAAGTCTCTTAAGGTGAAGTTCAAGAGAAATTCTAAGTGTCATATCGATATCAAGAGTATTGTGATGTGTTAGGAATGGTCTAGCTGCTGCTCCACCCGCAATGTTACCAAGTACTGGTGTCTCAACCTCCATCAAATCATAATCCTCTTCGAGAACCCTACGCATTGTAGTGATAATCTTAGATCTCTTACGGAATGTATCCCTAACATCCTCATTCATAATGAGGTCAACATATCTCTGGCGATATCTAATATCTGTGTCCTTAAGACCCTGCCACTTATTAGGTAGTACCTGAATTGACTTACAGAGAAGAACCACCTGCTCCGCTCTAATACTAATCTCTCCAGTCTTGGTCTTGAATACGACACCCTTAACGCCTAGAATGTCACCAACGTCATAAGTCTTGAAAACATCGTATTCCTCAGCAGTGATATTATCACGAGCTACGAACACCTGAATACGGCCATCCTTGTCCTGCATATCGACAAAGGCAACCTTACCCATTCTTCTGAACGCCATAATACGACCAGCAACAGAAACCTCCTGGTCCTCCATTGCCTCGAACTCATCTCTAATCTTCTTGCTATGAGCTGTTACTTCCCATGTCTCATTGACAAAAGGATCTCTTCCCATATCACGGAGTTCTTGAAGCTTGTTCCTCTTAATCTGACGCTGTTCAGTTACTTCGGCTGCTGTAAGTTCTCTTTCAAGTTCCATTATTATCTCCTTACCTCAACGATCTCGTACTTAGCGATACCGTCTGGAATCTGGAATTCAACTACGTCACCAGCTCTGCATCCGAGAATGTGCTGTCCAACGAGTGAAGCATTAGAAAGCTTGCCATTAAATGGGTCAGCCTCTGATGTACCAACAATCTTATACTCTGCAACATCACCCTTATTCTCTTCGGTGAGGTCCTTGAGAGTTACAAAACGTCCCGTCTGTACAGTTGTTCCGTCATCGTCATCATCTTCTTCTACAACAACAGCTGTACGAAGAGCTGCCTCGATGGCATTAATTCTTTCTTCTGTTTCGGCCTGTGCATCCTTCGCTGCATCATACTCAGCATTCTCTGAGATATCTCCTAGCGAGATGGCTTCCTTTAGTCTCTCAGCGTTCTCCTTACGAACTACAGTAATAAGATGCTCAAGTTCAGCATTAAGGGCGTTATATCCCTCTCTAGTCATTTCATTTGCATTATGTGGCATAGTAATCTCCTTTCGTAAATCGTATTATTATATCACATCACCTAGCTTGTTGTCCTCAACAAATCTCCTAATCTTCATGCCTGTAGTCTTGTTGAAGTCTCTATTTCTAATTATTATGTGTACAATTCTCTTGAATGGCGGCATGGTCTCATTAAACTTATCAATATCCTTCCAGAGAAGCTCCTCTAGCTGCTCTGCTGTATAATCCTTGCCGAGCACCTCTTCAACATTCTCCTTGTCAGGTCTAATTGTAACGTTAATTACGCCGTCTCCCCATACCATACATTCTTCAACGTATTTGCTACGCATTACATATTCCTCGAGCTCTTCTGGGAATACGTTCTTGCCGTTGGCTGTAATAATTACATTCTTCTTACGACCAGTAATGAATACATAACGATTATCATCAATATATCCAAGGTCTCCTGTGTGGAACCAGTTATCTTTATCGATAGCCTCAGCAGTCAGTTCTGGCTTCTTGTAGTATCCAAGCATTACCTGTGGACCTCTGAAGCATATCTCTCCGATTCCGTTCTCATCCGGATTCTCAATCTTGTACTCAGTAGCCTGTAATACTCTTCCTGCAGAATTGCTATTCATGTACTTCCATTGGTCTGGGTTAAGCGCAACCATCGGCGAAGTCTCTGTTAATCCATAGCCCTGGAGCGTCTTGATACCCATTTTTTTGAAAAATTCTAGTACATTAGGATCTACCTTGGCACCACCTGCGATGAACATTCGAATACGTCCGCCGAAGTTAGCCATAATCTTGTCGACTGTCTTCTTGGTAATATTGATGCCTAGCTTGCTAGTAAATTTATTAATCTTGAACAGCTTGTTGAAAGCCTCTTCCTTGCCTTCCTTGCGAATGTTCTTGATGATTCCGTTGTAGAATTTCTCGAAAATCAGCGGAACTGCAAGTAGGAATGTTGGCTTAACAATCTGCATATCCTTCTGGATGTATTTGAGGCCTCTGCAGAATGCTAGCGATGAGCCGCAGTACATTCCCTCGAGCATTGAGCATGTGCACTCATATGTGTGGTGAATTGGCAGAACCGAGAAGAACATATCCTCCGGTCTAACCTCAAGATAAGTCTGTGCAACCATTACGTCTGAACATAGGTTGCGGTTGGAGAGCATTACACCCTTCGCAACTCCAGTTGTTCCGCTCGTAAAAATAATTACCGCCAGACCTTCGTTATCGATCTGTGCATCGATATATCGTCTGTCACCAGCCTCCACAAGCTTGCGACCTTCGGCCCTTAGCTTGTTCCATGACAAAAGTCCTTCCGCCTCGTTCTCGTGCTCGAACTCCTCGTCCTGATCTCTTCTTGCCGCCTTTACCTCTATTACATACTTAAGACCAGTCTTGCCACTAGCCTTCATTGCCTTGAATTTCTCATAGTATTTAGGCATACAGATTACAGCCTTAAGCTCACCCTCATTAACAAGTTGGCGCAGCTCGTCATCGTTGAGCTCCTTATCTAAAGGAACTACAACTCCAACACCGCCAATTACTGTATAATATGACTCTGACCACTCAAAACAGTTAGCGCCAATAATGCCAATGTTTTCGCCCTGCAGTCCTCTGTCAACAAGCGCAGTTCCAAGCGAATTTACATCAGACAGACATTCGTTATAGCTAATATCTGTGAATTCTTTATCTCCTGGCATTACCTGGTGATAAATTGGCTTGTCACCATACATGGCAGTTGAACTCTCGAGCATCTGCTTAACATCTGTTACAGCTCTACCCTTTCTATACATAACGATTGGGTCCGTGCTAGCAGTAATATTATCAACATACACCTGCATGCTTGCCATCTCGGCAGCCTTCTTAGCAGCGTAGTCTTCTTTACTCAGCACTCTGTCGCCAGTCATAACGGCTGGCATAATTATCCTATCCTTCATAACTCATCCTCCTTACGGCCTAGTACCTATGGCCTTTATTGTAGGTCTTACTATCATAGTCATATTGATAGTTGGCTTGTTCAGCCCTCTTAATCTTAAGCGTAGTAGTCTTAACGAATTCTTCCTTCCTTACTTCAACACGCCTAATCTTCTTGTAGGCTGGAACCTTAAGATTAACGTTCTCAACAATCTCATCAAGCCTTCCAAAGATTGCCTCATCCCCAACAAATCCTTTATTATTGAGTTCTTTATGATTAGGAACAATAATTGCAGTTACAACGGTATCATCTCCAGCAAGTCCATCCTTGCCATATACCATTGCCTCGGAAATCTCTTCCTCAAGCAAAAGATAATATTCTATCTCCTCTGGATAAATATTCTTACCACCCTTGGTTACAATTACATTCTTCTTACGACCTGTAATATATAGCCAGCCTTCATTGTCTAGGTAGCCAAGGTCTCCTGCATGCAGCCAGCCATCTTCATCGATAGCGGCAGCTGTTGCCTCAGGGTCATTGTAATATCCAATCATTACCGAAGGACTCTTAACCAAAATCTCTCCATTGCCATCCTCATCAGGATCACCAATCCTAAGCTCTGTCCCAGGTAGCGGTAATCCAGCCGCATAATCCGTGCTACAAGTATCTGGATTCAGCGCAATAATCGGAGCGCACTCTGTCATTCCATAACCCTGAATGATTGGCAATCCCATAGCCTTGAAATCTATCATAACCTGTGGGTCAATAGCCGCTCCGCCCGCAATAAAGCACTCGAGTCTGTTGCCCCATGCCTTGTGAACGGACTTAAACAAAGTCTTCGATACCTTAGGTAATTCTCCGAGCTTATGTTTCTTCGCAAAATCGAGACCCTTCTGCAGATTCTCCGCTTCGCCGGACTTCTCCGCCTGGCGGAATATTTTCTTATGAATGCTCTCGAAAATCAATGGCACACCTAGCATAACCGTGCACTTCGCCTCGACGAAGTTATCCTGCAGATATTTAAGTCCCTCGCAGAAAACAACCGTCTTCACTTGATATATCGCAGTCATAGTAAGACATGTCATCTCGTAAGTATGATGCATAGGCAGTATCGATAGTGCCCTCGCATGCTTAGCCGCGTGGAAGTATTTAGACATATTCTGTACATTGCTAGCAATATTGTAATGGGATAGCATTACACCCTTAGCAAGTCCTGTTGTACCACTAGTGAAGATAATTGTAGATAGGTCCTCTGGCCTAACGTTAGCATCCATATAGCTGCCATCGTTCTGCATCAGCAGTTCTCTACCCTTATCGATAATCTCATCCTGTGTCATTATTCTATCATCAGGATCATCATACGCCTGATCCTGCATGAGAGCGATATACCTAAGAGTTGGAATCTCTTTGAACAATACATCTGCGTCATTGAATTGTCTTGGTGCAACGAAAAGCATCTCAACCTCAGCCCTGTTGAGCAGATTGATTATTTCTTCTTGTTTAAGGTTCCTATCAATTGGAACTATAGTTCCGACTCCGCATACTGTTGTGAAGTATGACAAAGCCCAACGCCAAGAATTATTACCAATAATGGCAATCTTCGCGTTCTTTAGTCCCATATGGATTAGGGCCGTCCCCATGGCGTCCATTCTCTCTCGAAAGTCACCATATGTGAGCTCCTTGAACGGCTCCTTATGTACATCCTTATACATGTACATTATGCTGTCAGGATATGTATAAGTAGTGTAATCTATAATATCCTTAACAGTCTCGATATCCCTTGTTTCATATTCCCTGCCGTCAAATCTGCCGACTCTAAAATATGGCGCACGCATATCAGCCCTCCTTGAATAAATACCTTAGAATTTTAACACTCTTGGTATTAATAGTCAAAAAATAGGAGCGATATTTCGCCCCTATTTCACAAATATTATTACGCTCTTAGCATTGAACCCAAGAACTCCTGAAGTCTTGGCGTCTCAGGCTGTTCGAATATCTTCTTAGGATCTCCTTGTTCAAGGATTACACCGTCATCTATGAAGATTACTTCGTCTGCAACTTCCTTGGCGAATCCCATCTCGTGAGTAACGATTATCATTGTTGTGTTCTCGTCTGCAAGCTTCTTAATTACTCTAAGTACCTCGCCTGTAATCTCAGGATCCAACGATGAAGTCGGCTCGTCGAAGCACAAAATATCCGGTTCCATCATTAGAGCTCTAGCTATTGCAACTCTCTGCTGCTGTCCACCAGATAACTCGCATGGATAATTGTCTGCCTTGTCCGACAAGCCTACTCTCTCGAGAAGGCTAAGCGCTCTTTCTTTAATCTCTTCTTCCGGCCACTTCTTAAGCAGCTTAGGCGCAAGAGTAATATTCTCGTATGCGCTATACTGCGGAAAAAGATTGAACTGCTGGAAAACAAGACCGAACTTCAGTCTGTTATCGCGCAACTCCTCTTCGCTCAAAGTCGCATTCGTCGACGCGTCGAAGATAGTTTTGTCGCGAACTGTTATTGTGCCTTCGTCTGCAATCTCGAGAAAGTTGATGCAGCGAAGAAGTGTTGTCTTGCCGCCACCGGATGCTCCAATGATTGCAAGAACCTGTCCCTCATTAAGAGAGAAGTCTATTCCTCTAAGAACCTCGGTGCTACCGAAATTCTTCTTAATTCCTTTTACTTCTAATATTGACATGCGAACCTCCTATTTGAAATAATCGAGCTTCGCTTCAATCTTCGCGAAGAGAATTGTAAGAACACCCGTGAAGAGCAGATAGTATGCACCTGTCATAAACAGCGGCCAAATAATACCCGCTGACTTGATGAATGACTGACCCATCCAAATAAGCTCATACACTGCGATAATTCTTGCCAGTGATGTATCTTTAACCAGTGTGATAATCTCATTACCCATTGGAGGAATGATTCTTTTAACCACCTGTAATAGAACAATATTGAAGAATACCTGCTTCTTAGTTAGGCCCAGCACCTGTCCTGCCTCGTACTGACCCTGTGGAATACTCTCTATTCCGCCTCTATAGATCTCGCTGAAATAGCATGCATAATTGAAAATAAATGCTGCTAATACCGCGATAAATCTACCAGCTGTACCCATTCCCCATACATTCTGTCCGAACAGAAGTCCAGGGCCATAATATACAACTATTAGCTGGAGCATAAGAGGTGTGCCTCTTACTACCCATACTACAACTCTTGTAACAGCCTTAAGTGGCTTAAACTTGCTCATGGAACCAAACGAAATAATAAGACCCAGAGGTATCGCCCCGAGCAATGTCAGGGCGAATATCTCTAGAGTCATTTTAAATCCTGTCGTCAGTTCCAGCATTACTGCTTGAAACATTATTTACTCCTTAAGATTTAATTGAATAACTTAATTACTGTTGATTACTTCTGCTCGATCAGCGCAGCCTGTACTCCGTATACTGCTGCGATTGCCTGCATTGTACCATCAGCATATGATGACTTGAAGAAATCGTTCAGTGCTGCTGCAAGGTTGGATCCCTTTCTGAATCCAGCGCCGTACTGCTCTGATGTGAGGGATACAGTGTATGTCAGCTGTGGGTATGATGTTCCCTCGCCAACCATTGCTGCTGCCATCAGTGAGTCGATGATGCAAGCATCTGCTGTTCCTGCAGCTACTTCCATAACTGCTGCAGCCTGTGTCTGTACTTCTACATACTTGAATCCCTTATCCTTAGCTGCTGCTGCTCCAGCTGAACCAGCCTCTACAGCGAAGTTGAGCTTCTTGCAAGCCTTAGCTGTCTTATATGTCTCTGCAACTGAGCTGTTAACAATTACAACCTGAGCGTTATCGCAGTAAGCATTTGATGTCTCCATGCCTTCCTTAACCTCGTCTGTAAGTGTCATGCCGTTCCATACTACGTCGATGCTCTTGTTATCAAGCTCCATGATCTTGTTGTCCCAATCGATCTCAACGAACTCAACCTTTACTCCGAGTGACTCAGCGAATGCCTTAGCCATATCTGCGTCGAATCCGATCCACTGACCAGCTGCATCCTTATAATCCATTGGTGCGAAGTCTGTGATACCAACTACGAGTACTCCCTTTTCCTTAACGTACTCCATGTCCTTGCTGTTGTCTACCTTCTTAGTACATGCTGTGAAAGCAAATACAGAAGTTAGTGCCATAGCTGCTACTAATGCGATTGATAAAATCTTCTTCATTTCTTGTCCCTTTCTTATTTATTATAACCTATGTATTTCTAGCGTGTCTGGCGGTATGCCTTCTCGCTTCATCGCTTTAACACGCTAAAGTGTTAATGTGATAAACAGATAATACGACTTTATGTGCTGTATGTCAACTACTTTTTGAAAATTCCTTTGACGATGCCGTATATCCCGACTATTCCTGCGCAGGCAAGGCCAAGAAGCGCAGTGCCGAGATTGTATCCGAAGCTCAAGAAAGCGGAAATAAATCCGACGCGTAACGAATCTACTCGCTCCTCGTTCATGTTTTGTATGCCATCGATTCTATCCCCGCAAAGCTGTTATTTATAGACGAATACATACAATTCTTAATGTGTTCTGGCGCAGTCTGCTCAGCAATCTTCTTGCGGTCCTTGCCATCAAAGTCGAAGGACATAGCCGTAAGCGCTGTGTCTTTTGCCTTAGATAGAATGATTCTGTCCTCTTTTACAGCAATCGTCTTGAATCTATTCTCTACAGTGTACGAATCTGCAGAATAATTAACTCTATATAGTTCACCAAGATATTTGCCGCCGAGCGAATAACAAACAACAGATTCATGTTCTCATTATACACAAAGACTCGCATTGCTGCGAGTCTTTGTTCTTAGTTAAATGATTGTAACTGTCTATTAAACAAGTTGAAGTTAAATCTCTTAGAACCATCCGAATCCGAAGAAGCTGTTGATCTGTCCAAGTAAGATGAAGATGCAGAACACAGGTGCAACGAACTTCAGACAGAATGTGTAGAATTTTCTTGTCTTAAATGTTGAGCTTGATGCAATCTCCTCTTCGAGGTAGCCCTTCTTGAACCATCCGAAGTATACTACTGTGAGCAGTGCTGCTACAGGCATCAGGATACCTTCTGACATCAGATCGAATCCGTCGAGCCAGCAGAACTTACCAAACATTGGAGGCAGATATGTTCCAAGTCCGTCAATAGCAACGAGTACGCCTTCAACCATTACGAATGCACCGAATAACCATGCATAGAATACTCTCTTGTTGCCCTTGCCCTTATCGATTCCGGAATCGATGAAGGATGCGATGATAGCCTCAAGAACGGATATTGATGATGAAAGTGCTGCCAATACTACGAGTACATAGAACAGGAATCCGAATACAGGACCTGCTGCTCCCATGCTGTTAAATACGTTCTGTAATGTCATGAACAGAAGTCCAGGACCTGCACCAGGTTCCATACCGAATGCGAATACTGCAGGCATGATAGCGAAACCAGCCATTAAAGCGATAAGTGTGTCGCACAGAGGAACTATGATACCTGACTTAGCGATGTCGTCATCTCTGTTGAGGTATGAACCGAATGTTACCATGATGCCCATGCCGAGTGACAGTGAGAAGAACATCTGTCCACCAGCTGCTGCAAGTACGCTGATCCAACCTGTTCCCTGGAATACTTCGAAGTTAGGCTTCAGGAGGAATGCAATACCAGCGCCTGCGCCAGAAAGTGTGCAGGATCTTACTACGATGATGCAGAGAATTACAAAGAGTGCCGGCATAGCATACTTGTTGAACTTCTCGATACCACCTGCGATACCCTTGCTTACGATGAATACTGTTGTGAGCAGGAAGATTGCTGTATAAACTACTGACATTCCCTGATTTTCATACAGATTTACGAAGAATGTTGTTCCGTCTACTCCGCCTACGCCAAATCCTGCGTTGAATATATCTCCCAGGTTAGCTACGGAATACTTTACAGCATATCCACCAAGATATGAATAGAAACCAAGAATCAGGAAAGGTGCAATAGCACTGAACCATCCAACGAATGTCATCTTTCCGTCTGTTGCTTTTCTGTAAGCAGGAATAATTGACTTGCCTGTCTTACGACCAAGCGCAAGCTCTGTCATAACTAGAATATAACCAGTGAATACAACAAGTACCAGATATAAGAGCAGAAATGCAAATCCACCATTTGCTCCTATCTTGTAAGGAAATCCCCAAAGATTTCCCAGTCCTACTGCGGAACCAACTGCAGCCAGCAGGAATCCCATGCTGCTACCGAAGGAATCGCGTCCGTCTTTTTTCTTTCCCATTTTAGTTTCTCCTTTTTCTTTGTTTCTTAATTGTTTCTATATCTATACAATATTTGTGCAAAAATCACAAAATTGAGAAGATGATTTAGTATAACTCACAAAAAATCTTTTTGCAAGGGAAAAAGGCAATTTTTTTCAAATTGTGAAGATTTTGTGAAGAGACACAAAAAACGCCCATTTTTCAAGGGTTTCAGGGCTTAATATCTTGCGTTTTTTGTGTTATAATTGTTTTCATGATATGGAAAACGCTTACGCGCATTCCATTATACGCATACAAAACAACGATATTATTACGAAATTGGGGCAAAAGGAGTCATATCATGTCAGTAGAAAGAGTAAAGAAATACTTCGAGCAGTTCGGAATGGCTGATAGAATAATGGAATTTGATGTATCTAGCGCAACTGTAGATCTTGCCGCTAAGGCTGTAGGCGTAGAGGGCGCAAGAATCTGCAAGACTATCAGTTTCAAGCGCAAAGACGGTGGCTGCAATCTTGTTCAGATGGCAGGAGCTGCTAGAATGGACAACAAGAAGTATAAGGCTTACTTCGGAGAGAAGGGTTCTTTCCTATCACCCGAAGAGGCAATTGAATTCACAGGCTATGCTGTAGGCGGAGTGTGCGCATTCGACATTCAGCGCGATGATGTATATATCTACTGCGACGATTCGATGAAGCGCTTCGAGACAGTCTTCCCTGCATGTGGTTCTTCCAACAGCGCAATTGAGCTGACACTCGACGAGATATTCAAGTATTCGAAGGCTCTTGACTGGATAGACATTAGCAAGCTGCCGGAAGAGTAGAGTAAACGAAATGGACTGCGCAGAGCAGTCCATTTTTTATGAAAGGCAATTCGCCAGATCGTATATATCTTGCGGAAAAACATTAGGCGCCTCGATTGCCTCTTTGAGGTCAACCGCCACAATCTCGCCACTGCGATAGCCAACGGCAAGCGAGCTCTTCCCTTCGCACAAAAGCTCAACGGCTCTTCCAGCTGTGCGACTCGCTAATAATCTATCCTGTGCTGTAGGGCTACCCCCTCGCTGGATATAGCTTAAGATAACGCTTACCACCTTATGGCCTGTCCTCTTCTCTATTTCTGTCTCGAGCTCGTGAAGTGGTATCTCAATACCCTCGGCCTTCACAATAATAGTGTGAGTCCTTCCTGAAGCACGTCTTTCGACTACCTTCTCGGTAATCTCTTCCATGCTCATTGGGCATTCTGGAACTAGTATAATCTCAGCTCCGCCACCAAGGCCTGCATAAAGAGCTATATCTCCGCACTTTCTTCCCATTACCTCTATTATAGTAATTCTGTTATGCGAGGATGATGTGTCTCTAATCTTGGTAATTGCATCAAGAACTGTATTGACTGCTGTATCGAATCCAATAGTGAAATCTGTGTATCAAACATCAATATCTATGGTAGCTGGTACGCCAACCACCTTGACTCCATGCTAAGCAAGCTCCACTCCGCCTCCATACCTTCCATCTCCGCCGATTACTACGAGTCCTTCGATGCCTCTTTTGTGGAGATTCTCAGCAGCCTTAGCAACCCACTCGTCATCCATGAACCTTGGACAACGTGCGGTCTTAAGAACCGTGCCTCCCGTCTGTAAAATCTCTCCAGCATCTCTCCAAGTAAGAAGTCTTATCTTCTCATCAAGCAAGCCCTCATATCCATATTCAATTCCATATACCTCAAGCCCTTTGGTAATTCCAGTTCTAACTACAGCTCTAAACGCTGCGTTCATACCTGGGGAATCTCCGCCGCTTGTTAATACTGCAATCTTGTCCATAATTGCCTCCTACACATCTATCTTACGCTTGTCTGGATCCGCTGCTCTTCTATACAATACAAACCTTCTTCCAATAGCCTGAACAAACTCAGCATGAAGCATCTCCGCTAGTTCATTGCATGTCTCCTTAGGATCTAATAACGAACCATCTTGTATCGACACCTTAACCAACTCATTAGCTGTAAGATTATCATCTATTGTCTTAATAACAGCCTCAGTAAGATCGTTCTTCCCAATACTTGCTGTTACATCTATTCCATTCGCGATTGCTTTAAGTTTACTTCTTTGCTTACCTGTTAGCATATTCTTGCTCCTTAATTGTTATGTTATATGCATTGTACACTATTAGACGGCTTATTTCGAGTGGTGTTGATTGGATTTTTGGATTGTTGAAACGTTCCAATCAACAATATTGCTTGTTGAACGGTTTTGTTGATTGGAAAACAAAAAGTCGTTTCTTCTCCAATCAACTTTTCTTTAAAAACAGGCTGTTTGTTGATTGGAATAATCTATCATCTATGTATTCCAATCAACTTAGCCTATGAAAACAGTTATTTGTTGATTGGAGTCGGCCAAAGAATTGTAATTCCAATCAACTTCGTTCTACACAACAAAAAAAGAGTGCAGTTCTCATCGAACTGCACCCTCAACTCTTACTTAATTCTAGTAATATTCGCCTGGAACTTCGAGTACGAGATCAGACAGCGGGAAGCTTGCGCAAGGATGAATGAATCCATACTTCTTATCAGCCCATCTACGTCCTTCGTTCTCAGCTGGTACATATACCTCTCCAGATACGAGTCTGCTACGGCACCATCCGCACTCACCGCTACGGCATCTTGATGGAGCCTTGATACCAGCTCTCTCAATCGCTACAAGAACTGGCTCGTCTGCAGAAGCATCAATCTTGTATTCCTTAGGTCCCTGCTTAACTGTAATCTTGAACTTCTTGCCCTTAGCTGCTACTGGGTAATCAGCTAGCTTAGCAACATCCTTAGTTACTCCAAGAGCCTCACTTCTAACTAGTCTTGCTGGAAGTCCTAACTTAGCAACTTCACCCTTAACGAATCTGTACATTGCCTCAGGTCCACAAATGAAGATGCTATACTCGTCAGCTGCATATTTCTTAATAAGCTCAGCTGTAATGAATCCGTTCTCATATCCTTCCTTCTTCTCATCCGAAAGAACATGTACAACCTTAACCTTGTCTGTTGCAGCGCAGATCGAGTCGAGTTCCTTCTTGAAAAGAATAGACTCTTCGCTTCTGCTACCGAACATAATTGTGAGGTTGAAATCTTCATGTCCGTCTCTAATAGCATATGCCATTGAGAGGAATGGTGTTATTCCACTTCCACCTGCAAGAGCTACTACATTCTTGCAGTCACGAACTGCCTCGTAGAAGAAATCGCCCTGTGGACTGGAAATTGTTAACTTGTCACCAACATTGAGATTGCTAAGCATCCAATCTGCAGCAAAACCGCTAGGGTTAGTCTTGATTGTTATCGCGTACTTACCCTCAAGCGCCCACTTAGGTGATGAGCTGATTGAGTATGGTCTTGTTACGAAGCTGTCACCAATTCTAAGCTTAAGTGACAGATACTGGCCTGCTCTAAAATATGGCAGTGGTGAACCATCTTCCTTGCCGAAAATGAAGCTCTTAGCGCCAGCCTCTGGATGATTGATAATGTTAGCAACAACTACATCGATGAAGTCTGGGTGCAAAGCCTTAGCGTTCATATTAATTGGGAAATCTCCAACTACGTCCTTCGCAGGTGCAGCCTGAATGTGCTGTTCACGAGTCTTGGCAAGATTCTTGAACTTGAGCATGTCGAGAGCACCTATAATACTAATCTTAACATTTGCCATTACTGTGCACCTCCTTCTTCCCATTCTCTAAGGTCTTTCAAGGCGAGCTTACCAATCAGTGAACCTGTGATATATGAACCACTGAATCCGTCTCCTCTTGGACCTGCTGCTCCGATAGGTCTGAGTCCCTTAATTGGGTAGTCCTTACCAAGCATCATCATTCTAGCCATGATTCCATCCCACTCGTTAGCTTCATATCCGTATACAGCGCCTTCTGGTGCTCCAAGATATCTTGCAAATGTCCATGGTGATGCTGTTGAAGTCTCGATAATGTGTCCGCGCAGGTCAATGCCTGTCTTCTCCTTCATGATATCGAGCATCTTGTCGAAAGTCTTATTCTTCATCTTGAAGTAGTCTTCCTGGCTGAGATCATTCCAGTCATTGTGTCCGCCCATTGTTGTTACGAAGCACAGCGTCGTTCCCTCTGGTGATGCATCTGGATTAGCAACATTGGAGAACAGGAAGATGCAGTACTCATTGGTATCAAGGCCATTAAGAATCTTGTTGTATTCGTCTGTTGAGTCAGCACTTCCACCAAGGAAGTATGTATAGTTCTCAACGCCGAGATCCTTATAATCGCAATCGAGCACATAATATGCAGTAAGCATTCTAGCGCTGAAATCCTGATTACGAGCTGCAGATAACTTCTTCTCTCTTTCTGGAACAAGTTCCTTAGGCATCATCTTACCGTAGATGATGTCTGGGTTAATGTTAGGGAGACACATCTTAGTCTCTACTTCACCCATGCTTGTCTTAACTCCACGAAGTGCGCCCTCTTCATCAAATAGGAATTCCTCTGCTCTGCAGTTGAACCAAGCCTCTCCACCGAGTTCATAGAATCTGTTCAGCAGTGCTGATGAAATCTCATGTGATGTGTGCTTAGGAATATATGCTCCCATGCTTACGTATCTCTGCATCATTGAAGCATAGTGGAAGAAACTCAGTCTCTTCATATCTACTCCAAGGTATCCCCAATAGATTGAGAGGATGTCCTGACACTTCTGAGGAAGTCCCATTGCCTTGAACACCTTGTCTGTTGAGTAAGAACCTGTTCTAAGCATGTTAGGATACTTGGTCTTCATTACATTAGGGTCAGCCTTACCGTTGCTAGCTGATGTGTAGTTAGCGCCCTGTCTAATCTCTTCGTATACCTCGAAGAGTTCTTCCATCTTAGGTCTGCTGCCTGGAACGTATTCCTCCATCTTGTTGATAAAATTCTCAATGCCATGTGGCATTGTTACATCCATAGGAGTTCCATCTGAATACTTCGAAATGTATCTGAAGCAATCAGGAACCTCTACCCAATCAAGAAATACTCCATATTCTTCTTCGAATAATTTACGGATCTCTCCTGGATTATCCTTCGGACCTATATCACAGAGCTCATGTAGCGATGGCTCAAATTCATAGCCCCCTCTTACGAAACTTGTTGCGCAACCGCCTGGAAGATTGTGCTGTTCAATCAGTAGAACCTTCTTGCCGGCAGTCTGCAATCTTAACGCCGCTGATAGTCCCGCGCAACCGGAGCCAACAACGACAGCATCATATTTAGGCATATTATTTCTCCTTTCTAAATCGTGCTAAATATCGCAGTAATTCGACTGCATCTATTGTTATTATTTTATCACAGTGCCGACTAATTGAGTATTAAGAATTTAATTAATGCTTCTTGCCACGCTTCTTGAAATCCTTCTCTATTTCTTCCTTCCAGCTGGCGTCATCGCAAGCCATAGCAGACTTCCTCATCTTAACCATAGCTTCACCAACAACAGAATAATTAAGCTTAGTTCCTATGCTATCCGCACAATAATCTACCGCTCTTGATGCAGAGATGCCCATCTTACCAGCCTCTGTTACAGCATCAATATTGGCTCCCATGAACATAAATTCCCAGCCATACTTCCTCTTCTCGAACTCAATCATCTTCTTGATATCTCTGTGTCTGTACTCCTTGCTAGAATTCTCATATCCGTCAGTAATAATAACGAAAATAACCTTCTCCGCTCTCTCTTCCTCTGGCAGATGTCTCTGAACATTGACTTCCTTCTGAATGGAGCTGCCAATCGCATCAAGCAGAGCTGTTGATCCACGAACATAGTACTCCTTCTCTGTTAGATCCTTCACCTGCTTAAGGTCGAATCTATCGTGAATAAGTTCAACCCTGTCGTCGAACAGAACAGTTGTTACATTGGCCTCACCCTCTTCTGCCTTCTGCTTGGCAATCATCGAATTGAATCCACCGATTGTGTCTGACTCAAGCCCGCACATCGAGCCCGATCTGTCCAGAATAAAAATCATGTCTGTTAAATTCTTCTTCATAATAAAACCTCCGTATTTCTACTTCTCCACGGCCTACCGGCCACCTTTCGACATTATTCTAGCTTTTTCGCCAACAAAAAAGGTCGCTTGTGAAGCGACCTTTTGCGAAACCTGTCGAAATATTGCGACTAGCCGATAGTGTTACCGAGAAGCTCGAGATCGTAGTCGAAGAGCACCTCGTTAATGGCGAGCACATCGTGTATTCCTTTCTCGAGGAAGTAGCGACATACTATGTCGAACTTAGAGCAATCTGTCAGCGCGTGACCAGCCTTCATAAGCAGATATTCAGCATCCTCGAGATTGAGTTTCAGCGCAAAAGAAAGAGCAAGTATCGTCTGCTTCTTGGGATGATAGTCCGCATTGCACATGATTTTGGAGAAAAGAGCCTTGCTAATGTTAGCCCTTCCATATATCTGCGAATTCTTAAGACCAGATGCATTGACATATCTAATGAAGGCATCGTGGAAATTCTCACCTGTACGTCCCATGAGTTCATCGAGTGTAGCGCCACCAGAAGGAGTAATAATCTGCTTGGTATCGTAAGCTCCTACAGCCTCCGATAGCATATCGATATCTTCATCGCTCCATGATACAGTCTGTCTTGAAGCATATCTTCTTCTGCGAGAGTCATAACTGTCTTCATCAGAGAATCTATCAACAACGGATTTCTCTTGTATTAGAACCTTCTTCTCTTCAACATAGTGATCATCAATATATGCATCGATGTCCTCGTAGAGTGCGCTTGCCGCATCGAGAGATTCCTTGTCGTAGATAACCAAGTTGATATCCATTTCGAAGCCATATATCTCAAAATATTTGTTGAAAGCATAGTTCGCAATCTTTAGAGCCTCTGCCTTAGGGCACCTAAAATTACCACTGCCAAGCAGCGGAAAGGCTATGGATTCGAAGCCGCACTTAGCGGCACGCTCGAGACACTCGACATAACAATTGTATAGTTGCTTAGGGGCATCTACATTGTCTTCCCAGAAAGGCACAACTGCATGGAGTATGTATTTCGCTGGAAGATTGAATCCGTCAGTCATTACTACATGTCCGTAATCGACATAGCCAATCTTGTCACACGCCTCAGCAAGTTCATGCTCACCAGCTGCCGCAAAAAGCGCCTCGCTTGTTCCTCTACCAACCTCAAGCCATGGATTGGCAGGCAGAACAACCGCATCGACTTCCATATTCACTAAATCATTTCTTACAATATGTAATGGCATTATAACTCCTTATTACACTTCTATTATCTCTACCTCTGTACCATATTCCTTCACGAGATCGATTACAGTCTGCGCGTCAAGGAAAACAGTTGCATCATTTAGGTTAGGGTGAATTCCCATCTTGCCATGCTTCAGAAAATCCTTATCAATAAAGAACTTAACATCCTTCTCCGCATTATTAAGAAGTCCGAACGGTGTAACCGATCCTCTTGTAAGTTGTAACTTCTCTGCGAGCAGGTCCTCAGAGCCAAAAGACAGTGGTCTTGTATCATGCTCCTTGCGGAACTCCTTCAGATCCACCCTCTTGCTCTCCAGAACTGTTATTAGATAAAAGTTCTTTTTCTTATCATCGCGTATGAACAGATTCTTCGCAATTACCTCAGGATATGGCAATTCCGCTTCGATCATATCTTCAACTGTGAAAACCATATTATGGTCAACCTTCTCATATTCAATGCCCTTATCGTCAAGGAACTTCAGCAGTTCTTCTTTATTCATATTGGCCTCCTTAATTCTTACTTGCCTTTATTGTACCACGGCGGCCTCACTCGTGCTACAATTGTCATATGGAAAAAGACAATCTAATTATCTCGAAAATAAGCGATAGAATCGAACAGGCACGAAGTGGCGACTATACTACCACTACCGGCTTCCTCGACTCCCACGAACAAGCTCTTGCGCGCAGCCTCGTAAGCTCCGCTGGAGATCTCGAGCTACGCCTATACGGCGGATATGAAGATGCCGAAAGACGAGTTCTTTTCTGTATTCCTCGTGGCTTGTCGGAATATGTCGACTATGAGGAAGTTTTTGCGATATTGCGCGTAGAAGTGCTATCAAGTTCTCGCGAACTAACACATAGAGATTATCTCGGTTCGCTGATGGGCCTCGGTATTGAGCGCACTCTCATCGGAGACATTCTTGTGACAAACGGCCCCGGCCAGAGCGCCGATATCGTCATCCTCAGGGATATCGCTGACTACTTACTCCACGAGTACACGCAAGTGGGCCGTGAGGATGTGCGTTGCCATATCGCTCCGCTCGCTGAAATTCGCATGCCGCAATATAGGACAGAATTGTTAAGGGACACGGTCCCTTCTCTTAGATTAGATAATATAATCGGCGCTGCTTTTAAGCTCTCGCGTAGCAACGCCGTTACAGCCATTAAGAGTGGCATTGTTTCAATAGATCATATCGAAGCAACTAAGCCAGATGCCAAGGTCGCTGAAGGTTCCGTCCTAGTCGTTAAAGGCCGCGGCAAGGCCGTGCTTAAAGAAGTCGGTGGCGAATCCAAGAAAGGCCGAATCTGGATAGTTGTGGAAAGATATATTTAATCAATTGACGAGCGACTGTAAATTGACTATTATTATTTATATATTATTGTTATATAC
>R21__coassemble_1328_pt1 | contig 16942 bp, 12 predicted proteins | sample R21__metabat2_high_PE_019 | metagenome-assembled genome bin R21
CTTACCATACTTATTCAACCGTACTTCATCAGGAAGCAAATTACCATTCTCGTCTTTCTCATTCGTCATTGTCCGGAACTTTATGAGTTTGAAGATCTCTTCTCTATAGCCTGGACGCTCCTGCGTAAAGAAAGGATTGCCTTTCATTGCGATTGCCCCGGTCGCTGTAAGAGCAATATACACAGGAGATAGCAACGCTATTCCGCCAAGTGACAGTGTGAAGTCTAATGGTCTTTTGAAATATTTCTCGTAAATACCTTTGTTTCTCATCTACTTAAAACAATTCTTAATTATCTCAATTACTATATCCTGCTGCTCCGCTGTCATCTTATTATCGCTTGGTAGGCACAGTCCTCTCTCGAAGATGTCCTCGTTGACAGCAACGCCTTCGCTTACCGATACAAAAGCTCTATCTCTATACAGCGGTTGCATATGCATAGGCTTCCATATTGGTCTTCCCTCTGCGTTGTACTTAGCCAGCGCCTCTAAGATTTCTGTTGGACAAGACTTGCCAAGCTCGCTCTTGTACGAAGCCTCATAATCAGTCCTTGTCTGCTCACACATAGCCTCTTCATCAATAGTCATGCAAGACAGCCAGTAATTAGGCTCTGCATATTCTTCCTCGAAAGGATTCATCTTGATTGGCAGATCCTTGAGACCTTCTTTGTATCTTTCATAGATAGCCTTCTTCTGAGCTATATGTTCATAGAGATGTGGATATTGACCTCTAACAACTCCTGCAACAACATTGCTCATTCTGTAGTTATATCCGAGCTCAGAATGCTGATACCAAGGTGCTGCATCTCTTGCCTGTGTAGCCCACTTGCGGCATTTGTCAGCTATCACTTTGCTATCTGTTAGTAGCATTCCTCCAGTAGTTCCAGTAATAATCTTATTACCATTGAAGCTAATCGCATTGATTGCTCCGTCGGTACCTGTCTGTCTGCCCTTGTATGTAGCACCTAACGACTCTGCCGCATCCTCGATTAATATCGCATTATGCTTCTCGCAGATGGCCTTAATCTCATCAATCTTCGATGGTGTACCATACAGATGCGCAAGTACAACATAGTGAGTATCTGGATAGAGTTCGAACGCCTTTTCAAGAGCCACTGGATCCATGTTCCAAGTATCATACTCTGAATCAATGAATATCTGCTCTCCGCCTTCGTATGTAATAGGATTAACTGTTGCATCGAAGGTCATATCCGAACAGAATACTCTATCGCCACGCTTAACACCCGCGAGTTTAATTGCAAGATGTAGTGCCGCCGTACCAGACGAAAGAGCAACCGCATACTCGCAGCCTATGGTCTCCTTCGTTAGTCTTTCTGTCTCATCGATATTCTTACCTATCGAAGACATCCAGTTGGTCTCATATGCTTCAGTCATATATTTAAGCTCATCACCATGCATAGTAGGTGATGATAGCCATAATTTCTTTTCGAAAGGTTTAATCTCCATGCTTCCTTACTTTCCTAGCCCTTCCGCTATATCCTTCTCACTTAGTCCTAGCGCCTGCTGATTCTCTCTATAATCCAGCATTCCTCTGAATATATAGAGATCTTCTGGCGTTGTGACCTTGATATTTCCTCTATTTCCTTCTACAAGGTATACTTCCTTGCCGAGGCTCTTCATCAATGTACAGGTATCAATTATCCCCTCATACATTGGATTGGTCTTTCTTACTGTCTCGTGCGCTTCTGCGACATCACCAAGTCTAAATGCCTGTGGAGCCACTACTCTGAATATCGACTTGCGCTCGTGAACATTGCCAACTGTCTCTCCGTCTTCACTTGTGACAGCCGTCTCTGTGAAAGTATTACATGTTACTGCAGAGCCCTTATCCTTAGCTGTCTTGATGGCGTTCTTAATTGTATCCTGTGTTACACAAGGTCTTACTCCATCATGTATCAGTACAATATTATCTGGTCCCTCTTCATCTATCGCAGCCTTAACTCCGTTATATATCGAATCCTGACCAGTTGTTCCTCCCGGAACAATCTTCTTGACCTTGCTGATCATGAACCTTCTAACGAGCTTGTCTAGTTTCTCAATGCAATCTTCCTTGCAAGCAATATATATTGCATCGATATCGCTGCAGTCTTCGAACAATTCAAGCGTGTGAATAATAATTGGCTTACCATCCACCTCTATGAATTGCTTAGGTATTCCTGAACCCATTCGCTGGCCACTTCCGCCTGCAAATATTACAGCTATGTTTCTCATTTCAAGAACCTCTCTACGACCTTCGCTGATGCTTTGCCAGTGTAGTCGCCATAATTATCTTTAACGAATTGCTTCGTCTTATCTATCTCATAGTTTTCTTTCTCGAGAGCCTCAATCAGATCGTCGAATGTATCGCACACTTTGCCTGGTGCACATTCCTTAACAGCTCTATGAACACCTCTCGTTAGTTCATATATCTCCCTGTCTGGAGTGAAGAACACACAAGCTCCACCAGTCAACGCATACTCGTAGTAATTAGACGAATAATCTGTAATAAGAACATCAGTCACATAATACAGATTGTTAATGTTCTCATTCGCGCCTAACTGTATAATTGTATCACTATACTCCATCGGAATTGTGACAGTCTCGTTAACAAATGGATGCATCTTGAACAGCCATACGCTTCCTGTCTTCTTACACATATTATGTATCTTCTCAAGATCTAGAAGAGAATAGTCGTAATATGCATCTGCTTGGCCAGCTCCTCTATACGTTGGTGCGAAGAGTATTACTCTCTTGCCCTCGTACTCAGTTGGCTTATCGCAAGCCTTGTCTAAGAACCCATCCATCCTAGGCATTCCCAGTGGCAGTAGGGCTTCCTTCTCTATGCCGAACACCTCTTCATATGTGTGTTTAAGATTCTCAGCGCCGATGATTGCGTTAGTATATTGCTTGTGGCATGACCTCTGTGGGAATGGACTTCCTTCTCTTCCAAATCTTGCATATCCTACAGACTTGAATCCCACACCTGCATGCCATACCTGTATCAGCTTGGTCTTATCTCCTAGCTTGAAGAATCCGAAGATTGGTGCATAATCATCAACGAAGATGATGTCCTGCTTGGCAATCTTGCGAGCTGAACTCAGCCAATCCATTGCGCTCTTAAGCGATATCTTGCCTTCAGCATTCCTGCTGAACATATACTCTATCTTGTATTTCTTATCTAGGCCTTGCTTTCTAATCTCATCATCTATTGCCTTGAGGTTGCCCCACAGATAATCATGGGTCTGGCTGATAAGCATTACTCGCTTGCCGTTGTGGCTAGATATCGCATAATTAATCTTATATACCGCTTCAACGGACTTGGCTGCAATTGCAACTACTGCTCTGATTAACTTACGCCTGGGGGAACGCACTTCCCTCACATATCTTCTCTTCTTCCACTTCTTGTTCTCTTCAAGGAAGTAGCTGTCCATATATAGTTCTAGTGTCTCTTCGTCCTCTGTCTCGATTCCGAAGCTCAATGTATATGCCATCTGCTCTTCTGCATATCTATATACTCTAGAGAGCTCTTCTACTCTTCTAGCAACCTCGCTACTAACAGCAATTCTCTCTTGAATGCCATCATGCTCTAGCGCGAAGAACCATCTGCCGTTCTCAAGGAACTCTCTATCATGAACACAAGACATATTGATGCACAATTTGAAACCAGTCTTGGTAGACTCTATCTCTAGTGGATATTTCTCCTTAGTTCTCGCGTTCTGAACACAACAAACGCCTTCCGTAGCATCACTCTTAATCTCGATGTTCAGGAAGATTCTTTCCCACTCGATATTCGTAATAATAGGTCTTTTAACTTCAGTCACTGTGGACATACTCCCTCAGTACATAGTTATTGTCAATGATACCACTTTTGGACTATAATATCAATGTTAACACAGCATGGAGGGATGTTATGGACAGACTTGTGAAGCTTGGAATTACTGGACTTAGAGGCGTTTATGCCGTAATGAAGATTTTTCCAGAGAAGAAAAAAATAACAATCTTAAGCAGAGAGAGCGATACGCCTTCTCTAGATATTGAAATGCTTAGGGATAAGATCCAGGAGCTGCATCCAGATTACAAGGTTGTAGTTCTATGCAAGCTATTCAAGTCATCTGCACCTAAGCACGAGAAGTTATCCTATGCTCTGCACATTCCAAGACAAATGTGGCACCTTGCAACCTCCAAGGCCGCTGTTCTAGACACCTATTGCATCCCTGTTAGCCTTCTTAATCACAAGAAAGATCTTCTTGTAGTCCAGATGTGGCATTCTATCGGAACCATGAAGAAATTCGGTTATAGTATTCTTGATCAGGCCGAAGGTTCTTCTTCCAAGATAGCTAACTTAATGCGCATGCATCACGGCTATGACTATATATTTGCTGCTGGTGAAGGTTATAGAGATCACCTCGCACAGGGGTTCAACTATCCACTCGAGAAGGTCGTTGTAATGCCTCTTCCTCGTGTCGAAGCACTCAAGGACAAGTCGAGAGCCGAGGCGACTCGCAAGAGGATTTTTGCGCGCTATCCAGAGCTTAACTCTGACAAAAAGAATATCGTCTATGTCCCAACATTCCGCAAAGGCGAAGACGAGGCGACTTTCTCTGCTATCCGAGAATTATGCAATTCCGTTGACTACGACAAGTACAATTTAGTTATTAAAGCACATCCACTAACAGATCTTGGCGGTCTTGACGACGAACATGCCATCATCGACAGAGAATTCTCTTCATTCGATATGCTTTTTGCTGCCGATATTGTCATCGGTGATTATTCGTGTATTATGTATGAGGCTGCAATACTTGGAAAGCCGCTCTATTTCTATGACTACGATTACGATGAATATATGGCTACTCGTGATATCTATATGGACTATATGGCAGAGGTGCCAGGTCCTGTCTGTTATGATGCTCCATCGCTAATGAAAGCAATCAAAGAGCCAAGCTACAACTATGCGAAGCTTGACTCTTTCCTTCGTAAATATGTTTATGTTGATTCTAAGCACGAGACTCAGGATATGGTTGAATTCCTCTTTACGCACATTGCCGCGAAGCAGAGATAGAATACTGTTGTAATAAACTTAGCAAAAGGTAAGTCTACAATGTCTAACAAGGACACTATGCCATAAGCGGTAATACCGATAACAGCGAACATCTGATAATCGTCTACTTTCTTCTTAGAGAAGACCGTAACCAATATCCATACAGCACTGCCTAACTCTACCAAGAAGAACGCTATGGCTGCAATCCAACCCGATCTCTTTAGGTATTCAATTATTGCATTATGTGCGTTGAACACAATATCGTCCTTGTCTCTACCCATGAACTTAGCCCCTTGTATTACCTCTTTCCAAATAGTAATACGACCAGAAGAAACTGCATCTATGTTTGTTGTTCCGTCTTCGTTCTGTCCTTGGTCTGCTCTATCTATTAACCCAAGGCTGTCATCAATTTCAACAGATTGTTCTTGACTCATATTCTTGGATTTCCATTCTAAACAAGCTTTGCTGGTTGGTACACTTATCGCAATTATCGCAGTTGCAATAAGCACTCCAATTGCCAGGTTCTTCAATTTGTTGGTGTCTTTCCATGAATTTTTTACTCTCATCCACAGGTAGAAAAAAGTTAGTAAACAAATTGACAGAAAGCAGGCTCTTGTTGCCGCCATCACTATCATGGCTAAACTCATACCCGCGACAATTGCATAAAGAAATCTTGTTTTTCGCTTTCCTATTCCAATTAAATATATTGCTGCATAGTAAGCAGGAAGTGATGCCTTTGCGATTCCATTTGAGTTACCACACATACCCTTATATCTTCCACCGAGGAAGAATTCATCTGCGTATCTCGGCGTAATAAATACTTGTAAAAGAAAGAACGCGATAAACAGAACAACAATAGTAATTGATAGCGCTTTAAACAAGTTCGTTAAATGTTCTTTATCACCCCACACTAGACAAAACAATGGCATCATAAACGCCATAAACATGCCCATCGCTATATAACTATATCCAATATCGTGAAGGAATCCAGATATAATAATCGTTATACCACAGATACATAAGAATAGCGAAAGAACCCATTGCTTATTAAACACCTCTTCAGTGTACTTTCTATCCATTCCAACGACTATCAAAATCGCAAACACTAATGTTCCAAGTCCAGCATTAACCATAGCTGGAGTAATGAACTTGTTTGTGTAGTCATCTAAAAGATACACATAGCAAGATGCGTTTAATATTATTAGACACGCGTACATAAATATTGTCCTAGTATTTTCTGGCGCTTTCATTACAACGCCACTTATTGAGTTGCCTATCTTAAGAAGCAATGTTTTCATTATTATTCTCCTTGATGCACATAGCTGCAAAACATATATAGAAAATGAACACTGTCATCTTCGCAAATGGTAGCACTACTATATCGAACAAAGACACAACTCCGAACGCTGATATTCCTAGAACCGCGAACAATTGATAGTCTTCAACCTTCTTCTTAGAGAAAACTGTTACAAGTACCCATATTGCACTTGATAACTCAACTAAGAAGAATGCTATTCCCGCAATCCATCCCGATCTATTTAGGAATTCAAAGATAGTATTATGTGCGTGTTTAATCCATTCTTTTTCCCCAGTTACGTATTCATAACTACGCATATCGTTACCGAACAATTTGCCTTCTTTTATTACTTTGCTCCATATTTCTATTCTTCCAGAAGATATTCCATCAACATCCGCAGAGCCATCGTTGTTGACTCCTTGGTCAATTCTATCTGCATAACCAACTTCTATTTCTGTCAAACCAACACTTGCTTCTTTAAGGCGGTTTGTATTCCACTGAAGACAAAATGTGCTTACAGGGATAGCGATTGCAATTATTGCTACAGTAATAATCGCACTCACTAAAAATTTCTTTGCTTGTTCTTTTTCTTTTCCATTATTCTTTATCTTCACACAAAGATAGAATAACGTTATCGCAAATACTGCTAACAGATTAGCTCTTGATGCAGTCATAATAAGCATAGCAAGAGCCATTCCCATAACAACTGCAAAGAGATTCCTTTTTTTAGTTTTTCCAACTCCAAGTAAATATAACGCGCCAAAATATGCTGTCATCGCCGTCTTCGCAATACCGTTAGGGTTGCCACTCATCCCCATATATCTTCCAGCAAGGTAAAAGGCCTCCGCGCTGCGTGGGATAATTAATACATGCGCAATGAAATATATTACAAATAACACGATAATTATCTTTGCTAATGCATTAAAAATTTTGCTTAGGTGCTCCTCATCTCCCCATACTAAGCAATACGCAGGTATTAAGAACATCATTACTAAACCCATAGCAATATAGCTATATCCTATATAATGCAAGCACCCTGATATAACAACCATCAAGCCTGCAATAAACACGAATAGCACAATTATCCATCGCTTATCAAAATCTGCTTCTGTGTATTCTCTGTCGATTCCGATAATAATTAGTACTGTGAACACGAGTGTACCAATAGCCGCATTAAGCATAGCTGGATAAATAAACGTCTGTGTGTAATCATCAATCTGGTAAATATAACAAGACAACATTATTAACGTTAAGCAAGCATACATAACAACAGACCTTGTCTTAGCCGATAATTTCATAATAGGCTTTCCTATCGCATTTCCAACCTTTAGAAGTATTCCCTTCATACTTATCTTCTCCTCGTATCTATTATATGTGAATTCATCCTTATATTTGTAACAATATCTTAATCTGAATCCCATAAGGCTGAATTCAGTAAACGACTTAACTAGCGCCACTCCAATTAGATTGAATTGTCCTATTAATCCTAACAGGCCTAGTCCTAATAACTGTACTCCTGCTGCCGACAGTGTTGTCTTCGTTGTCTCATTGACCCTATCTATTGCTCCTAGTGTTGGCCAGCCGAATAGCATCGCCGGGAAGCAGAAGAATAGTACTGGTACGAGTGCTCGCATTGTTGGAGCTGCCGCAACATATTTGGCACTACCAACTATTGTAAGGATTAACTCAGCGCCTACTAGCGTGATTAGGCAGCCTATTACTATAAGTGGCATAAATAGCTTAAGTGACTTCTTGATAATTCCAATATCCTTGGTCTGTATCATCTTAGGATATATTCCGTTAGTAACAGGTGTATACATCGCCTTAACCGCAGCGACCAGTTGTAGGCATAGCGCCCAGTAAGCAACATCTCTCTTGCACAAGAAGATACCAACAAGAATAGTGTTGAATGCTCCGAATACTGTGGTTGCCGCTTCGGACACGAAATATATACCTGACATCTTAAGCGACGCCCAGCTTCCCTTGATTCCTTCAACGAAATCAAGTTTGATACCTAGCTTATATGTTTCATACATTACAAGTGCTATTGCAACAATTGTACCTATTATGTCTAGAACAGGTATCCACATAATATCTGCATCCGATCTAACAAGAACGAATGTAAGCACTACAGTAATGCCCCGCATAACCACATATCTTAGTGTTATGATATGCATTTGCTCTAATCCTCTAAAGAGGAAGTCTAGTAGCAGTGTTGTCAACGCTATTGGAACGAAAGATACCATTGTGAATATCAAGTTCTCTTTCAAGATAGGTATAAACATTGCCGCACACATTATTACAGCAAAAGAGGCTATGCTCAGCATAGTCTTAGCAAGAACAACATTACCTGTTATTCTGCTAACCTTGCCAAGATTGTCTCTCGCTTGCGTAATCTCTTTAACTCCAGATAACATGAATCCGAAGTCTATAATTAACTGCGCATACACCATTGTTGCCTTAACATACGATACAACTCCATAGCAATCTACTGAAAGTACTCTCGTTAGGTACGGTAGAGTAATAAGTGGAAAGATTAGCTTGGCGATATTCATAATGTAGAGCATTGAAATATTGAATCCAACGCCTTTTGCTTGAGTTTTATCTTTAGTCATGATTAATTCTGCGGATTATATGTTGGACATATATCTTTAACCGCTTCCTTAATATCCTTTCCGTTAGTCTCTGCCTGTTTGATTAAGGTCTCTAATTTCTTTAGGAATTTAGTCTCGTCAATTTCAATTGGCTTACCAATATGAATAAGCTTGTTAGATGTGTCTTGTAGACCCTCTTCATCCATGAGAAGTTCCTCATACAACTTCTCTCCTGGTCTAAGGCCAACAACATCAATCTTTATATCCTTCTCTGGCTCGAAGCCCTTCATCCTAATCAGGTTGCAAGCAAGATCATATATCTTCACCGGTTCTCCCATATCTAGGATAAATATTTCTCCGCCCTTAGCCATAAGCCCAGCCTTAAGAACTAATGACACAGCCTCAGGTATTGTCATGAAAAATCTTGTTATCTCTCTATGTGTAAGAGTAACGGGGCCACCTGCCTCAATCTGCTTGAGGAAGAATGGTATTACAGAACCATTACTACCAAGCACATTACCGAATCTTACAGCAACGAACTCAGTCTTGCTCTTCTTGTTATATGTTTGGACTATCATCTCACAGATTCTCTTGGATGCTCCCATTACATTGGTTGGGCGTACAGCTTTATCTGTAGAGATTAGAACCATTCTCTGAACGTTGTATTTATCAGCTAACTTAACAACATTGAGCGTTCCCTTGCAATTGTTCTTAATAGCCTCGTTAGGGGAATACTCCATAAGTGGCACATGCTTATGCGCCGCTGCATGATAAATTACCTCAGGCTTGTATTCCTTGAAGATGCTCTCCATTCTGTCATAATCACGAACAGATGCAATTAATACTTTCTTGTTAAGCTCTGGATAATATCTATCTAGCTCTCTCTCAAGTTCATAAGTTGTATTCTCGTAGATATCTACAATTAGCAGTAGGCCTGGGTGATTAGCTGCAATCTGTCTGCACAGTTCTGAGCCTATGCTTCCGCCACCACCTGTAACCATTACAGTCCTGCCCTTGACGAATTCTTCTAATTCAAGATTCTTTATAACTACAGATTCTCTTCCTAGAAGGTCTTCATAATTAACGTCTCTAATTGTTGAGCTTACTGAACTTGTAAGTGTGCTAGCAATAGCAGGCATTATTTTAACCTTAGCCTTGGTCTGCTGACATATCTTAACAAGATCTCTTATCTCTGGAGGTGTAGCGGATGGTATTGCGATTATTATTTGCTCAATATCGTATTTATCTGCCTTCTCGATAATATCTTCTCTTGTTCCAACAATAGGAATGTTATGAATTAATTTGCCCTTCTTCGCTATATTGTCGTCGATAATACAAGCAACATTGTTGCCCTTGGAATTAAAAGACATTTCTTTGATTAGGGCTGAGCTTGCGCTACCTCCACCTATTATCATTATTGTCTTCTTCTCGTCTTTATTTCTAATTTTATTTCTAAGAGCCTTGAACACTCTAAGAGCAGCTCTTGATGCACACAGGAGTATCACAAGAATAATCCAGTTGAAAAGATGGTAGCTTCTTGGTATTCCAAGTGCGAACAAAGTCTTATATAGCAAGCATATCGCTTCAATAATAATTGAAGCCTTAACACAATCTAACATTTCCTCAATGCTCGCATATGTCCATACTCTGTTATATAAATTTCACATAGCAATTACAACTATTGCTATTACTATATCGATAGGCAAATATTTCACCGTTAATTCGAAATAATACTTTTCAACAGAGAAAATACCGAACCTCAGAAGAAGTGGTACCATTGCACTGATTATCATAGTGATAATATCCACAATAACAAAAAGTCCGATTCTTACATATTTCTTTTTTTTCTGTTGTTTATTATCTATTGTTAGTTCAACTTCTTTTTTCATTACTTATAACCCTCCGGGTTCTTGCTCTGCCAGTTCCATGCATCCTTGCACATATCATCAAGATTGCGCTTAGCTTTCCATCCAAGCACTTCTCTTGCCTTGTCTGGGATAGCGTATGATGCTGTTAGATCACCCTCTCTTCTTGGCCCAATCTCATACTTGATTGGTTCACCACATGCTCTGCCGAACGCCTTTACCATATCAAGCACCGAGTATGGCTTACCAGTTCCAAGATTAAATATGTCTAGCCTCTTGCTGTCTTGTGCCGAAATGTATTCAGCTGCCTTGACATGTCCCTCTGCAAGATCCATTACGTGAATATAATCTCTAAGGCAGGTTCCATCTGGTGTATCATAGTCATTGCCGAACACTGTTAGATGATTTCTTCTTCCAACAGCAACCTGCGAGATATATGGCATTAGATTATTAGGAATTCCCTGTGGGTCTTCTCCTATTAAGCCCGACTTGTGTGCGCCAACTGGGTTGAAGTATCTAAGAAGTACTACCTGCAGATTATCATCTGCCTTAGCTGCATCTGTCAGCATCTGTTCAATCATCGACTTGGTCCATCCGTAAGGATTAGAGCACACACCCTTAGGCATATCCTCTGAATATGGTGGCTCATTGTCTTCGCCATATACTGTCGCTGATGACGAGAATACTATCTTGTTCACGCCATTCCTCTTCATCGATTCAAGAAGGCTCAGCGTCGAATCAATATTATTCCTATAATATTCTATCGGCTTCTCCACGGATTCACCCACAGCCTTAAGTCCCGCAAAATGCACGACGGCATCCACAGATTCCGACTCAAAGACTCTATCTACTATCTCGGAATCGCAGACGTCTCCCTCGTATAGTGTAACCGTCTTGCCTGTTATCTGCTCGACTCTTTCTATCGACCTGGCGCAGCTATTGACATAATTATCCAGCACAACAACATCATAGCCAGCCTCTAGCATAGCTACTGCCGTATGTGAGCCTATATATCCTGCGCCCCCTGTAAGTAATACCTTCATGTGTATCTCTCTAATCTTCTAATCTTTCTATCATCTCAAGAAGGGCCTCTGCGCTGTTGAAATTAGCAGGCTTAATCTCTCCTACTGGAACCTTGATATCATATTCGCTCTTAATCATTCCAACTATCTGAATGATATCGAACGACGCTATCACATGGTCGTCAACGAGCTTGTCGCAGTTCTCCCAGTCTACATCTTTTCTAATCTTCTTTAGATTCTCTATTAATTCTTGCATAGTTCATCTCCATCCTCTATATACTCTACGCTACCTTCTTCTATTCTTGAGCAAGCGTAGCTATAGTATTTCTCATAACTTTGGCTTGCTTCTTGCCAAGACTTCTTAGTAGTACTTGTCTGCTGCTTTTTCTTAATTCTGCCATCTATCATTTTGCCAAGATACTTCGTAACCTTCTTCTGCCCCTTAACATTAAGATGATTCTGGCTATAGAAGTCCTCCTGCGCTTGGATTCCCATCTGTACTATGCGATCTTGCAGATTAATATATTCGAATCCTCTGCTCTGAACAATTCGTCCTACGTAATTGCTCTTTCTGTTCGCTTCTTGTATGCCACTTCCTTCGTATATTGTTGAAGGGAAGTGGACGAACATTACCTTGATGTTATTCTCTGTACAATATCTAAGAAACTCATCTAGATACTTCTCCGCCGTTGGTGTTATTGGCGATACCTCGTTTATTGTATTGGTCTGAATCGTCGCTACATCTGTGAAGCATGTTGTAAGCGTTCTCATTCCTTTAAGTTCACTCGTCTTGCCCTGTCTTATCTCTTTGCTCGATGTATAATTCACAACATAATCCGAGATATTATCATGATGCTTGACGAAAGGAAAGAGGTATGACATCTTCTCCATTGCGCTCATTCCTGCACACATCTTGTTCACCATCTCTATCTTCTTAGCAGAGAATGGAACCATATTCAAAAATTGGTATTTTGGCGAAGGGTTAAATAATCCAAAATTACTATCATTTTCTTCAAGCGTTGCACCGTATGGATCTATAACTACTAACTCTGGACTTTGTGTCCTAAGTGCATCCTCTAGCATGTATTTCCACATTGTTACAGGTGCTGCGCTCACACAATAAGGATATGATGTAAATCCATATTCCTCGTATGCTAGGCCTGGCGCCCAGCCTGAATACATCTCACTAGCTCCAAGGAATAATACATCTATGCTATCCTTAGGCTCGTTGTGATAGTATCCTATTCTTCTCTCATCGTGGCTTGCCGCCTGACAGAAGAGATATTGTATTAATAGAACTGCTCCAATAATTGCTACTAATAGTGATGCGAGAATGAGAGTTCTTCTAATTATCTTATTCATCTCACACCCCCTAGAACTGAGCATAGGCGAACTCGCCAGGTGTATAGCCTGGACCGTATCTGCCCATAAGCAGCAACGCCATGCATGCAGCGAATACAACGAGCCACTGCACATAGGTCTTCTTCTGACCTAGCTTTACTCTAAGTGTATTCTCACCACTTCTCTCACGCACTATTCCGACAATGAATACTATCACTGTGCCAAGCGCTATATTTACGCAATCATATAGATTGAGAGGTATCATATATCTCATTTGAGACATAAAATCCACCACACTATGATTGATTACCATCTTTTTCATCATCACAAATGCAGCTGCTGCAGTGGGCGCTATGTCAAATACATATCCGACTCCTACGAAGAACCAAGTTCTAACAATTCTGAAGTGTCTATGTAGCTTGCCGTCAACATTGATATGTAGCTCAATATTCAGCCAGTCCATTATAGGCTTAAACAGTATTGCCATCATAATGACAAGGCCGTTCCACAGGCCGAACATTATGTATTTGTCTTCTGAACCGTGCCACATGCCGACTACTATAAATACTACAAGTGACGCAAGTGCACCTGGCAGCGTCTTGGCAATATGGCTACCTGCCTTGGTCTTGCCGAAGGCAGAGCTCTCCATCGAGCTTGTCATCTTGGCTGCAAGGCCAGATAATGCAAGTGGGTAGAATATATAATTCTTCATCCACGCGCCGAGCGAAATGTGCCATCTATTCCAATAGTCAGTCAATGAAGTCGAGAAATATGGCTGACGGAAATTCTGTATCATGTCTATTCCGAGCATCTGTGCGATTGCTCGAATTATGTCAATACCTGCAGAGAAATCAGCATATAACTGCACTGCGTAAAGTAGTGTTATAAAAAGCAGTGTCGTACCGCAAAGCGTCTCGTATTGGCCTGCCATTGCTATAGTAGCAGCCGCGCGATCCGCGATAACGAGTTTTTTGAACAAGCCCCATAGGAGTAACTCGAGGCCGAACTTGAAGCGAATCCACTCCGGCCTATGCTCTTCGTACAGCTGATGTGCCAGTTGGCTATGCTGGCTGATTGGTCCCTGAATAATCTGAGGGAAGAACGATACGAATAGTGCGAACCTAAATACGTTCTGCTCCGCCTCGGCGTCTCCTCTATATACATCAATCAGATACCCCATTGACTGGAATGTATAGAACGAAATTCCAAGAGGAAGTATCAGCGCCATCATTGGCAGACCCGCCATCTGGGCAAAGAAGTTATAATACTTGAAGAATGCAAGTATTCCGAAGTTCAGAACGAGCGCACCGAATATAATCCAGCGATTGGCCTTCTCGGCCTTGGTCTTATATGCCTTGCGTTCTTCCTTGGTCCAGTCTTCTTTGTGGGCCTTAACTGTTGCCTTGGCCTCTGCTGCCTTCGCTCCGATTATCTTGCCAGCGAACCAAGTCGACAGCGTAGTGATAATCATGAATATAGGGAACTTCCAGCCACCATAACAGTAGAAGACATAACTTCCCACGAGAAGCACCACCCACTGATATTTCTTCACCGGGAAGACGAAGTATATCACCATGAGTGCTACTACAAATATTCCGAATGCGGCAGAAGTTAACGCCATCGAGCCCCCTACTTGATTGATTCTTTGAGCTTAGCTCTGTCTATTTTACCGTTGAGATTGGTTGGCAGTGCCGTCATCTTCTCAACCCTGTTAGGTATCATATACTCTGGTACTATTTCCTTAAGCCCCGCTATGATGTCTTCGCTTGTGATGCTACCTGTGTAGAACATCACTATCATCTTGTGCTCGCCATCATATACGCAGCAGGATCTATCCATACCATCAAGCGATGAAGCAGCTGTCTCTATCTCTCCGAGCTCGATGCGGTGTCCCATATGCTTAATCTGGAAATCTTTACGAGTGATGTATATCATCTCGCCATACTCGTTGATATCTACAAGATCGCCTGAGCGGTATATCTTCTCCTCGTATGCGTCTACTAGCGGATTCTGCACGAAGGCCTCAGCTGTCTTCTCGGGATTCTTGTAATAACCATATGCCAGACCTGGACCTCTTCCGCATAGCTCGCCATCAATAATCATTATGTCCATATACTCGCAGCCCTTGCCGATTGGCAGAGACTCGGTATCCTTGAATCTTCTGTTAACAATATAGTATGCGCAGATATCTGCCATCTCCGTTGGTCCATACTGGTTAACGAACACAGCCTCTGGGTATCTGTCTATCCACATATTAAGCTGCTTAACTGGCATTACCTCGCCCGAAGTCATGATTAGCTTGAGATCCGGCAAGTTCTCTTCTTCGAGCGCTCCGAAGTTCGCTATTAGGCAGAACAGTGTTGGCACCCAGTATACGCTGTTGACGCCCTTCTCTATCATGAACTCAAGCAGCATTCCAGGGAATGCGAATGCCATCCTTGATGGGATGCATATCGTGCAGCCTGTCTTGATACACTGGAATATCTCGAGTGTCGACATTACAAAATAGAATGGCGCCTGGTTGCAGAACACCGACTCTTCGTTGATATCGAAGGTCTCGCTGAGCCACTCGTGCTGAGCGATAACTGATCTATGTGGCTGTGCCACACCCTTAGGCATTCCTGTTGAACCAGATGTGAAGAGCACATACAGAAGATCTGTCTCGACAACCTTGTTCTTGGCATTGTCGACTAAGTTCGAATCTTCGGAAGTGAGTTTTGTAGCAATTATATCCTCGTAGATAATGACCTCATGATTGCCCTTGAGCTCGCGAGCCTTATCTGCGTTAGCCTTGTTAGTAATAATTGCAACAGGCTCGAAAGTATCGAGTATCTTCTCAACACGGCTAGCCGGCATCTCTACATCTAGAATCGAATAGAAATTGCCACTGTAGGCAACACTCATAATAGCTGGAACCATTTCAACAATCTGTGGCAGGAAGATGCCAATAGGCTGCTTGAAGGCTCCCATCTTAGCGATTGTTGCCGCTAGCTTGTATGCTTCATCTCTCATCTCTGAGAAAGTGATCTCTCTATTGTCATCAATATAGGCCGCCTTGCCCGGGAACCTCTTTGCTGTAATATCTAGATAATCTGTTACTCTGTTAACTCTCATTCAATGTTCCCCTCTGACTACGCGAAGACATAGTCACGCAATTTAATATCTTATTGTACTACAATAATCATTTTTCTACAACTTTAAGCCTCTATCTGTGTTATACTACGCATAGACTAATTCATTTTCGGAAGGAGTGTGTACGATGAATCCTTTTAAGACTGTACCAGCAATGATTACTCTTGTTAGTGCCATCAAGAAATTCAATTCACATGTACCAGAATTCGAGGCTCTGCGTGCTGCCGGAGACGACAAGACAGAGCAGGCTAAGATTCTTGAATATATTAATGAATTCGGTGATGAGATTACTCGCAAGTATAAGGTTAATTTCGAGGTGTACGGAGAAGAGAATATTCCTGACCACGGTCCACTAATGGTATATTCCAACCACCAGAGCTTCGCAGACATTCTTGCTGTATTCACTAACTTCCGCAAATTCCAGATTGGCTTCGTTGCCAAGAACGAGTGGCATAGCGGGGACATTCTAGCTAAAGCGATTGAATATACAAGATCTATATTCCTTGTACGTGGCGGCGGAAGAAGAGCTCTTGAGGCCCTAGCTCAGACTGAAGATTATTTAAAGAGGGGCTTCTCCCTAGTAATTTTCCCAGAAGGAACTAGATCGCAATCCCACGAAATGGGCGAATTCAAGTATGGCGCCTTTAAGTTCGCAC
>R21__coassemble_1383_pt1 | contig 16428 bp, 17 predicted proteins | sample R21__metabat2_high_PE_019 | metagenome-assembled genome bin R21
CTGCTCCGCTGCTTCTCTTCTTTCGAGTTGTCTCTCGGCCCTGTTTGAGATCTTCGATCTCATCCGACAATAGCTTAATTCTTTTCTGGATGACTCTTCGATCCGTCTCTAACTTGGTCTCACCAGGGCCTCTAGTTCCTATTCCACCTCCGAGTCTAGACATGGCCTCGCCCATTCCACGAAGTCTAGATAATCTATATTTCTGCTGAGCAATCTCAACTTGAATCTTGCCCTCCTTAGTCTTGGCATGTCTTGCGAATATATCCAAGATAAGCATGGTTCTATCTATAACTCTTGCATCAATTGCCTCAGACAAATTGCGGAACTGTGATGGCGTTAGTTCGTCATCGCAGATAATTCCTGCTGCATCCTGCTGAGCAATCATTGTCTTAAGTTCTTCAGCCTTGCCGGTTCCAACATACATTGCTCTGTTAGGATGCTCAAGGTTCTGAACCACATGACTTGTTGCCTCACCATCTGCTGTTTCAAGGAGTGCTTCGAGCTCCTCTAGGGATTCCCAAGCTTCCTCTTCATTGTCTGTAGAGACTGCTACCAGTATGTACTTGTCTTTCTCTAGATTCTGTTCCTGCATTTCGTTCCTCCCTTGGTGGACAGAAAGAACCGTCCCCACTGTCCACATTATACAATAAAAGAAAAAACTCTGCTCGACTAATGTCTGACAGAGTTGATTCTTTATAATAAATATTTATTGGGGGCTATTTAGTAACTCTTGGTTACTCATATATCATACCACCTCTAGTGCGACAAAAACGCGACAAAAGCCGTGTTTTTTCGAAATTTCTTAATAATTATTATTTCTTCGCAAGCAAGCTTGCTAGTGTTTCTTCGGCCCAGCTATATCGATCCATATACTGTCCGTAGAAAGCTCTTATCGCATATGGCTTGCCCTCTATATAATCATAGTAGTCACAACTGAACTTGCTTACATCCACCGCATAATTATTCTTGTTTCTATTGAACACCTCTCCTTGACCTATTGACTCAAGTGTTCCAGATAGATCGCCTATGAGATGTCTTAAGTATGACTTGTTGTTGAGGTCATCCTCTTCATCCTCCCATAGAGCCGCACAAATGTTATTAACAGTTACGCTTGCTCCTCTACGATCCACTAAGTATGCGAACAATTCTAGAGTCTTCTTTCTCTTAAACTTAAGTGGTTCACCCTTGTATCTTACCTCGAAGCTGCCGAAGCATTTGACCTCAAGGGCCTTCTTGTCTCCTGCCTTCTCCATTGGATAGCGCAGATCCTCAAGTTCTAACTTGATCATTTCTGCATCAACAGGCTTTCTAAGATACCCACTTGCATGGAGTCTAAACGCATCCTTGGCAAACTCATCAAAGGCCGTTACGAATACTATGTTAGCATCTGGATAAAGAGTCTTAATGTGCTTAGCCAGCATCGTTCCTCTTATCTCTGGCATTTCAATGTCTAAGAAAGATACATCCGGCCTGTTATCTTCGAGCCATGTCGCTGCCTCTCTTGGGTCCTGAAAGCTTACTATCTCAGCATCAGGGCATGCCTCGCCAAGACATCTTACAAGTCTAGATAACTGCAATCTTTCATCGTCTACTGCTAAAAACAACATTGCTACACCCCCTTGGTCGACATCTTACTTGGAAGTATGATGCTAATCTTAGTGCCAACATTATCCTCGGTCTCAAGCTCAACTCTTCCGCCACAACCTAGTTCAATTCTTTTCTTTAGGTTCCTCAATCCTATGTGACTTCTTGCAGCTTCATCTTTGACGTTATTGAATCCAATTCCGTCATCTTCAACAATCACATAGAATTCATCGTCTATCTTCTTGGTGCTTATCTTAATCGTGCCACCTTCCATCCTACTTAGTAGTCCGTATCTTATCGCATTCTCAACAAGCGGCTGAACCGTAAGCGGTGGAATTGTAAAATATATTTCTTCGATATCGAATTCTGCGTTTATTCTATCTCCGAATCTTAACTTCTCTAAATTGACATAATGTCTTGTGAAATCTATTTCCTTCAGAATGGACACTGGCTCTCTCTGTTCCATATAATCCATATTTCCACGAATGAAGCTTGTGAATTCACAAAGAGCTTCCTCTGCATCCTTGGGTGATTCATAGCACAACTCTTGAATCGAAGAAAGCGTATTATACATGAAGTGTGGCTTCATCTGTCCCTGCATTCTGCTGAGTTCTTCCTCGGCAAGAATAGACTTCATCTTGAAATATGCAACATTCTTCTCCGCTATTACATTGCAGTATAGAATCAGCGTTACTGCACTAAGTCCTATACCCGTCATGGATAGTCCATCGTATCTTGATTGAATAGCTAAGCTTAGAACCGCAATAATTGAATATGACGAGAAGGCTATTCTGTTCCTCCTGGAGGTATCTGCATAGAAAGAAATACCAACGGCAAGCACAGTTACTATAGCCGGATATAACGCAGTTAGTATATACAAGTCGCCTCTATGATAGAAGCCTTGCTCATCGAACCAGAAGCATCTTCCTGTATGAATTGACCAAAATATTACAAATATTGATGCTGCAAATAATACTCTAGATATATTCGTCAACGCTTTGCTCTGCTTAGTGTCAAACAATATCTCGATCGCATATTCCAAGAAGAAATATGTGAACAAGTATGTAAATAATTTAATCAACAGAATAAACGCGATTCTTGCATTAACAGAGCCTCTCATAATCTCGAACACCGATGACAACGCCGTGAAGAGAGATACTCCGACGAAAGACATTAGAATATAGTCATAAGTCTGACCCTTTTCTCCAGTTGCTCTAACACTTCCGTATCTTGTAAAAAAAAGAATCAGAGCTATACCCAACGGAACTAACGTTAATACAAAAGCTTGAATATTGTTATACGCTATCATTGTTATACCTCTGATTATCTTCTTTATTCTTTTGTTAAGACTTACTTAACGATTACGCCGAACTCTCGCTCAACGATCTTCGCAAAGCTCTCAAGAATCACATAAAGGATGTTCGTGCAGTGAGTCTTTCTCTCTGGGTCCTTGAACTCGTAGTCAGCGATTAGGTCTGGGCAGATGCTAGTCTTGTATGCTGCCGCAACATCGTCGTTGAGTTCTCTTACGACTGCGATACATTTCTCGTATGCAGGGTCTCCTTTAACTGTTCTTCCAAAAAGCTTGCCGAGAGCCATAGTTGCTCCGGCTACTCCGCCACATACGTTGCCGCCGTCTCCGAACCCGTAAGGGAATCCAGTGCTAAGCGCTATCGCCTCTTCGCCGATTCCAAGATCATAGAATTTGTTGAGTGTATCAAGTACACTCTCCGAGCACATATAGCCTGTAGTGAAGTCTTCTTTGCAGCAAGCCTTCATCTCTTCTAGATTTACTTCCTTAACCATAGCTTATCTCCTCTTATTTAATTACTATCTTCATGAACTTCTTCTTGCCCTTCTGAAGAACGAGTTCATTATCCTTGAAGCAATCAAGTGTTACCTGGAACTTCTTGTCAGTTACAGCCTCACCGTTAAGCTTAGCTCCACCGCCCTGGATAGTTCTGAACGCTTCACTTGTTGATGGCTCAAGACCAACTTCCTTCATCAGTGCTGCAAGTCCGAATCCTTCTCCTTCGAACTGTGCCTTATCCATCTCTGTTGTAGGCATATTCTCAGAAACTCCGCCACCTGCAAATACTGTTCTTGAAGCTTCGAGAGCCTGCTGAGCCTTCTCTTCGCCATGAACGAACTTAGTGAGCTCGAAAGCTACTACTTCCTTAGCCTTGTTAATCTCTGCTCCCTCAAGAGCTGAAAGTCTATTAACCTCATCCATTGGAAGGAATGTGAGCATTCTTAGACACTTGTTAACATCAGCATCATCGATGTTTCTCCAATACTGGAAGAAGTCGAATACTGGCACTCTATCCTCGCTGAGCCAGAGCGCGCCGGATGCTGTTTTGCCCATCTTCTGACCGTCGGACTTAGTGAGAAGTCCTGTTGTCATGCCGTATACTTCCTTGCCTGCGAGCTTGCGGGACATGTCTACGCCAGCGATAATGTTGGACCACTGGTCGTTGCCACCGAGCTGCATCTTGAGGTCGAAATCCTTAGCCATTGTGTAGAAGTCGAAGCCCTGCATGAGCATGTAGTTGAATTCGAAGAAGGACAATCCGCCCTCTTCCATTCTTTTCTTGAAGCACTCTGCACGGAGCATCTCCTTAACGTTGAACTTGCTACCAACCTCTCTAACGAACTCGATGTAGTTGAGCGGACGAAGCCACTTAGCATTATTGATGCTAACTACTGTGCCATCCTTAGGCTCGTAGTTGATGCTACCCTTCTCAAGAATGTTCTCTGATGGAGTGTGCTTCCACTCGTAATCGATAGGAAGAAATCTGTCGAAGAGTCTCAGGAACTGCTCGCAGTTATAGTCAATCTCCTCAACTGTCATTACTCTTCTCATGTCGCTACGACCGGATGGGTCTCCAATCATTCCTGTGCCGCCTCCAACGAGGGCAACTGGGTGATGTCCGTATTTGAGCATGTACAGGAAGATAATAACCTGAATCAGGTGTCCTACATGCAGGCAATCTGCTGTTGGGTCGAAACCAATGTAGAACTTAATCTTCTCGTTGGCGAGCAGGTCCTTAACAGCCTTCTCGTCTGTGCACTGCTCAATAAGACCTCTCTCCATGAGCACGTCATATACGTTATCGAACTTACTTATATTATCTGGAATTGGATTAACAAACATAATTATACCTTTCTTTCTGGCGAAGGAATTTCGTGTTATGCGAGGAGGGACGAGCGCACGTACTGGACGTACGTAAGCGAGTCCCGACGCTGCAGAACGCGAAATTGCGGCCATTACTTAGTGCCAAAGAGTCTGTCGCCTGCATCACCCAGACCTGGTACGATGTATGCGTTCTCGTTGAGCTTCTCATCCTTAGCCGCAATGTAAATTGGAACTTCTGGGTGAGCTGCCTGGAGCGCATCGATACCTTCTGGTGCTGCGATTAAGCACATGAACACGATGTCCTTGCCACCTCTTTCTTTGATAAAATCAATCGCTGCTACAGCAGAACCACCTGTTGCGAGCATTGGATCGATTACAACTACTCTTCTCTTGTCGATATCCTCAGGAAGCTTGCAGTAGTACTCTACTGGCTCGTGAGTTGCAGGGTCTCTATACAGACCGATATGTCCTACCTTAGCGTTAGGATAAAGTGCGAGCATACCCTCTACGAATCCGAGTCCTGCACGAAGGATAGGAACGATTGCAAGATCCTGTCCCTTGAGCTGCTTGCAAGTTGTTTTGCAAATAGGTGTCTCGATCTCAACATCCTCAAGAGGAAGATCACGAGTAACCTCGAATCCCATAAGCATACCAACCTCTTTAACGAGATCTCTAAACTCCTTGCTGTTAGTCTCCTTGCGTCTAAGCATACCAACCTTGTGCTGAATTAGTGGGTGATCAAAAACCATTACTTTACTCATAATTATTTCCTCCTAGTCCTCGAGCATATTTATTCTTCTAAGATGCTTGCCGCCTTCGAATTCAGTTGTCAGCCATGTGTCAACCATCTGGAAAGCAAGCTCCTTCTCTATCATTCTTGCGCCCATCGCAATAACGTTAGCGTTGTTGTGTCTTCTGCACATCTCTGCCATCTCAACGGAAGTACAGAGCGCACATCTAATTCCCTTAACCTTGTTACAAGCGATGGATATTCCAATACCCGAACCACAGATAGCGATGCCTCTCTCTGCCTCGCCCTTAGCAACAGCTTCACCCACTGCTCTTCCGTAGATAGGGTAATCCACAGATTCTGTTGAATCGCAGCCAACGTCGATAATCTCGTGTCCTTCGTTCAACAGTTTCTGCTTAACTTCCTCCTTAAGCGGAAAACCTGCGTGATCGCATCCGATTACAATCTTCATACGTCTAGTCTCCTTTATTCTTCTACAATATCGTATCCCGCGCTTCTAACCATGCGGTTCATTATTGAAAACCCGAAGCCCTCTTCATCAAGAGTTCTCACGAGTATCAAGTCATACCCTTGTCTGTCTAATTCTCTTAGGTCCGCAAAAAATCTCTGCGCTGCCTTGCCAGCATCGCCCGCGTAGTCAAGTACCGCTACCTTTCTACCCTCGCGACGTGCCTCGAGCCCAAGGGCTCTCATTCGCGAATTAGCCATCTCGTCGTTACCTCTGATGAGGCGAACTTGTGCTTTTGGAGAATAATGCGTATACTTCATTCCCGGCGACTTAGGAGTGCTGTCCTTGAGGTTGTCGACGTTCTCCTCAAACAGACTCTCGTCGTACTTAACAGGCTTCTGAATTATACCCTCAATGCTACTAGGGGTTATGAAACCAGGCCTCAAGATAGTTGGACGCCCGCTAGTCATATCTAGAACAGTCGACTCAATTCCAACGATGCAATCCTCGCCCTCGATAACAGCATCTATTCTTCCATTCATATCCTCAAGCACGTCATAGGAAGTCGTTGGACTCGGCTTACCCGAAAGATTAGCACTTGGCGCAGCAATCGGACATCCCGAAGCATTGATAAGCGCCAACGCAATCTTATTAGCTGGCATACGAATCGCAATTGTTGGCAGGCCACCTGTTACTACGTCTGGAACTAGATTGCTCTTAGGCAGAACGAAAGTAATTGGTCCTGGCCAGAAAGCCTTCATGAGCTTGGCCGCATCCTCGGTAACGAACTGTACGAGCTGATCAAGCTGGCCCATGTTGCCAATGTGCACGATCATAGGATTGTCACTAGGACGACCCTTAGCCTCGTATATCGCCTTAACTGCCTTCTCATTCAAAGCATTGGCACCGAGCCCATATACAGTCTCAGTAGGGAAGGCAACTAGTCCGCCACCCTTGATAACCTCTGCTGCTAATTTAATGTCTTCTAAATTACTCTTATACTTAACTGTATGCATTTCCTATTCACCAAAGTCTGCCATCTTAGCGGCCTGGTCAGCTGTGATCAGACCATCAATAGCCTCATCAATATCTCCGTCTAAGAACTGGTCGAGCTTATAAATAGTAAGATTGATTCTGTGATCAGTCATTCTTCCCTGTGGGAAGTTGTATGTTCTAATTCTCTCAGAACGGTCACCTGATCCAACCTGACTCTTACGGTCTGCAGAAATCTTATCGTTCTGCTCCTGCAGCATCTTGTCGTAGAGTCTAGCCTTGAGTACTCTCATAGCCTTCTCTCTATTCTGAATCTGTGACTTCTCATCCTGGCAAGTAACAACTATACCTGTTGGCAGGTGGGTCATTCTTACAGCTGAGTCAGTTGTGTTAACGCACTGACCACCATTGCCGGATGCTCTATATACATCGACCTTAACATCGTTAGGATCAATCTTTACCTCTACATCGTCTACTTCAGGAAGCACAGCGATTGTTGCTGCACTTGTGTGGATACGTCCGCTAGACTCAGTCTCAGGAACTCTCTGTACTCTATGAACGCCACTCTCGAACTTAAGTCTTGAATATGCGCCCTTACCCTTGATAAGCACAGTTGCTTCCTTAACTCCACCGATACCTGTATCGTTCATATCGATAATCTCGGTCTTCCAGCGTCTTCTCTCTGCATAGCGTAGGTACATTCTCAGGAGGTCTCCTCCAAAAAGTGCTGCCTCATCGCCACCAGTTCCCGCTCTTACCTCAAGGATTACGTTCTTCTCATCGTTAGGGTCCTTAGGAAGGAGCAGAATCTTCAGCTGCGCTTCTGATTCTGTAATCTGAACCTCGAGTTCCTTGAGCTCTTCTCTAGCCATCTCTCTGAGCTCCTCATCAGACTCAGCATCAAGAATCTCCTTAGCCTCAGCAAGTGATTCCTTGGCCTTCTTGTATGCCTCGTACTCCTTAACGATTGGCTCAAGCTCGCTCATTTCCTTCATGTATTTCTGCCAGTTGGCCTGATCAGCAATTACATCCGGATCCGAAACCTTCTTCGATAATTCCTCGTATTTCTCTAGTATGAAGTCTAGCTTATCAAACATAAATAACTCCTGTTTCTTTCTAGTTTAAACTTATTATTAATCGTTCTTTTTCGACTTATTATTATAGCAGAATTCTTGGCAGTGGACAATGGGGACGGTTCCTACTGTCCACTATAATTGGCTTAGAACATATCTGCTTCGAGCTGATATGAACTCGGCCAACTCTCTTCTGTTGATATTATGGCATAACTCAACGCACCCATGCTCATCGATAACACTTGCATCAACGGTCTCAATGCATTCAAGCACTGTCTTGGTAAAGAGCTTAGTTAATTCAAGTTGACTACATACCTCTGCCACATCGCTTCGACTATTAACGAACTTAAGCAAGTATTGTATCAAGCCATCCTTGCTCGGATCCATATTAAGTGTCGTTGACCGCGAGAACAACGAAATATTGTTGTCAAAATTAGGCGCAAGTCCTACTATCTTGCCGGTCTTCTTGTCTCGCATTAGACCGCAATTCTCATTGTGTCTATCTTCGTTCTTAACGATTGCGTCAAAAATTATTAGCTTAAGATAATCTTTTGCGATGTCTTCGCTAATATTGCAAAGCGCATCATAGACCGAATCTGTCCTATCGTCTTCTCCGACAACCGAGGACATTGGCTCGAAGTTATACTTGTCCGCAAAATTTCTAGTACGTATATCTCCGTTAGCATATTCATAGTATGCCGTCGAAATTCCAATCAGCTCGGCAATATGCGAAGAGATTAGTTCTGACAGGATCTCTGTCTCGCTGCCTCTTTTATACATCCACCACTCACCGCCAATCAACTTCCAGCATTTCTCATAACTTCCTCCAAGAGTAAGTTGCGGCGTAAGCTTAGACCGCTTGTTATAAATCAAGATCTGACCATTAAGAGCAATCTCGCTATACGCATCACTATCGAAACAAATATCATCGTATTTAAGCTTAGAGCCCTTGGGCTTGAACCAGTAATTGTCTGTTATCGTAGCGCCATGTGCATAGAGGCTAACAACCTCGTCCGGCTCACCGTGAATGTCTAGGGCCTTCTTGAGAAGTCTCGAATTAGTTCTGCTCGAGTCGATTGCTCTAGAGGCTAGAAATGTTGAAACGCTCTTCGTCCTAACTAGCATAAGCGGCGCCATGTTTTCATTACAAAAAGTCATCTCGCCGCGTTCGAATCTTGCGACTTCGATATCCCCAGACATAAGACTGCCTGTCATTTCACGTGCTCTCTTAGATACAGATGCTGCATTCTTTCCTTGTTCTTGCAGTTCGCGCAGTTGTTGCTCTAGTTCCTTGCGTCGCTTAATGCCCTCGGTATATCTATCTAACTCGCTCTCTCGAAGATAGATGCTCTGGATCTTGCCATCTTGCATTGATTGCAGATAACTGTACTCCTTGCCCTTTATATTCTTCTTGGAAATGTACCCTCTAGGCAGATTATTCAATTCTTTAATAATATTCTCAATACTCATATTACGAGTTTATCACTGTTAACCTATTTTTACAAGTATGTTAACCTATTTATAAAACGGTGTTTGCGTCTCCTAGCATCCTATAATACAACAAAAGAGCTCCCGCACAGGGAGCTCTTGTAAGGACTTATGTAAGTTACAGGTTGTATTTGTTCTTGAACTTCTCAACACGTCCACCACGGTTAGCAAACTTCTGCTGGCCTGTGAAGAATGGGTGACACTCTGAACAGATGTCAACTCTCATCTCTTCCTTGTTGGAGTATGTTGTGAAAGTGTTACCACATGCGCAAGTAACTTTACATTCCTTATAATCAGGATGGATTCCTTCCTTCATGGGAGTACCTCTTTCTTAATATTGTCTATGTTCTGAAGTTCAATCGCTTCTTACAACACAGCGGACAAATTATATCAATCTATCACAATGTAGTCAAGTATTCTTGCATACATTTTCCATAATTCAGGACAGCGTATTTTAATCGTGGTATTATTAGTGCGGAATATTTGGAGGAACTATTATGTGGTACGAAACAGACAATAAGATTAAGTCGGAGATATTCAGAATATTGCTTCTTACAGCAGGCGCTGCGATGATGGCCTTTAATATTAACGCCTTCATCAACAACGGCGATCTTGTTCCAGGCGGCTTCTCTGGCTTGACCGTTCTCACCCAGAGAATCTTTAGGGAATTCCTTGGTGCAGAGATTTCTTTTTCTGCTATCAACATTCCTCTTAATTGCATTTGTTTCTATATTGGATTCAAGTTCATTGGCAAGAAGTTCACCCTCTATTCCGTATATGTAATCTTAGTATCGTCCGTATTAACAGACCTTATGCCTAACATTCCTGTTACATACGACACACTTCTAGTCGCTCTCTTCGGCGCCGTTGTTAACGGTACAGCGATTACCTTATGTCTTCACGCTGGAGCGAGCTCTGGCGGAACAGATTTTATTTCTATTTATCTATCTGTGAAGAAAGGTATCGATGGTTGGTACTACATCTTTGCCGGCAACGTCGTAATGCTCGTCGTAGCGGGCATGCTTTTTGGATTCGACAAGGCTCTTTATTCGATCATCTATCAGTTCTCGCAGACCCAGATTCTTAACGCACTTAACAAGAAATACCAGAAGACCACTCTGTGGGTCTTCACCAACAAGCCTGATGAAGTGTACCAGCTAATTCGCATTACTACTCACCACGGTTCGACGCTATTCAAGGGTGTCGGTTGCTATAGACAGGAGGAGCAACCAGTCATTTGCTCCGTTGTAAGTAGCGACCAAGTGCCTAAGCTAGTCAAGGCAATAAAAGACGTTGACGAAAAGGCTTTCATCAACGTCCAGCGATCCGATCTTGTTACGGGCAACTTCTACCAGAGACCTACGGAGTAATTATTTGAACTCCTTAGCGTTCTTTCCGAAGTGAAGTTCTTTCAGACCTTCAACCTCATCACAAATGCTCTTTAGTCCGCATGTGTTGCAGTCTGTCGACATTCCCTCGAGTATCTTCGAGAGAGTTCTTGTGATGTCTCCGACCTTCTTCGCGTTGTCTTTCAACTGCTTATAGTCTGCATCATCGACAGTCAGAAATACCATCTTTACTGCGAGAATATTAGGGTTCTCCTTGTATTTCTTGATATAGGTATTTCCTACCTGCTCAAAAGTAATTCCCTTCCTAATAGCATCCTTGCTAAGTCTAACCTGTTCGCGGTTACTCTCAGAGGATGTTCTAACCATATATCCTTCTGGGTATACATGGTATTTGACGAAATCAATATCTTGAATTGCTCTAAATACTGGCTCTGTGTCGTCTTCATCAGCACCCTTAATGTCCTTGACCTTAATGAGCACTATTCTTGCAAATGGTGCACTACCTGCAATCTCGTTCAGGTCCTTACCATATACATATATCTCGTCCTTGTTTACCAAGTCTGAGCTTGTTACACAACTGTAGTTAACAGCTGGCTTATTATCCCCACCAAGTTCGTAGGCCGAATCCCTTAACATGATGAGCTGGTTCGCTCCTACGTCCTTCCATGCCTTGTCTGGGTTGTAAGGATATATTTTGCAAGAGGAGGCCCCATAAAGAGCCTCCGTCTGCTTGAATATTAAATCGTATAGTTCCATTAGAACCTAATGTCTTCTTTCTTGCGGTCGAAAATGTCGTTAACCTTGATATAAGCCCAGCTCAGAAGCTTCTGATCGAGGTTCCACATATATACCACAAAGAGTGCTCCAGTAGCAGCTGCTGCTGTTCCAACAACTGCCTTGCATACTTTACATGCTTTCATTGGCGTCTCCTTTCGGCTTATGCCTTAGCCTGGCCCTTCTGACGAGCAAACTCAGCTGCTCCGAGTGCTCCCATCAGCTGTGGGTCTGTCTTAAGATCGATAACCTTGAGCTTCAGAACTCTCTCGATAGCCTGCTTCAGACCAGCATTCTTAGCGCATCCACCTGTAAGTGTGATAGCATCTGTAGCGCCAGCCTTCTTAGCCATTACGAAGCATCTCTTAGCAACAGCCATCTGAATTCCTGCAGCGATCTCGTCCATTGGCTTGTCCTCTCCAACGAGAGTGATTACCTCGGACTCAGCGAATACTGTGCACTGTGCTGTAATAGGAATTACGTTCTTAGCATTGAGTGACAGGTTGGAGAAATCAGCAAGGCTCATCTCGAATGATCTAGCCATAGCCTCATAGAATCTACCTGTACCAGCAGCACACTTATCATTCATAGCGAAGTTCTTAACAGTTCCGTCTGTATCAACCTGGATACCCTTAACGTCCTGCCCACCGATATCGATAATAGCCTTAACTGAAGGGTCTGTTACATGTACTCCCATAGCGTGGCATGAAATCTCTGAAATGTTCTCATCAGCAAATGGAACCTTGTTACGTCCATATCCTGTACCGATCAGATACTCGAGTTCCTCTGAGCTCTTGAGGCCAACCTTCTTCAGAACTTCGTCCATTGCTAGTCTAGCTGAAGCCTCGGACTGAATCTTGCTCTTGATTGTTGTATCAGCAACGATCTTGCCCTTCTCGTCTAGAATAACTGCCTTAGTGTAAGTTGAACCTACGTCACAACCACCATAATACTTCATATCTATTCTCCTTTATTTATATAATCTATTAGTTGAATTACATTGCTGTTTCGTCGTCGAACTCGAGCAGTGTTGGGTCTACTGGTGTAGCCTTCATAACTGTTGTCATGTACTCGTTAACCTTAGCACGCATTGACTTTCTTGAAACAGTTCTTGGGTCCATCAGGTCGTGCTCAAGCCAGATCATGTGATAGCCCTTCTCTCTAGCCTGGTCGTCCAAAATTCCCTGAAGTGTAGCCATGTTCTTGCAAGCTACATTCTGGTACTGGATAATGATATCGATTCTCCAGTCTTCTACCTGCTTCCACAGTTCTTCAACTACATTGTGATATCCACCATTGGTGTGTCTTCTCATTACCATACGCTCGTACAGTCTTGCGAGGTCCATAAGTGCCTCTTCCTTGTCCTCTGTCTCGAGTCTCTTGGTAAAGTTCAGTGACTCCATCTCTACCAGGATATCTACGCCCCAGCAGTTAGCTAGCCAGTTACTGAAGTTAGCATAGTAGTGAGCTGGGCAAGACCATACGATTCCTCTGTACTTCATCTTGCCTCTCCAAGCCTCATCTCTTCTATCATAAGCCTCATACATCAGCTTATTAACCTTCTCGCAGGTCTTGATAACTCTTGGATCTGCTCCACCGTCCATCTCGTAATTCCACTTACGGAAGAGCTCGTATACTGGTCCAACAATCTGTGGGTAATCTGTCTTGTTAACTTCCCATTTCTGGAGCTCGTACTCTGTCTCAGTGTTAAATCTCTTCATCTGAGCAAAGTATGCATCCCAACTCCACTTAGCACCTGTCTGCTCCTCTACGAACTTGATGCAAGCCTTGATATCTTCAACAGCATCTTCTGTAGTCTCGTCATACTCGTATCTTACAGGGAATGTAAGGTGGAATACTGGCAGGTTAGGGAATCTTCTTGACATATATTCACTGGCCATTACAGAACCATCGCATGGCATTGAGCTTGAAATGAAGCATGAGCCAAGGTGAGGAAGAGCATCGATTACGAGAGCTCCACACTCTGATGATGGTACCGGGCAAGTATCAGCAGGAAGACCGAAGCTCTCTACTGCGTCGATATAAGGAACGCATGTCAGCTGGTCAATCTCAGATACCAAGAATACTGGCATCAGCTGATAAGGGATACCCAGGAGGTCTGGGAATCCAGCCATAATCTGGCCCATTGTCATCTCATCGAACAGAACAATCTTCTTGCTCAGTTCTACTGAGTTACCGTTCTTCTCGTCACCCTTAGCAAGGAATACTAGGTTCTCTGCTACATAACGGAAGATATCGTAAATCATTACGTGAGACATCTTGAGAGCGTTGCCCTTCTGTCCCATTGTGTTCTTATCCATGAAGCCTACGCAGCACATGTAGCTGATCATCCATCTGTACCAGAATGTTGTGTTCAGCGCTGGAACGAGGTCCTTGGAGAAAGTCATAAGGAGCATTCCCCACATACGTAGCCACTCATAGAAATCGTAAGCTGTGTCCTTAACACCCTTCCACTCACGACGTACAGTAGCCATGTCGCCTTTTCTATAAAGGTATCCGAGCTTCTTCTCGCCGTTGAGGATGATGTCTTTTCTCTCTGCTGGTGACATTGCGATGAGTTCTTCAACTTCTCTCTTAACTCTAGCAACATCATCTAAGATGCAGAATTTCTGTCTATCAAAGAAAGCCTTGTAGTCGCCTTCTTTAGCGATATCGAGAATAATCGCTCCTACTTCCTTGAGGTTCTTAGCCTGCTTCTTAAGGTCCATGTTGTCCTTAGCCTTAAAGAAAGCAGGGTTAGGATATACTATCTTCTTCTTACCCATTATTTGCCTCCTTTCTGAATCTTCTTGATCTCAAGAGATTCTACAAAGGCCTGGAATCTTGTTCTAAGCTGTCCAGATCCCTTAGCATTGTACAGTCTGTCGATTGACAGTACTGGCCATCCAAGTTCCTCTGTCATGATGTGGCTGACAAGGGCTCTCTCGAATCCCCAGAAGTCACAGTACTTCATCTGCTCATAGATGATACCGTCTGCCTTGAATTCTCTAGCAATTCTGTCTGCAGTTGATCTTCTCTGCTGAACCTTCTTGTCCTCGATATAACGAGCACACTCAGCAACCTCCATATAGTGGCGACAAATCTGATCAAGAGCTGGCTCCTTATCGTTCAGCTCGATAACCTCTCTGCCTGGAATTGAACCGAAGCAGTAACGGTCTGCTACTACGAGAGCTCCTGCATCCTCAACCATCTTAGTGAACTCAGGGTCGTCAATCTCACTACCTACGATAGCTACTCTTGCACGGAATGTTGGCTTAGGATCTGGTTTCCTCTTCTTAAGCTCCTCAAGAGTCTCCTGGAGATATGGTAGAATCTTAGCCTTAGGGCAAGTGTAAGTTACTAGGTTAAGAATGTGGAATTCATATCCAGTGATAACTGGGTTGTCTGCCTTACGCATCTCAGAAATCTCTGAAATAATCTTGCACACCTCATTGTGCTCCGCTACAGCCTTTCTGATAGCCTTGTCAGAAATGTCTACGCCGTAGTTCTTCTTCATAACATCAAGCAGACGAATCTGCATCTGCTTCCGATAATGTTTTACTGAATAATCCTCTGTCTTGTATGGAATATCGCAGTGTGTTACGAAGAATTTAGGCTTCTCATTCATCTTCAGAATCTCGAAGTGCTCATAGAATCTGTTCATCATTGAACATGCATCTACACCAGCGAGACCGTCAAGGAAGTTAAAGCCTCCCTCAATTCCTCTTTCAACTAGAGCACGCGCATACTCGCAAGTGTAGTTCGACATGTAATATGTAGCGATGTCGATAGAACCTGTTCTAGGCGCACGTAGTCTAACTGAGAAGCAATTGCCCAGATTGAGAAGAACTTCTGGAATATGGAAACATGTATAGCCCATGCACAGTTGGCCTTCAGCCTTCGCCTGCTCTACGAGCTCGTTGTCAGCGTTGTCCAGAAGATTCTCGAAGTAGATTAAATGCTTCAAATCTTTCAACTTAGTACTCCTCCTTTCAATATATATAACTTTAAATTATTGCCATCTTCTTAAGGGCTTCTCTCGCACCCTTGATGACTGGGGCATCTTCGGGTAAATCGAAAATGCTAAGCCCTTTGATATCGTTATCGGCGTGGTCTCTATCATCTGAGATGTACGCGAGAACCTCAGCCGTTTCGATCTTGATAAATGGTATTGACTCCTCACTAGGCACTCTGTTGACTATAGCTCCGCACTTGTCGTACATAACGAGCTCGTCAGCAACTCTCTTAATAGTGTCAATTACCTGTGTGCCCTTGCGACTCGGATCGGTAATCAAGAATAGGTGTGTAACCTTCTCCATTACTCGGCGGTTAATCTGCTCGATGCCAGCCTCTCCGTCGATGATTACGTAGTCGAACTCGTCCGCCAAAAGGCTAATTACTTCCTTGAGGTAAGCGTTGACCTTGCAGTAGCATCCGGCGCTCTCGGGTCTTCCGATTGCGAGGAAAGAGAACTTGCTCTCTTCTATCATCGTGTCAAAAATCCTGTAGCGTGCCTCGCCGAGGATCTCGATTGCTTCCTTAGGTGCTCCGCTCTCCACGCTTGTTACGATCTTCTTGCGAATATCGTCGAGCGTCTCGCTAGGCTCAACGCCAAGTGCTGTGGATAATCCAATTGCTGGATCTGCATCTATTGCAAGAATCTTGGCATTTGGATGGGCTTCAGCAACAAGTCTTACGAACGCGCTAGAGATAGAAGTCTTGCCAACTCCGCCCTTACCAGCAACAGCTAGAATCTTAGTGTTATTGCCCATAAACTTGCTCCTCCTTCAACATATTTACCCCATCTTATTAGAGTCTTATACATATACTAC
>R21__coassemble_1428_pt1 | contig 16036 bp, 16 predicted proteins | sample R21__metabat2_high_PE_019 | metagenome-assembled genome bin R21
CACTGAGAGAATGATATGCAATATACGGATAGTCTTCTAGAAGGCAGCTATCTACGCCATTTTCAAGCTAGTTCTTTTGTAGCACCGGAAATCAATCCGTGCTTAGCTGTCGATAGAACAATTTTTAATTGAGTTATTGTCATGGCCGTGATCCTCTTTCTCTTGTGCCCGTGTGATAATCATATATACATAAAACTATATACTAATATATACAAAACAAGATATGTTCAAAGGCTTTTACATATAATATATATGTGTGTGTAACATAGCATTATGATTATTGCTAATATGAATAGCTTTGTGATAGAGTAGAGTTAATAAAGGCAAACAATAATTTTAAGCATTTAAGGAGGCCTACTTTATGAAGAAATATTTCAAGATGATTATAGTAGCAGCCATTATGCTACTTGTCGTTGTAGCATTATGTGCTTGCAAGAGCAAGAAGTCTGATGCTTCCAATCCAATGGTTGAGACAGATTACAAGGGAATGGTAGAGGCAACTGGAATTGACCTGCCAGCACCAGATGGCGCAAAGGATGTTGAGTATCGTTATTACAAGAATGATCCTAAGATGGCAGAGGTTGAATTCGAGCTTGGAGATGTAGAATATACACTTAGAGCTCAGACAACAAGTTTAACAAGTGCTGCAATTGCTGAAGAAGATATTGCTAAGATTGATGCTGATCTTCTTAGAAGTAAGTACGGAGACATTTCTGGAATTTACTGTGAGTGGAAGTTATTCGCAACAGTTCAGATTAGCAACTGCGATGGATACTATGCAGCAGGTGGAGAGTATTCAATAGTGAACTGGCTCGACGCAGCTCCTGGAATAATGTACTCACTTAGCACAGACGATGACGATGTGTCACAGCAGACAATCATGGATGTTGCAACTAAATCCTTTAAGCCAGTACAAGGCGAAGTATAATCTAATAAAACAAGAAGCCTAGCTCGAAAGAGTTAGGCTTCTTTAATTGGTAGTTGAACCATTCGACCTGGTCTTTGACCCCACACTTGCCTTGATCCGCTTTGCGGAGGACTTACTTCTAAACTACGCCATGATCACTACCGCCTCTTGCGTGTAGCTTACGTGGATCCCTTTGCCCGTAGCTGGCTTGGACTTTCAACCACGAACATGGTTCAACCGAAGGAATTGTAACACAATTATTTGACCATGTCAGCCCCGGCCGCAAAAGATAAAATATCCACCGTCTCTGCACCCGCACCATACAGCGTTCTAGCCATCTCATCCGAGGTTGCGCCAGTTGTGTATATATCGTCGATAACGATGACTCGTGACCCCTGGACTAGCGAAGCTAGGCCTTTTTTAATTGCAAAAACTCCTTCAATCTCAGCACGTCTTCTGTCGGGCGATAGTCCTCGCATCGCTGAAGTCTCTCGAGTTCTCGTCATAATGTCGCCGTGGTAGTCGATGAGAGAACGCTTGGCGAATTCTCGTGCAATAAGCTCCGCTTGATTGTAGCCTCTAGATAGTTTTTTCGGTTCGTACATGGGAACAGGGACTATCAAATCGTATGAATTTCTTAGCTGAACACTTCCAAATTCGCTCTGCATTCGGTCATACATCATCTCCCCAATGGTGCTTGCGATATCTGTTCTAGAGTGGTATTTAAGTGCGAAAATTAACGAGCGCTCATGGGTGCCGTATTCGGCTACAGTATACCCTTTTCTGAACTTGTGAGCATGTTCTCTGCAGCTGAAACATGTATCTAATGGATTGGAATCAGAGAGAGGCTTACCGCATTTGCAGCAGGTCCTTTCGACTGCCCACTTAAGTCCTGACATGCAGTCGTTGCAAAGCTTATAGGGCCTTGAGTCATCAATTATTTTGGAACAACAGACGCAGTATAGCGACGATGGATATACTAATTCAAGCAATGCTTCTTTAAACAATAATCATTCCTCCTATCTTTTTAGTTGCAATAATTGTGACACAAAACGCATTCCCCTTCTACACACTTTGAGAAGTGCAATTTTTGTATTATTTTGGGACAAATAACTACAAGGAAATGACACATTTCTAATAGGGGCTTGTGTTAAAATATAATTGTAAAACTACAACATAAGGAGGGACTTATTATGAAGATCCAATTAACAGCAAAGAACGTTAAAGTTAGTGACAGACTTGAAGAGAACATCGAGAAGAAGTTCGACAAGCTTGGTAAGTATTTCCAGGATGATGTTACTGCTAATGTCGTAGTTTCTAAGTTCAAAGACATGACTAAGTTCGAGGCAACTATCAATGCTAAGCAGGCAGTGTTCAGAGCTGAAGCAGTTAATGACAATGTATACGAAGCGATTGATGATGTTATCGAGAGACTGTCTAATCAGATGAGCAAGCTCAAGGGTAAGCTCGAGTCAAGATACAAGGAGAATAAGGCTCTTAAGCTGGAATTCGTTCCTGAACCAGATCTTGAAGTTGAAGAGGAAGAGATTGTTGTTAAGAGGAAGCAATTCGAACTGCAGCCAATGGTAGCAGAAGAGGCAGTTCTTCAGATGGAAATGCTCGGACACGACTTCTTCGTATATCTTGATATGGACACAGATTCAGTCAATGTTGTGTATAAGAGAAAGGGAAATGCTTACGGTCTCATCGAGACAGTAAGATAGGCAATATGGACAAGAGTATCAGTTTTTGATATAATTGTTCGAATGTTTTTAATGTATTTTTGATACAAGTATTAGTTATCGCGAGGAATTTTTATGGGATATGATAGAAATGACGACCTGGATAAGTTGTTCGCAGAGTTCGACATGCTCCAGGTACCGGATTTCAATTATGGATCACAAGACCAACAGTCACAGCAGCCACAGCAGCTGTCACAACAGCAGCAATATCAGCAGCAGAGAGCAATGCCTTCAACAGAAGAGACTTTCGAAGCTCTGCTAGATGATGCTCGAGGTGGCAAGAAGGCTAAGAAGAAGGCCAAGAAGGAGAAGAAGACTGGAGGCTCAGGTAAAGGCAAGAAGTCTAATAAGAGTAACAGTAAATTTAGGAAGTTTACAAGAATACTTGCAATTATATATCTAATAACTCTTGTAGTATTTGAGGTAGCACTTATCATAATGGATATGCTTCCAGCAGGTATGCTTATTGCGTTTATTGTTGTTCTATCTCTGCTGAGTTTAGTTATCTTTATTCAGCTGTATTTCAAGAATGTCAAACAATGGGCCAAGGCATTCGCTACGGTGTTAGGTATCTTCTTGATAGCGATATATACTACGGGGTCGCTATACTGCTTTGGAACAATATCATTCCTAGGCAAGGTAACCAATGATGACAACCCTAATGCTGTTAGAGTAACTGAAGAATCATACAACATCCTTGTTACTGGTATTGACGTAACTGGCAAGATAGACCAAGAAGGTCGTTCCGATGTTAATATGGTAGTTACTGTTAACCCTAAGACTGGAACGGTTCTACTTACATCTATACCTAGAGACTATGAGGTCCTCAATGGCGACAGTTATGACAAGCTAACACATACAGGTTTCTATGGAGTTAAGAGAACGATTAACGCTCTCGAAGATCTGTTCGACACAACAGTGAACTACTATGTAAGAGTTAATTTCTCAACAGTAATAGTATTCGTTGATGCAATAGGTGGTATTGATGTTGAGTCAGAAGTTGCGTTTGAACCAAGCAGTAACGCCATGGACGTAACAGGTGTAACACCAGAGATGGTTAATTGGAAGGTTAAGAAGGGAACTAACCACTTAACAGGCGCACAGGCACTTGCTTTTGCTAGAGAGCGTCACGCATTCGATCTTGGTGACAATCAGCGTATTAGGAATCAGCAGATTGTAATGGAGGCCATGATTAAGAAGGCTACAAGTAGCAAGACTATGCTTCTTAAATACAACAAGATTGTTTCCGGTCTTAAGGACTATATGGAAATGAATATGTCCACAGATGAGATTAGAGCACTTGTTAAAATGCAACTGCTCAAGAATATAGACTGGAAGATTTACAAGTACGCCGTAACTGGTCACGATGGTCACACATCTGATGGTCTGTATATTATGAGACAGGATTCTGATAGCATATCCCATGCTTCAGAATTAATAGAGATGGTAATGAATGGAGAGGACATTTCTGGAAGTTCATATCTCGAATAGTACGATAACAACTTAATATAAATGTTTGATGGCTATAGAAAGGAGGACGAATGATAGACAATATTATCAGCATCATTGCTAGTATTAGAATTACTGATATTATCGATGTGGCTATTGTTGCATATATCGTATATAAAGTCTTAGCATTCATCCGAGAGACCAGGGCACACCTGCTGCTCCGTGGTATTGTAATTCTCGTAGCCATCTTTTTCTTGTCAGATTTTCTTGATTTACACCTACTTAACTGGCTCCTTAAGAGCGTAGTAACGATGGGTCTCTTCGCTTTGATAGTAATTTTTCAACCAGAGCTTAGAAGAGGTCTTGAGAAGGTTGGTAGAAGAGGTATTGTCAGTAATCAATTCCGTAATATCGATAAAGACGCTGCTATTGAGATAGTAGATGAGATTGCTGAGGCAATTGAAGACTTTTCCGAAGACAGAACGGGAGCTCTTATTGCGATCGAAAGAGATACCATGCTGACAGACATGATAGATACTGGATGCGCTGTAGATGCTAAGATAACAGCGAGACTTCTTGGTAATCTATTCTATGAGGGATCACCGCTTCATGATGGAGCAGTAATCATTAGAGGTAATAGAATTCTAGCAGCTAGCTGCGTTCTTCCTCTAACAGAAAAGAGTAGCGTAGGAAAGAATCTTGGAACAAGGCATAGAGCTGCAGTAGGTCTTAGCGAGTGTTCTGATGCTTTTGTTATTATTGTATCAGAGGAGAGCGGAGCTATTTCCATTGCAGAGAATGGCAAGTTAACAAGATTTACAGACATCAAGAACCTTCGCAAGAGACTTCTAGATATTTATATTCCTTCAGAGAGCAAGGCGTATGGAGTTATTCCTAGAATAGTTGAGGGATTCTCTGAATGGGCTAATGGAGGCGATGACGATGGCAGGTAATAAGAAGAGGGTTCATATTAATAAACTTAATATGGTAATCTCCATTGTTGTTGCATTTGCTGCATGGCTGTATGTTGTATATAATATTTCACCAACAACGGTTAAGACTTATAGAGAAGTACCAGTAGCATACATAGGAGAGGACGAATTAGCAGAGAAGGGACTTGGTGTTCAATCAGCAAGCGTTGAGACTATAACAGTCAAGGTTAGGATTAAAAGAATTGATTCAATGGGATTCTCATCTGATGATATCAGTGTAACAGCTGATGTTAGCGATATGGGTAAGGGAGATGCTGAGATAGCAATCAACGTTTCCACTCCACAAGGAGTTTCTGTTGAAAGAACAAGTCACACAAGAACAACTGTCAAGACAGCATTGAGCAACAACAGGGATGTGCCAGTATCAGCTGAGTTTGCTGCCGCATCTGAAGAGGCCAGGGAACCAATCGCTTCACAGCTTAGCTTCGATGAAGTAAGTGTAATCGGAGCCAAGTCAGTTGTTGATAAGGTTGCCTATGTTGCTCTTGTTGCAAATGAAGAGAGTATCGGAGCTGATGGACTAGATGTATATGCTAAGCCAGTCGCATACGATGTTGATGGTAAGGCGATTAAGCACATTGTTGTTCTTCCTGCTGTAATTGAAGGACATGTTGCAATTGCCACTGTTAAGAAGGTTAGTCTGAAGCTTAGCGTTATAGACGAGAGTAACGATGGATGTTCTAGAACATATACTGTTCCTCAGACAATATACATTAAGGGACCAGCTACGGTTGTTACTAATATTTCTGAGGTTGCTGCAAGTGTAAATATTACAGGACTAACACAATCACATTCTGTTAAGCTCAATTATAGCTTGCCTGAAGGTGTTCAACTTGCTAATAGATCGCTTAATACAAGACTGAAACTAACTGTTAAATAAGGGAGAATCATTATGGGTAGACTATTCGGGACAGACGGAGTAAGAGGAGTTGCCAACAAGGAACTCACTGCTTCGCTAGCATACGACATAGGAAAGGCTGCAGCCTACGTTCTTAGCAAGGATGGAAGCAAGCCTGTATTCGTAATAGGTAGAGATACCAGAATTTCCGGGGATATGCTTGAGAATGCTATTACAGCTGGCATCTTGTCTGTAGGAGGCAATGTTATCAAGCTTGGAGTCATTCCAACACCAGCTATTGCTTATCTTGTTAAGCACTATGGTGCAGATGCTGGCGTTGTTATCTCGGCTTCCCATAATTCATTTGAATATAACGGAATCAAGATATTCAATGGTGACGGATTTAAGTTAGATGATAGAACAGAAGAGAAGATCGAGGATATAATCTTAGCTCATGAGTTCTCACATCCAGAATATGTTGGCGACAGATTAGGACGTTGCTCAGTTGCAGAGGATGCGCTAGATATTTATACTAGATTCCTTCTGAGCACCTTTGACGGAAGACTTGATGGTGTTAAGATTGTTCTTGATACTGCCAACGGAGCGTCATACGAGACAGCGCGTATAGTATACGAGGCGCTTGGTGCAGACGTAACAGTCATCGCTAACGAACCTAATGGCATCAACATTAACGACAAATGTGGTTCTACGCATCCCGAAGAACTTTGCAAGAAGGTAGTCGAACTCGGAGCCGATGTTGGTTTTGCATTCGACGGAGACGCAGACAGACTAATTGTCGTTGACGAGAAAGGTCGCGTAATCGATGGGGACAGAGTTCTGTGCATTTGTGGCAAGATGCTCAAGGAAGAAGACGTTCTCTTCGACAATAGAATTACTGCGACAGTCATGAGTAACATCGGACTTCACAAGCACCTCGAGGCTCTCGATATCAGCGTTGATGTAACTAATGTTGGAGACAGATACGTACTTGAGTCGATGCTTGAGACAGGTTCTGTTCTTGGTGGAGAGCAGTCTGGACATATGATATTCTTGAACTATACAACAACAGGAGATGGAGTTCTTTCATCACTGCAGTTCATGAAGGCTTATCTTGCGTCACAGAAGAAGCTGAGTGAACTTAGAGATGAGATTAAGATCTATCCACAGGCTCTTGTTAATGCTAAGATTAATCCTGAATTTAAGCTTGATGCTCTTAAGGATAAAGAAGTTAAGGCAAGAATCAACGAAGTTCAGGAAGCGGTTAAGGGAAGCGGCAGAGTTCTTATTCGACCTTCAGGCACAGAGCCTCTGATTAGAGTAATGCTCGAGGGAGAAGACGTTGCCGAGATTCAGAAGCAAGCAGAATACATCGCAGACCTCATTTTGGAGAAGTTCGGCGAGTAAGTTATAGAAGACAGGTAAAGGAGAACGCAATTATGTGCGGTATTGTAGGATTTGTTGGTAGCAGTGAGCCTCAAGATTTCGTAATCCAGGGACTAGAGAAACTAGAATATAGAGGTTATGATTCAGCAGGAGTAGCTGTTGTAGACAACGGTAAGATTAAGGTAAGAAAGGCAGTTGGCCCTATCGTTAACCTTAAGAAGTTAATCGGAGACGAGAGACTAGGTGGACATGTTGGTATTGGCCATACAAGATGGGCAACACATGGTGGAGTAACAACAGAGAATGCCCACCCACACACCAATATGGCTGGCACACTTTCAATCGTTCACAATGGAACAATTGAGAATTACCTTGAGATTAAGCACCAGCTTGAGACAGAGGGTGTTAAGTTCAAGTCAGAGACTGATACAGAGGTAGGAGCAATGCTTATCTCCAAGTATTATGATGAACTGCATGACCTCAAGAAGGCAGTAGATAAGGCAGCTTCAGTTATGGAAGGTACTTTCGTAATCGTTGCAATCGCTGCAGATCAGCCAGACATGCTCGTAGCTCATAGACGTAATGCTCCGCTTATTGCTGCTAAGGGTAAGGGCTTCAATTTTGTAGCATCAGACTTCTGTGCAATTCTCAAGCATACCAAGGATGTATTCCTTATCGAGAATGGCGATACAGTAGTTCTTACTGCAGATAAGATTGAGATATTCGACGAGGCAGACAAGCCAGTTGAGAGAGAACTCATGCACATAGGTTGGGACGTAGATGCGGCAGATAAGGGCGACTTCGATCACTTCATGATTAAAGAGATTCACGAGCAGCCTAAGGGTATCCAGGAGACGCTATCAAGAAGTCTTACAGAGGATGGACGTATTAAGCTCTACGGAATCGAGATGACAGCGGAGCAACTCAATTCATTCAACAAGATTGTAATCGTAGCATGTGGTACAGCTTATCATGCTGGACTTGTAGGACAGTATATCATCGAGAAGATTGCAAGAATTCCAGTAGAGATTGATATTGCTTCAGAGTTTAGATATAGGGATCCATTTATTGATGAGAAGACACTCTTTATTGGAATTAGCCAGTCAGGTGAGACGGCAGATACACTCGAGGCGCTAAGAGAAGCTAAGAAGAAGGGTGCACACGTACTTTCAATCGTAAATGTAGTTGGAAGTTCAGTAGCTAGAGAGTCAGACGAAGTATTCTATACTTGGGCTGGCCCAGAGATTTCAGTAGCATCAACTAAGGCTTATACAACACAGCTTATTTGCCTGTACCTGCTCGCGCTGTATTTTGCAGACCTTAAGGGAACAATTAGCGAAGAGGATTATAAGGACTTCGTATCCCAGCTTCAGTCAATCCCAGGTAAGATTGAGGAGATTCTTGCGAAGAAGGGTGAGATTGAAGATCTAGCAGATAAGTACAATGATAGAGAGCATGTATTCTTCATCGGACGTGGAGTAGATTCAAGTGTAGCATATGAAGGTTCGCTCAAGCTCAAGGAAGTATCCTATATCTCATCGTTTGCTATCGCAGCGGGAGAGATGAAGCACGGTACAATCGCACTTATGGCTTCAAGAACTATTGTAATTGCACTTGCTACTCAGGACAGCCTCTTTGACAAGATGGTATCCAACATCCAGGAAGTAAAGGCTCGTAATGCTCATATTATTTCCATCGCCAAGGAAGGTAAGGATGCAATTGAGAAGCACTCCAAGGAAGTGTTCTACATTCCTGAGGTCCGCGAGGAGCTCACGCCACTTCTGAGCGTAATTCCGCTACAGCTATATGCTTATTACGTAGCGAAGGATCGCAACTGCGAGATTGACAAGCCTCGTAACCTTGCAAAGAGCGTAACAGTAGAATAAGACATACACTTTCGAAACAGAAATGCGTATATATTTGTGCTTTTTATATAGCATATACGCATCACTGACGAGAATGTGGTAATAAGATAAGGAAAATGCGTATATATCCAACGTGAAAGTTAGATATATACGCATTTGGAAGATTAGTCTAAGATAAATATGCTGAGTTGCGTATATTTTGAAATAATAAAGGATTATTTACGCAAATAACTCCATTGGGTATACGCCACTAGCCTTAAGCTCTGCGAATTTGGCAACTACGCCCGGCTTGTCTTCTTTGTAAGTAACACCGAACCACTTGTCCGCAGAAGTGAGCACTTCGTATGAACATGAGCCTTCAGCAATTTGCTGATTAATTGGACTCTGGATATAATACTCGCCTTTCATTGGGTTGTTCTCCATGATTCCAGCAAGTGCATTCTTAAAGCCCTCTTCAAGAGTCTGCATATACTCACCGGCGAATCCCCAGAGGTTCATTGATACAGGAGCATCGCTTGGAATAATCTGCTTGCTTCCGTCTGGAAGTGTGTCAGTAATCTGACCAGCGTATTCACCCTCGGTCTCTTTGCCAACCTTGAGATGCTCAACAATATCTACGAGCTTGCCATCCTTAGACGAGCAGATACCACGAGAAACTGTTCCGTTCTCTGATAGAGTGTTCTCGATGTGGAATCCAACCATGCAGTTGTGAGCTGAATCAGCCTTAGTTGTTAGGAATTCGTAGATCTTTTCGAAGCCTTCTCTACCGTAGTAATCGTCAGCATTGATTACCGCAAAAGGTGCGTCGATGATGTCTCTTGCTGATAGAACAGCATGTCCTGTGCCCCAAGGCTTAGTTCTACCTTCTGGAACTGAGTAGCCCTCAGGAAGGTCGTTGATATCCTGGAAAGCATAATGCGTCTCATATACCTTGCCAGCGCCATTCTCAATATGTGCCTTGAAAATGTCTGCGAAGTCATGCTTGATGATGAAGCATACTCTGCGGAAGCCTGCTTGATACGCATCATAGAGGGAAAAGTCCATGATGATATCGCCTTGCTCAGTGATCTGATCGAGTTGCTTATTACCACCGTATCTGCTGCCCATTCCTGCAGCCATTATTACTAGAATAGGTTCCATTAAATACACCTCTCAATTCTTTCTCTTACCTTAGGTTCGCCCATTATCTGTTGAATTGTCCATACATCAGGAGATTGAGCTCTTCCAACAAGGGCAATTCTTATTACTGCACTTACATGGCCAACGTGACCCTTGAAGTCGTCTGGGTTCTTCTTATAATCCTTAGGCTTGCCTGCATATCCCATGTCTACAGCCATCTCGCGAATCTTGTTAAACCATTCCTCGTTGTCGTCTGAATGGTCATAGGATTCAAGATATCTTCTGAGTATCTCAGATGCATCAGCGGCTGCCTCTTCTGGATAATCGTCAACGATTTCGAAAGCTTCGTCGAAGAAGTATCCAATGAATTCCATAATCTGTCTTGCATATACAAGGTCAGCTCTTGGTCTTGCATCGTGTCTTCCGATATCTAGAATCTCTTCTAACTTAGCCATATCCTTGAATACATATCCGTACTCAGGTGCGAATTCATCGCTCCATGCCTTGAGAAATTCTGCAATCTCATTAGCGGGGATGTGAAGAAGAGTGTTCTTGCTTACATCGTTGAGCTTGTCAAGGTCGAAGAGGGCACCAGATGAGGACATCTTCTCAGTTGTGAATTCGAATTCGTTGATGTCTGCGTCAGGGTTAGCCTCACGCCATTCCTCGAAGTTAGAGTTGAGTACTGTCATGAGATACTCTCTAACTGCTGATGGGTGATAACCTTGACTTCTATAGTAATCCAATGATAATTCTGGGTCTTTACGCTTACTGAGCTTACGCTTATTGCCTGTTTCGTCTATTTTCATCAGTACAGATGTGTGGCAATAAACTGGAAGTTCCCATCCCATATAGCCGAATAGCTCTACGTGGATAGGTAATGAAGGCAACCATTCCTCGCCTCTTACTACGTGAGTTGTTCTCATTAGATGATCGTCAACTACGTGTGCGAAGTGATATGTAGGAATTCCTGTAGCCTTGATGATAACAATATCCAGGAAGTTCTCAGGCACCTCGAGCTCGCCACGAATAGCGTCAACTACACTGTTCCTCTTGATATCGTCGCCAACTGCATTAGGAGTGCCAGAGGATTTAAGTCTAATTACATAGGACTCGCCTGAATTAATCTTATTGAGGACCTCTGCAGCAACTGCAGGATCTGAATCCCAATTCCTGTATTTGGACCAACCAGCATAGATTCCAGGAGCAAGCTTCTTAGCTTCTTGCTCATCGCGGATAGCACCGATCTCTTCTTCTGTTAGGAAACAAGGATAAGCCTTGCCCTCTGCAAGAAGCTTCTTTGCAAAACAGCGATAAATCTCGCCTCTGTGACTCTGGGTATAATCGCCATATGCTCCGATGTCGCCGTTCTCAGTTACTCCTTCGTCGAATTTAATATCGAAAAAAGAGAGTGAAGAGATGATGGTCTCGACTGCGTTCTCTACAAAACGCTTGTCGTCAGTATCTTCAATACGAAGAAAGAAGGTACCGCCGCTCTGATGAGCGAGTCTCTCGTCAACAAAGGCTCCGTAGAGATTGCCGAGGTGAATGAATCCGGTAGGGCTAGGTCCGAGTCTTGTTACCTTAGCGCCTTCAGGAAGATCCCTTGCAGGGTACATTGCCTCGTACTCCTCTGGGGTCTTGGTAATATCTGAATAAATGAGTTCGCTTAACTCTAAATTAGTCATCGTATGCTCCTTAATATCTTGTATTATTGGGCTCGCGCCCAATCTCAAGTATTATATACTACAAGTATTTTAATTGCAATTTATCAAGCTTTGAGTGACTATATGGCCCTGCTTATGCTATAATGATTTATGTATGTAAATATGGGGATTACTGTCCACTAAGGAGTTTACACAATTATGGTAATTGTTAAATATATATTGGTTACATTGATAGCTTTGCCTGTTCTATGGGTATGCTTAACATTTCTTAGGTTATGCAGTTCGTATGTGATGTCAACCAAGAAGGAAGAAGAGAGAAGAAGATAATATGAGCAGAGGATTGTTTATTACACTTGAAGGCTCTGACGGATCTGGCAAGTCTACACAGCTTGCATATATCAAGGAGTATTTTGAGAAGAAGGGTGCCAAGATGCTTGTTACAAGAGAACCAGGTGGTACCAAGATAAGCGAGAAGCTTAGAGAGATACTTCTAGACAAGGACAATTCCGAGATGTCAGCAATCACAGAGATGATGATATATGCTGCATCAAGAGCTCAGCTTATCGATGAAGTAATTAAGCCAGCTCTCGAAAGAGGCGAGGTTGTAATATGCGATAGATTTATGGATAGCTCTATTGCGTATCAGGGATATGGAAGAGAACTCGGTGACATGGTAGAGAAGGTTAATCTATATGCCATCAATGGAATCATGCCTGACCTTACAATTTTCCTCGATCTTGATCCTGAGATTGGAAGAGCAAGAGTTCGTAGCAGATATGGCGAAGAACAGATGGATAGACTTGAAAGAGAGAAGATGGACTTCCACTATAGAGTCTATAACGGATACAAGGCGGTTGCTGCGGCATATCCTGAGAGGGTAGCGTGTATAGATGCCAACCGTTCAATTGAGGAGATAAGGGATGATATTTACGCCAAGCTTGATCAGCTCCAGTAATGCTCATTCGTGGATAATCGAAGGGCGTGCAGGTGAGAATAGAGATAAGTTCGTTAAGGACATGATTGACTATTATGCGACTAGCGAGCTCGATATCGTCCACATGGATAAGACGGCTCCTTCTGGTGGGTACTGCACTGATGATGCGGCTGCTTTTATCCAGAGACTGAGGCTTGGTTCGTATGGGCCACATCTGGTTGGAATAATAGATAATGCAGATATGCTGTCAGATATTATTCAGAACAAGCTTCTTAAGACTCTTGAAGAGCCAGAAGAAGGAACGGTAATTATTCTAGTCACTAACAATATAGAGAACTTGCTTCTTACAGTTCGTTCTCGTTGTGGCAAGATACGCATTAGTGACGACGAGTCGGAAGATGGGAAGATTAAGACAGAGGATTTTGCGGTAGAACATTTCTATGCATTCCGCAATGCTGTCGACAAGAAGATTAAGTCGCAGGAAGACGCAATAGCGCTTCTTAGCGCAATGGAAGACGACTGCCGAGAGGCGATGGTCGGAGGCGACAAGTCTACGGCTTTTGCGCAGTCAATCGAGTTAATAGAGCAGACTCGAAGCGATATATATAGAGGAATGAAATACGATAAGGCGCTCAAGAGATTGTTCCTTGAGTTAGCCGACTAGGAGGATATATGGTAGAAATTGTTGGCGTTGGGTTCATGAAGTCTGGAAAGGTATACTATTTCGACCCTGCAGGAGAGAAGTTCGAGCAGGGAGATATGGTTATAGTTGAGACAGCAAGAGGACTCGAACTAGGACATATTCTAATCGAGAATAGCATGGTCGAAGAGGAAGAACTCGTTGCAGCGCTCAAGCCTGTAACAAGAAAGGCTGACGACAAAGACCTCAAGACATACAAGGAGAACCTCGCCAAGAGAGACGAGGCTATGAATGTATGTGCAGAGAAGATTTTGAAGCATGAACTAGACATGAAGCTCATCGACGCTGAGTACATGATTGACGGTTCTAAGCTTGTTTTCTATTTCTCGGCAGATGGCAGAGTGGATTTCAGAGAGCTTGCTAAGGATCTTGCTTCGTACTTCAAGATTAGAATTGAGCTACGACAGATTGGTGTTAGAGACGAGGCTAAGCTACTAGGCGGCATTGGTATTTGCGGAAGACCTCTGTGCTGCAACAAGTGGATGAGTGATTTCCAGACAGTGTCGATTAAGATGGCTAAGCAACAGAATCTTTCGCTTAACCCAACTAAGATATCAGGTACTTGCGGAAGACTGATGTGCTGTCTCAATTTTGAGAATGCTACATACAAGGAACTGCGTAAGGGTATGCCTAACGATAACGAAAGAGTTATGACACCAAGCGGACTTGCTAAGGTTGTTAAGGTAGACTACTTCAACGGCAATGTTATTACTAGAGGAATCACCCTCGATGAGAATAACGAGGAGCAGTTCTCACAGGAACTTGAGACCTTCCCTAAGGAGGACATCGAGCGCATCAACAAGCCTAGCAAGGCTAACGACAACGCAATTGAAGAGATTGACGAGGAGACAGCTAAGGAACTCGCTCGTCTGAGCAAAGAATGGTAGCGAAAGAGCGTGTCGATGACACGGGCTTCGGAGCCATCAAGGTAATACAGCAGCCAGGACTTGGCTACGGAGTGGATGCTATTTTGTTAGCGGCCTTCGCAGCAGGCGAGACTGGCGCAAGACCAATAGCTGAGGGCTCATATGTTGCGGACCTTGGCACAGGTAGCGGAATAGTCGCTATGGTCGTAGCTTACAAAATTCCGCACACTAGCGTGTGCGGCATCGAGCTTCGCGCGGACTCTTGCGACAGGGCGAGAAGGGCTATCGAGCTAAGCGAGCTTGAAGATAGAGTTAGCGTGGATAACATCGATGTAGCAGACATTGCCAATGGACAGACTAAGCACGATGGCATGTACGATGCAGTAGTTAGCAACCCACCATATTTTAAGAAGAATGCAGCTATACCTAGCGAGACTAGCGGGAAGTATATAGCGAGGCATGAGACAAGTGCAGAGCTTAAAGATTTTCTAAAGGCAGCAGCAAGGATGCTGAAGGATGGTGGTAGCTTATATATGGTTCATAGACCTGACAGGATGGTAGACATTCTATCTGAGATGAGATTGGCGGGGCTTGAGCCGAAGGAATTGCAGCTGGTAGTTCCAAGAACGGGTGAGGCAGCGAACATAATGCTGGTTCACGGTATTAAAGGCGGAGGCGCTGAACTTAAGATGTTACCGGAAATACCGGTACATGAAGAGGGGCAGCGTTACACAAATATTATCAATCGCATTTATGAGAGGAGGATCAACTTATGATTACAATTCACGCAGAGAGCGCATTAACATCAATCCTGTTAATCGCAGCAATCGTCGCAGTCATTCTTCTAATCGTAATTCTCTTTAGAGTAATTAAGATGATGGACAAGGCTGAGAGCATGCTTGATGAGGGTATGTACACAGTACACGATGTTACTAAGGTTGTTGGAGACAAGCTTGTTACAATCCAGACAAGAACTCACAAGATTAGCGACGTTGTACGTAAGGGCGCAGATGATGTAAGAATGATCATCAGCAAGATACCATTCATTCATTAGATAGATATAGAGAGGTGACAATATGACTTTTAGTACTAACCAGATTCTGGTTGCGGGACTAATTCTTGCACTCTTAGTCATGGCTGGAGCTCTCGTGGCTATGGCTGTCAGAGCTATCAAGTTAATGAAGTTTGCTGAGACCGAGATTGATGAGACCAAGGCAATAATCACTTATATCCAAGATATGGTATCTGAGGCAAAGGGGCTTGTTGAGGATAAGATTGATTCAGTTAACCACGTAGCTACAGGAGTGGCTGGCGGAATTATGGCAGCTAGAATTATTAGCAAGCTTAGCATCTTTAATTGGATTACAGGTGCGCTTGATAGACGCAACGCTAAGAGACTCAAGAAAGAAGCAAAAGAAGTCAACAAGGCAACCAAGAAGGTTCTCAAGGCAAACAAGAGAGCAAAGAAAGCCGCTAAAGAGGCTGATAAGATTAAATAACTGCCGGGGAGGCACATTTAAATGGCCAGAATACTAGTCAACAATAACGGACCGCTGGAAGGAGAGGTCGAGATT
>R21__coassemble_1518_pt1 | contig 15430 bp, 23 predicted proteins | sample R21__metabat2_high_PE_019 | metagenome-assembled genome bin R21
TCCTAGTGTTAGAGACTTCAAGGGACTGAACAGAAATTCATTCGATTGTAGAGGAAACTACTCCATGCGACTCAAGGAGGAGCTCTTCTTCCCTGAAATCGTATATGATGAAGTTGAGACTATCAAAGGCATGAACATCGTTTTCACAACAACGGCTAAGACAGACGAGGAAGCACTCGCATTACTCGAGCTGCTCGGAATGCCTTTTGCAAAGAACTAAGGAGGAGTGATTTATGGCAAAGACTTCACTGAAGGTTAAGCAGGCTAGAAAGCCTAAGTTCTCAACAAGAGCTTATACTAGATGCAGAGTTTGCGGAAGACCACATTCCGTACTGAAGAAGTATGGCATCTGCCGTATTTGTTTCAGAGAGCTTGCTTATAAGGGCGAAATCCCAGGCGTAAAGAAAGCAAGCTGGTAATAGTTAATTTTCGTAGGCCCGTCGCCACATGATGGTGCGGGAACCACGTGAAGAAAGGAGAAAATACTGTTATGGCAATGACAGACCCAATAGCAGATATGCTAACAAGAATCAGAAACGCTAATACTGCTGGTCACGCAAGTGTTGATGTTCCTAACTCAAAGATGAAGAAGTCAATCGCACAGATTCTTCTTGACGAGGGATTCATCGCAGGTTACGAAGTAGTTTCTGACAATGCACAGGGTACAATTAAGGTAGATCTCAAGTACGGTCCTAATAAGGAAAAGACGATCTACGGACTCAAGAAAATCTCTAAGCCAGGTCTCAGAGTTTACGCAAAGGCTGACAGAGTACCTAAGGTACTCGGAGGACTCGGAATAGCTATCCTCTCAACATCAAAGGGAGTTATCACCGACAAGGAAGCTCGTAAGCTTGGAGTAGGCGGAGAAGTTATTTGTTACGTATGGTAGTAGGAGGTATAAAATGTCAAGAATAGGTTTAAGACCAATTACCATCCCTGCCGGCGTAGAAGTAACGGTAGAAGATGGAAACTTCATCAAGGTTAAGGGACCTAAGGGTGAGCTCACAGAGCAGCTCTCAGCTAATCTCTCAATTACAATTGAGGATGGCGTACTCAAGGTAGCTAGACCAGACGATGAAAGAGATTCAAGAGCCCAGCACGGACTCGCAAGAGCACTTATCAACAACATGGTTGAGGGTGTTACTAACGGATATGAGAAGAAGCTTGTACTTGTAGGTGTTGGTTACACAGCAGCAAAGTCTGGAAACACACTTACACTCAAGCTCGGATACTCCCATCCAATCGAATTAGTTGATCCAGAAGGAATCACAACAGAGGCTCCTGACGCTACAACTATCATTGTAAAGGGTATCGACAAGGCTCTCGTTGGCAACTATGCTGCTAACATCAGAGCTTGGAGAGCACCAGAGCCATACAAGGGCAAGGGTGTACTTTACGATGGTGAAGTTGTTAAGAAGAAGGAAGGCAAGAGCGGAGCTGCATAAAGGAAGGGAGGATAGAAAATGACAAGTAGAAATGATAGAAGACTCAAGAGACATGCAAGAGTCAGAAAGAACGTTTTCGGAACTCCTGAGAAGCCTAGAATGTGTGTCTACAGATCAAACAAGAACATCTCAGTTCAGATTATTGATGACGTAGCAGGAACAACACTCGTTTCCGCTTCTTCACTCGATAAGGAGCTAAAGGCACAGATTGCATACGGTGGCAACAAGGAAGCTGCTAAGATCGTAGGCAAGGCAGTTGGAGAAAGAGCAGTGGCTAAGGGCATCAAGGTTGTTGCATTTGACAGAGGCGGATACCTCTATCACGGTAGAGTTCAGGAACTCGCCGATGGTGCACGCGAAGCCGGCCTGGAATTCTAATGGGAGGATACAGAATGCGTACAAAGATTGATGCATCCAAGCTTGAACTTACTGAGACAATCGTTGACATCAGACGTGTTGCTAAGACAGTAAAGGGCGGAAGAAACATGAGATTCTCCGTTACTGTAGTAGTAGGAGACGGCGAAGGTCACGTTGGAATGGGTCTCGGAAAGGCTATCGAAATTCCTGAGGCTGTAAGAAAAGCTACAGAAGATGCTAAGAAGAAGTTAATATTCGTTCCAACAGTAGGAACTACAGTTCCTCACCAGACTGTTGGTGTTTTCGGAGCTGGCAGAGTTCTCATCATGCCTTCAGCAAAGGGTACTGGAGTTATCGCAGGTTCATCTGTTCGTACAGTACTTGAGGCTGCTGGAATCAAGGATGTAAGAGCTAAGTCACTTGGAACAAGTAATACAGGTAACATGGCTAGAGCAACTATGGAAGGTCTTAAGAACCTGACAACAATTGAAGAAGTTGCTAAGCGTCGTGGAAAGACACCTGAAGAGATTTTAGGATAGGAGGCACACAATGGCAAAGACATTGAAGATCACTTTAGTGAAGAGCACAATTGCGTGCCAACCTAAGCAGAGAAGAACTGTTGAGGCTCTCGGACTTCGTAAGCTTCATCATTCAGTAGAACTTGCTGATTCACCTGCAACTCGCGGTGCAATCGCAAAGGTTTCTCACCTGCTTAAAGTAGAGGAGGTGCAATAATATGAGACTTCATGAACTAAAGGCACCAGAAGGCGCTACTAAGGCACCTAAGAGAATCGGCCGTGGACAGGGAACTGGCTGGGGAACAACAGCTGGCAGAGGTATGAACGGTCAGAATTCAAGAAGTGGTGGCGGTGTTAGACTCGGATTCGAGGGTGGACAGATGCCACTATACAGAAGACTTCCTAAGAGAGGCTTTAACAATAAGTGGGCTAAGGAATATTCTGAGATTAACGTTAAGGATCTCAACAGATTCGAGAACGGTACAGTTGTAGATTTAGAGCTTCTCGTTCAGTCCGGTATCGTTAAGCAGGTTAAGGACGGAGTAAAGGTTCTCGGTAATGGAGAGCTCGAGAAGAAGTTAACTGTTAAGGCTGCTAAGTTTAGCAAGAGCGCTGCTGAGAAGATTGAGAAGGCAGGCGGAAAGGTAGAGGTACTCTAATATGGAGTTACTGAGAACAGTGTCCAAGGCATGGAAGGTAAAAGAAGTAAGAAATAAGATTATTTTTACTCTTCTTATGTTGGTCGTGTTCAGAATTGGATCAAACATTCCAGTTCCAGGCATAGACAGAACTTACCTGGCTCAGATGTTTTCAGGAGATACTGGTCTTTTAGACCTATTCGACCTGTTCTCAGGCGGTGCGTTCAGTAACTTTACAATATTTGCACTGAGCATCACCCCATATGTAACCGCTTCTATCATAGTGCAGTTGCTTACAATTGCATTTCCGTACTTTGAGCGTCTCGCCAAAGAAGGCGTAGAGGGACGCAAGAAGATGGCAACAATTACAAGATATATGACCGTAGTCCTGGGCTTAATCCAGGCTACAGGTCTGACTATCGGACTATTTAGAAAGGCTATCGTAGATCAGAGTATCTTCAATATGATTGTAATCATATTCACACTGACTGCAGGAACAGCTTTCCTAATGTGGCTCGGAGAGAAGATTAATGAGTATGGTATCGGTAATGGTATTTCACTGATTATCTTCGGAGGAATTGTTGCTAGAATTCCAACATCAGTTAGAGGAATCATTGTCCAGGTTCAGGACGGAAGCGTATCAGTTGTTGCAGTTATCGCGCTGATTGTAGTAGTTATTCTAGTTACAATGGCAATCATCGTAATGCAGCAGGGCGTAAGAAAGATTCCTGTACAGTATGCTAAGCGTGTTGTTGGTAGAAAGATGTATGGAGGCCAGTCAACTCACATTCCTATGAAGGTGAACCAGGCTGGAGTAATTCCAATCATCTTCTCAATTTCACTGTTACAGCTCCCGCTTACAGTAACATACTTTGTTCCTAACTCAGGATTTGCTGATTTCGTATCAAAGTACCTGTCACCTTCGGGTAATCCAGGACTGTATATTTACGCAGGACTTAACATTGTACTTACATTAGCGTTTACATACTTCTATACTGCAATCATGTTCAAGCCTGAAGAGGTTGCTGACAACATGAGACAGAGTGGCGGATTTATTCCGGGAATTAGACCAGGAGTGGCTACAGTAGAGTATTTGAGCAAGGTTATGAAGAGACTATGCTTCGCAGGCGGAGTATTCCTTGCAGCAGTCGCTACAATACCAACACTAGTAAGTGCATTTACACCTTTCGACCTTTCGTTCGGAGGAACATCACTGCTAATCGCAGTAGGTGTAGCGCTTGACACAGTACAGCAGATTGAGAATCAAATGCTGTCGAGAAATTATCAGGGCTTCCTCAAATAGCACTGATACATATAAGGAGAACAAGATATGTTAAGAGCAGTATTACTTGGCCCTCCAGGAGCTGGAAAGGGCACACAGGCAGCTAAGATTGTCGAGAAGTATGACGTTCCTCATATTTCAACAGGAGATATCTTCCGTAAGAATATTAAGGAAGGCACAGCACTCGGCAAGAAGGCTCAGGAATACATGAATGCCGGCGAACTTGTACCGGATGAACTCGTAGTAGACCTTGTAGTTGATAGACTTTCACAGGACGATTGCAAGGCTAAGGGTTTTCTTCTTGACGGTTTCCCAAGAACAACATTCCAGGCTGAAGAGCTTGATAAGTTCCTTGAAAAGAACGGACTCAAGATGGATGTAATAATCAACCTTGAGGTTTCTGATGAAGAACTTATGGTAAGACTAACTGGAAGAAGAGTCTGCAAGGCATGTGGAGCTAGTTTCCACGTAGTAAACGTTCCACCTAAGCAGGAAGGCGTTTGCGATGTATGCGGTGGAGTTCTTGAGCAGAGAAAAGACGACAATGAGGAGACAGCAGCTAACAGAATCAAGGTGTACAACGAACAGACTGCACCTCTGATTGGATACTACACTAAGTCCGGAGTTATTGCTAACTTCAATGGAGAGCAGGCTCTTGACGATATCTTCAAGCAGATTGTCGAGACAATTGGAGCATAATAATGATCATTATTAAATCTCAGCGAGAAATTGACCTGATGAGAGAACCTTGCAAGGTTACAGGAGAGATCCTCCGAGATCTTGAAGGCTTCATCAAGCCAGGAATGTCCACTATGGACGTCAATGCTTTCGTAGAAGAGAGAATTGCTCATTACAAAATGAAGCCTACATTCAAAGGATACGGTGGATTCCCAGCAGGGGCTTGCGTATCAGTGAATGAGGAGATTGTGCACGGCATCCCTTCTAAGAGCAGAATACTTAAAGAGGGTGATATCGTAAGCGTAGATACAGGAGCTACATACAAGGGTTACTGTAGCGACGCGGCAAGAACATACCCAGTAGGAGAGATTAGTGCGGAAGCACGTAAACTCATCGACGTAACGAAACAGAGTTTTTTCGAAGGCGTGAAATACGCTATGGTCGGCTACAGGGTGCATGATATCGGTCATGCGATTCAGGAGTATGCCGAGGCCAACGGTATGGGCGTAATTAGAGAGTATTTGGGACACGGAGTCGGCAAAAACCTTCACGAAGACCCACAGGTACCGAATTACGGAACACCGGGAACGGGCGCTAAGCTCAAGGCAGGCATGACGCTCGCAATCGAACCAATGCTTGCACTTGGTTCATACGATTGCAGAGTATTGTCAAACGATTGGACAGTCGTGACAATCGATGGTAAGTTATCCGCACATTACGAGAACACCGTCGCAATTACAGATGGTGAACCGGAATTACTGACATTGTAAAGAGGAGTAAGATATGGCGAAAAAGAACACCATAGAGGTAATGGGCACCGTGGTAGATGCACAGCCTAACGCAATGTTCAAGGTTAAGCTTGAGAACGATTTTGAGGTTCTAGCTCACATTTCTGGAAAGATTAGAATGAACTACATTCGTATCCTTCCAGGAGATAAGGTGAAGGTTGAACTGTCACCTTATGATTTAACTCGCGGCCGTATTACATGGCGTGAGAAATAGTACTGCCTGAGATTTAAGAAGATTCTAGGAGGACAAGAAACGATGAAAGTAAGATCATCAGTAAAGCCAATCTGTGATAAGTGCAAAATTATCAAGAGACATGGCAGAGTAATGGTTATTTGCGAGAACCCTAAGCATAAGCAGAGACAGGGATAATCGTAGACCACAATTAATCGGTATTAGGTGCGTATTAACCGGGAATACGAGTAACACTTAACAATTTATGAACCCCCGTCTATATCGCCCCCGGGAAGGCGACGGAAGATGGGAAAGGAGGAAATAATGGCAAGAATTGCCGGAGTTGACCTGCCAAGAGATAAGAGAATCGAATACGGTTTAACTTATATCTATGGAATCGGTCTGAAGACATCAAGAGATGTCCTCGCTAAGGCTGGAGTTAATCCAGACATCAGAGTTAAAGATCTGACAGAAGAAGATGCCGGAAAGATCAGAAGAGTTATTGAAAGCGATCTGATGGTTGAAGGTGATCTCAGAAGAGAAGTTTCTCTTAACATCAAGAGACTCATGGAGATTGGTAGCTACAGAGGTATCCGTCACAGAAGAGGACTCCCAGTAAGAGGACAGAACACAAAGACAAACGCTAGAACACGTAAGGGTCCTAAGCGTCTTGCAGGAAAGAAGAAGTAAGGGAGGAGGTATAGAACATGGCACAGAAGAAAGTCGTAAGAAAGAAGAAAAGAGAACGTAAGAACGTTGAACGTGGCCAGGCTCATATCCAATCCACCTTTAACAACACACTTGTTACACTGACCGATATGGACGGTAATGCACTTAGCTGGTCTTCAGCAGGTTCAAATGGTTTCAGAGGATCAAGAAAGTCCACACCATTTGCTGCTGCAAGTGCTGCAGAAGTTGCAGCTAAGGCTGCTATGGAGCACGGACTGAAGTCTGTAGAGGTATATGTAAAGGGTCCTGGTTCCGGAAGAGAAGCTGCTATCAGAGCACTGCAGACAGCTGGTCTTCAGGTAACAATGATTAAGGACATTACACCAATCCCTCACAACGGCTGCAGGCCACCTAAGAAGAGAAGAGTCTAATCGGAAGGAGGAGTAACAACATATGGCAAGAAATACAGAACCTGTACTGAAGAGAGCTAGAGCTCTTGGCATTGAGCCAGCGTACATGGGATATAACAAGAAGTCAAATAGACATCCAGCAGTAAGCCGTAAGAAGAAGTCAGAGTATGGTATTCAGCTGAACGAGAAGCAGAAGGTTAAGTTTATGTACGGCCTTCAGGAGACTCAGTTCCGCAACCTATTCGAGAAGGCTTCAAAGAGAGCCGGCGGTGCTGGTGAGAACCTGCTCATCATGCTTGAGAGCAGATTCGACAACGTAGTTTTCAGAATGGGCTTTGCTGCAACAAGAAGAGAAGCTAGACAGCTCGTTAACCACGGTCACTTCCTGGTTAATGGCAAGAAGGCTAACATTCCTTCAATGGAGCTCAAGGCTGGAGACGTTGTAAGCGTTAAGCAGAAATCACAGTCATCCCCTAAGTTCAAGGAACTTAAGGATATGATCATCACTACTCCTGAGTGGATTGAACTCAACCTTGATAAGTTCGAGGGTAAGATCACTAGAACTCCTGCTCGTGGAGATATAGACCTTCCAATCGAAGAGCACTATATCGTCGAGTTTTATTCCAGATAATAACGATAAGTTAACACTAGCACAATTATTAGTTATTTCGTTAATATGGATTAGGAGGATGAGATGATCGAGATTATTAAACCTACAATCACTAAGGAAATCGATGAAAGCAATCACTATGGAAAGTTCGTTATCGAGCCTCTAGAGAGAGGTTACGGAACAACTCTTGGTAACTGCATGAGAAGAATTCTTCTCAGCTCACTTCCAGGTGCTGCTATCACAACTGTAAAGATTGACGGAATTCTTCATGAATTCTCAACAATTCCAGGTGTTAAAGAAGATGTGACAGAGATCATTCTTAACCTCAAGAGACTCGCTGTTAAGGTTAGCGGCGATGAGGACAAGAGAGCTATCATCAATGCTGTAGGTCCTAAGGAAGTTACAGCAGCTGATATCATTATTGATGCTGACACAGAGATTTTTAATCCTGATCTGCACATTGCTACACTTGCTGACAATGCAACTCTCGTTATGGAGATGAACATTGCGACAGGTAAGGGTTATGTACCTGCAGAGATGAATAAGACTGATTCAACACCAATCGCAACTATTCCAGTAGACTCAATCTTCACACCAGTTAAGAAGGTTAACTTCACTGTTGAGAACACAAGAGTTGGACAGGTTACAGATTATGACAGACTGATTCTTGAGATTTGGACTGATGGTTCAATCGCTCCAGAAGAGGGAATGTCAATCGGTGCTAAGATTATTCAGGAGCATCTTGATCTATTCATCGGTCTTGGTACTGATGTAAACGAGATGAAGTTCATGATTGAAAAGGACGAGGATCGCAAGGAGAAGGCTCTGGTTATGGCAATCGAAGAGCTTGAACTCTCAGTTCGTTCATTCAATTGCTTGAAGAGAGCTTCAATCAACACAGTAGAAGAACTCACACAGCGCACAGAAGAGGATATGATGAAGGTTCGTAACCTTGGAATGAAGTCGCTAGTTGAGGTAAAGAACAAGTTGGCTGAACTGGGATTATCCCTCAAGCCAAGTGAAGATAATTAGTCGAAAGGAGTAGATTGATGAAGGGTTACAGAAAGCTGGGCAGAAATTCTGCACACAGAAAGTCAATGCTGAGAAACCTTGTAACTGAGCTCTTTAGAAACGGCAGAATTACAACAACAGAATGCAGAGCAAAAGAAGCTAGACGCATTGCTGATAAGATGATTACACTGGCTAAGCGTGGAGATCTTCACGCAAGAAGACAGGTACTCGCATACCTCTTCGATGAGGATGTTGTAACTAAGCTTTTCGCAGAAATCGCACCTCTTTACGCAGAGCGTAATGGTGGTTATACAAGAATTCTTAAGCTTGGACCAAGACAGGGAGACAACGCTGAGGCAGTTTTCCTTGAACTCGTATAGTCAACATACTAGTACAAGTAATATAGAGAATCTTCAGAGGAATCTGGAGATTCTCTTTTTGTTAAAAATATGCTATAATAACGAAGTGCCTTTGGGCGGCTTGCAGTGCGTAGGGGTCCTGCGCAATGGGGCGCTGTGAACCTTGTCAGGTCCGAGAGGAAGCAGCAATAAGCGGTTAGCAACATGTGCCGCAGCCAAGCCTCTGCGTACTGCAAGATGTCCAAGGGCTTTTGTTATATTAATAGGAGGCAAGAATGCAACTAGCACTTTATAGAGCAGAAAGACCCGAAGTATTCGAGGATATAATTGGACAGAAGCAGATAGTTAAGATTCTGCAGAATCAGATTAAGTCAGGCACTGTTAGCCAGGCAAATCTTTTTGCGGGAACACATGGTACTGGTAAGACAAGTACTGCTAGAATTCTTGCCAAGGCGCTCAATTGTATGGAGGCTGAATCTGGCAGAGAGAACTTGCCTTGTGGCGAGTGTGACAACTGCAATGCGATTAAGGAAGGCAAGTTCGTTGATGTAATCGAGCTTGATGCAGCGTCCAACAATGGTGTTGATGATCTTAGAGCAATTATCGACCTTGTTAAATACCCGCCAACAATTGGTAAGTACAAGGTGTTCATAATAGACGAGGTTCATATGCTCACAACAGGAGCTGAGAACGCTTTTCTAAAGACACTAGAAGAACCACCTGAATATGCAATTTTTATTCTTGCGACTACTGACCCACACAAGGTTAGAGCTACAATTAGATCACGTTGTATGCAGCTTAACTTCAAGCGTGTTAGTGAGCAGGAGCTTGTAGATGGAATGTCAAGAATCTGCAAGAACAAGGGTGTGAATATCACAGCTGATGCGCTTGGTACAATAGCTTCTAAGGCTGATGGTTCAGTAAGAGATGCTCTAAGTATTCTCGAACAGTGTATGGCTGCAGGAGATAAGGAGATAGACAAGAATTTAGTTCTTGAGTACACAGGTAGCGAGGGAGAAGATTTCTTCCTTGGACTCACGGATGCTGTGGATCAGGCTAATCTTGGAGAGGCTCTTATGTTAATCAATGATGCAGTTGCTGATGGCAAGGATACCAAGCAACTGATGAAAGATTGGCTAGAGCATTATCGCAAGCTGATGATTACCAAGTATGTAGATAAGGCAGGCAAGATTATTAGTGCATCTGAGGAGAATCTTGCTAGGATTAAAGAGCAGGCAGATAGAATTAGTATAGAGAATATTGAGAGAGGAATTCGTCTTATCTCTGAATACATCAACATAGGAAGATATTCGGATAGACCTAGAATACTTCTTGAGACTGCTGCGGTTAGACTTGCTGGTAGTGATAGCGTTCCAGCAGTTCAGCCTAGACAGGTAGCAGCTAAGCCAGCACCTAAGGCCAAGCCAGTGCCTCAGGCTAAGGCTGAGCCAGAATTAATTAAGGCACCAACACAGGATGCTGCAGTAGAAGAGGCAGACATGGAGCTTGCGGTTGCGACAGCACCATCTGGAGATGCGCACGACATGTGGTGCCGCATAGTCGGAGAGATTAGCAGAAGACAAGGTAGTTTTGGAGCAATAATAGCACCTAATTCTATGGCGAGATCGTTCAATGACGACGAATTAGTTGTAGTCGTTAAGAAGAACAAGCTTGGAATAGCTCAGAATTCTATTGAGGATATCGAGAGAGTAGCGAAGGGCATGTACGGCTCCAATGTATATGTAACACTTATCGGAGGCGATATCGATACTAAGAGTAATGAACATATTAGTATCGTAAGCGAAGAGATACAGTTAGACGATTGGGAGAGCGAGAAGGAAGAGGATATGGCTGATGAACTTGCAAGTGATATCAGCAGTGCTCTCGGAATCAATGTAAATATTATAGATAATTAAGGAGATTACTAATGGGTAAGGGAATGAAGGCAGGTAAGAAGCCTAAGATGAAGCAGCCAGATATGCAGACACAGCTTAAGCAGGCTATGAAGATGCAGACAGAGATGGAGAAGGTTCAGGCAGAGCTTGCAGAGAAGGAAACAACAACAACTGCAGGAGGCGGCGCTGTTGAGGTAACTGTTAACGGTAACAAGGAGATTACTAAGCTTGTAATTGACAAGGACGTAGTTGATCCAGATGATGTTGAGATGCTACAGGATCTGATTATTGCTGCAGTTAACGAAGGCATGAGACAGGTTGATACTATTGCAGAAGAAGAGATGGGCAAGATCACAGGAGGTCTAGGCGGCCTCGGTGGTGGAATGGGACTCGGATTCTAGAATGAGACAATATCCTAAGGCGCTTAACAAGTTAATTAATGAACTGTCCAAGTTGCCAGGAATTGGAGGGAAGACAGCTGCGCGCTTGGCTTTCCATATTCTTTCTATGTCAGATTCAGAGGCAGAGAGTCTGGCGCAGTCAATTGTATCGGCTAAGAAGAGCCTACATTATTGTTCTGTATGTGGCAATTTGACTGATCAGGATCCATGCCTTGTATGTGATGATGCTGGTAGAGATCAGACTACAATATGTGTCGTTGAGACTCCTCAGGATGTAATGGCAATGGAGCGCATTAGAGAGTATAACGGACTCTACCATGTCCTTCATGGAGCTATTTCGCCGGTTGAAGGAATTGGCCCTAATGACATTAACCTCAAGTCTCTTATTACAAGACTTCAGGCTAATGACAAGGTGCAGGAGGTAATCATTGCTACCAATCCTAATATTGAGGGCGAGGCTACTGCGATGTACATTTCAAGACTTCTTAAGCCAGCAGGAATTAAGGTAACAAGAATTGCTCACGGCATTCCAGTTGGTGGAGATCTTGAGTATGCAGATGAGGTAACTTTGCTTAAGGCCGTTGAAGGTCGAAGGGAGATATGAAGCTTAATTTCAGAACTAAATTAGCTTACGGAATAGGTGGAACAGCAGATAATACTATGTATACGATGACTAGTACTTTCCTGCTGTTTTTCATGACATCAGTTGTTGGCATTAGGCCAGCGACGGCAGGTCTTATTGCTGCGCTCGGTTCTATATGGGAAGTAATATGCGGACCAATAGTAGCATATCTATCGGATAATACAGTATCCAAATGGGGCAAGCGTAAGCCGTATTTAGTATTCTCAAGCATTCCCGTAATGCTTCTGACAGGATTGTTGTTTACACCAATTACAGTCTCGTATGGAGTGAAAGTAACATATTATCTAGTATGCACTTTGCTATTCTGGCAGATATTCTCTAGCTTCTTTGTTCCTTATATGGCATGGGGCTCAGACCTAACCGATGATTACAATGAGAGAACGACATTGCGTTCGTATGCTTATGTGTTTAATCAGGTAGGAATGGGACTGGGAATGGTGTTACCTTCACTTCTTTCGGGAATCCTTGGATGGTCGATGACGGCATTTATCATTGGTATTTGCGCGGGTGGTTCGCTTTTGTTCTGCGCACTTAATATTAAAGATGAGTCTAAAGAGACTGTATTATTTAAGATTCCGAAGATAGAACTTAGTATATTCACAGCAATTATTAAAGAATACATACAACTAATTAAGCTAAGACCAGTTCGTCAGATAATTGGAGCGAGCTTGCTCTACTTAATTGCTGACACATTCTTTATGTCAGATAGAATGTATTATTTCACATATAATCTTGGAATCAGCGCCCAGGCTATTACGCTTATTTTGGTTATAACGACAGTCCTCGGAGTTGCGTTAACTCCTTTTGTATCGAAACTCTGCAATAAGATCGACAAAAAGAACGTCTTCGTGCGAGGTATGGCGCTCGGCGGAATTTTGCTTATTGTTGGAAGATTCGTCAGCGTTGAAAATATTGCGTGGACTTATGGACTATGCCTATTCTATGTAATCGCGAATACATGTTATTGGCAGTTAATGCCTTCGCTACTATATGATGTTTGCGAGGTTGAGGAATTAGCATCTGGTGAAAGACATGCGGGACAGGTAATATCGTTACAGGCATTATCAGAATCATTGTCTACAGCAGTTGGAGTGCAGATACTTGGTATTATTCTTGAACTATCTGGATTCACAGATAATGCAGGAGCACAATGTTCTACAGCACTGACATGGATTAGTCATAGTTTCAGTTTAATACCTGGAATATGCATGGTGCTAGTAGCGCTTATTATTCATAAATATCCTGTAAATGTAGAGTATTTTGCAAATGTAAAGAAAGAACTAGAGGTGCGTAGAAAGGCCTCTAAATAGCTGAATTTTGGCTTTTTACGCTATATGTGGTATAATAACGCGACTAAGCCACAATGAGGTGAAAATGGATAAAGATAAGAGATTAGTAGTAGAAAAGATTAAAGAAGTAATAAAGGCTAAGGGTGGAATGCTCGACGAGGCAGCGAAGAAGATAGCTCCGAACTTCGATTACGAGCAAGCCAAGATTGAGACTAAGATCGAAGAGATAATGGCAGCCAACCCAGATTTTCTAGAGGATGCAGCGAAGAAGATAGAAGACCATCCAATAGAAGCAGCCTCTGAAGAAATACAAGAAGATACTAAAGAAGAGAATAAGAAGAAGGAACGTCCAGAGCCAGAGTATAAGGAACCATGGAGCATGGGAATCGAGAGAAGATTCTTTGCTCTGAATCCTAGAACAAGTATTGGTAAGTTCTTCTGTAAAGATAGACATAACGCAGTTCTTGGCGTGGTTATTCTGCTTGCACTTTTGGTAGTTGCAATAGATGGCCTTAAATATGCTTTTGCGCAGAGTGTAACAGTTAAGTATATAACCTTCGCGGGTACCAAGACTCAGCAGGTAGTAACGAGGTCTGAGGATCCTGAGACAATTGCCAAGGAGTCCGATTTTAATCTATCTAAGCATTATTTCGTTTCGCCATGTGAGGGAACTAAGGTTAAGAACGGAGATACCGTAACTGTAATGGAGGCTGTTAAGGCAACAGTTCGCATAGGTGGTAACGAAGTGGAATTCTGGCTAGTACCAGGAACGGTTAAAGACAATTTCGCCATGAACGATATAACGTATACTGAGATAGACAGGATTACACCTGGGCTTGATGAACAAGTAGCAGCAGATACTATGATTATTCTTGACCGAGTTGTTACAGAGACGAAGGTTAAGAAGGAGGCAGAGCAGCCTAAGAACTACGTTCTTCTAGATCCAAGTATGCAGTCGGGCAAGCAGGAAATAACCGAAGGTAAGGCTGGCGAAGGATACTTCACATATACAACAACATATGTTAACGGAGTGCTTGAGGGAACAACAAGAACTGTTAAGAAATGGATTAAAGAGCCAGTTGATAACACACTTAAGCTCGGTACTTCGCTGACAGGTCATGCTGGTAAATATCTAGCAACTAGAACATTTACAGCTAACACAACAGCATATTATATGGGCGAGAGTGCTCGTGGTGCTGCCGGAGGTCGTTGTGTATATGGAACATGCGCTGTTGACCCAAGCATAATCCCATACGGTACGCTTATCTGGGTTGAGGGCTATGGAGCAGCGGTTGCCAACGACTGTGGCTCTGGTATCAAGGGAGATGATCTCGACCTATGGATGCACAGTTATGAAGAATCTTGTCAATGGGGAAGACGCTTCGTAACATCATATGTACTTACACCAATTGAATAATAATAAGGACCTTCGTGAGAAGGTCCTTTGATTTATATCTTATCGCATTGTACCTCGCCGCTATCATCTTTGATAATATGATAGAAGGCATACTCATCAGGCTTCAAGCTACAATCCTTATTAAAGATGTCCTTGGCCAGGTCTATGTATTCGGGCTTGACTCTTACAGATATCCCGCAGCTAGCAGATATGAAACGTGGCACTGGCATTATTCTTACCATGGCTGGTGCTAGTAGCTTCTCTGTAGCAATTGCGGCGTGAGTATTCTCAAAAGTATAAAGATAGTATTCTTCTTTCATTCCTAAAGTGTGATTACCTTTCCAACTTCCTGCATTGCACCTAGTATATCATACATGTTGCTAACAGTTCCAACCTTTAGGTCATCTTTGATTCCATAGTAATTCAAGCATGTTCCGCATACAAGAACCTTAGTTCCTCTTTCAATTAGAGTATTAAGATCATCAACAATCTGTGGAACGATTCCTGTTGTTAGCTTAACACCACCGTTCATGAAAAGAACGTAATCTGGTGCCTTGTCGCTCTCGCTGAGTGTGAAGATTGCCATTTTGGCAAGGTTCTGTCCGAGCTCGTCGCTACCTGCGCCGAGGCTCTCTTTGTTGAAGAAAACAGCGTAGCTGTCGTTAACAGCGCCAAAAGCTCCGCAAGCGTCGCTAGTCTTGGTGTCACCGTTAGCGAATTTAACGAGAAAACGATCTTCGAAAGGCTCGCTAGTAATTGCTCTTCCTACAGAGTCGCCGAGTCTTGCGAGGTTGTCTATCTGTGTCTGACCATCGACAATAATCTCAAGGCCCTGTACATTGTTATCTAATTCTTTCTTAGCCATGATT
>R21__coassemble_1648_pt1 | contig 14584 bp, 13 predicted proteins | sample R21__metabat2_high_PE_019 | metagenome-assembled genome bin R21
GCCTTTAGCTCAGTTGGTCAGAGCGTCCGGCTCATAACCGGCAGGTCCCGGGTTCAAGTCCCTGAAGGCCCCCCAAATATTTTACACTGGTCCGTTGCGCTCAGATAGCTCAGTAGGTAGAGCAGGGGACTGAAAATCCCCGTGTCCTTGGTTCAATTCCGAGTCTGGGCACCATAATCTTCATGCAATAGCATGAAGATTTTTTTAAATTAAATATGTAAAGTTGGCTTGACATTACCTTATTATTTGGTAAAATGAGAAATGTAAAATAGACTTGACATAGCTATATATAAACACACTATTCTCACATGGAAAATAAACTAGCCGAAATAAGAAAAAAGAATAAGATAGGTCAGGCATACCTTGTTGAGAAGCTGGGTGTTTCTAGGCAGACGATTAGCTCGATAGAGAATGGAAGATGCACTCCGTCTCTAGAGCTTGCTATGGATATAGCTGAATTGTTAGGTATGCCAGTAGAAGATATATTTATTAGAAGGAGGTAAGATATGACTAAAAGGGCACTTAATTACATCGCTGTAGTAATTATGCTTGTTATGTCGATCTTTATCATCGGAACAGCTAATACTTACGCAGCGAGCGTAAAGGCGGGAAGTGGACAGGTTGACTCCTGGAATGGAGCTTATGTAAGATCAGGCCCATCTACTTCTTACAGTAAGGTTACATGCCTTACTAATAATACTAGCCTAACTATACACAAGGAGGTATTCGTTACTAATAGTAGCACAGCTTCATCTAATGTATGGTTATATGTAACAGCTGGAAATAAGACAGGATATATCAGAGCTGATCTTGTTGACAATGTTTCTTATACTGCAGTAAATGGTAAGACAACAGATTATCTTAACTATAGAGCAGGTGCAGGAACAGGAATGACAAGATACGGTACTTTAAGTACTGGAGTACCAATAACAATATATATGGCAGCTCAACCTTACAACTCAAGTACTACATGGTACAAGATTAAGGTTGGATCTTCTTACTGCTATGTATGTTCTTCATGGGTAAGTCTTGAGGAATCTATCTTCAATGATACTACTAAGACTGAAGAGCAGAAGAAGGAAGAGATTAAGGAAGAAGAGAAGAAGGAAGAGTCTAAGACAGAGGAAACTAAGACTGAGGATCCTAAGACAGAAGAGCCTACAGAGGAAGAGGAGGAAGTTACACCTGTAGTAACTGATCCTTTTGAGACTCAACTCGAGCAGCAGGGATTCCCTGAAGACTACAAGGCTCTGTTAAGACAGCTTCACGCAGCTCATCCTAATTGGGTATTCATTGCAAAGAATACAGGAATTGATTTCAATACAGCAGTAAGCAAGGAGAGCAAGAACGGAGTGTCTCTAGTTGAGGGATGCCAGCCACTTGCTTGGAGAGCAACAGATAGCAATAGCTTCAGAGCTACATCTGAGAAGACAATATACAGCGAAGCAGGCGGTGGTTCTGTACTCGGAACTCTACCTAATTGTGAGAATTTTACAATTCTTGATGAAGTATGGAAGGGCACAACTCAGTGGACACATGTCTCAACAGCGGGTGGCGTAACAGGTTATGTAAGTGGTTCCCTCACATCCCAGACATATTCTGGCACAATTAAGGCTAGACTGGTTAACGATTATGTAAATATCAGAACTGGAGCAGGTACTTCTAACTCATGGATTAAGACACTTAACCCATATACAGAATTCGAGGTTGTACTTCTTACTAAGGACACATATGGTGCAACTTGGTATAAGATTAAGTACGGCAATGGATATGCATATATCTGTGGTGAGTATGTAACACTTCTTGGAGGAGATATCACTACAACCAAGACAACTACATCTCTTAGTGAATCGTATCCAATTGGAACAGCAAGCAAGAAGATTGAATACAGAGCTTCAGCTAATCCAGATTTCCCTAAGCTTGGTGAATATGCTGAAGGCACTAAGGTTACTGTTATTGGTTCTGTAAAGGGATCAGATGGCAATACTTGGTACAAGATCTATAAGGACGGCAAAGCTGTATATGCACCAGCTGCGGCATTCACTATTGAGGGAACAGTAAGTGAGACAAGCGTTCCATCATCATATGCAGGAGTTACTAACGATGCTCTTAACTATAGAGCAACCGCAGGAATACTTGGAACTAGACTTGGATGCTTCAACAAGGGAACAAGTGTAAGCGTAATTGGAGCTACATCAGTACTTGGAGAGCCATGGTATAAGATTAACTACAATGGAAGACAGGTGTTCTCATGTGCAGAGTGGGTTGACCTAACACTTGAGACTGCACCAGAGGATGCTAAGCCAGTTACTAAGACAGAGACTGTTGTAGTACAGGGCGCTAAGGTAAGCGACCTTACAGGTACAGGATATGTAATGGAAGGCACATACATTCCTAAGGATGGTTCAACATGGTTCAATGCTAATAGCCAGGCTGTAGCATATTATATGGACCCAAGGAACTTCCTGAACGAGGATAGAGTATACATGTTCGAGGATCTTTCATATCACGGTGAGTACCAGACAGAGGCTGTTGTTAATAAGGTTTTATCAGGAACAGCACTTGCTAGTAATGGATTCCTTGCACAGTGGTTCTGTGAGGCTGGAGCTAAGTACGGTATGAGCCCTGTAGCACTTGCCGCTAGAGCTAGACAGGAGACAGGTGGCGGAAGTATCGCTATTTCAGGATACACAATTAATGGAAGAACAGTATACAACCCATTCAATATTGGTGCATACTCTTCAGATAACCCTGTAATGAATGGACTGAACTATGCATATAATGCTGGATGGTACACTAAGGTTGATGCTATCAATGGTGGAGCTAACTTCATAGCTGGAAGCTATATTAACAAGGGACAGAACTCTCAGTACTTCCAGAGATTCAATGTTGCTAATGGAGCAGATAAGGTTGCAACACATCAGTATATGACTAACTTGCTGGCACCATACTCAGAATCATTAACGACTAAGAACACATATGCTGCATATGGAATAACTAATGAGTCACTCACATTCGTAATTCCAATCTATAGCAATATGCCAAGTTCAACATCACTGCCACAATAATTAATAGGCATTATAAAGGCCCTGCAATTGCAGGGCCTTTATTTATTAATGCTATGTAAAGTATACTTTACATAGCATTAATGCAGGGCCTTTGTTATTGAGGGTGTGAGTGGAGAGACCAAAGTGGAAGACTCAATCGTAAGAGTACACAATGGTGTAGCTGATGTTCTTGCAACTGCTAAGGCTGATAAGAACTGGAATGTAACATTTGAAACTGACAAATTCTCAACTTATGCAATTGCTTTCTCAGATTCAGTAATCGACACAGGCGATTCAAGCATGCTAGTACTGTATGCTTATCTAATTAGTGCAGGACATCTCTTGGTAACGATTATATTGGCATCTGTTCCACATACATTCTCAAGAATTATATCGCCGATAGCAACTGGAGCAGATATGTATATTTTATTAATTACGTTCATTACTTCAAATATCTTAGCTTTAGGTATTGGCCTATCTGTCTTTACGGGACATTTCTCAATTGTTGTATTAGCGATGTGCACTGATGAAGTCACTACACGAACAGGGAATGTAGCTTCTGACTTGGCATATTCTTCGCCACGTGGACAAGAGTTACCAGTGACAGAATAATTATTAGTATCATCAACACTGATATGGCATCCTTTTGGACAACAAATACATATTAATTCTATCATCCTACACCTCCTGTACAGCTTCAAGGCTAATTCGTATTTCATTGCTTGCATTAGATAATATTTCTTTTGTGATAATTAATCTTTGCATTTCACCAGGAGCGAGATTCTTACGTTTATATTCGCCGAGGATAGTATCACCCGATTGAATCTTTAGAATTGCTTCTTTAAAAACATCCTTGACTCTAAATGATACGGTAACATTATCTTGAATATTCGAGTGAATCCTTTGTGGCAATGTATAGTTGACTCCCCATCCTGGCTTTACATCAAGAAATGAAGCAGGCTTATTATTAGAAAAATCACTAATGTCTATAGTAGACTTTACATAATCTGCAGCAGCTTTTCCTGCTCTAGTACTTTCTTCACTAACATAGTCAACAAGATCATGAACATGGGCTACATTACCACATACGAATATGCCTGGAATACTTGTTTCCATGTTTTCATAAACAATCGCACCACGAGTCTTTGGATCGAGTGGTATGCCAATTTGATTGCTTAGTTCATTCTCTGGGATTAGTCCAACAGAAAGAAGTAATGTATCACAGTCAAAGATTATCTCTGTATCAGGAATAGGATTGCGATATCTATCTACCTTGCTTACTACGACTTGCTCAACTCTATTCTTGCCTCTTATCTCTGTAATAGAGTGGGAGAGATAGAGAGGAATGTTGTAATCGTTAAGACATTGGACGATATTACGATTAAGTCCACCTGAATATGGCATTATCTCAACAACAGCAAGAACTTCAGCACCTTCAAGAGTCATTCTTCTTGCCATAATTAGACCAATATCACCACTGCCAAGTATTACAACTTTCTTGCCCGGCATATAGCCATCCACATTTAAATATTTTTGTGCTGTACCAGCTGTAAATACACCAGCAGGTCTTGTGCCAGGAATAACAACTCCTCCACGAGGTCTTTCTCTGCAACCCATAGCAAGGATGATTGCCTTAGAATTTTCTGTTCTGTATCCGTAACGCTTGCTTACCATATGAACTTCATGTTCAGGAGTAATATCAAGTACCATAGTATCAAGTCTTACTTCGATATTAGTATCTTCCAGTCTATCGATGAAGCGCTGTGCATATTCAGGACCGGTTAATTCCTCGTTAAAAGTATGAAGACCAAATCCATTGTGAATGCACTGATTAAGGATACCACCAAGTTCGTTACTTCTTTCAACAAGAAGAATATGTTCGAGCCCATTCTCATTGGCACTTATTGCAGCAGCAAGCCCAGCAGGACCACCACCTATAACAATTAAATCATACATTACTTGGCACCTTCTTTCTCTAGTATCCAAGATCCCGGTTCATCCATTAGGACCTCGTCCTCAGAAATACAGAGTTGGTCGGCTATTATTTTCATAATCTGCGTGCTACAGAATCCACCTTGACAACGACCCATTGATGAGCCAACACGACGCTTGACACCATCAAGACTGCGAGGTGGAATAGGGCCGTGGAATGAATCAAGTATTTCACCTTCTGTTATTGTGTTGCAACGACAAATCACGTGGCCGTAGGCAGGATGTTCTTCGACGAGACGCATTTTCTCTTCAGCACTAAGGTCGTTAAAACGAATTCTTTTGCGATCACAAACGAAGTTGTCGCGTGATGACATGCTAAGCCCTGAGTTTTGCAATAGTTCAACAACGTATTCCGCAATACCTAGTGAAGAGGCAAGACCAGGAGAACAGATACCTGCAACATCGATAAATCGTGGAGCCTCGGTAACTTCGTTAATGATGAAGTCGCCTTTATCTGTTCTAGCACGAACTCCGGCATAATTGCGAATGTTCTGCGAAAAGTCAATGGATGGAATGGATTTAGAACCTGCAGCCTTGACGTATTTGAGGCTGTCTAAATCTGTTGCTGTATTATCTCCTTCAACTATCTTAATGTTAGGACCAACGATTAGATTACCATGTACTGTTGGGCTAACAAGGACACCTTTGCCTTCTGCGTTGGGGCATTGGAAGATAGTATGCTTAACACGCTTACCTTCTGGCTTATCAAGCAGGTAGTACTGGCCAACAGATGGCACCATTGAAAAGTCATGAGGCGCAACCATGTCGTGAATTATATCTGCATATACTCCAGCAGCATTAATAACATATCTTGATTTAATATCTTTATTGCATGTGTGAATCGTATATGACGTTTCGTTGTGATCTATTGACAGAACTTCAGAGTTCAAAAGCAATTCTGTGCCATTTTTCATGGCTGTCTCTGCAAGAGCAAGACACATATCCCAAGGGCATACAATAGCCGAAGTTGGAACATAAAGAGCGGCAACAACATCTTTCGATAGGAATTCTTCCATCTCTCGAGCCTGTTCACCGCTTATAATCTTGCATCCTTCGACATTATTGAGCTTAGATTGACTCTCAAGTTGTTCGAGGGTGTATATTTCGTTTTCGTCAAAAGCAACTACAAGCGCACCAATCTGCTTATATGGGATGTCTAGTCTTGGGCATATTTCCTTGGCTAGCTTAGCACCACGAACATTAAGCTTAGCCATTAGGCTGCCTGGCCTTGGGTCATATCCTGCGTGAATTATTGCTGAATTAGCCTTGGTGGCACCACATGAAACATCGTTGCATTTCTCGATAATTATTGTCTTAAGATTGTACTTGGATAATTCAAATGCTATAGAAGCACCAGATATTCCAGCACCAATAATTGCTACATCGTACATTAAATAATTGATCTCCATTCTTTTAGTAATATCAAATTAAGAATATTACTAAATATATGTATTGTAAAGATAAGATTATTGAAATAATTGGCAAATAGTGTTATAAATATAACGGTTAGAGTAAAAGAGGAATTTAGAAGAATTCTATCGCATGAAAAGGAGAATATAAAATGAATTGTAGTGTAGAAACTTCCGCACGCCACGTGCACCTTCCAGAGGACGTTTATAAGCAGCTATTCGGCGCAGATGCTGAGATGAAGGCTAAGAAGGAATTGTCAGGTGGTGGCGGTTTCGTAGATGAGAGAAGAGTTACACTCGTTGGACCTAAGGGAACATTCGAGAGAGTAGCTATTCTTGGACCTTACAGACCTTTCCAGGTAGAGCTTGCTAAGACAGATGCTCGTAAGCTTGGTGTTGATGCTCCAATCAGAATTTCCGGAGACACAGCAGGCAGTGCTCCAATCAAGGTTGTTGGTGAGGTTGGCGAGTACGATGCAGCTGAGGGTGCTATCGTTGCTAAGAGACATATCCACATTGGTGAAGAGTATGCTAACGAGATCGGCGTTAAGAAGAACGATGTTGTTCAGGTTAAGCTGACATCAGATGACCGTTCCCTGATTTTTGACGATGTAATCATCAGAGTTAATCCTTGTGCTCCACTTATGCACATCGATACAGATGAGTGCAATGCTGCTGGACTTCCAGGAACAGTAGAAGGCGAGATCATCGTTAAGTAACTTAGACAATTACATTAGAGGGCAGCACCTTGATGGGTGTTGCTCTCTTTTAGTTTACGATTAATCTCATTGAGAATAGTGCGCTTGCGATAGCTCCATTCTGGAGCGACAAGAAGACTTCTTGGTACATCGCCAGTCAGCCTGTGAATTGTTACTTCAGGAGGAATTATCTCCAAAAGTCGTACGACAAGATCGGTGTATTCGTCTATGCTCGCAAAAGGAATATAGTTAGGCATCATATCGTGAAGCCTCGAGCCTTTAACTATATTCAGAAGGTGTAACTTCAGACCGAAGATATTATCTTTGCAGACATATTTGAGCGACTCAAACATATCTTCTTCTGATTCGCCTGGCAATCCAAGAATTAGATGTGTAACAACACGGATATTACGCTTGCTCAGTTCTTTAATAGCTCTATCATAACAAGCTAGATTGTAGCCAATTCCGAGCATCTCGGAGCTGCGAGGGTGAATAGTCTGAAGACCTAACTCAATCCATAGGAAGTGGTTGCGGTTAATTTCATCTAAGAGTTCAAGAACCTCTTCATCAAGGCAATCAGGGCGAGTTGCTATAGCAATGCCACTGATTCTAGGATCGTTTAATGCAGCGTAAAATTTCTCTCTAAGAACATCCACTGGAGCATAAGTATTAGTGTGGCTCTGGAAATATGCAAGATAAGTGGCATCAGGCCATTTGTCGCTTAATAGATTAATTTGATCCTCAATTGAAGATGCTAATTCTCCAGAACCTCCGGCAGAACAGAAAGCACAGCCGCCTGTACCAATCTTGCCATCTCTATTAGGACATGTGAATCCTGCTTCAATTGACAATTTAACTGTCTTGTTGCCAAAGTACTCTCTAAGATAATCGCCTATTGAGTTGTATTTTTCTCCGCCGCGCATATTTAATCAAAGCCTCGATTATGGTATAATCTATCAGTTATGAGAGGAGGTATTCATGTCAGTTAAGACTCAAGGACAAGCCAGATACATGAATGATTTTGTAGGCTCGGTTAATGACTTATCTGGGCTTGCTAATCCAACGCTTAATGCAAGGAAGCCTAAGTTATTGCTTCATGCTTGTTGTGGACCTTGTTCAACTTCGTGTGTTGAAAGACTTGTCGATGAATACCAAATAACTCTTTATTATTATAATCCAAATATTATGGACAGAGAAGAGTATCTTCTAAGGAGAGAGACTCTTCTGCAGTTCATCAAGGCCTTTAACGAAGATAATAAACAAAAGGGGATATTTGTGGCTTACCTTGAAGGCAAGTATGAGCCGGAGAAGTTCGTATGTAAGGCAGAGCCTATGAAGGATGAGCCTGAAGGCGGAAAGAGATGCGATATGTGTTTCACTATGAGGCTTTCAGACACAGCTAAGATGGCTAAGCAACTTGAGATGGACTACTTCACTACTACTATGTCAGTTAGCCCTCATAAGAATTATGAGGAGATAAAGAGCCTTGGATTACTGCTTGAAGCTGAGACAGGAGTCAATTATCTAGACATAGATTTTAAGAAGCAGAATGGCTTCGGACGCAGTGTCGAAATGTCGAAGCAGTACGGACTGTATAGACAGAACTTTTGCGGATGTGAATTCGCACGAAATGTAGGAGGAACGATATAATGAGTAAGGTAATTGTACCTGAGGGTTACGAACCAATTCTTGCGCCAACAGAGACACAGAGGGCGATCAAGAAGATTAAAGACTACTTCCAGAAGGAACTAGCGCATAGACTTAGACTTGGAAGAGTTAGCGCACCACTTTTTGTATTTCCTGAGACTGGTCTTAACGATAACTTAAATGGATACGAGAGAAGAGTAGAATTTACAATTAAGGACGTTGATGAGCGCAAGGTTGAGGTTGTTCAGTCTCTTGCTAAATGGAAGCGCAACGCTCTTGGAAGATACAAGATTAAGCCAGGCGTTGGTCTATATACTGATATGAATGCTATTAGAAGAGACGAAGAACTCGACAATATTCACTCTATTTATGTTGACCAGTGGGACTGGGAGAAGGTTATAACTGCAGAGCAGAGAACAACTGAGTATCTTGAATCTGTTGTTATAGAGATATATGAGGCAATGAAGGATCTTGGAGACTATATGAACGAGACATATCCAGAACTCAATATCACAATGCCTGAAGCAATTACTTTTATTGATTCTCAGGATCTTGAGGATGAGTATCCAGATGCAACAGGTAAGGAAAGAGAAAGAGCTGCTGCTAATAAATATGGCGCAATCTTTATTAAGAGAATCGGTGGAGCTCTAAGGTCAGGTAAACCACATGACGGAAGAGCACCTGACTATGATGATTGGGAGCTTAACGGAGATATTATCGTATGGAATGAGGTTCTTCAGGATGCTTTCGAATTATCATCAATGGGAATCAGAGTAGATTCCGAGAGTATGCTAAGACAGCTTGAGATAGATGGCAAGATGGATCGCAAGGATCTGCCTTTCCACCAGGGTGTTATCAATAACGAACTTCCACTCACAATTGGTGGAGGAATTGGTCAGAGTAGACTGTGCATGTACTTCCTCAAGAAGGCACATATAGGAGAAGTTCAAGTATCTGTGTGGCCGGAGGATATGTACGAGGAGTGCGCAGCACAGAATGTTTTCTTACTATAAGAGGTATCAATGTCACACTATGTTAATGTCGTAATAGATAATAAGAGTGAGCAGACGGACAATTTCTACACTTATTTGGCACCAGACGAGGTCACTAAGGGTAGTAAGGTTCTTGTTTCGTTCGGCAAGCGCCGCAAGCTCACTGACGCATACGTGGTGGAGACAGATGTTAATCCGGATTACGACGAGTCCAAGGTCAAGCCAATCGAGTCGTATGACCAGGAGCGTTCGCTTAATGCAGAGATGATAGACACTGCGCTGTGGATGCGTAAGCGCTATGGTGTTAAATATATCGACGGCATCAAGATGTTCACCGTTGCTGGCAAAAGAGACCTCAAGGATGCAGCAAGTCGTGGCAATGCGAATAGAAGCGTTGCGCCTAGTCTTTCTGAGGATCAGAGTAAGGCTGTTGCAAGGATTAATGAGGCTATCGATGCTAGAAATTCTCAAGGCTTCTTAATAAAAGGTGTTACCAATAGTGGTAAGACCGAGGTATATATGAGAGCTGTTGAGAAGGCTCTAGAACAAGGAAGAACGGCTATAGTGCTACTCCCTGAGATTGCACTTAGTGGACAGACTGAGCTTAGATTCCGAGAGAGATTCGGTGATGATATAGTAGCTACGCTTCATAGCAAGCTAACGACGAGTCGCAGACTGCACGAATGGAAACGAATCCGAAGCGGCAAGGCGAGAATCGTCGTTGGCGCGAGGACTTCGGTTTTTGCACCACTTGAGAACATTGGCGTAATCGTAATCGACGAAGAGCACGAGAGCACATATAAGTCCGACCATAATCCTAAGTATGAGACTGTTGATGTGGCGTACAAGAGGGCGAAGGCTAATGATGCTGTTCTTGTCCTTGGTAGTGCAACTCCGTCTGTGGTATCGTACTATAGGGCGAAGACTGGTGTGTATGAGTTAATAGAGATGCCAAGAAGAATTGGCGATAGTATTATGCCTAGTATCGAAGTAGTTGACATGAGGAACGAACTACGAAGAGGCAATACTGGTGTTATTTCCGAGGTTCTTGCTGGCGAGATTGATAGATGCCTTGCAAGAAAAGAACAAGTAATTCTATTTCTCAATAGGAGAGGCTTCTCGACTCAGATTATGTGTCCTGAGTGTGGGCATAAGATGGTATGTGAGGAATGCGGTATTACGCTGACATACCACAAGAAAGAGAATGCGGCTGTATGTCATTATTGTGGGCGCAAGTATCCGCTTATTGAGACTTGTCCTGAGTGCGGTAGTAAATACATTAAATATGTTGGTGCAGGTACAGAGAAGGTAGAAGAGGCCGTTATTAGCCTTTTTAAGGATGCGAGGGTTCAACGCTTCGACCTTGATACTGCAGGCTCTGAGAACGAAATTAAAGGCGTTTTAGAGGCATTCCAGAACGGAGAGACTGACATATTAGTTGGTACTCAGCTTTTGGCTAAGGGGCTGGACTTTCAGAATGTAGGACTTGTTGGAATTATTAATGCAGATGTTAGCCTTAATATTCCAGATTATCGTTCTAGCGAGAGAACTTATCAGCTTATAACACAGGTTGCTGGACGTGCTGGAAGAACAGGTGGTTCTAGCAAGGTTCTCATTCAGAGCTATGAACCAACTAGTGATGTTATTAATTTTGCAGCTAGTGGTGATTATGAAGGATTCTACGAGTCAGAACTACTTCACCGTAATATCATGAATTATCCACCTTACACTGATATCATTAGCGTAGGGCTAGTATCTAAGAATGAGGATTCAAGTGCTGCGTTGGAGTATGCTACTAAGTTCAGAGAGACTCTTAAGAATATGAAGGATGCACCTAAGGGTGTTTCAATACTTCCACCTAGAGAAGAACAGATTAGGACTGATGGAAGGCCAAGGGTATGCTTTATTATTAAGGCTCCTCTTGGTAGCAGGACTGGTTATCTCAATGCGTACATGCAGGTGAGAGACCAGATGATTAAGGCTGATGCGCCTTGCTATATTGAGATAGATATTAATCCATATGGAATTGCTTAAAGGAGAGATTAAATGGCTATTAGAACAATCGTTGAACAGGGAAATGAAATACTAGGCAAGGTATGTAAGCCGGTTAAGGAGATTACACCCAGAATCGTTACTCTTGCTGAGGATATGATTGACACTATGATGGAGGCAGACGGAGTAGGTCTAGCAGCTCCTCAGGTTGGTGTTATGAAGAGATTGTTCGTTGCTATGCCTTGTCCAGACGATGAAGAGCCTAAGATATATGTAATGATTAATCCTGAGATTATCGAAAGAGAAGGAGAGCAGTGCTCCAATGAGGGCTGTCTCAGTATTCCAGGATACATGGGTTCAGTTAAGAGACCTGAGAAGCTTAAAGTTAAATATACAGACATTGATGGTAATGAGGCTGTAGAAGAATTCGAGGGATTCGGAGCTGTTGTTATTAGCCATGAATATGATCATTTGGATGGGATTCTGTATTCAGAAAAGGCTGATGTGTTTATGACTAATGATGAATACTTGGCAATGCTTGATGAAGAGAATGCTGAGGAAGAGATAGAGGAGGAGAATTAATGAGAGTAGTATTTATGGGAACGCCCGAATTCGCTGTTCCTTCATTACAAGCGCTTATTGACGCTGGTTATGAAATACCTCTAGTATTTACTCAGCCTGACAAGAAGGGCAACAGAGGTAAGGTAATACCTTCACCAGTGAAGGTGCTCGCAGAGTCGGCAGGTATTCAGGTAGCACAACCTTTTTCGCTTCGCAAAGAACCTGATGCCGTTCAGCTACTGCGTGACGCAGAGCCGGATATTATCGTTGTTGCTGCTTTTGGACAGATACTTCCACAAGAGGTTCTAGATATTCCGAAGATCGACTGCATCAATGTTCATGGTTCTCTGCTGCCAGATCTTCGAGGGGCTTCACCTATGCAGGCAGCCATCCTAAGAGGATATGATATTACTGGTGTTACTATTATGAAAATGGAGGCTGGTCTTGATACTGGTCCGATGATTAGCACTGTTTCCTGCATTATTGACGGCAAGAATATTTTCGAAGTTGCTGAGATGTTAGCTAATGCAGGTGCTAAGCTACTTGTTGATACACTGCCATCAATTATTGATGGTACTGCTCTGTATTTTGCGCAGAATGATGATGAATCAACATATGCCAAGATGATTAAGAAGACAGATGGAATGACTGATTTTAATGAGCCGGCTGATGTGCTTGAAAGAAAGATTAGAGCATATATGGATTGGCCAACATTATACAGTTATCTTGATGATAATCAGATTAGGTTCTTTGCTGCAGAGCCATTAATGAACGACAAATGTGATGGTGAGCCTGGAACAATATCTGAAATATGTAAAGACTACTTTACGTTGAACTGTCAGGAAGGTAAGCTCAAGATTCTTGAACTTCAGGCACAGGGCAAGAAGAGAATGTTGGCTGGAGACTTTCTTAGAGGTCATAAGCTAGAGAAGGGAATGAAATTTAATATCAAGGAGGAAATATAATGGTATACGGATATTATAGTTCAATGATAGTACTGATTCCTGCGATTATATTTACAATATGGGCACAGGCAAGTGTTAAGAGTAATTTTGGTAAATATTCTAGAATTTCTAATAGTAAGGGTATTACAGGAATGCAGGCTGCTAAGGCTATGCTTGACGCTAACGGTCTTAGTGGTATTCCAATCAATATTATTCAAGGCAATGCACTTACTAATTATTATGATCCAAGGAATAAGACACTGAATTTATCTGACGAGGTATACAACACTGCATCTATTACAGCTATGTGCGTTGCATGCCATGAGGTTGGTCACGCTATTCAAGATGACATCGGATATGGTCCACTGAGATTCAGAAATACTCTTGTGCCAGTAGTTAATCTTACACAGAATCTAGCATGGCCACTGATTATCATTGGTATGATTCTAACATTCAGTGCTGATACACAGAGCATATTCTTTTCACTTGGAGTATTATGCTTCGTATTTGTTGTTTTGTTCCACCTTGTTACACTCCCAGTTGAGTTTAACGCAAGTAACAGAGCACTTGAACAGTTACAGGAGCTCAGTCTTGTTAATGATCAGGATTATGCCGGTAGCAAGAAGGTTCTTAAGGCAGCCGCTATGACATATGTTGCTGCACTAGCAACAGCACTAGCTAACTTGCTTAGAATACTGATTATAGTAGGCGGAAGAAGAGACTAGGAGTTAGTATGACAGGCGATTGGCTTGCTAGCTTCGAGGCGCTCAAGAGCGTCTATGTAGACGAAGCTTATTCTAATATTGCTATTAACGAAGCCGTAGAACGACACAAGGGTTGCTCGAGCGGCTTCGTTCGCACGTTTACAAAAGGTGTTATTCGTGACAGCATAAGACTAGATTACATTGTTTCTAAGCTAGCGAATAATGGGCTTAAGGGCATTAAGAATAGGACACTGATAGTTCTGCGTATGGGTATTTATGCAATTGATTGTCTAGATAGTGTTCCAGGGTATGCTGCAGTAGATGAGAGTGTGAAGCTTGCTAAACTTGTTAGCAAGGGTAGCGATAAGTTCGTGAATGCTATTCTTAGAAGACACCTAAGAGATGGTGTCGAAATACCTACTGATGATTTATCGCTTAAATATTCATTTCCTAAGGAACTAGTTGAACTCCTTGAATCGCAATATGGAGAAGAAACAGAGAATTTGCTTGCTGCGCTTAACAAGACACCTAAGATAACAATAAGATGCAATAGACTTGAATGTTCTAGAGATGAATTGATTGCAAGATTATCTGAAGA
>R21__coassemble_1670_pt1 | contig 14403 bp, 12 predicted proteins | sample R21__metabat2_high_PE_019 | metagenome-assembled genome bin R21
CTATCGAAGAGGGACTGAGATTCGCTATCAGAGAAGGCGGAAGAACAGTAGGATCAGGCGTTGTAACTGAGATCGTAGAATAGTTGCTCGTCTTTTCGCCCGTGACTTCGCGTCACGAACGAAAATACATCGCAATATATAAGGAGTTGCCGCTATGGCAACTCCTTTTGTTATCTTGATTTCTTGTTCTTGTATAATTCTTGGTCAGCCTTGTCAATTAAGTCTGGAATGGTCTTAATATCACTTGTAACATAAGCATACCCTGAGCAGAATGTTATGTTGCAAGGGAAGTGGTTATCTAGGACTTCTTGGCTAATCTTTATTCTAATCTGAGACAACATAGATTCAATAACCTCGTCAGACTCCGCTCTTCCAAGTATTACAAATTCATCGCCTCCATACCTTGCGAGATAATACTTAGGAGGAACACTGAGCTTAAGTGCTTTAGACACTATCTCAATAGCTCGGTCGCCTGCAAGATGCCCGTGCTTGTCATTGATCTGCTTGAAATCGTTAATATCCAGTATCAAGAAGAAAGAAGTGTCAATACAGTTGTCGAATTCTCTGTGCAGATAACGTTCAAGAGAATTTCTGTTGTTAACCCCAGTCATGGTGTCAATAGAGATACTAGCCTTAAGTGTTCTTTCGGAGATAATGAAATAAATAATTGTAAATGCAACTATTCTAATAGGGAATATATATCTACCGAATAATATCTCTAGCACTTGTGAAGCTACTATTCCAAGAGAATAGATGGATAGTGTTCTATATAACTTCCTAGGGATATAATTCTTCTTATCGAAAGATTGAATGAATGCAGATAGTCCCGAAACAGCAATATATAACAGACAGATAAATGTTAACTTGATGAGCAGAGGACCTCTGCAATAATGACCATTGTCAAAATAGAATATTAAGTGATGGTACTTAGATGTTGCTATCAATAGGCACACCACAATAAATGGCAATGATAACAGAAGACGTCTATTCAAAGTGCTACTTGTCCAATTCTTCTGAGCTGTCTCAGATGCCCAGAACCACATCAATCCACACATAATGTTGCATATCAAGAATGTTGAGGTGCAGAAATATGAAGCATCAATGCCCAAGTTTAGAATGCCAGCTTCTCTTAGCGGAGAGATGATACCGATAAGAGCTGAAGCAACTGCAAATATTACAGACACTCTAAGATAATTGAGCGATTTAGAAGGCTTGTTGTATTTGCGGATATTATAAGCGGAGCACAGTAATGAAACTGCACAAATCAAGCATACTATAACGTATTGAATTGCTGCTCCTTTAGTCATTTAAGCTCACTTTCACAATAAATGCATTTATAGCTTCCGTCTCCGGATAATTTAAACTCATGCTGAATACCCTGCTCACAAGATGTGATGCAGCGCGGATTAGTACATATTCCGTCCACGACTGGAACAGAAGGCTCTGTATACCAGTAATTCTTAGGCGCCTCGGTTAACAACTTAAGAATGAGAGCCATTCTAATATATTTGCCATTGAGTGCCTGTCTAAAATATGCTGCTCTAGGATCCCCGTCGACATCCGGACTAATTTCATCAACTCTTGGAAGAGGATGCATAATAGTAAGTCTCCTGTCGGCCTTAGTGAGAAGCTCAGGTGTAAGAACATATACGCCCTTAAGTCTCTCGTATTCAGAAGGATCTTCGAAACGCTCTCTCTGAATTCTAGTCATATATAGAACATCAAGAGGTGCAATTGCCTCCTCTAGACTAGCAGTCTCTACATAGGGGATGCCACAAGCATCGAGCACATCTGTCTTGATGTATCTTGGCAATCTCAGCTCTGGCGGTGAGATCAGAACAAATCTAATACCCTCATATCTCGATAGAGCATTAATCAACGAGTGCACTGTTCTGCCGTATTTAAGGTCACCACATATTCCAATGGTAAGTCCGCTTAGTCTATGCTTCTCTCTGTGAATTGTCAAGAGGTCGGTCAATGTCTGAGTAGGGTGTGAATGACCACCATCGCCGGCATTAATTATAGGAGTATCAGTGTTATTGGCTGCAACAAGAGCAGCACCCTCCTTGGGATGCCTTAATGCGATAATATCCGCGTAGCAACTAAGTATTCTAGCAGTATCAGCAACACTTTCACCCTTAGCAGCAGATGAATTGCTAGCATCAGCCACTGATAAGACATTGCCACCTAGCTCATACATTGCAGCCTCGAAGCTGAGGCGAGTACGAGTTGATGGTTCGTAGAACATAGTCGCTAACTTCTTGCCGCGACATTTGTCTGCATATTTAGTTGGGTTGCCGATGATGTCTTCGGCAGTAGCTATCAGTTCATCAATCTCAGCGATGTCGAAGTCCATTATGTCAATTAAACTACTCATGTCTATCTCCTGCTATTTTATCCAACTCTCGTCGGAAGGGTTCTCTCTGAATTTGAGTACTCTTGCAACGTCATCCTTAGCGATGTATCCCTCTTCGGCCGCAACCTCTGCGATTACGTCAAAATTAGTTAGCGAGTGGTTCTCGACTTTCGCCTCTTCGAGACGCTTAAGACCCTTCGCAAGTCCATATGTAAAAATCGATACGACTCCGAGTACTTCAGCGCCAGCTCCACGGAGAACTTCTACGACTTCGATAACGCTTCCGCCGGTCGAGATGAGGTCTTCGACAACTACAACCTTCTGGCCTGGCTCAAGGCGACCTTCAATCTGATTCTGTCTGCCGTGATCCTTAGCGCCTGAACGAACATAACCCATAGGAAGTCCCATAATATGTCCAGTGATGGCTGCGTGAGCAATGCCTGCAGTGGAAGTGCCCATAAGAACCTCAGCCTCTGGGTAGTACTCTTTAATCATCTCAGCTAGACCTTCCTCGACATCTGTTCTAACCTTAACGTTAGTGAGGGTAAGTCTGTTATCTGTATATACAGGACTCTTGATTCCACTAGCCCAAGTGAAAGGCTCGTCTGGGCGGAAGAATACAGCCTCTATAGACAGAAGGTCTTGAGCAATTAATTTCTCTCTATTCATATTATTCTCCTAAGAACTCTTTGCAGAAACGGTCATAAGCTGCTACTGGATCTGCAACCTTAGTGATAGGTCTTCCGACAACGATGTAGTCGGAGCCAACAGCTCTAGCCTGTGCAGGTGTCATTATTCTCTTTTGATCTCCGCGCTCATCATCCTCGAGTCTGATTCCTGGAGTGATAGTGAGGAAACCATCTCCGCATACTGCATGAATCTTCTCTACCTCTTGAGCTGAGCATACTACTCCATCTAAATTAGCCATCTTAGCATTGAGAGCATAGTGCATACATACATCCTTGATAGGAGCTTCAATCATGAGCTCTTCTTCAAGTGTATTCTGGTCAGTTGAGGTAAGCTGAGTTACTGCAATTAGAAGAGGTCTTGAACTCTCCGAGAAGTCACAACCCATGGTAAATGATGCTGTGTTGAGACCCTCGAAGGCCGCCTGCATCATTTTGCGGGAACCTGCTGCATGAACGTTAACTATATCAACATCGAGTCTTGCGAGAACCGACATTGCTCTTCTTACTGTGTTAGGAATATCGTGAACCTTAAGATCTAAGAAAATCTTGTGTCCTCGCTCCTTGAGCCTCTTAACGATTGATGGACCCTCAGCATAGAAGAGTTCCATTCCTATTTTGACGAAAGGCCTGCGATCCCCGAATTGTTCGAGAAAAGCTAAGGTTTCGTCTGCGCTACCGAAATCACAAGCAATAATTACATCTTTCGCCATTTTATTTCTCCTTTATATTCATCAGATTAGTTATTCCGTATTTGTTCATTACGCGAGGAAGATCCTCGATTATATTCTTACACGCAAATGGCTCTACTAGATTAGCAGCGCCAACTTCGACTGCCGTGGCTCCAGCCATCATCATCTCAAGCACATCCTCCGCGCTTGATACTCCACCCATGCCTACAACTGGAATGTTTACAGCGTTGGCAACTTGATATACGCAGCGTAGTGCTACTGGAAATACTGAAGGTCCAGAGTATCCGCCTGTCACATTGGCGAGCAGTGGTTCTCCAGTCTTTAGGTTGAACCTCATTCCAAGGAGTGTGTTAATTAAGCTGATGCCGTCTGCGCCTGCATCTTCGCAAGCCTTGGCTATCTGTGCAATATCTGTAACATTAGGTGTCAACTTGATAATCACAGGCTTAGTCGTTACGGCCTTGACTGCCCTTGTTACCTCAGCAGCTGCGTCTGGGTTAGTACCGAAACTCATTCCTCCGCCGTGCACATTAGGGCAACTGATATTAACCTCTAACCAGCCAACCTGTGGCTGCGCGTCTAGCTTCCTACATACACTTACATATTCATCTATAGAGAAGCCACTTACATTGGCCATTACAGGCTTATTAAACACCTTAGCTAGTCTTGGAAGCTCCTCAGATATTACTGCATCAACTCCAGGGTTCTGGAGGCCTACAGCATTGAGCATTCCGTTAGGACATTCTGCAATTCGTGGTGTTGGGTTGCCAAATCTCGGCTCGGCTGTAGTTCCCTTGAAACTGAATGTACCAAGGCAGTTGATATCGTATAAGTCAGCGAACTCATATCCATATCCGAACGTTCCAGAAGCGGGTATTACAGGATTGTCTAGCTCTATCCCGCATAGATTAACTCTTGTATCTACCATAGCACTTCCTCCTTTCGAAGGACTGGGCCGTCCTTGCAAATTCTTTTGTTGCCAGCAATAGTCTTGCACGAGCATCCCATACATGCGCCAAATCCGCAACCCATGCGCTCTTCGAATGACATTTGGCCGTCAGTCTTGGTAGCAGCATTAACTGCGCGTAGCATAGGCTCTGGTCCGCAGGTACAGAAGTACGCATACTCGTCTGGTAGCAAATCTGTTACATATCCCTTGACTCCGTACGAGCCGTCAACTGTAGCGATTCTCACATCTGCTCCGAGTGCGCGAAATTCTTCTTCGAAGAAAACCTCGTCCTTGCAGTTGTATCCGAGGCATACGCTTACTTCGCGTCCTTCAGCAAGGAGTCTCTTCGCTAGCAAAAACATCGGCGGTATGCCAACGCCTCCGCCAAGAAGGACTACTCGGCCTTCGGGCATTATCGAAAGATCGTAGCCGTTGCCAAGTCCAGTCAGCACATCTAGCACCTTGCCTGGCTCATAGGCTGTCATTGCATCAGTGCCGTGACCGAGGACCTTGTAAATTATTGTTACACTGTCCTTGTCAAGGTCGCACACTGAGATAGGGCGCCTCAGATAATAGCCATCGAGCTTAATGTTGATGAACTGGCCAGGTGCAGTGATAGCACTTACATCCCCGCTGAGCCTCATCAAATATATGCCTGAAGACAGCTTCTTATTCTCTAAAATTGTTAGATTAGTCTGTTTCATAATTATGCATCAATTGTAGAAATTGTGAGTGTTGTCTCTTCGAGTACATCGAGGAGTACGCTTACTGTATCAAGTGATGTGAAAATAGTTGCGTTATTCTCTGTTGCACACTGGCGGATTACGTGTCCGTCACTCTCTTGGTTGGTATCGCCGAGGTTGCGTGTGTTGAGAATGTACGCAATCTGGCCTGTGCGAATTCTGTCAGGTATCTCTGTGCTTCCTTCACTAATCTTGCCGAGTATACGTGTGCGGATTCCGTTCTCCTTGAGGTATCTTGCAGTACCCTCAGTAGCCTCGATGTTAAATCCGAGGTTATAGAATCTGCGGATCAATGGCAGAGCCTCTTCTTTGTCTCTTCCAGCGAGTGTCGCAAAAACAGTTCCGTAATTCTTAAGTTTTGTGCCGGCTGCCTGTAGAGCCTTATACAGCGCGCGGTTAAGCTTGTTGTCGTAGCCTATCGCTTCGCCAGTAGACTTCATCTCAGGCGAGAGGTAGGCATCGAGACCTTTGATTTTGTTAAACGAGAAAACAGGAGCCTTAACATAGTAGCGAGACTTCTCTTCTGGGTATAGATCGAAGATGCCCTGCTCCTTGAGAGTCTTGCCAAGAATTACATCTGTTGCAATGTCTGCAAGTGAGTAACCTGTTGCCTTGGAGAGGAACGGTACTGTTCTTGACGAACGAGGGTTAACCTCAATGATATATACATCGTCGTTCTGATCTACGATGAATTGAATATTGTATAGACCAACGATGCCGATTCCAAGACCGAGCTTCTTAGCATACTGAAGTATTGTGCCCTTAACCTTGTCGCTTACGCTGAAGGTAGGGTATACGCTGATTGAGTCACCAGAGTGAATTCCTGTGCGCTCAACGAGCTCCATAATTCCTGGAATGAATACATCTCTTCCGTCGCAAATAGCGTCAACCTCGAGCTCTTTGCCTTGGATGTATTTGTCGACAAGAACTGGCTTGTCCTCATCAATCTCAACAGCTGTCTTGAGGTAATGCCTAATCTGCTCCTCGTTAGTTACAATCTGCATAGCTCTTCCGCCGAGTACGAAGGAAGGTCTAACAAGAACTGGGTAGCCAATCTCAGCAGCTGCTTTAACACCATCATCAATATTAGTAACAGCTCTACCCTTAGGCTGTGGAATGCCGAGCTCGTGGAGAATCTTCTCGAATGAGTCTCTATTCTCAGCCTTCTCAATAGCTTCGCAGTCTGTTCCAATAATCTTAACGCCTCTATCAACAAGTGGCTGTGCAAGGTTAATAGCTGTCTGCCCACCAAGTGATGCGATAACGCCTTCTGGCTTCTCGTAATCAATGATATCCATTACGTTCTCAACGGTGAGTGGCTCGAAGTATAGCTTGTCTCCTGTTGTATAGTCTGTGGATACTGTCTCAGGGTTGTTGTTGATAATAATAGCCTCGTATCCAGCACGTTTGATTGTCTGAACAGCGTGAACTGTTGAATAGTCGAACTCAACACCTTGTCCGATTCTGATAGGACCAGCTCCGAGTACTACAACCTTCTTCTTATCTGTGAGCCTTGATTGGTTGTCTCCAACATATGATGAGTATAGGTAAGCGATATACGCACCTGTGTGCAACGTATCTACCATCTTGAAAGCAGGAACGACATTGTTCTTCTTTCTCTTCTCATATACTTCATCTTCTGTTAAATTCCACAGCTTAGCAATGTATGAATCACTAAAACCAAGAATCTTAGCAGCCTGAAGGACTCTTAATGTATTAACGTTATCCTTGAGCATCTTCTCCATGAGTACAATGCGGTAGAAGGACTCGAGGAACAACTTGGTAATCTTGGTCATTTCATGAAGCTCGTCAATAGGAACTCCTCTACGTAGCAGCTCAACTATTGCGAAGATATTATCATCTCTGAACTCCTTGATATATTCAGTAATTTCCTCTGTTGGCATATAGTCGAACTTAGCAAGACGAAGGTGATCAACACCGATCTCGAGTGAGCGAACTGACTTAAGCAGACATTCCTCAAGGCATGAACCAATGCCCATTACTTCACCTGTTGCCTTCATCTGTGTTCCAAGAACATTGGTTGCATCTTGGAATTTGTCGAATGGGAAGCGAGGGAACTTAGCTACAACATAATCGAGAGATGGCTCAATCGCTGCAGTTCCGCCTGCAACCGGAATCTCCTCGAGACCCATGCCTACGGCAATTTTGGCAGTTACTCTAGCGATAGGGTAGCCACTTGCCTTCGAAGCAAGAGCCGATGAACGAGAAACTCTAGGGTTAACCTCGATTAGGTAGTATTCACTTGAGTTAGGGTTGAGTGCGAACTGAACGTTGCATCCACCCTCAATCTTAAGCTCGCGGATAATCTTGATAGCGCTATCGTTGAGCATCTTCATATCTCCGGCGCTAAGCGAGAGTATTGGAGCGACTACGATGGAGTCTCCAGTGTGAACACCTACGGGATCAACATTCTCCATACCGCAGATAGTGATTGCCTTATCGTTGGAATCGCGCATTACCTCGAACTCAATTTCCTTGTAGCCCTTAACACTCTTCTCTATTAGAACCTGTCCAACTGGTGAGAGGTTGAACGCCTTAGTTCCAATATCTACAAGTTCTTCTTCGTTGTATGCGAAGCCACCGCCTGTACCACCAAGGGTAAAAGCAGGTCTAAGTACAACCGGGTATCCAATCTCGAGAGCGGCCTTCTTAGCTTCATCGAGGTTGTAGGTAATCTCTGATGGAATAACTGGCTCACCGATTGCCTGGCACATTTCCTTGAAGAGTTCGCGGTCCTCAGCTCTCTCGATTGACTCGCTAGAAGTACCTAGAAGCTTGGTTCCACATTCGTCGAGAACGCCTTTCTTCTGGAGTTGCATTGCTAGGTTGAGGCCAGTCTGACCGCCTATACCAGGAACAATTGCATCTGGTCTCTCGTAACGGAGGATCTTAGCGATATATTCAAGAGTGAGTGGCTCCATATATACCTTATCTGCAATCTGTGTGTCTGTCATAATTGTTGCAGGGTTGGAGTTACAAAGGATTACTTCGTACCCTTCTTCTCTAAGCGCGATACACGCCTGAGTACCTGCGTAGTCGAATTCGGCAGCCTGTCCAATTACGATAGGGCCGGATCCGATGATTAGAATCTTCTTGATGTCTTTCCTCTTAGCCATTTCGTCCTCCAAATTATCTCTTATATACTACATTGCCATTGCAGACGGTCTTGGAGCATAAGCCGTACACTCTTTTGCCTTCCCATGGCATAGATTGACCCATAGATAAGAAACTCGAACTTCTTATTGTGTAGCATGCGTTGAGTTCCCACTCGCAGTAATCGTCACCCATGTCGATACCGAATCTCTTCGCAGGGTTGGTCGACATTAGTGCGATGAGCTCGTCTAGAGTAAGTATCTCTCCTCGAACTAGTTCGGTGTAGAGCAGTGGGAAAGTCGTCTCGAGTCCAACTATTCCAAAAGCACTTCCCTCTAGGCCCTTGGACTTCTCTTCGACGCTATGTGGCGCGTGGTCAGTCGCTATTATTTCGATGGTGCCGTCTTTGATTCCTTCGATGAGAGCCTTGCGATCCTCGGGACTTCTAAGCGGTGGGTTCATCTTCCAACAGCCGTCTTCCTTAAGCATACTGTCGTCAAGCAGCAGGTGATGAGGTGTTACCTCGCAACTAACATCGAGGCCTTCAGCCTTGGCTTGTCTTACTAGTTCAACAGTCTCAGCCGTGGAAACATGGCATACATGATATGCACAGCCAGTCTCTCTAACCAGGTCGATATCGCGTTTAACCTGAGCCCACTCGCTCTCGCTACAGATGCCTCTGTGGTCGTGTTCGGCTGCATACTTCCCATCGTGGATATATCCACCGTTAAGCAAATCATTCACTTCGCAGTGAGCCACTATCATGCGACCGAGAGCCTTCGCCTTGAGCATAGCCTGGCGCATCATCTTGTCGTCTTGCACACCTCTGCCGTCATCTGAAAAAGCAATTACATAAGGCGCCATCTCATCGAGGCTCGCTAGTTGCTCACCGAGTTGGCCCACAGTAATTGCACCATATGGAAATATTCTTATAGATGATTCGTCATTGATTAGAGCAAGCTCTTCTTGTAAATGTTCGTTACAATCTGGAACTGGCTTGAGATTAGGCATAGTGCATACTGCCGTATAGCCACCATGAGCCGCCGCCGCAGAACCACTCGCCATGGTCTCTTTATAAGAAAAACCCGGCTCCCTGAAATGAACATGAACATCACATAGAGCGGGTAATTTAGTAGTAGCCATAACGAACCTCCTTACATATTTATATATATCGGTTTATTTTATCATATTTTGACTCTGTTTAGAACTATGTTCTACCGTGTTCTTTTAACAAAAAGGGATAAATATGTCGTTTTCCGTGGGATTCTTGTTTGAGGGATTTTGAGAGCTGGCATAGGCTTAATGTGTAACTCATAGCGAACCGGCTCGCTACAAGAAGCCGGAGTTAAGGAGGTAGAAATGAACAATACTATGAGAAACAGAATTGGAGATATTGAGTTCGAAGTACGTGCCAGACTTGGAATAATTGAGAACTATCCAACAGGCTGGGCGAAGGAGCTCAATATTATCTCTTGGAACGGTGGAGTACCTAAGTACGATATCAGAGATTGGAGCCCCGACCACTCTCAGATGTCCAAGGGAATTACTCTGCATGAGACAGAGGCGCAGAGATTAAGAGAACTTCTCGACGCAAGATTCACAAGACCTGCTGTTAAGGGTCGTGGCTGGGATACAGCCGAGAATGCTGAGGCAGTCGAGAAAGAAAGGCAGGAGGCACTAGCTTCTCTTCAGGCATCGCAAGAGGCAGCGCAAGCGGAACCGTCTGCTGTCGATGAGGCTTTTGTAGATGAGGAGGAAAGGGAAGAAGAATGCGAGCAAGAGGAGCAGACAGAAAACGAAGTAGCCTAAGAATAATTGCCATGGCGGTAATACTAATAATGTGTTCCGCCATGGCAGTTAATGCCTCGACAATTAGGAGAGTTGAGGTCCTGTGGGAGACGTGCTCGTTCGGAGATGTTGGAGTTGGCCATTTTGAGGTAGATGGCAAGCTTGCCTTCTGTATGGAACATGCTAAGGCAACTCCTAGCACAGGAACCGACGCAAGCGCCACAGTCTATGACAACGCTGCCGTTCAGAAGGTCCTGTACTATGGCTACACTGGACCAGCTCAGTGGAGCGGATTCACTAGCGCTAAGAACGGCATTATGGTTACTTCTCTAATGCTCTCCGAGGTATACACGAGCGCACACGCTGTTGGTACCTACGATGAGATTCCTGGGCTTGCAGCCTTCAGAAATTTCTTGGCTAGTCAGCCAGCGCCTGACCTAGATCTTCGGTTCGACAAGAAGAGCGTCAAGGCATACTATGACAAGTCCATCGATGCAGAGAGAACTGAGATGATTACGGTATTAGGCACAGGAACAGGTAAGCTTACTGTCAACGTTCCAGAAGGCTACATACTTCGCCGTAGCGGAAGCACAGAAGAGTTCCGAGGTAGCGTAGTTCTTGCGCCTGGCGACAAGTTCTATCTTAGAACCGAAGGAGCGTACAGCGAGCGCAAATCGACAGACATCAAGGGTCGCAACGCTAAGCTTAAGCCACTTGTTTTTGTGACAGATAGTTCATCGCTCCAAGACCTAACAAGACTCGAGATAGCCGAAGACAGCGCAGAGACCACAGTGCTTCACGTCGATTGGATTGGCAAAATCAATCTTCGAATCAACAAGCGCGATCTCGACACGGGCGAGGCTGTGAACGGAGCAGAGTTCAAAATATATGAGTACGACCGAAATGGAAGACTTGTACTAGACAGCCAGCCAATCGAATACACTATCGAGAAAGACGGAACAATTTTCATTGCCGAGAGATTGCAGTGTGGAAGAAGATACGTTATACAGGAGACCAAGGCACCATACTGCTACAGGCTTAATGAAGAGAGTCAGAGCTTCGAGGTTAGGGGCGATACACCTACAATTAGCGTGGATTTTGCTAATGAGAAGCAATACGTCTATCTAATAATCAACAAGACAGGAATAACTTACGACATCGACGGCGGTAGAGTCGCTGAAGACGAAGTCCCGCTTGAGGGCGTTAAGTTCGAGGTCATGGCAAGCAATAAGATTCTTAAATGGGGAACCAAGGAAGTAATGTATTACCCAGGAGATACCATCTGTGAGCTTGTAACTGACGTGAATGGATATGCATCTACTGAGGGCCTGCCTTACGGCAAATACACTTTAAGCGAGGTATCGACAGTATCTGGCTATGTTGTAGATAGAGAGGCTAAGACATACGACCTTAGGGTTGAACCAACGAAGAAGGAGTTCAGATATACTGTTAATCTTAAGAATAAGCCTGAGAGTTCTGAGGTGAAGGTTGTAAAGTATGATGAGCAGACGGGCAAGAAGCTTGAGGGTGCGCATTTCGAGATTACCAATGAAGAGGGTGCTTCTCTCGAAGTGTGTACAGAGAAGAATGGCGAGACCGTAATCAACAATCTTCCGGTAGGGAACTATACATTCCAAGAGGTCAAGGCGCCTAAGGGTTATGCTGTTGACCACAGCGTCAAAGAATTTACTATCGGCGAAGCGGAAGACGAAAAGTCTGTAACTCTCAAGTCTTTCGATAACAGGCTAGATTCAGTTAGTACAGGGGACAATAATCATCTAGAATTATATGTGCTTATAAGCGTGTTGGCGCTTGTGTTACTTGCACTTACATTGACCATCAAACGTCGCTGTGATAGACTAAAATCATGAGAGTAGCTTTTCATACGCTTGGATGCAAGGTTAATCAATATGAGACAGAGGCCATTAAGGAAGCTTTCGTTTCTAGGGGCGCTGTTGTTGTGCAAGAAGATGAAGAGGCTGATGCCTACATCGTTAACACCTGCACCGTAACTAATATTGCTGACCGTAAGTCCAGGCAATATATTAGACGAATGAAGGCACTCAACCCAGACGCAATAGTGGTTGTTACTGGTTGCTATGCTCAGACATCATCGGATGAAGTCGTTAGCATGCCAGAGGTAGACATTGTGATTGGCAACAGCCTCAAGTCGGAGATATGCGATAGGACCTTCGAGGCCTATGCTGACAGGAATGCTTCTAAGCTGGTTCATGTACTAGAACGGAGCGACATGGACTTCTACGAAGATATGGGACTTGTAGTATCTAGCGAGACTGGACTCACAAGAGCATATATCAAGATTCAGGATGGCTGCGATAGATTCTGCTCTTACTGTGAGATACCATATGCAAGAGGTCCAGTTCGTAGCAGACCTATTGACGAGATAATTAAAGAGGCCAAGCTACTTATTGAACAGGGCTATAAGGAGATAGTCCTAACGGGAATCAACACAGCTCTATATGGAACAGAGAGAGGCGCAGATTCTTCACTTGAAGATGTGCTAGCTAGGCTAGATGCGATTGACGCAGATTTCAGGGTAAGACTGAGCTCTCTTGAGCCAACGGTTGTAGACAAGGAGCATGTCGAGAAGATTATTAGATTCAACAAGTTATGTCATCACTTGCACCTATCTGCGCAGAGTGGCAGCACACATATTCTTGAAAGAATGAATAGGCACTATACTTCTGAAGATTACCTCGATATAGTCAGGGCAATTCGCGATTATGATCCACTGTATGGAATCACCACTGACGTTATTGTGGGCTTCTCAGGAGAGACGGAAGAAGACTACCAAGATAGTCTGAGCTTGATTAGGGAGGCAGAGCTTAGCCGGGTGCACGCATTCCGTTACTCTCCTCGCAAGGGCACCGCAGGTGCGGCCTTGGATGGAGTAGTGTCGGGACGTATCAAAGGCGAGAGAGTGGACGGACTCATCGCAGAAGGTGAACGCGCCGCCAAGGCTTTTATTAACAAAAATAGAAACGTAAGCCACAAGGTCCTCGCCGAAGAGAGAGTAGGCGAATACACCACGGGCTACACTGACAACTACATCAAGGTGTACATTGAAGATCCACAAGGAGCGATACCATTAGGAGAATTCTGTATGGTTGAGCTTGGAGAGATATATGAAGACGGCTGTATCGCAAGATTGGCCGAGAAAGGAGTAAGTCATGAGTGATTGTATTTTCTGCAAGTTAGCTAACGGCGAGATTCCTACCGATATGGTATATGAGGATGAGCTGTGTGCATGCTTCCGCGATGTAGCCCCACAGGCGCCAGTACATCTGCTTCTAGTTCCTAAGATGCATATTGAAGATATGAATGACCTCAAGGAAGAGCATGCTGAATTAGTTGCACATATGATCCTGAAGGTTAAGGATCTTGCTGCAGCAGAGGGCCTTGAGAACGGTTACAGAGTAGTAAGTAACGTCGGAGAGGACGGCCAGCAGTCGGTTCCGCATCTTCATTTCCACATTCTTGGAAAGAGAAAGATGACATGGCCACCAGGCTAAGACCACAAGATATATTAAATAACTGAGAATTGGAGTCAACATCTAGTGATTTGGGTGTTGGCTCTTTCTTTACAAAAAAACAAGACGAAATACATGAAGGAACGAAAGCAAAAGGAAACGCGTGATAGAGTGTAGGAGAGTTGTGCCCTGAAAGGCTTGAAAACACTGGATTTCAGCTGTATAAAGGGCGAAAAAATAGGCAAAAAAATATTGTAAAAACACTTGAACAATAATATGCCTTCGTGTATACTTTAAAGGCTTGTTTAATGCGATGAAGCAGAAGGTTACCGCGCTATCGGATAACTTCTGCCGAGAATTGTCCTCGCGCGACGAGGGCGAAGGGTTCGCTTTTTTCTGGTGCGCTAACTGTCAGGAAACGCACGGAAGAGTGTAAGTGACAGAATCGCGGAATTTCAAGGAAATCGAGAATCCTGTACAAGCAATAGCGTAAATTAGTACAAAAAAACAAGGAGGATCTACTAATGAGTGAATTACAGAAGATTAGAATCAGACTGAAAGCTTATGACCATGCCCTCTTAGAC
>R21__coassemble_1825_pt1 | contig 13510 bp, 10 predicted proteins | sample R21__metabat2_high_PE_019 | metagenome-assembled genome bin R21
ACGGTGCCCAGTTCGGCGAAGAGAAAGACAAGCATACTAACCACATGTTCCCAGAAGAATCTGCTAAGGCAGTTTCGATTCTTGGAGCTAAGAAGGCTATGATTATGCATTGGGGTAGCTTCTGTATCTCAGATTGGCATGCATGGGATGACCCACCATATCGCTTCGGTCTCGCCTGCGATAAGCTCGGCATCGATTACATCTCGCCTAAGATTGGCCAGACCTTCCGCTTGAGCAACACTCAGGACTTGCACGAGCGTTGGTGGACTAAGCTTAAATAGTATTAAAAAACGAGAGCTTTCACAAGCTCTCGTTCTTTCTTAGGGTTGAGCACTTCACCGAGTACCTCAAGCTTATCTCGTCTGAAATTAGAATCTTCGATTGTCATACGACGAATCATTATCCTACTCCTGGGAAATCTGAATATTTGATTCTCTCAAGGCTAACCTGACCGCCTTCTTGATCGTATACTGTCATATTGTAGCCGCTAGTCTGTGTTGCCGAAGAAGTGAAAGCTAGTGTCTGGGCTCTCTTGTAATAGCTATTGCCATCCATGCCGAAGATATACTTACGTCCATACCATCCCTGTGTTACATATCCATATGGATCATAGAGAGTATAATTGCCAGTAGGAACCTTCTTCTCTGCATTGCTCTCTCCTAGCACAATGAACGCGAAATCATTTCCACCACCATTATTTCTTAAATAGATATAACACTTCTGACCTATTTCAGGGTTGCTTACTTTTAATGGACAGCTACCATTATTCTCCCCGACAATCATGTCTCCGTTAGCTACGTCTATTTCTTTATAGCTAGTATGAATGTAGAACTCACCCTTCCAACGCTTCATTCCTGACTTTACTGTCATCGTACACTTGAAAGGATCCTCGTGCCCTGTTGCAACGAGCATGTAATTCTCGTCTACAGTCACTACGCTCTTCTCGAATTCATACTTAATACTATCAATCTTGTTTGCATCAAGACCATCACCAGAGAATTTAGGCATTGTCGCCTCACCTATGTAACACATAGTGTTCTCTACCTTAAGCGGCTTGCTAACTCCGAAGCATAAGAATGCAACGAGCAAGACTGCGACAATCGCCGCAATTATTATTATGAGCTTCTTGTTCTTCATAATCGTGCCCCCACTAATTACTCATATCTATATACTCTAACTCCATCGAACATTCCAAGAAGCGCAAGCATTGCATTCATTGGAGCAATGTCTTTGTCCTGTTCTTCTTTATCAAGCATTATATAGTGAAGCCTAGCTGCCTCAGGTATGAGCTTACCATCTATCAGCATTACTTCGTCAATCATATCTCCGTGAAGTCTCTTCTGTTCTCTCTCAGCGCCCTTAAGCTTGCCATAGCCCCAACCCATGTCGAGATGCTCCTGAAGCCAACGCTCATGCTCCATTGGTCCTATTATCAAGCACTCTTCTTCTGTAAAAGCCTTAAGCTCTGGGAAGTCAACTGGTCTATCGGTATAGAAGGCCCCAATTGCGTTAAGATACTTGTCAAAGTTCTTAGCTTGGTTAATATTGGATAGCTTATACTCAAGAGACAACTTATCGAAATCATCCTCGAAGCCTTTCATTCTTTCGCTCAAGAACTGATATCCTAAGCCCTCTTCATGCGCCTTATTCCACTCATCTCCTAGCTGCCAACGTCCATTGAGCGCAACAGCAAAATTGTATAGACTCATAAAATTACTGCTAGATAAATATGTCTTCTTACGGCTATCCACTCTTGGTTCCCACACAATCTCAGACTTGAGACCAACAAGCTCGATATTAACAATGCTTGCTATGTCGGCATCAAAGGCATCCTTGCCTGGCGCCTTCTTCTTCATGAGGTCTGCCTTATATTTCATATCCTCGTCGTAAATATATGCTGCCTTGATTGTCCCATCCAAGAATTCGAAATTGCAATCCATTGGCTGAATCTCAGTTCTCGAGTTACGACCGTATGCCGTTCTATCCCAAGACTGTAACTCATCGCAGAGGAACAACATATATGCAAGAGGTAAGAGTTCAGCCTTGAATGGCTTGTTGCCCTCACTTGTGTATTTCGCTACAGCGAACTTGTACATACTGTTGTGAAGTACTATTGCAGATAATGCATCAATGTCCGCATCCTCTAATTCCTTGCCAAGTTCAATGAACAGTCTTCTATATAGAAGCGTAGCGCTGAACACTGCATGATCCATAAAGAAATTGAAATCTTCCGGATATCTAGGCTTTCTAATAATTACATCTAGCATCTGCTCATATGTAACGTTGTAAGTCTCTCCTAGTCTCTCTGCTATTCTTCTTGCAAGTATTTCATTACAAGAACCTGCAAATGCGCTAAGTCTGTGGTATGCAATATGAGGCTTCTCAGTTCTATCTTCTCTATTAACTTCAAAGTATGATGCAACCTGCTCGAAAGGTAGTTCGAGCGGATATCCTATATCGTGGAACAGCGAGCTCAATCCCCAATACTTCAAGTAGTGATTAGCCGCCTCTGCGTCGCTATTGAAACCATAATAGTCTGCGTATATCTCGCGATATTTCGTGTTGGTCTCATATATTGCAAGCCCAAGCGCAAAAACATATACGGAGTGTGCGTAGTGATCGCGATGTTTCATAAGTACCGAGCTACCGTTGCTCTCAAATTCTGCAAGGAGTTCGACCATAGAGCGAGTCTTCCGATAGTCACCAACAAACATATCCATATAGCAGAAATATACATCAAAAGCATCTCTATCTATTCCAGACTCGAGGAATCTTTCAATTGCTTTCTCGAAGCATCGCTTGTCGATATCTGCCTGAGTATTGTACGGAATCTGATTAGGTTCAATGCTTGTGCCTTGAAGCACTCCTGTCTCTGCTTCCTTCTTAGCAATTGCATCGTCGTGTCTTAGTCCTATACATCTATTATGTAGGAATTCATATACTGCACTATTAAGATTCATGCTTCGTTCTCCCTTCAAAAAATACAACTTCTATTTCATCATTTATATCAATAATTGCGTATTTAGGCAAGTCATCTCTCCAATATTCTAAGGCTCCTGGATTGATAATTCTAACCCCTTTTACTTCTTCATCACAAGCTATATGGGTATGACCACATAGTGCTATATCTGCTCCATTAGAATTGGCAATGTGAGCAACACCTAGCAGGTCTAATTTATTGTAATATTTGTCGCCATGAGTAATTAGAAGCTTATGACCACCAATTGTAAGCAATTGATAATCAGGTGTTATGTTATAGTATTTATCCTCTTCATGATTACCCGAAACAAATAGGTAATCCATGCATTCTAGTTCATCCATTACCTCTAGGAGTTCTTCAACTCCGTCCCCTAGATGAATGAATCTATCCACTTTATCAAGATTATTAAATACTACCTCTCTAACCGCATCCTTATTCTTATGACTATCTGCCATTACTAGAAGTTTCATCTATTACCTCTATTTAAGTTTATTAAGCTTGTGATACGCATAATCCAATTCTTCTTTATGCTTGTCGCTTCCTGTTGTATTAAATATTTCCTCACGCAAGCATACCGTTCGCTCGAGAAGAGGTCTTGCCTTATCTATCATGCCTTGCTTATAGTACATGCTTCCGAGCTTCTCACAGCTAATCGACAGATCTCGCTTGGTTCTTATCGTGCCAAGTTCAGCATCAACCTGCTCGTCGATAACAACCGACTCCTCGTAAGCTGAGATTGCCGCTTCCTTGTCGCCGAGTTCCTTATAAATCGAACCTAGCTTAGTTAATATCGACGAGTAATCTCTTCTCGAAGTCGCGCTCGGATTCTCATTGACAAGTGCTCTTCGGATATCTGCAGACTTGAGGTATAACTCCTTGGCCACATCAAAAGAGCCTTTGGCCTTTTCGATATTTCCTAACTTCTCATAGCTTATAGAAACATCACGCCTTGCTCTGCGAGTTGTAATCTCGTCCATCATGCTCTCGTATATTTCAAGAGCTGACATGTAGCATTCTCTTGCCTCGTCGAGCCTCTTTAGTTCTCTATAAATGCCTCCAAGTCTATTACAGATAAGCGCTTTATCTCTTCTTGCCTCACGTACCCCTACCTCTTCAAGCAATTCATCATATAGAGACAGAGCCTTCTTGGCGGTCTCAATACTCTCTTCTATCCTACGTCTTTCGCGCAACATATCGGAGAGTTCAACAAGACTCTTGAAGTATTTAGTTGTTGTTCCAAGGTGAAGCGAAATATCTGGGTGCTCAAGATATGCAGCCAAGCGCTGTCTAACCAGGGTGTACTGATATTCGAGTTCCTTCTCTAGGTCGCATTTAACACCTTCGCCATTGCGATACATATACACAAGCTTCTGCGTTGCGGCAATGCAATCATTGTCCGAGGCATCTTTAATCATAGCAACTGCGCGCTCTCGATTTACCTCAACGTCGACGCCCGCAAGATACGCTAGTCCGATGTAAAAATCATGTTCGGCTGAGCCTTCCTTAGGCGTGATTGCAGCCTTATTTAACGCTGCGAGGAATCTATCGTGAAAAGCCTTCTTTTCGTCTTCGTTGCTACCGAAGAGCTGAATCGACGGGAGTGCTTCGTAGTTCGAATTCATGTCATCTCGGTTAGTTGCAACCATCTCGACAGGCACGATTTCTTTTCCCGCTGCTCGCGCATCCTTGTACTCGTGCTCCATGACATAGTTGTTAGGCTCGAGTAAGCTAGGCGTTACCGCCATCGCAACAATAGGGCTCTTCGCTAGAATCTTTTGGATGCCTTGCGTGAAATCCTCGCCTGGCACAAGATACTCGTCGAACCATATAGCAATGTCTCTGTACTTCTTGTTCTCGTGAATACGGCTCATGAGCTCATTGGCATACTTGCGGTCCTTCTTTCTGTAGCTCAGGAACACGTATGCATCGAAGGCATCCCTAATAATTGCAGCTAGGCTGTCATCTATCAATACAGACTTAAGATATCTCTCTAGCTTCTCCTCGTATGGGATGGCTGTACTGTCAGTATCGAGCCTGTATAACATCTGAATGCCACCACTCAGCTTGTTGAACTCAAGCCAAATGCTATCCCCTTCCTCCGTAATAATTGGGAGGACTGGAATATTGTGCTGATTAGCATAAGGCAGAATAACATCACGTGCATAGTTATCCTCAAGCAGGAAACGATGTGTAACAGCTAGCACCACTAGCTGCATTGTGCCTACTGTCAGGTCGATATCATCTTGAACTCTTTCAGGAGAAGCCTCATACCATATTGCGCAATTTGATACATTCAGAATGTCCTCTGCAACCACCTTTAGGCACTCTTCTAATTCATCAGGATGGCACGCGAAATAGACCTTGGGTAATCCTGATGGATCTATATTCTTCTTGGTTATGTACTTAAGCATGTCATTCTCCTTTTAGTCTATTCGTAATCCCAATCGAGCTCATATGTGAGAATATCACCATTGTCATGGAATACAGCTAGATACCTCTTATCCTCTGTGAAGAACATATTGTAAACATTGCCTTCTGTTGCTACTGTGTATATGATCTCTCTGTCCTGGCCTTCGCTCTTATTTGTAATAACGACATTGCCATGCTGATCCGCAAAAGCAAGTATCCGGCCCTCGTCCAGCATTTCATAATCAGTAATTACTGTCTTTGATTCTAATTGTTCAGGGAATAACGTTCTTTCCTGTCTACTCCTACTGATGCAATATAAGTCCTTGAATCTAGCTCCGCCAAATACAGTCACATCCTCGCCACCGTTATATGTGAATGGCTTAGTGAAGCCACCTGACATCTTAGGATCAAACCTGACCTGCAAACTCATATCAGGAATGCTGTGGTACTCGATATAAGATACTGGGCATGCATTTGAAGGCTCGGTAAAAGCAATGACTGAATTGTCATTGTCTATAAATTGAATCAACCCCCATGGTGCTTCTGACTTGTGGCTTGTTACATTTATCACTTCACCGCTCGTTGCATCGATAAGCGCCGCACTGTCAGTTCCTTCGGCAAAAGCAATTACGATATGTCGTCCGTCTTCCGAAAAAGCGGCAGCATTAATTCCCGCACTATAGAACTTCTTCCATAGAACATTACCTCTCGAGCCAAAGAGTGTTCCTATGTTGTCCATATTGCCTGCAAAAATTCGCTCTCCGTCATTCGAGATGGCAATCGATGGTCTAACGAAGCGCTCTCCCGCATACCCATTCACTACGAACAATTCGCTTAGAGTCTCAACGTCCCTTACAACAAAATCCTTCTCTCGAAAATACGCAATACGATTGCCGCTGCGACTGTAAACTACAGAATACCTCGCTATGCCTTTCTCGCTTATTTTCGATCTTAGGATGCGTGAATTAATAGATAACTTACAGTCCTTTAATAGATTAGTACAGATATTCTGTAGATCGAGAGCCTCCTTATTATTCTTGAACTCACCGATACTACGTGCTTCTTTGATGAGCCGCATAGCCTTCTTAGGATCGGCCTCCATGCATTCCTTCGCACTAGCAATTAGTTCCTCGAATAGCTGAGCGTCAGCGCTGAGTTCAACATACGAATGAATCTGCTTTATTTCGAGGCCTGCGAACTTCGACAGTTCCTCTTTTGGCATGAAAAGCATCGTTCCCTTGTTAGCTACGGCTTTCCCCGGGGAGCTCGTCCATACGTTACCTCTTCTAAATATTACTGTACTTCGCTCTATTGAAATTGGTATTTCTTTTGTACACTCACCAGTTTCTAAATCAAAGAAGTAGAGAGCTTTGCCCCTTCCGACGGCTATGCTTCTATCCTCACTAAGTGAAATTGCATTCAGTTGTTCAGGATATTCGATTATTGATTCTTTCTCCTTGGACTTAATGTCGTAGACATATAACTCTTTCTTGCTGGCGCTTATTATTTTGCTCTCGCCCCAGTCTAGTGCAAGAATTCTATCAGTGTGTTCGAAGTAATCCTCGCAATATTGTCCTTTATAGCTGAACATTCCAATAACTCTTCTGTTATACCAGCCTCGGCCATATACCTCTCCGAGCATCCAGCTGCTGCTAGGATCGTATGATACAACATATCCGATTCCAGGTGCTTCCTTTACCAAAGGATAGCTAGCGCCTGTAACGGTATCATACCAAGCCCTATCTATATCTGCTATTCCCGCAAAGAATAGCTGTCTTCCATCAGGGCTCATTGCATAGCAATCCATTTTCTCTATACCATCAAATTCACGAACTTCTTCTAATTCACCAGTATCAGCATGATAGATTCCGGTTCTTACAATACGAAAATCATTCACTTTATCATTCATTAGAAAACGCCCAGTCTCCGGATAATAGCGAATCTTGTTTCCAAATCTCTTGGATTTTTCACTATATGTAAATCCATAATGGTCAAAACCAATAAGTATTTCTTCCGCATCCACATTCTTTACTTTCTCAGCAATTAATGCTTCTTCAAATTCAGATTCTTCAAGAATCAGCTTGATTTGTTCAATTGTTTTCTTTTCATCTGAACTTAAAGGAGAATGCTGCTCGGCAAGTTCGAGCATTTTCTTAAGTTCGTCTAGAGGAAATATCATCTGTGGCTCAAGGCACATTCTGAGATAATAGAATGCATCTCTGCTATTATTATTTAATTCTATTACTTCCCTAAGCTCAGTAAGAGCCTCAACAGGTTCAATCCTATCCTGTCTAAAGAGAATGATATTCCTGTTATATACAACAGAAGGATCATTAGGATTCTCTTCATATGCTCTTTCAATCAAAGGCTCTGCGAATTCATCCTTACCAAGGTCGTAAAATGAAAGCGCTATGTTATTTAAGGTTCCGACAGTATCACTAAGAGTGTCGGCATCTGGTCTTTCATAAGCCTGGCCAATGCTAGCAGAATAAATCTCAAGCAATTTCTTCTCGACACTTCTCATGATGCCGGTATCGTCCTTCTTGAAGAACATCTTCTCAACACTATATGAAAAGATTTCCTTAAGCAGTTCCTTTAGGGCGTTAGGCATTGGAACCTTAAGATTGCTAACTAATTTGTTGAAATCCTTATATGCCTCTTGTCCAGAATCCCAATCTCTTTCTCCCTTAAACATTTCAAGCACTGTAACTGCATAAGCAAAAGCATCCATCCAGTAGCTTGCCTGTTTCTTCTGTTTCTGTGCGTCAGGGCAATACTCAAGCGTGTATCCAGAAGCGAAATCTGTTCCCTGTGTAAGTTCATTTCTAGCGCCTGCAAGACCGAAGTCCGCAATCTTAACATCTCCGCCCTTAGTCATAAGAATATTTCCTGGCTTAATATCCAGATGCAGCAGTTTCCTGTCATGAGAATATCTAAGGCCCCTTGCCGCTTGAATTGCAATATCTAGAAGTCTCTCTATCTGGGTATTGTTATCGCCTTCGTATAGCACTCCACTTTTAATCTGGTCCTTAAGGCTGCCTCCGTCCATCCATTCTGAGAATATTGAAGGCACTCCACCAATTTCACGGACATAGTAACAGGATACAATATTAGGATGAAGACCAAGCCCAATCCAATTCTCGCACTCCTTTATAAACTTCTCTTTTCTGCTCTTGCTTGCCTCTGCAAAGAATATTGGCTTAGGCCTCTTCATTGCAAGCTCAATCTTCCAATCCATATGAAATACAGGCCACACACTTCCCATGCCGCCAGGAATCGCTTCGCTAGTTATTTCGTACACATCTAGTAGCTTGTCGCCCTTGTTAATTTCCTCATTTGAAAGTGAATTGGTTTCTCTTAGATCTGCATCGTCTATGGCAGCTTGTAAGAAAGTCTGACTTTCAAATACACTATCCTTACTTATGCTCCTGCTGAAACTATCTTCCATATCAAACCTCTTGCTTACACACTCTCTCAAACAGTTCTAATCTAATATTCGCACATTGCTCTTCTAGATAATCATTCTTATATTCCGCATCTATATATTCGAATTCATCTAGGCTTGTATCATTGGCTAGATCTACCATCTGCCTTTCAAGCTCGGCAATTCTCTTCTGTGCTTCCCTAATAATCGAATCTCCGTGTTTATTAATATACAGTTCTATTAATAAGTCCTTGCTTCTCCAATCAGCCTGCATCTTCAAGGCAGGAATAATTAGTTCTGGATTCTCATAGACAACATCTATCTCACTTACTCCGTCTAGCTCTGCTATTCTGCTAATAATGCTATAGGTACAAGAGCCCGGCAATGCCTTCCTCAGCATACTTGCATCTTCAATAATATCTAGCAGATAATTCTGAATACTCGCATCGTGGCAAGTAGCAAGCAACTTAATGATTCCATCCTCATCTTCTAGATAAGAATTCAGATCATCAATTCTATCAAGCAAACGTTTCTGACAACCTTCAGTATTCTCAATCAAGCGTAACTCTGGCTCTATATACTCTGAGCTAGACTGTCTTGAGCACTTGATATGTATTACCGATGAATTCATTCTATTCTTTAGTAACAAATTCTTACTTACGAACACCTCTTCTAACATGTACTCTACCGCCTTAGAAGTACCACAGGATTTTCTTTCTGCCGGAACTCCATCCCACAGCGCTAACAATACATAGCAATTTGCTGCAACATAATAACTAGCCGAACGATAGCAATCGTCACGACTAGTTATTCCATGTATTATAAATCTATTCTCCACAACAAAAGACTCTTCAGTCTTCTCGAGAAGCGCATTGAAATCATTAAGCTCATTCTCCGAGAAATCAAACCTATACTCATCTACGTTCATCGGCAGTGGGCACACTAAACGCAGTCCCATATCCACAGCAATCTGAGCACACAAGGTATCTGCACCAGCTGCGAGTGAATTAAGCATTACTACTTCAGAATTAGGGTGTTCATTCACTAGGCGTTCTAATTCAGACCACACCAATTCACGAAGCCTTGGTAGGTCTTCCGCTCTAATATCCCTATGCCCTGTTACCCCAACAAATATAGGAAATCTCATAATCGCCTCATTTATCTAACTTGTAATCCTCTATTGTGTATCTTCTCTTGCCGGCAGTCTTCTTGCCATACTCTATAGCATTAACTGGACAGTATGAAATGCAAGCCATGCAGTGTGTGCAATTCTTGCCCCATACAGGTCTTCCTTCCTTAAGACTTACATTGTTAAGCGGGCATACCATCTCGCATTTACCGCAGCTAATGCATGCCTCAGTCGAGTAATATTTGTCAGCCTTAACATTATGATAGAATACGTTGTTAACATACCCACTCTTCATCTTATCTGGCAATCCCACCTTAGGCGCATCGAAAGACTGTCCGCTAGAAATAAGGCTGGCTACTTCATCAATCTTGCGCTCGGCCTTAATGTATAACGCATCTGCATCCCTCTGCGAAATATCATTAAACATAATGATGTAATTGTCTGGCATCTTGATTCCAACGCTACCCTTATACGCAAGTCTCTTAGCCGCTGTGACCAGCATGTTGTGGCTTCCCGCATTACCAATCTCTCCGCCACAAGTCATGACGAACCAGATTCTCTTGGCACCATCAAAATTAGCTTCTCTAATCCACTTGTCTACAACCTTAGGCAATCTCCACGCATATGTTGGCGACACGATAATAATATCCTTGTCTCCTACAGCTGGAATAGTACCGTTCTTAAGTCCATCGTTAATGCTGAAGACCGCATGTCCAGTCTTCTCCGCTAATCTATCTGCAACATATTTGCTGTTGCCTGTTCCACTAAAATAACAAATCATAACATCCCTCCTTCTTCTATTTTATCATATTAATAAAAAATAGTGGACTTTTGTCCACTATTTCTATCGAATTCTATGTTTAGGTATTCCTGCTAGACTGAACGGCAACTCTAGTTTATTTTCTTCAAGGAGTTTCTTGTTGGTGAGCAATACAAAAGTCTCTTCGTCCGCCACAATCTTCCCTTCGTTTAGAAGTATTACTCTATCGCATGTCTCGAGCACAAGGTCAAGATCATGCGTAGCGATTATCTTAGTAACCGGAATATCGTTAAGTACGTTAATTAGCATTCTTCTATTGTGTGGGTCAAGAGCTGCCGAAGGCTCGTCCATAAGCATGAACTTCGGCTCCATTGCAAGTATTGTTGCGATGGCCGCCATCCTCTTCTCGCCACCAGAAATCCGGTGATTATGCTTATCCCTAATTCTCTCTACATTGAGTCTCTGAAGAATAGCATCTGCAATCTTCTCCGCCTCCTCTGGGCTCTTGCCATAATTAATAGGCCCAAAAATCATATCCTCAATAACAGTAGGCATAAACATCTGATTGTCTGAATTCTGCAACACATATCCAAGAACTTTGCGAATTTCGGCAAGGTTCTCCTTCTTCATTTCGAGTCCATCCACTACAATCGAGCCCTCTGTCTGAATCAGCCCAAGCGCAGCCTTCATAAGAGTGCTTTTGCCAGCGCCGTTAGCACCAATCAGTCCAACTCGCTCGCCCTCTTCAATTGAGAAACTCAGATTGTCTAAGACCTTGTCGCCACCCGGATATGCGAAAGATACTTTGTCGAATTTAATCATTGCTTCACCTTCTTACTTCTCTTAGCGTAATAGAATTCACCATTGAATCCACGAATCTGCATACTATTATATATTGCATCAGCTCGATCCATGCTTCGAAGTATCAACTGCCCAAGGAAGGACCCCCAAGCCTTGAAATCGATACCCTTCTGCCTCGGCGCTCTCAGATGATAAGCCGTGGTCATTATTGCTACTTCCTCGAGCAACACAGAAATATATCTGAACGTCAGCAAGAATAACGAGCTAATCATCTTCGGACAGTGCAGCTGTCTAAGTGCCCGACATATCTCCTCGACCGGAGTTGTGGCAACCAGCAGGAATGACATCATCAGGCTGAACACGCCCTTCATCATTAGCGTCAACATCGAAATAACTCCACCGCTAATTCCTATGCTACCAATATATGTAACTATCGTCCTATCTATGAACGGATTGACAATTCCAACCGCACACACTAGTGGCATCACGATTCGCAATTTATAGAAGCACAGTCCAGGCGAAATGTGACTCATCAGATAAAAAACGAGCGGAATCAGAACCATTGGGAATAGGCCAAGAATATTGTATTTGTTGAACGACATTACACAGGCGATATATGCCACTGTGGCAAGTAGCTTCACAAGCGGCGGAAGATTGTGTATCGGCGATGACATAGTCGTAAGTTCGTCGATAGACTTGAATTCATTCTTCGCATTCTCGGCACGGTTGAGGCTCCGATCTTGCTTTTGTCTTCTAACCGTCTTTTTCGAGCCCGCGCTTATTATGCACAAAACCGCCGCTGCCGCGGCTACCATCGCGGAGCCCAAGATTCCCGACAAGCTAGTGTTTTCGTAGTCCGGAAGGAAGGCTGTCGCCTCTTGAACAGCAGTCTGCTGATCCGCTAGTTCTACACCCATTTTAGCTATAGACCATTCGAGACCGTCCGGATTGCTGCTCGCGTACAACGACAAGCCGCCACCAACTACTATTACAACTGCCACTAATACAAATATTACGCCTTTGAATGACAACCTCTGTTTTTTGTCATCTTCTAACTGAATATCCTGAATAAGTTCTGGCCTTGATTCATAGATAAACAGCAACACTGCGCTTGTAATTAGTCCTTCAACTAGACCAATTGCAAGATGAATCGGTTGCATTATTGTAACAAATACGCTAAACGGTAATTCGGTAATACCGGACAATGTTGTTTCAAGCACCACCGAGAAGGCGCCAAGTTGGAGTGTAATAATACAGCCTAGAATCGAAGCAAGGCTTATCTTCTTTCTGTTAGAACCATTGCCTCTCATTACCGGCCTATATATCAAATAGTATCCGACGAAGCAACCGTAGAACGCCATATTCCATATGTTCGCTCCTAGCGCCATAAGGCCACCGTCTGCAAAGAACAGGCATTGAATACCTAGGACTACTATCATCGACAGGAATCCTGCGAATGGTCCAAGTAAGGCGGTAAGTAACATGCCTCCGCACATATGGCCAGACGAGCCAGTGCCTGGAATTGTGTAATTGATCATCTGCCCAGCAAATACAAGTGCTGACATTACAGCCATGGTAGGCATTTTGTTCTCGACTAATTTCTTATCTAGCGATTGTTCTTGCTTGCGGATTTGAGCAATAGAAACACCGGCAGCTACAGCTGAAGCCGCATACATACTAACTGCTACTTCTGGTGATAATAAAGCATCCGCCATATGCATAAGAAATACCTCCAAGAATAATCATCTTAGAGGTATTATCTCATTGGGTATTATTGTTCACAAGCCCCCTAGGGGGTTGCTATTTCAAAAAAATGAACAGCGCGATCATGTCCTCGCGCTGTTCTTTGAATTTCCTTCAAACTGTAGTTCTAAGGAATTATTCAGCATCTGGTGCACTAGCCTCATCGAAGATAGCGAGAGCCTCTTCGGTTGGTGCGCCTGTGAGTGCAGTTACGATAACTGCAACTAGCATACTTGCGATGAATCCAGGAACGATCTCATATAC